>OFRN01000078.1_pt1 | contig 46521 bp, 35 predicted proteins | sample 1541701 | NCBI WGS metagenome assembly OFRN01 (sample SAMEA4413046, study PRJEB24355) | metagenome | biome: human; feature: gut; material: faeces | place: United Kingdom | collected 2010 | reverse complement strand
GCCCGGGGGTACAGGGGGCGGCGGCGACTGGCCGCCCCCTGTGCGCTCCCTGCGCCATGCCAGGCATAACGCAGAAGCTTAACCGGGAGCGCAATGTGCGCTGAAATCACATGCGACAAACGCTTTTCCCGGATTAATAGAGTTGCATACCAATAACATTATCTCCGGCACCCCGCAGGCCCATATACCCCAGGCCCGGCAAGCGCAGCGCCGCCGGGGAGGATACCTCCGGCGCCATACCCGCCTTTGTGCCGGATGGCGGCTTCGCCTTATCCGGCCTACGGGATCCTCCCGTAAGTCCCTATACACCAGGCCCGGCAAGCGCAGCGCCGCCGGGCAGGACACCGCAGATACCGTAGCCATTTTTGTGCCGGATGGCGGCATAAAGGCCTTATCCGGCCTACGGCATCCTTCCGTAAGCCTATACTGCGCCGCCGAGTAACAAACGCCAGGCAGCCTATCTCACGCCTTCTGCTTGGCCTCGGACTCCTGGCTGCTGTTCAGCGCCAGCGAAACCGCCAGCGTCTGGGCCAGACACAGGGAAGCAACCTGCGAGCGGAAGCCATCCACCTGCGCTTCACGCACCACAAAGCAGACATCGCTGAAGGCCGCCAGCGGGCTGACCTGGCTGTCGGTAATGGCGATCTGCCGCGCTTTGCGCTGCGCGCCCAGCTCCACCAGCTCGACCACTTCCCGGGCGTACGGCGAGAAGCTCACCGCCACTACCACGTCTTTCGGGCCGACCAGACTCAGCTGCTCGGTGAACATGCCGCCGAGGCCGTCGATCAGAAAGGCTTTGCGATCGAGGTGACGCAGCGCATAGGTCAGATAAGAGGCGACGCTAAACGACCGGCGCAGACCAATGACGTAAATATTTTCCGCCTCGCCCAGCAGGGCCACCGCGCGCTCCAGATCATCGCTGGAGGTCTGCATCGCCAGCTGCTGCAGCGCCTGGTTGTTCACCATCGTGAACATATTGAGGATTTCCGTCGGCGTTTCCGGCGGGCTGGACTCATCGCTGGTGGTCTGGCGGAACAGACGGGCGCGCTCGGTATAGTTGGCGGTCTCTTCCATCAAATGTTGCTTGAACATCTGTTTCATTTCGTTAAAGCCGCTGAAGCCGAAGGCGTTGGCAAAACGAATCAACGTGGAAGGGGGAACATCCGCCTGTTGCGCAATGGAGGCCACGGTATCGAAAGCCACGCTATTGCTGTTATCAAGGATATAGCGGGCGACCTGTTTCAGGCGTTTGCTTAACGTATCGTAGCGACGCCTGATTTCATCCTGCAGGATGGTCAGCTGTGTTGGGTTATTGGCCATAGAGTGCGCTCTGAGAAAATGGAAGGAATATGACTTCCAGTGTACCAAATGAAGCGAATTTTTCATTTATTGCGACGAAATACGCGATTCATTTCACGAAGAAACAGAAAAACGCCCGCTCCGCAAGGTGACGGAGACGGGCGTCGGGGGATCAGCGGCGGGCTTCGCGCCAGTAGCCAATGAGCGTCAGGTAGTTGTGTTTCACTTCCTCTATCAGGGCCTCATCGCTGAGCTCACCCTGCATCCAGCGCCGCGACGGCTGGCCAAAGATGGTGCGCCCGACGGCGAAACCTTTGATCATCGGGTGTGCGGCCGCCTCGGCGAAACCGGCGCGCAGTTTGTCGGAAGGCGCGTCAAGCCCGAGGATCAGGATCCCGCGGCTCCACGGATCTTCACGCTCGATAAGCGCGGTGATCTGCTGCCAGCTGGCGCTGGAGAGCGGCGGCAGCTTCCACCAGTCCGGCTTGATCCCCAGCTGATAGAAGTGTTCCAGCATGGTGTGGTAATGGCGCTCGTCTTTGTCCGGGCCATTTTCCGGCAGGATCACCTCCAGCAGCAGTTCATGGCCTGACTTGTTACAGGCCTGCCAGACCTCGAGCAGCAGGGCATCCTGCTCTGCACGCAGCGCCGCCGGATCGTCCGGGTGATAGAAGACCAGGCATTTGACGACATGCTCCAGCGGCCAGTCGATCAGCTGCGAGCCGATGTTGCCATGCTCCAGACGCAGCGGTCGCGAGCTGGGCAGTTCGATAGGGCGCCCGATCCACCAGCCCTTGCCGGTAATGGCGTTGAGCGCACGCTGGCCGTAGGTACCGTCGGCCAGAATGCCGCTGCGCTGATCGAGACCTGCCTCCTGCGCTGCCGCTTCGGCCGCGGCCAACAACAGCAGCTTGAGCTGCGGAATGCAGGCTTCGTCGCGCCCGGTCTCCCGCGCCAGATCGGCCAGCTGTTTACGATGGTCAAAGGCGAAAATGCACAGCTCCGGCCACTGCTGACGGCGGCTGGTGACCCGGTGCAGGTGGTTGAGGCGCTCGTCGACGTCCGGGCGCGGCACCGATTCGGCGCGCTGCAGGTAGTCATCGAGTTCGACTTTGGTCGGCATCGCCGGCGCGCAGCCGTGGCGGGAGACCACCAGCGCCCCGCAGGCGTTGGCGTAACGGCAAGCCTGCTCCCAGCCTTCGTCGTTGAGCCAGCCGCGCAGCAGACCCGACATAAAGGCATCCCCGGCGCCCAGCACGTTGAGAACCTCCACGCGCACGCCCTGCTGTAGCGGCACCTGGTCCCAGCTGTCCGGGATGTCGCCTTCCAGCACCACGCAGCCCATCGGCCCGCGCTTGCAGACGAGAGTGGCTTTGGTGGCATTGCGCACATTTTTCAGCGCGGTCAGGGTGTCGGTGCTGCCCCCGGCAATATGAAACTCTTCTTCGGTTCCCACCACCAAATCGAACAGATGCAGCACTTCCTGCAGCTGGCTGGTGACCGGTCCGGACTCAATGAAACGGGTTTCGCCATCGCCGAGCGAGGTGAGCCCCCACAGCACCGGACGGTAATCGATATCCAGCGCGGTACGCAGGCCGTGACGGCGGGCGTACTCCAGCGCCTTCAGCACCGCGGCGCGGGTGTTGGCGTGCGACAGGTGGGTGCCAGTCACCGCCAGCGCCCGGGAGGAGGCAATATACTCCTCGCTAATGTCGTCAGGCGTTAAGGCCATATCGGCGCAGTTATCGCGGTAGAAAATCAGGGGGAAGGTCTCCTGATCCTTAATCCCCAGCATCACCAGCGCGGTCAGGCGAGATTTGTCGGTAATCAGATACTCGGTATCCACCCCGGCGCGGTTGAGCGTTTCGCGCAGGAAACGGCCGTTGTGTTCATCGCCAACGCGCGCCAGCATGGCCGATTTCAGCCCCTGAATCGCGGTGCCAAAGGCCACGTTGCCGGAGGAGCCGCCGAGATATTTCGCGAAACTGGCAACGTCTTCTAGCCGCGAACCAATCTGCTGGGCATAGAGGTCGACGGCCACCCGACCTATACAGATGACGTCGAGCCGCTTTACTGCTGCATTCATAGCTAGGATTTCCTTTTTGGTGTCTGCTGCCTGGAAGGGTCGGGATCCCGACGTCGACTCCGTGAACAGCCTGAGGGTTATTGGTTACCCTTAGTTTGAGAAATAAATATTTCATTTGCAAACTCGTTCGAAATTAAAAAACCAAAAGTGTGAGGGATCTACCACTCTGCCGCACTGAGCCTCGCGCGAGCGCGGATCGCCCCCTCTGTCGACCCGGGGGAAAATGAAACGCCAAATGGCATCCATTTACCTATGATTTTTAAGGGGATATTGCCGTCTGGTGCGGCAAAAAAGGGCCCGAAAACGTGTCTGGAATGTAAGTGAAACGTATGAAATGGGTAGAGAGTTTGATCCTTCTCGCAAAATGAAATATTTCTTCTGTATTTGTATTTAATGAAAAAAATGTTTGCCTATAATCCACAGGTATTCCAGTGACGTGAACGACGGCCCCGGCGGCATCGGCGCGACGCCACACACAAATACTGAACAATAAGGATTGTGCATCATGGGCAAACTGAGACTGACAACGGCGCAGGCGCTGGTGAAGTTCCTCGATAACCAGTACCTGGAAGTGGATGGCGTAGAGCTGAAGTTCGTGAAAGGCATTTTCGCGATTTTCGGCCATGGCAACGTCCTGGGGCTGGGGCAGGCGCTGGAGCAGGACAGCGGCGATATGCGCGTCTATCAGGGGCGCAACGAGCAGGGGATGGCCCACGCGGCCACCGGTTTTGCCCGCCAGGCCCTGCGCCGGCAGATTATCGCCTGCACCTCCTCCATCGGTCCGGGAGCGGCCAACATGATCACCGCCGCCGGCACCGCCAGCGCCAACCGCATCCCGCTGCTGCTGCTGCCGGGCGATGTCTTCGCCACCCGCCAGCCGGACCCGGTGCTCCAGCAAATTGAACAGAGCTACGATCTCAGCATCAGCACCAATGACGCCTTCCGCGCAGTCAGCAAATACTGGGACCGCATTACCCGCCCGGAACAGCTGATGAGCGCCTGCATCAACGCCATGCGCGTCCTGACCGACCCGGCGGAAACCGGCGCGGTAACGCTGTGCCTGCCGCAGGACGTGCAGGGCGAAGCCTGGGACTACCCGGAATCCTTCTTTGCGCGCCGCGTGCACCGTCTCGACCGCCGCCCGGCCAGCGCCGCGCAGCTGGCGGACGCCGTGGCGGCCATCAAAGCCAGCCGTAAACCGCTGATCGTCTGCGGCGGCGGGGTGAAATACTCCGGCGCGGGCGAAGCGCTGTCCCGTTTCGCCGAGCGCTACGGGGTGCCCTTCGCCGAAACCCAGGCCGGGAAGGGGACGGTGGTCTCGTCTCACCCCCTGAACGTCGGCGGCGTCGGCGAAACGGGCTGCCTGGCGGCGAACCTGCTGGCGAAAGAGGCCGACCTGGTGATCGGCGTCGGCACCCGCTTCAGCGATTTTACCACCGCCTCGAAATGGATTTTCCAGCACCCGGAGGTGCGTTTCCTGAATATTAACGTCAGCAACTTCGACGCCTGGAAGCTGGACGGCATTGCCATGCTGGCGGACGCCCGGGAAGCGATGACCGCTCTCGACGCGGCGCTGGCGGACAGCGGCTGGCAGGCCGGCTGGGGCGCGCAGATCGAGAGCGTGCAGAGCCGTCAGTTAAAAGAGACCCAGCGCGTCTACCAGGCGGTGTGGCAGGAGAAATCCTTTGTGCCGGAGATCGACGATCATCTCGATCGTGAATCGGTGTATCGCGAGTTCCGCCAGATCACCGACTCCACCCTGACCCAGAGCAGCGTTCTTGGGGTACTGAATGAAACGCTGCCGGCCGAGGCGGTGATCGTCGCGGCGGCGGGCAGCCTGCCAGGCGATCTGCAGCGCGTCTGGCGCAACCGCGCGGAAAACACCTACCACGTGGAGTACGGCTACTCCTGCATGGGATACGAAGTCAACGCCGCGCTGGGCGTGAAGCTGGCGCAGCCGCAGAGCGAAGTCTACTCCCTGGTCGGCGATGGCTCCTTCATGATGCTGCACTCTGAGCTGGTCACCTCCCTGCAGGAGCGGGCGAAGATCAACGTCGTGCTGTTCGACAACATGGCCAACGGCTGCATCAACAACCTGCAGATGGAGCACGGGATGGACAGCTTCGGCACCGAGTTCCGCTACCGTCAGCCGGAAACCGGCCAGCTGCAGGGCGGCCTGGTGCCGGTGGACTTCGCCACCATCGCCGCCGGCTACGGCTGCAAAACCTGGCGCGTCACCACCCTGGACGAACTGCGCCACGCGCTGGACGCCGCCCGTCGCGAAACGGTCAGCACCCTGATTGATATTAAAGTGCTGCCGAAGACCATGGTGCACAAATACGGCAGCTGGTGGAACGTCGGGGTCGCCCAGACGGCGCTCTCTGAGCGGATCCGCAAAGTGGCGCAAATGATTAATGAAAAGCGCGCCCAGGCGCGTGATTACTAAAACGAACATCCACTCTGAATCCTACAGACTTACGGAGAAAACCATTATGTCGCTCAAATTAGGTGTCATCGGCGCTGGCGCTATCGGTAAAGAACACATCCGTCGCTGCACCCAGGTTCTGCAGGGCGCCACCGTTGTGGCGGTGTCTGATATCAATGCCGACAACGCCCGCGCGGCGGTCGCGCTGCCGGGCGTGCAGGCGGAAGTCTACGCCGACGGCCACGACGTGATTAACGCCAGCGATGTCGATGCCATCCTGGTCACCTCCTGGGACCCGACCCACGAAGAGTACACTCTGGCCGCCATCGCCGCCGGTAAGCCGGTATTCTGCGAAAAACCGCTGGCGATGACCGCGGAAGGCTGCCGCCGCATCGTCGATGCCGAAATGAAGGCCGGCCGTCGTCTGGTGCAGGTTGGCTTTATGCGCCCGTACGACGAAGGCTATCTGGCGCTGAAAAAAGTGATCGACGATGGCGATATCGGCGCGCCGCTGATGCTGCGCTGCGCCCACCGCAACCAGTCGGTCGGCGAGAACTACACCACCGATATGGCGATCACCAACACCCTGATCCACGAGCTGGACGTGCTGCGCTGGCTGCTGAACGATGACTACCGTTCCGTGCAGGTGCGCTTCCCGCGCTCCACCTCGCACACCCATGCGCGCCTGAAAGATCCGCAGATCGTCTCCTTTGAAACCAAAAAAGGCACCCTGATCGACGTCGAAGTGTTCGTGAACTGCCAGTACGGGTATGACATCCAGTGCGAAGTGGTCGGCGAGACCGGGATTGCCCGTCTGCCGGAGCCGTCTGCCGTCCAGATGCGCAAGTCCGCCAGCCTGTCGACCGCCATTCTGACCGACTGGAAAGACCGCTTTATCAAAGCCTACGACGTCGAGCTGCAGGCCTTTATCAACGACGTCAAAGCCGGTCAGCTGCACGGCCCGTCGGCCTGGGACGGCTACGCGGCGTCGGTGGCGGCGGACGCCTGCATTAAAGCGCAGGGAACCAGCGAGCCGGTTGAAGTGACGCTGCCTGAGTGCCCGGCATTCTACAAACGTTAAGCGCGTTTTGCTGACGGAACTTCTTTGCACAGGTAACGACGATGAAAATTGCCTTTGATGTGGATGTCATTAAGGACCTCGGGATCACCCGCATGGTCCATCAGGTAGCGGAGTGGGGCTACAAGTACATTGAACAGTCGCCGCACCCGCAGATTAACCCGTTCTACAAGCACCCGCGCGCCAGCCGGGAGATCATGGCGGAGTACAAGCAGGCGCTGCGCGATACCGGCCTTGAGCTGTCGTCGTTTATCTGCGTCTACCGCTGGTCCGGCCCGGACGAACTGCGCCGTCAGGCGGCGGTGAAAAACTGGAAACGGCTGGTGGAAATTGCGGTGGAGATGGGCGTTCAGGTGATCAACACCGAGTTCTCCGGCGATCCGAATCAGCCTGAGATCTGCGATGAAATGTTCTATCGCTCAATGGAAGAGCTGTTGCCGATTTTTGAGCGGGAAGGCATCCGCGTGGAGATCCAGGCGCATCCCTGGGATTTCTGCGAAGAGAACAATGAAACCGTCGATATCGTGAAGTCGTTCCGCAGCGATAACGTGAAGTACGTCTACAGCGTGCCGCACACCTTTTTCTACGACAAAGGCGTCGGCGACGTGGCGAGCATGCTGCGCTATGCCGGGAGCGATCTCTCCCATGTCCTGATTGCGGATACCCGCAATCATACGAAACATTGCCGCTATATCGTTAACCCGCCGGGCGTGGATGCCGTGGTGCACCAGCACGTAGGCGTCGGGGAAGGGGATGTGGATTTCGACGCGCTGTTCCGCACCCTGCGCGAAATGAAATTCGCCGAGCAGACCTTCAAGGTCGGCGGGGAGCCGATTGTCGCCACCTCGCTGTTTGGCTACCCGGAAAAAATGAAATACCAGGCAGTGGAAACCCGTGAACTTATTGAACGTGAATTGCTGCGCCGGTAAGGCGCAGCGGCAGGAGCCCTACTATGAACAAAGATAACGTCAAACTGGCTATCGCCCCGATCGGCTGGACTAACGATGATATGCCGGAGCTCGGCAGCGAAAACACCTTCCAGCAGATCGTCAGCGAAATGGCGCTGGCCGGCTTTACCGGCAGCGAAGTCGGCAGCAAATATCCGCGCGACCCGGCGGTTCTCAAGCCGATGCTGGATATCCGCGGCATTCAGATCTGCAACGCCTGGTTCAGCACCTTTTTCGCCAACGGCCAGCGGGAAAAAACCATTGATGAATTCGTCAATCACATGAACTTCCTTCATGCGATGGGGGCGAAAGTGATTGGCTGCTCCGAGCAGAGCGGCAGCATCCAGGGGCTGGATAAACCGATCCTCGGCGATGCGAAGCCGTGCTTCAGCGAAGAGGAGTGGCAGCGGGTGGCGGAAGGCTATAACACCCTCGGTCGCCTGGCGGCGGAGAAGGGGATGCAGGTCTGTCTGCACCACCACATGGGCACCGGCATCCAGACCACTGCGGAAATCGACAAATTTATGTCGCTGGTGGACGAGCGCGTCTTCCTGCTGTTCGATACCGGCCACGCCTGGTATTCCGAAGGCGGCGAAGCGCCGATGCTGGCGATCCTCAAAAAGTATCTGCCGCGCATCAACCACGTCCATCTGAAGGACGTCCGCCCGCCGGTGATCGACCAGGTGCGCCGCGACGGCCTGTCGTTCCTCGACGGCGTGAAAAAAGGCACCTTCACCGTCCCGGGCGACGGGGTGATCGATTTCCGTCCGGTGTTCAAGCTGCTGGACGACTTTGGCTATAAAGGCTGGATGGTAGTGGAAGCCGAGCAGGATCCTGCTCTGGCCAATCCTTTCGAATACGCCGTCAAAGCGCGCAAATATATCCGCGAAACGGCAGGGATCTAATCGTTGTGACATTTTCAGGCCATACCGGGTATGGCCTGCTTTTTTCCTTTCTCAACCGGACCCAGGGCTTAACCACAGCGCCGGACAGTTCCCTCTCCCTCAGGGAGAGGGCCGGGGTGAGGATGACGATGACGGGTAAAGCGTCACTTCACTTCCGCCAGCGCGGTCTTATCCACATACGGTTTCATCAGCGCGTCGGCTTCCTTCTGCGCCGCCTGCACCGCCGCTTCCGGCGTCACTTTGGCATCGTTAACCACCGCCGCCAGCTGGTTCTCCATCGCCTTACGCACCGCCACGGTCTCCCAGGTGGAGTACCACGGATGGGCGTACTTCAGCTGCTCAAGGGCGATCGCCGCCCGCGGATCCTGCTGCAGATAGGCCTTCATCTCCGGCGTATCGTATGACGCCTTGCGCGGCGAGAAGTAGCCGGTGAAGCGGCTCCACGCGCCGTTCACGTCGGGGCTCACCAGATAGGTCAGGAACTGATACGCCGCTTTCTTCTGCGCCTCGCTGATGCCTTTAAAACTCACCAGGCTGGCGCCGCCGATCGGCACCGCGCGCTGCTCTTTGGCCGGCAGCATCGCCACCCCAAGCTCAAAATCTTTGCTGTTCTCGCGCATAAAGCCCAGCGCGCCAGTGCTGAGCATCGCCATCCCGAGCTTGCCGGAGAAGAACGCGGCGCTGATCTGCTTCGAGTTCAAGACCCCGGACGGCATCACCTTGTCCTTGTAGATCAGATCCTGCCAGAAGCGCAGAGCGCCGATGGCGGTCGGCGAGTTGTAATAGACCTCGCCCGGATAGTCTTCGTTAAAGTATTTCCCGCCGTTGGCGCGCACCAGCGCCGAGAAGATCCAGCCGCCGTAGTCGTCGTTGGTCGACGGCAGCATGATCCCCCACTGGCCTTTGCTCTCGTCGGTCAGCTTTTTGGCATCGGCCAGCAGCTCTGCCCAGGTCTGCGGCGGCTGTTTGATCCCGGCCCGATCGAACATCGTCTTGTTGTAGTAGAGGATCGGCGTCGAGTTATGGAACGGGATCGCATAGGTGGTGCCCATCACCTGGGCGTTCTTATGCATCGCGGGCCAGAATTCCTTGTGCAGAAAATCGCCGGCCTTTTGATCGCCATATTTAAACAGCTCATCCATCGGCAGGATCTCATCCTTCAGCGCCAGATCGGTGGTGAAGTTAGCGGACATGATCACCAGCGCCGGCGGCTGGCCGGCCTTCTGCGCCGATTCGGCTTTGATCTTGGTGGTGTCGTAGTTGCCGGTGAAGATCCCGCGCACTTCAACATCCTGCTGCGAGTCGTTGAATTGCTTAATGACGCGGGTCATCTCCATGGTCAGCTTGCCGTCCACCGGCGCCGGGAACATGAAGTCTATTTTTTCTTTCGCCAACGCCGCGCCGCTCAGGGCAAGACTGAGGCCAACCGCGACTAGCGTAAAAGGTTTAAACATGATTACACTCCATCAATAAATTATGCTGGGTCTCAGCATGAAAAAGATGCACATCGGCAGGCGAAAAGCCGATCGGTAGCGACTCGCCTTTCTCCGGCACCGTGCCGCGGTGGCGGCGGCTAAAGCGCAGGGTGCCGATCGGGGTGCTGACGTGGAGCAGGTAATCGGCCCCCATCAGTTCTCGTTGCAGAACGGTGGCCGGCAGGCGCAGATGGCCCTCTTCCACGCGGTCGGTAATATGTTCCGGGCGAACGCCCAGCCAGACGCGGGTCTGATCCCGGTGGCGCGGCGGCAGCGGATGGCGCTGTTCTCCCAACAGTACTTCACCGTTGGCGCAGGGCAGCGACAGGAGGTTCATCGCCGGCGAACCGATAAACCCGGCGACGAACAGGTTGGCCGGGTTGGCATACAGATATTCTGGCCGCCCGACCTGCTGCACGTGGCCGCCGTTCATCACCACGATGCGGTCGGCCATCGACATCGCCTCGGTCTGATCGTGGGTCACATAGATGGTGCTGGTTTTCAGCTGCTGGTGGAGGGCCATAATGCTGTCGCGCACTTCGCTGCGCAGGCGGGCGTCGAGGTTGGAGAGCGGCTCGTCCATCAGGAACAGCCGCGGATTGCGCACAATCGCCCGGGCCATCGCCACCCGCTGGCGCTGGCCGCCGGAGAGCTTCGCCGGTTTGCGGTCGAGCAGCGCCTCCAGCTGCAGCATCTGCGCCACTTTATCCACCCGCGGCTGCCAGCTGCTTTTCTCTTCCTTGCGCACCTTCATGCCGAAGGTGATATTGTCGCGCACCGACAGATGCGGAAACAGGGCATAGTTCTGGAAGATCATCGCGAAGTTGCGCTCGCGCGGCGTGGTGGCGGTGATGTTCTCATCATGCAGCCAGATTTGGCCTTCGCTGACCGGCTCCAGCCCGGCGAGCAGGCGTAGCAGGGTGCTTTTCCCGCAGCCCGACGGGCCGACCAGCACCACGAATTCGCCTTCGTGAATATCCAGCGACAGGGCGCTGAGCGCCGGTTTGCCGTCGAAACGTTTACTGATGTTTTGCAGACTGAGCATGGCGGTTAGCGCTCTTCCGTTGGGCAACTGATGTTTTCGTCGTACAGCCACGGGCCGGCGTAGTGGGCCAGCGAGTGCTGGTAGCTCACCCACTGCTCACCGACCTGACGGTGCATCAAGCACGAGGCCGGGGAGAGGTCGTAATAGGGCCGGGTGTCTTCGTGGCAGTACGGCACCTGATGGACGGTGCCGGGAATGGTGGAGATCAGCGCCTGGCGATACTGGGTCATGGTCAGGCTGTGGTTGTGGCCGCAGAAGATGCGCGTCAGCGACGGGAAACGCTCCACCAGCGCCAGCAGACGGTGGCCGTTTTCGCAGGCGATCGGATCCATCTGCGCATTGCCCAGCGGCAGCGGCGGGTGGTGCATAAAGATCGTTGCCGGTTTGTCGCCGCCCTCGAACAACTGGGCTTCCAGCCAGCCGATGGTCTCGTCGGTCAGCCAGCCTTTTGACGTGCCGGCATGACTGGAGTCGATAAACAGCAGGCGGGTGGCGAAGTCATCCACCGCATAGCGCATATTTTGCGGATCGTTGCCCAGCTGCGGGCACAGCGGGTGAAGATGCTCGAGAAAATGGGCTTTATCGTCGTGGTTGCCGGGAATCAGATACAGCGGATAGTTCAGGCTGCCGAGGATCTGGCGGGCCACCTGATACTCCTCCGGGCGGCCGCAGTTGACGATATCCCCGCTCACCACCACCGCGTCCGGGCGCTCGCGCAGCGCGTTAAGCTGGGAGACCACGTCGGCGTTGGCGGCATTGACGTCGATAAAGCCGTACAGCTTCTCGCCGCGGCTGCGGAAATGGGTGTCGGAAATGTGCGCTAACAGCATGAATCACTCCTTATTTGATCCCGGAGAAGCCGAAGCTCCGCAGGAACTGTTTCTGAAAAAGGATGAACGCCAGCATCAGCGGCAGACAGACCATCAGCGTCCCGGCGCCGATGGTGCCCCACTGGCCGCCGGATTCGGCGCCCATGGCGAAAGAGACCAGCCCGACGGTCAGCACCTGCTTATCGGGATCGTTGAGCATCATCAGTGGCCACAGGTACTCGTTCCAGTGGTAGGTAATGCTGACGGTGGCGAAGGCCAGCACCGACGGCCAGGACATCGGCAGCAGCACGCGGAACAGCACCTGCCACCAGCGGCAGCCCTCCATCAGCGCCGCCTCCTCCAGCTCTTTCGGGATGGCGAGGAACGCTTGACGCATCAGGAACACGCCGAACGCCGAGGTGAAATAGGGCATCATCACCCCGGTGAGGGTGTTGAGCAGGCCGAAGGTTTTCAGGGTCAGCATGTTCGGCACCATCATCACCACCGGCATGATCATCAGCTGCACCAGGAACAGGAGAAACAGCGTCTGCTTGCCGCGAAACTCGTGACAGGCGAAGACGTACCCGGCGGTGGTGATGGTCAACAGCTGCACGCAGAAGGTGCCGAAGGTGAAGATAAGGGTGTTGGCATACAGGCTCAGCCAGTCGGCGCTCTGCCAGGCGTCGCGGAAGTTATCGAGGGTCAGCGGCAGGCGCGGCAGCAGCGACGCCATATCGTCGCCGAAGGTGGTAGCGCTGAACGAGGTCGCCAGCATCCAGATAAACGGGCTGACCCACAGCAGCGCCAGGCAGCACATTAATACTGTGAGCGTAAAGGGCGACGAGCGGCGCAGGCGCAGCCACAGCGGACGGGCAGCGGCGGGCGTGCGGACCAGCAGCGGCGAGATTTCAGCGCTCATAGTGGGCTCCTTTCTCCAGCAGTTTCAGGTTAATCAGCGAGAAGGCGAACAGCCCGGCCAGGGTCAGGAAGGTGGCGGCGGAGGCTTTACCGAGGTCGTGGGTATCCCAGGCGAGATTCTGGATGTAATAGAGCAGCACGGTAGTGGCGTTGTCCGGCCCGCCGCGGGTCATCACCGCCACGTGGTCGATCTGGGTGATGGAGTAGATCAGCGCGGTGGTGATCACAAAGCTCAGCGTCGGGCGCAGCAGCGGTAGCGTGACCTTAAAAAAGACCTGCGTGCGGGTAGCCCCCTCCATCAGCGCCGCTTCCCGCGTCGAGGCCGGAATGCTCTGCAGCCCGGCGAGGAAAAACAGCATGTAATAGCCGGCGAACTTCCACACGCCGATCAGCGCCAGGGCCAGCAGCGCGCTGTTGCTGCGTCCCAGCCAGTTGTTGTTCATCGGCCCGAACAGCTTCGCCAGATAGTGGTCGAGCAGGCCGAGGCCGGGCATAAAGATAAACAGCCACAGCGCGGCGGCGCTGACCATCGGGATAATCATCGGGAAGAAGAAGGCGGTGCGCAGCCAGCGGTTGATGCGATGGTTCTCGCTCAGGGCGACCGCCAGCAGCAGGGCGAGGGTCACCCCGGGCACTACCGTCAGCAGGATATAGAGCAGGTTATTGCCCAGCGACTGCCAGAAGACGTTATCGGCAAACAGGCGGGCGAAGTTATCCAGCCCGACGTACTGTGCGCCGTCGCTGGCCATGCGGGTATCAAACAGGCTGTCATACACCGAACGCCCCAGCGGGAACCAGGTAAACAGCAGTAAAAACAGCAGGGAAGGCGACAGGATCAGCCAGGGAAGCCAGGTCTTTCTCATTGTGACGCGCATCTCGTTCAGCCATTTATCGAAGCCCGGATTGTGGGAAGCAATGACTACAGAGGCATGGCGGGGAGATGACGGTTTGATGAAGCGGCGGGGAAAACGCCGGGCGAGCGGGCCGCCCGGCGGGAGAGAACCATCAGAAGTCGGCTTTCAGCACCGCGCGGTAGCGGGCTTTGCCTTCACGAACGTGCTTCAGCGCTTCGTTAATCTGCGACATCGGGAACAGCTCGGTGGTCGGAGCCACTTTGCTGCGCCCGGCAAACTTCATCAGCGTGCGCAGTTCGGACGGGTTACCGGTCGCCGAGCCGGAGATGCTGCGGTCGCCGCCGATCAGGGTAAAGGCCGGTACCGGGAACGGCTTCATCACCGCGCCGACGCTGTGGAAGTTGCCGCCGTAAGCCAGGGCTTCGAAGTACGGCTGCCAGTCGAGGTCCACCGCCACGGTGTTGATGATCAGGTCGAACTGACCGGCCAGCGCTTTTAAGGCTTCAGGATCGCGGCTGTTGACCACGCGATCGGCGCCCATCGCCAGCACTTCCTGCTCTTTGGCCGGGTTGGAGCTGAAGGCGGTCACTTCCGCGCCCATCGCCCGCAGCAGCTTAATGGCGATATGGCCGAGGCCGCCGATGCCGATCACCCCGACGCGGCTGGTGGCGGTGACGTGGTGGGTCAGCAGCGGTTTAAAGACGGTGATGCCGCCGCACAGCATCGGGCCGGCGGACGCCAGATCGATGCTCTCCGGCAGGGGGATCACCCACTGCCAGTCGGCGCGCAACTTATTGGCGAAGCCGCCGCGGTTGAGAATGGTCGGCACCGAGCCTTCCAGACAGTTGATCTGGTTGCCGCTGATGCAGGCGTCGCAATGGCCGCAGCTGCGCGCCGTCCAGCCGATGCCGACCTTCTGGCCAATCTTCAGCCCTTTATCCTGCGCCGCGCTGCCCAGCGCCGCCACCCGGCCAATCACCTCGTGACCGGCCACCAGCGGGTAGCTCGACATTCCCCATTCGTTGTCGATCATCGACAGGTCTGAATGGCAGATCCCGCAGTATTCCACTTCAACTTCGACATCTTCCGGCTGCAGCTCGCCGGCATCGTATTCCCACAGCGACAGATCGGCGCCCGCTTCTTTGGCGGCGTAGCTTTTAATGATGCTCATGTTCATTTCCTTGGGGTTGGCGTGATAACCCAGAAAGTGTAGAGCATGGTATTCCCCGGCGCTTGGCAATCGGAGGGGTCGCGAAGCGGGCGGACCAGCCGCCCGTTAAGGTCAGCGACTGGCCAGCGGCCACTGATTAAGCTGGATGCCGCGCTGTGGGGCGTTCTCGGCAAAATCATCCAGCACCGCCCGCACGTCCGGGTCGAGGTAGCCGACGCTGTCGTGCTCGACGATCACCACGCTCTTTTCCGGAATCTTCGCCAGCAGGGCCAGCAGATGCGGATTGTGCATAAAGGTCAGATTCTGCTGGATGCGCAGCACGTAGTGGTCATCGTAGCGCGCCAGCTGCAGCGAGTGGCGATGGCTGCGCCAGAGGCTGAACGCCATCTGGGTGGCAAGGCCAATCCCGATCCCCGCCAGCATGCCGCAGGCGATAATCCCGCCGATGGTGGCGAGGAACGGGACGTACTGCGCCGCCCCCTGGCGGAACTGCTCGATGAACAGCCGCGGGGTCGCCAGCTTATAGCCGGTATACAGCAGCACGGCGGCGAGGCTGGCGAGCGGGATTAAGGTCAGCAGGCCGCTGAACCACAGGCCGCAGATTAACAGCAGGACGCCGTGGATAAAGATCGACAGTTTGCTCTGCGCGCCATTGCTGACGTTCACCGAGCTGCGGACGATCACCGCGGTGATCGGCATCGCCCCCAGCACACCGGAGAGCAGGTTGCCCACGCCCTGGGCGACCATTTCGCGGTTCGGCGAAGGCGGCGGATTTTGCGGACGCAGCTTTTTCAGCGCCTCCTGGCTGAGCAGGGTTTCGAGGCTGGCGACCAGCGCCAGGGTCACCGCCACCACCCACACCGACGGATTGCGCCACGCGCTCCATGCGGGAGACTCCAGCTCGCCCAGCAGGTCGCCGAGGCTGCCGAACGCCGGCAGGGTGATGCGTGGCAGAGTGGCAAGCTGCTGCGGCGCAAAATGGGTCAGCAGCAGGGTGGTCACGCAGCCGAGCAGGACGGCGATCAGCGGCCCGGGGATCCAGCGCAGGCTCTTCACCTGGCGGATAAGCGGCGAGCCCCACAGCCAGAGCACGAGCAGGCCGCCCGCGGCGACGGCGATAGCACTGAGGGAGAAGGTGGCGTTACCCTTCACGATATCAACGAGCCCGGTCTCTTCTGCGCTGCCGAGCGCAACGGGGATCTGCTGCATAATCAGCAGGATGCCGATCGCCGCCAGCATGCCTTTGATGACGCTGGCGGGAACGAGGGAGATAAAGCGCCCGGCCCGCAGGATGCCGAACAGCAGCTGCAGCACGCCGGCCAGCACCAGCGCCATCAGGAAGAGGGAGAAGGAACCCAGGGATTCAATGGCGGCGACGACGATGGTGACCAGTCCGGCGGCGGGGCCGCTGACGGCGAAGCGGGAGGGGCTGAGAGCGGTGACGACCAGGCCGCCGATAATGCCGGTCAGCAGGCCGACGAAGGGCGGTAAGCCGCTGGCCTGGGCGATGCCGAGGCACAGCGGCAGGGCGACAAGGAAGACGACGATGCCGGCGAGAGAGTCCTGACGAAGCGTGTTCATGGGGCGTGCTCCTGCGGTGAGAGGTGTTCGACGAGGGTGGTTAAATGGCCGGAAGCCAGATCGTAGACGCAGCCGTGCAGGCTGAGCGGTCGCCCGCTGGCGAGCACCGTCTGCACCGGCTCACTCTCCAGTAGACGGGCGAACTGGGCGCGAACGTTGGCTTCCACCAGGGCGTCCAGCGCATGGCGAGAGCGCTCCGCGTCGGTGCTGGCGCTGGCACTGGCGCCGGGGGAGGCCGCAACACAACATTCATCAGCGATCTGCGCAATTTCGTGATGCAGGGTGTGGCGCAGCTGGCCGATGCGGCGAGCCAGCGCCGAGGACTCGTGCGCCAGCGGCAGGGTGGGCAGGGAGAGCGCCGCCTGCACCCCGCCGCAGCCGTAGTGGCCGCAGAGCACCACCCGCTCCACCTCAAGGTAGTCGAGGGCATACTGCAGGACGCTCATGACGTTGTCGTCGGCGGGGTCGAGCATGTTGGCGATATTGCGGTGGACAAAGAGCTCGCCGGGCTGGCTGCCGGTGAGCACCTCGGCGGGCACGCGGCTGTCGGAGCAGCCGATCCACAGCGAGTGGGGCCTCTGCCCGTCGATCCATTTTTCGAAATAGTCCGGATCATGCTGACACTTCTGCAGCGCCCAGCTGCGGTTGCGGGCCAGCAAAGGTTTTAACGTCGTCACAAGTATTCTCCTGAGTTAATTCATCGAGTGAATATGTCCATCAAGACTCGTACAGCGACTAGTAAAAATAGTGTTTACCGGAACCCTTCACGCCTGAGGAAAATCCTGGAATAAACGGCAAAAAGAAAACTTTTCATTAATGTAAAGTTATAAAAATATTGATGAAATTGATACTTGTCTGCGGGGCGGATGAATAACAAAAAGGCATTGGCTAAAACTTTCTGGAATATATGGGAATGGTGGTAGGTGGGGTTAGGGGGAATAGTTGGGGAGTGGATATTGGGGATGGGTGGGGAACGTTGGGTTGTGCTGGGGATGCGGGTGAGAGTGGGGTGAGAACAAGTTGAGATAAGATTGAGTGGGGTTTGGGGGGATCAAGGGGAAAGGGGAGTGGCTGGCAGGTGGAGTTGGGGTTGTGGGGGTTGTGAGAGGAGGGTTGCTGGTGGCAGTCGCGCTGTGGAACGGCAGCAAAAGGTGACGCTGCGCAGGATAGCGCTGTTTTTTTCAACACTTAGCGCAATGACGACACGCTGTCGCTTGCATGGCCGCCGCCGACAGGTATAATCCAGAACGTTTCCGCATCCCCTTCAGTGCCGAAGTGGCGAAATCGGTAGACGCAGTTGATTCAAAATCAACCGTAGAAATACGTGCCGGTTCGAGTCCGGCCTTCGGCACCATTAGTACTTCCAAGACCATCCGAGAAAGCCCATAAAACCCTTTTAAATCAATGCGCTTAGTGATTATGGCGTCCTGAGTTGTCCGTTGAAATCCGGATGTTATTGGGGGATATAATTGGGTCATCTTCACTTCGATAAGAAATGTGCCCCCAGATGAAGCTCAACGCCAGACAGGTCGAGACCGCAAAGCCAAAAGACTAAAACTACAAAATGGCCGATGGTGGTGGTTTGTATCTCGAGGTTTTGGCCAAGGGTTGTAAATACTGGCGCATGAAATACAGACGGCCCTCTGACAAAAAAGAGGATCGCCTCGCTTTTGGTGTTTGGCCTACGGTGACGCTTGCTCATGCAAGAACAAAGCATGATGAAGCTAAAAAGCTATTAGTGCAGGGCATTGACCCAAAAGCCGAATAGAAAGAAGCTTAGGCCGAAAACGCAGGAGCATATACTTTTGAAACCATTGCTCGCGAATGGCATGCCAGTAACAAGCGATGGAGTGAAGACCATCGATCGCTCGTTCTTCGCTATCTTGAGCTTTATATCTTCCCTCATATCGGTTCGTCTGACATTCGCCATCTCAAAACCAGCCACCTGTTAGCCCCGATTAAAAAAGTTGATGCCAGTGGTAAACACGATGTCGCTCAGCGCCTACAACAGCGCGTCACGGCTATTATGCGTTATGCCGTACAGAATGATTACATCGACTCAAATCCAGCCAGTGACATGGCCGGTGCGTTATCGACTACCAAAGCACGACACTATCCAGCTTTGCCCTCTAGCCGCTTCCCAGAGTTTCTTTCACGTCTCGCTGCATATCGCGGCCGGGTAATGACACGGATCGCGGTCGAGCTTTCCTTACTAACTTTTGTGCGTTCCAGTGAGTTACGTTTCGCGCGCTGGGATGAATTCGATTTCGATAAATCTCTTTGGCGCGTGCCTGCAAAACGAGAAGAAATCAAAGGAGTGCGTTACTCGTATCGCGGCATGAAAATGAAAGAGGAGCACATCGTTCCGCTTAGTCGTCAGGCGATGAATTTGTTAGATCAGTTAAAGCAGATTAGTGGTGATAAAGAGCTACTTTTTCCGGGTGATCATGACGCAACTAAGGTTATGAGTGAAAACACGGTAAACAGCGCTTTACGTGCCATGGGGTATGACACTAAAACTGAAGTATGTGGGCATGGTTTTAGAACTATGGCTCGTGGAGCTCTGGGCGAGTCGGGATTATGGAGCGATGACGCCATAGAACGGCAGTTGAGCCACTCAGAGCGTAATAATGTACGTGCAGCGTATATTCATCCCTCAGAGCATCTTGAAGAGCGTCGATTAATGATCCAATGGTGGGCTGATTATATAGATGAAAATAAGATACGGCATGTTTCCGCTTATGATTTTGCGAAATGAATCGAAATTGATATTACTAAGTTTTACGATAGAGTGGAGGGTTCAAAAAGAACCCTCCTAGTATTTATTTATTGGAGATTGTTTCCATTTCTAGTCCGCTAATATGGTCGGCAGAAGTGAATATTTCACTTTTAACTTCTTCGAACACAGCGTAATAATCAACGATCTTTTGCTGCAATTCCGTGTCGAATTGATAAACTTTTGTTTTTTTCTTTGTTACTTCATTAATAATCTCAATGAACTTGGGTTGGTTATTTTCATCAACCAGTACTGGGAGTTTTATTTTAAACCGCTGAACATTTTTAAGATTAGCTCTTAGTTCGCGATCTAGCTTATTTTCTTCTCTAATGGCGTGCAGAGAATAATATACGAACATAGGGTTAATATCTTCCCTTTCAATTTTTATAGTACCGCAGTGGTCGGTGCTCCTAAATTTTTCTCCAGGCATTTTCACAGAAAAATCAAAATTACCATCTATACCCCACAAAACATAAGGTTTAGTGAAGTCGGTCAGGTTTGAAGTTGTCATCCATCCGAATGGTTCATTCACATTAGCACTATATACTGGTATATCACCTGTCTGATTATATACCTCTTTTTTAAGTACTCTTTTACCTATGGCAAGTGAAAAATATGAGCTATCAGATAGTTCTACTGGAACAGAATGCTCAACGACAGGCATCGTTTTCTGAGCGTTTTTGAGTTTTTCTAATGATGAATTGATAAGGCTTTTATGTTGCAGCAAAATATTCTCGAAGCCATGAGGGTCGGTTATTTTTTTCTCATCATCTATTTTTAATTCGATCCTTTCACTTGCGGACCACCAACGGTCTACACTCCAATGCTCATCTGAAGTAAACTTTGAGAGAGGCCAAATTTTGCACTTAGGATCATCAGTGGTGAATTCTTCTGGGTAAGCATGAAAAATTTTGTAATTTTTAACCATTGTTGGGAAATCATTCTCACACTCAAATCGTTGTGCATCGAGTGTTTCCCCTGTATTGGTAATGACATACGTAAAAATTTTATCTAATTGTTTTTCAATCGCAGAAGTTTTTTTCTGTAGACATAAAATATATGTTTTTTTAGGTGTCGTATAAAATGCGTTTTTTGGCAATGAAATTATGCCCAGAAGCAAGCATTCATTCAATATAAAAGATCTCAGTTTTGAATCTGCTAATCTGTTTAGTATCCCATCAGGAATAACCACAAAGGCTTTGCCAGCAGGTTTTAATGAACGAATTATTTTTTCTAGGAATAACCCCTCTATTCCAGCCCCGTTAATATAGTAATATTGGCTGAACTCGGATTTTTCAGAAATATACTTTTTAATCGTGCTTGTGCCAGTAACCACATATGGTGGATTTGTCATTATTAAGTCATATTGATTGACTTCTGTTTCTGACAGTGATCCTAAAATAGAAGAATGCTTGGATTTAAACGTATCATTGAAAATCTTGCTAAACGCTTTAGGGAATTTAGCATAATCTCTAACGATCTCATTCAGGTGAATAAGCATGTTTGCTTTTGCAAGAATGATAGTTTTTTTATCTTTATCAAAACCGCTATAATTAATAGAGCGTTTAATTTTATTTTTGCTAAAGATATAGTCGTTAGGTCTGACGGTATTTATTGGCTCAAGTAAGAATCCGCCCACTCCGCATGCAGGATCGCAAACTTTACTACCTTCCGGTAGAGATTTGAGTCCACTCATTTCTATAATGGCTTTTACAATATTTCGAGGTGTGAAAAACTGACCCCAGTTTTTTTGGCTGATGCTTTTCTTAAGAAAATTCTCATAAAGTCTCGATTTGAATTCAGGATCAATACCTTTCAGTTCCCCAAACTTTTCAAATCCAGTAAGTATTTCTTTGAAGATGAAATTATGTTCTGATATTTCAGGGTTAAGAACAATCCCGTTAATTATAGAAGTGTTGTCTTCGCTATCTGCAGGGAATATCTTCTTTATATACGGTCGAATATTGTTGTAATAATAACTGAAGATGCGGTCTTCAGGTACTTTTAATGTGTCATTAAAAGATACTCCTACTCCGTTCTCGTTATAAGTTAGAACACCTAAATCGCTAAGATATTTGAAAAGGAAGATTTCAACAAATGTCGATAAGCAGACGTCGGGATTTTCCCCACTTGCAAGCCAAATTGTTTGCCAAACTTTGTCAGCTAATTCTGAAGGGTTTTTGACTTCTTCTTTTTCAAGTATTGAGTTATGTGATGAAATTGAACGAAGGACTTTTCGAACAATATTTAGGGATTTTTCCTGTTCTAACTTAACTTCTAGTGGTATATCCAGAGGATATCCATCTTCACGACATATTAATTCATAACCTTCGGAATTAGATACTTGCGGGTTAATCCAGATGTATTCTGTACGATCAGTAACAATACCAATTTTCGCATTTAAAGGTTTACAATACTTATTGACGCACTGATTCACCGCAGCTATTTTTTTTCTCTCACTATCAAATTCTGCGGGTGATTTGAATTCAACTACAACTAGAACCTCCGGTGAAGACGTTCTCCTGTCAACAATTAGTTCGTCTGGCTGATAATGACCACTTTCACCATAGTTTTTTTGTGGAATTATGCCAAATTTCTTTAATTGATTGAGATTTGTCTCTCCAATAGTAAAGAGTTCCCAGTCACCAAATGCATCGCCGCGGGATCCATAACCTCTTTTTAAAATCTCTTCACTCATTGTATTAAACCAATTGGTAATTTGTTCAAACGCATCATTCTATAGGACATACATTGATACGCAATCATTCTCTCTACCTTTTTGTGAGAAGCGGGGTCTTATCACCATGGTACGAGACTACTAACTAGTAGGCGACGATTGCACCAGAGTCATCATTACATGCTCACATGCTACTTTTAAAATACTTTACATCTGGCGCGCAATGCTCTCCCCGCCACGCCTGCCCGCTTCGTGGGTCGGTTTTCATGCAGGTGCATCGGGGGCTCAGGCCGCGCCGGGACAGGGGCCGGACAGGAATAACAGGGCGAGGAAACGCATGCAAAACCATGCACCCTGTGGATGCATGGCTTAATTCGGGAATATAGCGGTATTTTCGTGGATTTTTTGCGGGGCTACCTGCCGGCCAGTTCCGTGCGCCAGCGGGCATAAATCAGGCTCTGTGCGGGGGTGTATTTTTCCTGATTATCCACCCGCGAAGCCGCGTCAGGCCTGAATCCGATAGCCATTAAAATATCGCTGTCTTCTGCGGAATAATGAATTTCTTCACCGGTACTCAGCCACACGGACAGCGCTTCGCGCAGATAATGGGCCGAACGGTCGAGCGCATGGCCGGTCAGGAGTGCGGGCTGCTGACTGAGTCCCATCAGCTCCGGGGCGAGCGTGGCGGCGAGCTCTGTCCCGTGCGCCTGCATAAAGTCATTCAGCCGGTTGCGGATACTGATGCGCTGGACCGCTTCATGGGAGCGGATATAGCGTCCGGCGGCCTGATTTATCTCCCATTTTTTGACGTCGATAATATCGCGCAGTTCCTGCAATCTTGCCGGTATACGCTCATCCCCGGCCAGCATCTGCTCGCGGTATTCCTGCTCTGCGGCCGCCACTTCGGCTTTACGGCTCAGCCAGGCGGTTTTGTTATTCTGACAGGCCTCAAAGGCCTGCTGTAGCGTAAGGGTGGTCATGGTCAGTTCTCCCCTGATTAATGGCGGTATGGCGAGCTGTAGCAGCCCTGTACCTTGCGGGGTGCCGGGGGTGTGACCGGCTCCGCGACAGGCGGCGCTTTCTCCGCCGGAGGACGTATAACCTCGTCGATGGCTTCAGTGGTGCGGAACGTCGCTGAGCACTCAATATTGGTGCACTGATGGTAGCGCTGTTTGACGTTCTCCAACAGATAGCGGGAGGTACGGGTATGCGCTGACTTTTTGCAGAACGGACAGTGCATCATGGCAGCAGCCCCCGCGCTTTCAGATCAGCCTCTCGCTGGCGCATTTTCTCCTGCCAGACCTTACGCTCGCCGGGCGTGCTGGCGGCGTCGTGGTCCATATGCGGAAGCGCGACGGCCGGGAAGCCGCTCAGGGAGAGCACCGGCTCATCCGCTGGCGTGACGGAGAAGTCGCTCACTTTCCTGGTCAGGAAGGTCACCACCTGATGCATGACCTCCTTCTCCGGCTCTATGTAGCCCTGATGGCCGGTGGTGTTGGCGAGCGGGTTTGCCATCACATCCGCTTTCAGCACCATCGCCCGGACCAGTGGCCCGAGTGTGTCATTCAGCGCGCGGTCGAGCTCTTCCTTCGCATATTCAGACAGTACGGCATGATGCGCCTGGCGGAATGCCCGCGCGGTGCTGTTGCAGGCGACTTTCAGCAGGTCACGTTCAAAGGCCAGCACTTCGGTCTGGTTGTCACATTCCTGCGCCAGCTCCCGGCGGGCCACGCGTTCGATATGGCCGCTTTTCAGCTCATCGGTCAGCATGGCGCCCCCGGCACGGAAAGCGGCGCGCCAGGTGCGGGTATCGCTGCCGTTGTCCTGCTCCAGCGCCGCTTTCTGCTCCTCTGCGCGGGTGATGGCCGTCAGGGTGTCCTCCATCCGGCGGGCCTGTTCAAGATGGGCCGCTCTGGCTGCGGCCAGTCGCTCCAGCGCCGGTTTCAGGTAATCAGGGATAAAGGTGGTGTCGGTCATGGCAGGTTTCCTCGTGGTTTCAACATGAGGTGATTCTGCCGGGGCACACACAACAACACGACCTGTTGCGGTTGTGGCAGTGCTGGCACAAACAGGACGTCAAAACACGGCTTGCCAGAGAAAGGTCTCAGGAAAAGCATACTCACCGTTTGTTTTTTTACTGTTAACTATTCACCACTGTTCACCATAAGAAAAAATATAGGTAATACAGTGAGATAAAGGGTGGGCAGTTGAGGGCTTGACTGTTCACCCACTGTTCACCACTGTTCACCCTGACTGTTTATTAAACTCTGACCGTTTTCGAGATACTTAGAATAATTTGGGATAAATAATAAATTTAAAATTCCATTTGGTAATTAACACCTTTGCCAACAATGGCCAATAACGGTCAATAATGGCCAATATAGGCCAGCACTTTTTTTTGATTAAAAAATAGCCTGTTGTGTGGTGGGCCACTACAAAATGACTTGTTGCCCTCAGGGAAAATATTCACAAAATAGAGAGCTACCCGAAGCCGGATGGACACGACCGGCACTGTATGGACTTTATGAGGTAGCCCGATGCACACCGCTTTTTCGTCCCCGTCCCCGTCCTCTGCCCCTGCCGCGCCGCTGATGCCGGTTTCTGATGCCGTGCAGGAGCGCTTTATTCGCCTGCCCGAAGTGATGCATCTGTGCGGACTGTCCCGCTCCACTATTTACGACCTCATCAGCCGGGAGGCTTTCCCGAAGCAAATTTCCCTCGGCGGAAAAAACGTGGCGTGGGCGCAGTCGGAAATCACCGGGTGGATGGCCGACCGTATCGCCGAACGCAACCGGGGCTATGACGCATGATGATGCCCGTTCCGCAAAAAGCCCCTTTTTCTGGCTTGCTTCCCTTCGCCGTTTCCAGGTATAGTTTTATCGCTGTCGCAAAATCGGCAGCCGGGCGTAGGAACCCGAGTTACTCAATGGCGACACCAGACGCGCCATGCGTCTTTTTTTACGTCGTTGCTCAGGCGCACCCATTTTTCGGGCTGTGGTGTTTACGCACACACCGCAGCTTCGGCAAGATAATGGTGGTCCGGGCGGGGCAGCTTTCGGGCTGGCCGGTACCCATTGAGGCCGGTATTCCTACCCCCGTCCGGGTCACCACCCATGAGTGTAGGAACTCCGGTGGTGGCAATAACCGCTACTCAATGGAGGCTGCCATCATGGCTACTATCCTCACCCCGTCACACCCGCAGTTTGTCTTTGTGTTTGCCGCTGTTCGTCGCGCAGACCGTCAGCCCCGCATCTGTATGCTCCGCGCCGTCGCCGGGGATGAACACGCCGCACGCCTTTCCCTCGTTCGCGATTACGTCCTCTCGTTTGCCGGTCGTCTGCCGGTGGCGGAGGTGCGCGCATGAAACACTCCACGATTACTGCCCGTGACCTCGAATGCCTTGAACATATGCGCAATGTCGGCCAGCTCGTCAGCGACCTGATGCAGGTGCAGGACTGTACCTCCCTGCGTCGTGACCCGCCCCAGCAGTTACAGCTCACCTCCGTGATTTACCTGATGACCGCCCAGCTCGACGGCGTGGTCGAACGCTGCAACCACCGCTGGTTCACCGGGGAGGGCAACGTATGAAAACGCCATTACCGCCCGTATTACGTGCCGCCCTGTATCGCCGCGCCGTGGCCTGTGCCTGGCTGACCCTGTGCGAACGTCAGCACCGCTATCCTCACCTCACCCTCGACGCGCTGGAAAGCGCCATCGCCGCCGAGCTGGAGGGCTTCTACCTGCGCCAGCATGGCGAGGAAAAAGGCCGTCTGATTGCCTGTGTGTTACTGGAAGATTTAATGGAAGCCGGGCCACTCAAGGCCGCGCCCTCACTGTCCTTTCTCGGGCTGGCCGTGATGGATGAACTCTGCGCCCGTCACATTCAATCGCCTGTTGTGCACTGAGGGAGAAAATAACGATGAAAATGAACGTAACGGAAACCGTAAAACAGGCGTGCGGCCACTGGCCGCGCATTCTCCCGGCGCTGGGGGTAAAGGTCATTAAAAACCGGCATCAGTCCTGTCCGGTGTGTGGTGGCTCTGATCGTTTCCGCTTTGATGATAAAGAGGGGCGAGGCACATGGTTCTGCAACCAGTGCGGCGCAGGTGACGGACTTAAGCTGGTAGAGAAAGTGTTCGGCGTGACCCCGTCAGAAGCTGCCGGGAAGGTGAACGCCGTGACCGGCAGCCTGTCGCCGGTTGCCCCGGAAGTGATGGCGGCCACAGAGGCTGAAACCGATGCCGACCGCAAGGCAGCGGCCGCGCTGGCGGTCAGGCTCATGGAGAAAACCCGACCGGCCAGCGGCAACGCCTACCTCACCCGCAAGGGATTCCCCGATCATGAGTGTGTCATGCTGACGGCCACACACAAAACCGGCGGCGTGACGTTCCGCGCCGGTGATGTGGTTGTCCCGCTGTATGGCGATGCCGGGGCGCAGGTTAACGTTCAGCTTATCAATCCTGACGGTCTCAAACGCACCCTGAAAGGTGGTCAGGTCAAAGGGGCATGTCATGTCATCGAAGGGAAAAAACAGGCCGGAAAACGCCTGTGGATTGCAGAGGGCTATGCAACGGCCCTTACCGTGCATCTCCTGACCGGGGAAACCGTCATGGTGGCGCTGTCGTCCGTGAACCTTTCTTCTCTGGCGAGCCTGGCCCGTCAGAAACACCCGGCCTGTCAGATTATCCTCGCCGCCGACCGTGACCTGAACGGCACCGGCCAGAACACAGCCTCCGCAGCCGCTCGAGCCTGTGAGGGCGTTGTTGCCCTGCCGCCGGTGTTCGGTGACTGGAATGATGCGATGATGCTGAAAGGTGAGGACGCCACGCGGAAAGCCATTTATGCCGCCATCCGGCCAGCGGCACAAAGCCCGTTTGACACCATGAGCGAGGCGGAATTTACCGCCATGAGCGCCAGCGATAAGGCGATGCGGGTGCATGAACATTACGGCGAAGCGCTGGCCGTGGACGCCAACGGCCAGCTCCTGTCCCGCTATGAAAACGGCATCTGGAAGGTAATTCCGCCGTCTGACTTTGCCCGCGATGTGGCCGGACTGTTCCAGCGGCTGCGCGCCCCGTTCTCATCGGGGAGAATTGCGTCGGTGGTGGAAACCCTGAAACTGATTATTCCCCAGCAGGAGGCACCGGCACGCCGTCTGATTGGTTTTCGCAACGGGGTACTCGATACCCAAAGAGGCCTGTTCAGCCCGCACAGCAAATCGCACTGGCTGCGCACCCTGTGCGACGTGGATTTTACACCGCCGGTGGAGGGCGAAACGCTGGAGACCCATGCGCCGAACTTCTGGCGCTGGCTCGACCGGGCGGCCAGTGGCAACCCGACAAAACGTAACGTGATTCTGGCCGCGCTGTTTATGGTGCTGGCGAACCGCTACGACTGGCAGCTCTTTCTCGAAGTCACCGGCCCCGGCGGCAGCGGGAAAAGTATTCTCGCCGAAATCGCCACGATGCTGGCCGGAGAGGATAACGCCACGTCAGCCGATATAGACACGCTGGAAGACCCGCGCAAGCGCGCCTCCCTGATAGGCTTCTCACTTATTCGTCTGCCAGACCAGGAGAAATGGAGCGGTGACGGTGCCGGACTTAAGGCCATTACCGGCGGCGATGCGGTGTCGGTCGACCCGAAATACCAGAACCCGTACTCGACGCACATTCCGGCGGTCATTCTGGCCGTGAACAATAACCCGATGCGCTTCACCGACCGCAGCGGCGGCTTGTCACGTCGCCGGGTAATCATCCACTTCCCGGAGCAGATTGCGCCGGAAGAACGCGACCCGCAGCTCAGGGATAAAATCGCCCGCGAGCTGGCCGTGATTGTGCGCCAGCTGATGCAGCAGTTCAGCGACCCGATGAGCGCCCGCTCCCTGCTCCAGTCGCAGCAGAACTCCGACGAGGCGCTCAGCATCAAGCGCGACGCTGACCCGACGTTTGATTTTTGCGGCTATCTGGAGGCACTGCCGCAGACCAACGGGATGTTTATGGGCAATGCCAGTATCATCCCGCGTAATTACCGTAAATATCTCTATCACGCGTATCTGGCCTATATGGAGGCCAACGGGTACAGGAATGTGCTCAGCCTGAAAATGTTCGGGTTGGGGCTGCCCATGATGCTGAAAGAGTACGGGATGAATTATGAGAAGCGGCACACAAAGCAGGGGATCCAGACCAACCTGTCGCTGAAAGAAGAAAGCTACGGCGACTGGCTGCCGAAGTGCGACGAACCCACCGCGACTTAACCTGTCTCAGACCGGCAACCGCCGGTCTTTTTGTATCTGCCCCTCCCTCAAGGGTGAACAATCCACTGTTCACCCTTCACCGTATGTTCACCCTGTATCACTATGAAAATATTAATAAAAACTAAAGGTGAACAGTGTGAACAGTTAAACCCAAAAAAACTTTTTACCCCCCCCTTCATCACCATCGTATTGCGGTGATGGTCGCCGGAAACAGGCCAGAAACGCGCTGAGGTGAAGAGTTGACTGTTCACTCTTCACCAACTAATCACCACCTATCATTATGATATTAAAAATAAAAATAAGCAGGTGAACAGTGTGAACAGTGTGAACAGTTAAATGCAAAAAAACTTTTTTTGCGTATGATGTTGCTATGCAACTTCATGAGAAGATTTAAGCCGTGGACAAGACCAGAGATTTCATTCTAGAAGGACTCTCCCGCTTTAACCTGGCTGATTTGCCAGGACGACCTTATGACTGTGCTTTTGACCTCTTGGCTGCAACACCATCGAGAAAACGGCTGATTATGATGGGCTTTAATGGCTCGTTAGCTGATTCATGCATGACTAATCGCCAGGCCATCTTTCAAGATTATGCACATCCTTTTATTTCAGGTATTCAACAAGGGGTACAAGGAAAGTGGGGGATCACACATCTTGCCAAAAGACTACAGCAAATACCTTCTTGCCTCGGTTATAGCTGGGAGGATGTTATTTATACCAACGCATTAATGATGTGTTCTCAGAATGCTGCAACCCTGAGAAGAGAGGCAGCTTGTCACGACACTACAATGAATGAAATCGAAGCAAACTCAATGGCATTTTTTGAGCATGTAACAGCCCATTTGAGCGAACCAGATTTGATCGTTGCATATAGCAACAGTCTCCTGTCACTCTCAGCCGCGAGTTTGTTGCTAAAGCACTTTGGCGATGCAACTACTCTCAAATTTTCTCAGCCGAAAGGCTACCACACTACTTTCGCGTTTATGGCCAATCTTAACAGTAGAAATATCCCGGTTATCTGCGTGCGACACATGTCACGATTCAAACCTGAAGAGAGTTATATCAGGGCGGCTTTCAAATTAATGGATTGTTAATTTTTGTTCCGGTAAGGATCCGTATGACGGAACCTAACCGGTTAAGAATAAATATCCATAAAATGTATATGCTTCAACCCGTTATCCATACAATGGCAACAAAATGTCTGGGGGCACAAAAAGGGGCATATTTTTGAGTTTGTAATATTAAACCCTTTTGTATCAATTGATTATTGTGAGTTTTGAGTCCGGCCTTCGCACCAAGTGATGCAATAATTAGCTACCTGAGGGTGGCTTTTTTTGTGTCCATTTACGTCCAAATTCGTCCATATCCGTCTGTAATTCAAAGATAATTTATTTTTCGATAATAACCATTTTTATTTTGAGGTCTTTCCGTGTTGGTCGTTTTTCATCCATTGACATCCACACGATTTGGGGGCCAAATTGGGGGCTTAGACGTAGTTCGATAAAAGTGAGGCCCCCAAATGGCACTAACAGATCGCGCTATAGTCCACGCCAAGCTTTGTGGCAAGCCGTATAAGCTCAGTGACTCGCATGGACTTTACCTGCTGGTAAACCCTAACGGTTCAAAACGCTGGTACATCAAGTACCGCTTTGTAAACAAAGAGAAAAAGCTTGCTTTAGGACCTTATCCGCTTTTGACGCTTGCACAGGCAAGACGCATGCGTGAAGAGGCCCAATTACTGCTGATTTCCGGCATCGATCCGAGCGCACACCGAAATGCTGAACGCCTTGCTATAACGCCGGAACATACGTTTGAGTCTGTGGCACGCGAATGGGTCACCAGTAACGTGAACTGGTCGGCGGAACATAAGAAGCGGGTGCTGCGTTACTTCGAGCTTTATGTGTTCCCCACGAACGGTAGCTGTGACATCACCAAAATGAAGGTCAAAGATCTGCTGGTGCCCATCAAGGAAGTGGAGAAAGCGGGCAAACTGGATGTCGCTTCTCGTCTCCAGCAGCGTACCGCCTGCGTGATGCGCTACGCCGTCCAGAACGGCATTATCGATCATAACCCTGCATCAGATTTAACCGGCGCGGTCTCCACGCCCAAAGTGCGTCACCACCCTGCACTGGATCTTAATCTTATCCCTGATTTCTTGGAAAGAATCGACGATTACAAAGGCCGTCAACTGACTCAACTGGCGGTAACGCTGGCGCTGCTGCTGTTTATCCGCTCCAGCGAACTGCGCTTTGCCCGCTGGGATGAAATTGACCTGCGTAACGCCATGTGGACAATCCCCGCCGAGCGTGAGCCGATCCCCGGCGTTAAATATTCAGCGCGTGGGGCGAAGATTCACTCCCCACACCTGGTCCCATTGTCGCGTCAGGCCATCGAACTGCTGCACGAGGTGCGGCAGCATTGCCGACCGGGAACTGAACTGGTGTTCCCCGGCGATCACAATTACCGCAAACCAATGAGCGAAAACACCATCAACAAAGCACTGCGGGTGATGGGCTATGACACCCAGAAAGATGTCTGCGGCCACGGTTTTCGCACTATGGCCTGTAGCGCGCTGGTGGAGTCGGGCCTGTGGTCAAGCGACGCGGTAGAGCGCCAGATGAGCCATCAGGAGCGCAAGCGCGTACGTGCCGCGTATATCCATAAGGCGCAGCACTTGGATGAGCGCAGGGAGATGATGCAGTGGTGGGCGGATTATCTGGATGCAAACCGGTTCAGGCATGTGGTGCCGTATGGCTTTAAAAAGTCGCCGGGAGGCGCACTCGACCATATGAGCTTCCAGGAGCACAATGACCGGCAACTGGAGGAGATGAAAGCCAGAATACTGGCCCACTCGGAATGGCGAACAGCGTCTGAGTTATCGGCAAAAGCGGGTTTTCGTTCCGCCGAACCTGATGCTGGCCCGAAAGGCTGGAAAGCCGCCGGGAAGATATTCTCGCTGAAGGTCGACGGTGAGGATTTGTATCCGGATTATGTTCTGGATGAGAAAGCGCGGCCTCTCAAGGTTGTCCGTTTGATTCTCTCATTGTTTAAGGAGCGTAAAACACCGTGGGGGCTGGCTATCTGGTTCGGTTCGGCAAACCGCAGGTTGCGCGGTGGGAGGCCGAAAGATTTGTTGATGTCAAAGTCAGAGTTGGTTTTGATGGCGGCGCAGGATGAGGTGGAGTCTGGGGAGTAGGGAACAGATTGGAATATTAGTTATTCCCGAATTGGGCTATTTATGCTGGGGCAATGGGAGCAAATCAGCTGCACTTAAAGTGAAAAGATACTTACACAAAACGCTCACTCTCTTCCTCTATCCAACCCAAACGTGTAATGAGATTGAAACTTTGTTCAACAAGCCTGATAGCAGTTGGCTTGCTGAGCGCAGTACCCTCAATTACGGCATCAGCAATCAGCACTGTAGTGCACCGACATCATCACTTTCAGGCTCATCAGTAACGCTAATGATTTTCTCTGCCTTAAAATACCGATTATTGCTGTTAGAAACAGTACTTGCTCACGTCGATAAGAACAGTATTCGCGGTGTTCATGATCATGTTTGTACCTCGAAAGCACGATAGTCTTCTTAAGACTTATTCAGCTATCTTCTAACCAAACATAAAATCATATGCAAAAATTATCAGATAAATATTGCATAACGTAAGTAGTACATGACAACTATTCTAAATGCTGATATAAAACTATCAATTTTATGATGTTATTCAAAGAAACATAAATTGGAATTATCATATACTTAAGGTGATGACAGGAATATTTAAGTATTTAATAGGATTAAATCATGCCAAAACTCAAGCTTAAAATTTACTTTTCTGATTTCTATAATGTTGATCCCGATGAAATCATTAATTATGGTGCTTTTAATATTTCATTAATTAATGATTTACCTTTGTTCATTGACCCGTTCCTTTTATTCAATAGTGAGAATGATAAATATAAATCACTACATGCAGAAATAATTAAATATGTGTCTTTTCTCAAGGATATGGCCGAAGGTGGAAAATTAACCAGCGGTTTAATAAAAAGTTGGTTTTTGTTCCCAGAGGTTAAACAAAACTGGTTTGGTTTTAGTCTAGTTGGTAACGGAGGACGAGGTTTAGGCCCAGACTTTGCGAATGCACTGATCCAGAATTTCAGTACCACATTTAAAAATTTCGGTAATGAAAAGTTAACACGAGGTAGTCATCTCGAAAAACTATGCCTTATAAAAGATAAAGTTGGGAAAGATAGCATTAGTGATTTCACTACTAATCTTATCAAAAAATTCCTCCTTGAATATACACAAGAATTTGCTATCTACCATATTGATAAATCCCTCTTGTCTAAGTTCATGGTAGATAAAGTAGAATTTAATTATAATACTCAAACTTGGGTATCGAGAGAATATACTCTCCCATTTTATAATAATGAATATGTATTGCTTACTCCAAGAGACATCCTCACAAAAGATGAAGCATGGATTAACCAGAATGAAATGATTGAAGATTTCAGTTTCTTTTGCAATTCCATTCCAAATGATCAACTTAGGGATCAGCTTGGTGATTATTTTGCTAGAATGATCCCCGATAAACCTAAGAAGAAAGATTATGAAGAGGCTGCCAGACAAGCAATCAAGAAACACCCTGAATTTATTGATTATTTTATAAAATACAAGGAAGATCATAGCCCTGAAGCACATAAGCAAAGTGACTTAAAAGTCTCCGAGGTCGAAGATCTTTTTATTGAATTAGTTCAAGCGTTAGCGGAAAAAATCAATGATGAAACTGACTTTTATCGCCATAACTTCAATACATTAGATGAGAGTTATGAAAGAGTAAAATATCTTAAGCAAGTAATTGAAAATAATGATGGATACAAGATTTTCTATGTTAAGGGTTCACCAATCAAACGTGAAGCGGACCTACAATTGTTATTTAGATTAACATGGTTTGCAACACCTTCAGACGTTAACAGTGAAGTTAATAATGGTAGAGGGCCTGTAGACTATAAAGTATCCAGAGGAAACAAAGATAAGACCTTAATTGAATTTAAACTTGCTAGCAACTCTCAATTAAAAAGAAATCTTGCCAATCAAGTTGAAATATATGAAAAAGCAAATGAAACACATAATTCAATCAAGGTTATTCTTTATTTTACCGACAACGAGCTTACTTCTTTATTCAAGATAATGAAAGGCTTAAAAATAAGAGAGGGTAAGAATCTTGTGCTAATTGATGCAAGACCGAACAAACCGTCCGCATCCAAAGCCGGATAATAATTCAATTGCTTCTTTGAAAGAAACCAGCTTAACGTCCCGAGGTAAGCTGGTTTCATATAGATAGAAGATATAATTCGCCATATTATTAATTTTTTGTTCATGATAACCACATGTATTTTCTACATTTTGATTTTTTTATTTAAATGTCCTTCATAGGTCATCGTTACATTTTATTAGAGCAAATGCTTTCTCCGCCGCGCCAGCCCGTTTCACAGGGCTGCTCGTGAACCAGCACAGACCGCGCCGATGTAGTGGGAGAAAATAAATGTGGAGATTTACATACTAAACTGGATACTTATGGAGGCATGGCTTTTTTCGGGAGCGTGCTACGGTGCGCCAGTTCTGCACGTCTGTGGGTGTAAATCAAGTTCTATGCCGGGGGAATTTCTCTCGGTTATCCTCCCACGAGGCCGCATCAAGCCTGAACCATATGGTCAATCACTATTTTCTGCTGACCTTGGCCCAAAATCAGTGCAGTGCTAAATCAGAGATCTTCGTCTTTCTGACCCTGGCCCAAATTCAGTGCAGTGCTAAATCAGTGATCTTTGTCTTTCCGGAGACTTCGGATGAATTCAGCCGGAGTCATGTCATTTAATGATGAATGCGTTCTCTCATGATTATATTCCCTGCGCCAGTTGTCGAGTTTGTCCTGCGCATCTACCAGCGACAGGAACCAGTGAATGGCTATAAATTATTAGTAAACAGAATGTCTATCTCTCACCTGCATGGCGGTACTTATGAATAGGCTCACCTGTTTGGGTGTGCACAGCTAGAATAGGATAGACAAATGGGCCGTGGCTGCTGGCGTCAGTAGCTTGCGCATATTCATCATCTGTTTTAGGCAGATTGTTTTCAGGGCATAAATAAAAAATCATTGGTGCACGAATGCTGAATTCAGATGGTTCAAGTATGTAGTCCCGCTTAATTACCTCTTGTTGCGCTTTGTTTAGTGTTGGATTGGCTATAAAACGCACGGGGATTACGACCTCCCATGCGGTATCTTTGCGCGGAGGGGGGGCGGCAGGAATAATCAGTTCCGGCGAGTCCAGAAATCGCGCCAAAACAAAGTCCTTAAACGCCGAACTACCCCAGTCATAGGCTCGCACATGCTGGCGCCCGTTAACGGTGATAATTACCGTAGGGCTTAGTGTACGGGATATGCCTTCCGGGTTTTCCATTGACGCATAAATCACTTTTACTTGCCCCTTCTGTTCGATTGCTGACAAAAAAATTGCCAGCGTGCGGCTATGCACTGCGCGATGGATGAGCGGGATTTCCTGCGCGTGGGCCGCTTGCGGCGGTTGAAATTCTACCGTCGCACGCCAGACCAGATCGTTGTCTCCCAGCAAAACAGGCGTAAACGTCGTACTGGGGAAATACCCTTTTCGGCCGGCCCCCTTCTCAATAGCATTGCCTGGAGCGACCTCCATATAGGTTCTTACATCAGTACGAGCTTGTTGCGCCGAGACGCCAAACTCTTCAGCAATCATGCGCGAAGTGACTTTTCGTTCCCACAGTAGCTGGCGCTCAATATAGCGCAAGCGTAACCATTGTGCGTGGCTGAGGGGGGATTTGTGTTTATCAAGAAACATTGAGTAGTACATATCAGTTTTATTCTTATTTGCAGGTTAATCAATTGCGGTTTGATATACGGACTAAGTATAGGATGCGAATGACATCAAAACAAATAACATTGTTATCAAAGAAAATTAAGCAAAGTTTCTTTGCTTAATTGGGCGAGGAGTACTATAGTGACTTCCGTCTCAGAGGGAGAATGTTATGTCACTAGGGTTTTTGGAGCAGGCTCGTAATGAATCTATGGCACGCCGCGAGCTGACGATTCAATCTCACGCGTTGCTGGTAGTGCGGACGCTGGATTCAATATACAGCGCCCTACAGCGCAATCCGTTTGATGGCTTCGAGCTTGATGCACTGGCGGCGATTATGTATCTCTTTGACGCCATGCTTTATTATGCTGACCGCGAGCGCCAGCCAGGTATGACGCGTAAAGAAGCAGAGCTATGTCTAGTTGGGCACCTCAATGAAGCCTATCCGGGACAAGAAGCGTCCGACTACGCGCAAGTTGCCAGCAAGATTTTTGCGGCGATCAAAGACCCTTTCCGTCTCAGTTATTACGACTTCTCGCAACGAACGCATTCCGAAGAGCAGATAGTCCGTCTGGTACGCTATGACCAGCTATCCGGCTCAGATGATATTCTCTGGTCGCTGACTGATGAAGGAATGCTGTTCTATACCCTCCGTTTGGATGAAACGCCGATAGAACGCGCTGCGATTCTGGCCTGGCGCACGCTTAAAACCATCCGTCGCGGTGAGATCGACAAGGCAGTACACCAGATCCAATCAACGCAGCGGCAACTGGAGCAATATCTGATTGGGATGCGGATGAAAGTGCGTGCTGCCCAGTCTGGTGATTTGAGTGCATCTTATGCACACGATATCCGTCCCGTACTCAATGATTCCTTTGATAAAACCCGAGAGGTTTTGGAACATATCCAAAACTCAATGTCGGCCATTACCGAAATGCTGGTTGAAGGAAGTTCGAAATTAAATCCCGACAAATTAAATAAGCTACGTAGGGCACAGGAGATTTTTGCTGAGGTCTGCGCTTTTACGCAGCGCTATCAAGACTGCTTACTTGAGGTTAACAAAGATTTTGAGCGAGCTCGTCTGAAACTCATTATTCCCAGAGATAATACCCTTTTCCGGGAAACGCTTGAAAAAGGTGCACTCAAGCCCTTGCTGTCTCATTCCCCCGACACTGTCGAAAAGGAAATCGATGGTCTCACCGCACGCCTGTTGGCTCCCCGAAGACAGGATGATGATCGGCACATTCTGTTTGACCTTGAGGCGCTGCTGAACCTTTATCTTGATAGATTTGAACAGGCGCTTCCACATGAGATACAGGACCTCACCGATCAGCCTGTAGCTATTGAAACCAACCTGCGAGGTATCCCTGAATCTGTCATTAAAAAATGCAGCGATTGGGTTAGTGACCGATTGAAGAATTGGGGGTATGTGAGCTTTAGAGATGTTTTTGACGCCTATGAGTGCGAAGAATTATCCGAACAAGAACAACAGGTTTGTTTACTTCATATTGGCAGCCTGGCAGCTAACAGCGATCCCGCAATAGAAGTGGAGATAGATGACGCTATCGAAACAACGCTTTGGCGGGCTAACAATATCAAACTGTTAACGGTTGCTCCCTTATACCCCTTTGAGGAGTAGTTATGTACGACAACGCACATCAACAAGCTAAACGCTACGCCGAGATTGCCACGCAGGCAATTATGAATTCACTGGGATATAAAATGGGGGATGAGCTGATTCAACGTGCGCTTGATCTGCAAGGTGATGCCCTGTTCGCAGAGATTATCCGTGGCGTCGCGGCAGGTATGAAATTGCGGTATCTCGGGATTCATGAGACCTACGGGGTATTACTGGCTGCAGATGGCCGAGGTCCGTTTTCCCCATCTTTGGGTTGGCTGAACAAACGCTTGCTACCTGAAACTATGGCTGAGCAACAGGGTAAGGAACGGAAAGAACAGCGCCTGTTTGCAGGCTTAACTCTGATTGCGTTGCTGGCTGATTTGTTTCCAACTCCAGACACCGTTCGTGTCGAGTTCGGTCAGAGTAACGCCATTAATGCCGCCTCGGTGGTAGCCAGGCTCAATAATGTTGCCGACCAGGTGATTGCCCAGCGCAAGGCCGAGGGTGACGATACCGTAGATGGCCTACTTATGGCGGCCAGGTTTGTGCAGGAAGAACGTATTCCCCGTATTCACGACGAAAAGGTAGGGCGTGTCTCAAGTATTCGCTCGCAAACAGAAATGGCAACGCGCTGGATACAACTGCTGCAGGAGGAAGGCTTTCTGGCCGAAGACAGCAGTCTGTCGGGAGAGTCCGACTGGTATCCGACCCAAAAACTCAAACATTATCTGCGCCATTCGGGCATTGAAGAGACGGTACGCTTTGTCATGAGCATCAGTCCAGCCGTAGAAGAACGGTCGTCCGATTTAGCTGAAAGCGATCTTGCAGCATTGGCAGATACCCTGGAGTTTCCTTCGCTCAATGAACGTCCAGTTACAACTGGAACCACAGAAACGCAACGCTTGAAGGAGATTTAAGCATGTGGCTGATTAAACGGGTTTATATGGATGGCGCAGGCCATGAAGAAGCTTTCTACAAGGACCTCACACTGGACTATATTGGCCTGTCTCAAGCGGTCGGTAGCCCTGTTGTTGAAGGCCTGCGCTCGCCCGTCAGAAATGCGAAGGTGGTGACCAGTACTTATCAGCAGCTTGTAAATGGGGGCGGTAAGTCAACCTACATCGCGCTGCTGTTATCGATTTTTGAGCCGTCCGTTAGTGACTTCACCCAATATCTGGCAAATCATCGCCAGAGTGAATACCACTACCGCAATTACTTCTATAAAGAACTCTCTGTTGTTTTGGTTGAGATGGTCAATGAATCAGGACAAACGTTATTACTGGGACATGCTCATCAGCGTAATGGCGATGATGTTGACCGCACACTGTTTATTTGTGATGCGCCCGACTCCCTGATGGGCGCGCCGTTTGATGAAGTCCCTTCTTATTCCCGCGCGGAACGCAATTCTGAGCTGCGCCCCTATGCCAATAGCCTGCGCAGTTTTGATAGCTGGCTTAATCTCAAGGCCGGTAGTGAAGGCGGCATGCATTGGCGTAAAACCACCAGACAGAACGAGTGGCGCGCATTTTTACTGGAACAACAAATTAACGTTGATCTTATCAAAACAATGGTGACCTTTAACTCCGAAGAAGGTGGCCTGACCCGTTTTATCGAATACAAAACTGAACATGATTTCCTTGGCGCGTTCTTCGCCTGCACCATGTCTAAAGATGCGGCTGAGCGGCTGCGGGAACTGGTAGCGCATGAAGTTGAACGTCAGGGAGAGTTAGAGGGGATTCGTCGTAACGAGTCCTTCCTGAAGGATGTGCTGGCTAACTGGCTGGCGTTTCTTGATCCGGCTAAACAGCTGGAAAGCATCCAGGCACAGCAGCAACTGCTGGATGATGGCTTCCGAGAAGCAATGCGCGATCTCGCAGCCTTTGTCGGGGATGCTCAGGTTGAACAGACGCAGCTTGAAGATAACATGGATAGTTTGCAAACGCATATTGGCCAGGCGATGTCTCTGCGTGAGCAGTTAGGTAAGCGCAGAGCACTGCTTGAATATGATCTCGTGCAGCATCAATTCAACAAACAAAAAGCGATAGTCGATGCGCTTCAAGACGAAGCCGATACCAATCAGCGCCAGATTGAGATTACTCACGCTGCTATAGACTACAAAGCCTATGCTAAGGCCCTGAATGAGTACCGCCAGGCAGATGAAGATCTGAAGGTATTCCAAAGTGAAACGGAAAGGCCGCTACAGGTGATTTTCGAGCGTACTGCTGGCGAAGCCTTGGGCACATTAGAGTGGGCAATCGACAGACATCGCCAGCAGGAGGCTACGCTTGAGGAAGAATTAGGGCAGATGGACAGGGAAAGCCATGTCCTCAGACAGTCATACGATAAAGTACAAAAGACGTTGGGTGGTCTGGAAACGGAGCGTGACGGATATAAAAGAGACAAATTTCAGGGTGAATCGCAACGGAATGAATTATGTGAAGCAGGGTTGATCCAAAAGGGTGAAACACCAGTAGCAGCCCAATACCGACTGGAATTAACCTTACGCGATGCACAGCAGAATGAAGAACTGGCTAATACAATTCATCATCAGAAAGAGCAGGCGCTGGAAGCACAGCTGAATGTTGTGCGGGTGACATCAATTGAGAAAAGTGAGGCCCAGCAAAAACTTATTCTGGCTGAACAAAAACACCAGTCAGCTGTGGATAGTGCCTTACTTTTAGCAAAAACCTATCAAAAACTGCCAACGTCAACGCGACATGATCTAGATATTGAAGACACGAGTTGGCACAGCGAGCAGTGTGGATTGCAGCTCGACAAGGTATTGAATGCGAACGCTCAAACGCTGAATGGAATGAAAGAGCGTTTACTGCAAGCCCGGCACGAACTAGAAGAGTTAAGGATGACGGGACATGAACTGGTCGCTAAGCTGGTCAATCAGGCACTTGAAGCGTTTTATGCGGCGGGCATTGCACGGGATAAGCTCTGGACATTTCCACACTATTTGGCCTCTGTTTACAACGATGATGCACAAAAGATTGCAGCGGTGATCGATCAAAACCCTGGCCGCTACCTGAGTCTGGTCGCACTCGACAATGTAACGTTTGAACAGGTCCATAAAATTAGTGAGATCCTGCCCTGGAAGAAGGCACCTATTGCTATTTACCTACTGGATGAAGCACAAGATCTCCGCCGAGAAACGTCTGAATTAGTACAGGTCGTCCTCTCAAACCCCGATAAGCATGGATATAGCCAGGCCGCGTACGAAGCCCGGCTGCAAGACCTGGAGAATATCGTAGCGTCGCAGGAAGTCAGTGTGGAGGCTGCGAAGAGCACCCTTGATGTACTGGAATCTTTCAGGAATGACTGGCGTCTGCATTACGAACAGTATGGTAAGTATTGGGTGGGATTGCTTGACCAACGGGAGCAGGCTCTCTTAATACTGGAAAATGCTGATGCAGCACTTAAGCAAGCTGAGCATGATGAGCAAACACTGCGTGACGAGAAGACAGATGCCCAGGTGAGGTTAAACAACGCCCAACAGCAGAAAATTCGGGCAGAAAAAGCACATGATAAACTGAGTCTTTTTGTAGAAACAGAATGGGCGAAGCGTGAAACGGCGATAATGAAACTGGAGCAGTTAGCTGCACAGATTCAACGAAGCAAGGACACTATTTGCACCCAGAGAGAGAGACTGGAACGGCTGAACGAAATCGAGAAGAACAAGCTCTCCGAGAAAACCCTTTTAAATATCCAGATGGGCAACTGGAGTAATCTGTGTAACGAGCCGTTCTATTCAGAGATTACGGCGACTGAAGGTATGGTAGGACGAAGCCCCGAAGATGCCCATGAGATGGCAGCTCAGGCGCACAAAAAATTGCTCGAAGCAGCCAACGGTGATCAAGTGACCGCTCTCAAGCAACAACTGAAAGATGCTGAACAGGCACAACGTTCTGCCTCTGAGCGTTTGACCGCTCACCCCACCTACAATACATATCCGGACGAGGTAAAAGCGACGGCCATCAATGAGCTAACAGTCATTAATAACCGCATCGTACGCCTCAACGAACAGCAGAAGCAATTCACGCAAAATCTAATTAATTCTCAGGTAACTCTGCAAAATTTTTCCCAAAGCTGTGAGAAGGCTAGTAAAGCAATTGACGAGGATTTTGTCTGGGAAGAGAAGCCCATTGAGATAGAGACAATCCAAACGTCTCTGGCTGAAATCGTCAACAGCCTCCATGAAATTGAATACCAGCTAAAACTTCACCTGGAGCAAAAGAAGCTGCAGTTGCAAAAGATTGAAAATGTGAAAGAACGGCTACAGAACGCCAAAACAGTTCAAGCGATGATCCAGCACATTACGCCGAGCTCTGCCGCGGGTTTACCTGGTAGGATCCTGAGCATTACAGAATATGCTCAGGATCTGGCTACACAATGCCAAATGTATGCAGGTCTAAATGAAACGCTAAAACAGCAAAATATACGCGTCTCTACGGTCTGGGGAAAATTCCGCAAACGGATCGAAGAAGAGTTGGCCAAGGATCCAGACGCCCAAGCCAGTCAGGAATACTTACGGCAGTTGGACTCAATCGCAACTTATCATGAAGTGCTGGGCGATTTGGACAGGGTCGGTACAGGGATCACGCAGGTATTCGAAGCTGTGCAGGATAGCCTGGAACAATTCCAGCGTTCGATTGATCTGACAGTCACCCATCTGACTGCTCATCTGGAGGGGGCTATTAAACTTCTCAAGCGCGCGATGTCGGTCAAAATTCCTGAGGATTGCCCCGTACTGCCTGGCCGGCCCATTATCAAAATGACGGACCGGCTGAATGATGTTGCCGCTGATCTCAGGGGTTTTGCCAGCAGCCGCTTGCAGCAGTGGATAGCCAAGGGACAGATACCCCGAGCGCCCAATCGGGACGCCTTGACAGCTGATTTGGTTCAGTCGGTATTTGGCGAAGGGGAGCTAGAGGTGCGTTTGCTGAAGACGAATGCCAGCCGTCCACAATGGACTCCTGTCACCCGACTTGAAGGTTCGGGTGGACAGCGCCTTACATCTGCCTTTTTACTGTTTGTGACGGTTGGTAAAGTACGAGAGTACGATACGGGTATTTCAAGTGCAGGATTCTTGTTAGCCGATAACCCTCTGGGTAAATCGAATGCCGATGATCTAATGCGAATTCAAACCCAAATGGCCAAAGCCTATAAAATCCAGCTCATCTACCTGACTGGTATTTCGGATGAAAACGCCCAATCAATGTTTGATAACCATCTCTTCCTGAATAAAGTTCAAAAACTGAGGCGGCGCGATTTGGTCACCGTTGATAAAGAACGCCATGCCCTGTGGGCAGCTTCTCTGGCTGCTAAGCCACAGTTCGATCCCGTCATTTAAGGCTGATATGAGATGAGTAGCGTAATGATCTGGCTATCCCGACTGGAGTCGACAGCCAATAAACATCGTCTTGCCGCTGGTAAGGCCGCCCGTACAGTGAAAGCTAATGCGGTGCTGGATGAGGTATTACGCGCACACAATCAAGAGGCCTTGAGTCAGGAGGCGCCTGATTTGCTGAGCCAGGCTGTTAGGCTACTGCTTGAGAGGGACTGGCGGGCTCAGCCTAAGCACAAAGCGAGTTGGCAGCGCTACTGGCGGGGTATGAGCCTGCCAAGTACTTTTGTTTACGAAGGTGCCATCGTTCCTACGAAGACAACATCAGAAATAGCCTGGCACCCTTGGTTGGCCCGACGTATTACAGGACAACTGACCCAGCCAATCAAGGCACGCTTACAACAGCTGAATACATATCTTTTTCGCCAAACCGAGGGCGACAAGTCACTATTCCCGGGCTTGCTTGGGCATCGTGAGCGGTCTCTGCTTATATTTGGTGACGAAAAAGCGCTGGACTCCTTGCCACCTGATGGCTGGAAGCATGTCGCTCTGACTTTGGCTGATATGGGCGCGTTTCGACGTGCACCGCCTTTACCGTATGAGTCATCATGTTGCCATGATCTTCCGGCTATCATTGTTGAAAACTCTGATGTGTATTATCGACTATGTCAACTTAATCGAGTTCAGACTCGCTGGTCACTGGTCATTTACGGCGCAGGTAACAAAGTGTCCGGCCAGGCGGAGTGCGTGTCACAACTCCTTGAGGTAGAACAGGTAAAACAGTTACTTTATTTTGGCGATCTGGATGTAGCGGGCTTAAAAATCGCCCATCAGTTGCAGTGTAAGCTGCTTAGTGATTACGGTATCAACTTACATTTGGATGAATGGCTTTATAATGAACTGATCTTAAATGGTCTAATGACGCCAGAAGGGAACGCCAACAACGAACGGTTTGATTTTGAATTGCAGTGTAGGTGGATGCCACAGTTTGTTTTACGAGAAATGAAGACTCTTCTGGCGATCCATCAGCGTCTTCCTCAAGAAGGCGTGGCTTCTTTAGGTTTAGTCATATAGTTCGAATCCCAATGTGTTTTTTAGGGGATAGCCTACTTATAATACAGGTGGGCACTCCTATCGGAGAATAACCTTTACTGCTGATTTATTATTCATCGTGATCGATGATATATATTTGCTAATCATATTGGCTCCATTTATTGAGAATAAAGATCCAACTTTGTGATCTTCAACGTAGTATTCAATTTTATGTCCCATTTTGGGGGCAAATCCTCAAAATAAAATCTCACAACCCATTATTTTTCAACGAATTAAACGAAATGGCGAGTCCGCCCTTCGCACCAAAAGATACAATCAAGTCGCTTAAGGGCAGCTTTTTTTGTGCCTGAAATCTAGTGCTTACTTGTCATTCCCGCACCCGCGATTCTGGCTCTCTCAAGGTCAACCCACTTCAATGCACATCTACCAACAGATATTGGTATAAATGATGGTATTCCAAGTTCGTTAACGCTGTTACCAGCAGGGAGGGGATAAGCATGGCGTTAAAAGATATCGAAGTCGGAACAGCTATGCCAGCGGACAAACAATATAAGCTGACCGATGGCAACGGTATGCATCTTTTCGTTCACCCTAATGGCTCTAAATATGGACTGACCCCACGCCCGTAGCCACTTGTAGAGGCTGTGTGCGGGAACGCCCCGACGATTAGATACTTCGGCAACAGAATCACCGCGTTCCATTATCTGACGGACGGCTTCTTCTTTAAATTCAAGTGTAAATCGTGGTGTGCCCATACGCTCCTCCTATACTCAAACTTTAGGGCAGAATCGTCTACCGGAGTGGTGGGGGCAGTCCAGGGTGGCCAAATTCAGTGTGCCACTACATATTGTCTAAAATGAGGGAGGAAGGAAAAGGCTGGATCTCGCCAGCCTTTGACGGTCATTTCACTTTCTTGAATATGAGCAGGATCAGGGGGACGCAGACAGCGAAACCAATGATGGAGGCTAAAGCCGAATTAGAGTGATTTTGCGCTAGCTCCTTAACAAACCAAGTGCATTGAGAAGGGGTAAATTCTCCGCCTTGACTCATTGTCTCTGTAAAGTTAAGAGCGAAAACCAGATCGAAATAAAGCACGATAGCGTAATAGGCTGCACAGATCAGCGCGATACTCACCCATCTGATCCAGAACTTCTTATTCATCATCGTAAGTGCTTCCCAATGAACCGCCTACTGTACCGCCTGAGTAGGGGGATGTTGAGCCAGCAACAGCAGCGGAATCGGCAGCAGATTGTTGGATTTTTGCACTCCCTCCCATTGATTGAGGGCTTTTGTTCTCGGTGTTAGGGTACTGCTGTTTGAATGTATTAGTCATTTCGACAACGAGGATTGATGAGAAGTCTGCACTCTTTGATTCAAGATATCTTTGCAGTGAAACCGGAATAGTAAAATCTTCTTCTATGTCGATTGGTAGCTGTGTTGTAGTGGATGTGTAACCGTGTTCGAATACCTTTGAGCCAGCAAACTTGAGCCCCTCGACTGAGTGAGTGGTACAGTTGCTACCAGTGACATCATATTTATCAATGGTTCGGCCTCTTCGCTTTGTACCATCTTGCATGTTTGGCGTTTGAATTGGTGTTACACCGCCATTCCAAAGGTTTTCGAAGAATTTACGGATTATTTTAGGATCTGCATCATCAATGCGGAAAGCGCGAGCCCCCATTTCATAAAGTTCGTATCGGTAATACTTACGCGCATCTTCATCCTGGAAAAAGTCTAAAATCCCATCCCCAGTGAAGGTACTTTTATCAGTGCGTCCATAGCGTCCATAGGTGTAGAGGAAGATATTGTTATTCTCATGCACTGAAACGAAAACATGACCTGCACTTGTCGTTTCAGTCCATATATAAACGCCGTTCAGCAGCGGGTTATCTTCTGACTTGCAGGTGTCAGTCACATTATCAGCTTGGGGATCATAAATCGGGCGGGGGAGAACGGGAAATTCGACGACTTGAGATTGGGCTGTGTCGGCTTTCGCTGCCCCTGTAGAAAATTCATAAGTGTCATCGATGGAAGGAATAAAACGTGATTTGCAGGGACAGGAACTACGGCTGTGCAGTGTTCCGGCTACTCTTTTACCATGTATTTCGTCACTATCAAGGCCACCGCAGATACGATAATGCCCTGGATGTTTGCCGCAGGTTACTTTATGGCCTTCACATGCCATATCTTTATCGAAAAATTGATGGTTGGGGCATCCTTCAAGAATCCTGCCACCGCAAGCGGTCTTATCACCCCTAAATAAAAAATGACCAATAGCCATTCGTCCTTATCCTTATTTTTGCTTTTAAGTCCATGTGGGAAGTGTAAGTTTTTGGTGTTGGCGAGTAAATGAGCAAATGTAATAAAATCAAAGTGTGTTAATCAATGGGATCATGTCGTCAGCTATGGATAGTGTTTATCCGCACGGTCAGTTGCAGACGAGATTTCCACAATTGCCCGCATTCCAACAGAGCAAGAGCCTGTCTCTTGTGAAGCTGGATCAGGGCGGCGGTATCGCGGACCGGTAAATTACTTGTGGTTACCTGTTAGCCGGTGTTGCTGGTAAAGCTGGTGACGCTGGAACTTATCTAGCGAGTATGTTCTTTCACCTTTGGTGGTTGCTTAGAATATGGCACCGCTTGGCCTACAGTCTGGAGAACACTGGACGGAACAGGAGGTCGTAAGTTGTTCCAGAAACGGCTGTTGCGGGTTAAGTGTCGACTAACAGATAGCTGTCATAATGGTCGGCTTCCGGCGTGAGAACGGAAGCTACAACCAATTCTTTGAAAATAAATAAAAGCAGGGCTAACGCCAATCGTTTCATTACATACTTCCGCGTACTACGGTGGGGGTGTTGATCTCCTCCCTGAAAACAGTGCCGGGCTAAACTGAAGTCTCCGGTCTTTCTTCCATCTCACAGAGAGGCACATCGCCATGAAAAAGACCCGCTATACCGAAGAACAGATTGCGTTTGCTCTGAAACAGGCCGAAACCGGCACCCGCGACGGGGAAGTCTGCCGAAAGATGGGCATTTCTGAAGCCACTTTTTATAACTGGAAGAAGAAATTCGCCGGTCTGGGCGTGACCGAACTGCGGCGTCTGCGGCAACTGGAGGATGAAAATCTGCGGCTGAAGAAACTGGTGGCTGACCTGAGTCTGGACAAGGAGATGCTGCAGGAGGTACTGAAACAAAAGTTCTGAGGCCGGCTCAGAAACGTCAGGCGGTGCATTTTCTGCGGGGGCTTACCGTATCAGTGTCCGACGGGGATGCGGACTGCTGATGCAGAGCAGAACCGTTTACCACTGGCAGAGCCGGC
>OFRN01000074.1_pt1 | contig 49559 bp, 56 predicted proteins | sample 1541701 | NCBI WGS metagenome assembly OFRN01 (sample SAMEA4413046, study PRJEB24355) | metagenome | biome: human; feature: gut; material: faeces | place: United Kingdom | collected 2010 | reverse complement strand
ATGGTACGATAATCAGCACATAATAGCCCATTATACGCGCGTATAATGGGCTATTATGTGCTGATTATCGTACCATAGTTGCACATTGATTTGCGTATGAAATTTAATTGTGTTACCTTATTATTGTTTGATTGTGTTATTATAAATTGTAGGTGTTAATCTGCTTTGATTGTGTGATGTTTCTCAGTTTATGTTATGATGTGTTAGGGCGATAACAGGAGGTAGACCATGCGTAAGGTGAAAATTGGTGAGCTAATCAATTCGCTTGTGAACGAGGTCGAGGCAATCGATGCCTCTGATCGTCCGCAAGGCGATAAAACGAAGAAAATTAAAGCCGCAGCATTAAAATATAAGAATGCATTATTTAATGACAAAAGAAAGTTTCGCGGAAAAGGTTTAGAAAAAAGAATTTCTGCCAATACGTTCAACTCCTATATGAGTCGGGCAAGGAAAAGATTTGATGATAAATTGCATCATAACTTTGAAAAGAATGTAATTAAATTATCAGAGAAATATCCTTTATATAGTGAAGAATTATCTTCGTGGCTTTCTATGCCTGCGGCATCAATCAGACAACATATGTCAAGATTGCAAGCCAAGCTAAAAGAAATAATGCCATTGGCAGAAGACTTATCCAATATAAAGATTGGTGCAAAAAATAGCGAAGCAAAAATAAATAAACTCGCTAATAAATATCCTGAATGGCAATTCGCTATTAGTGATTTAAATAGCGAAGATTGGAAGGATAAAAGAGATTATCTTTATAAACTATTCCAACAAGGTTCTTCGCTCCTGGAAGACTTGAATAACCTGAAAGTAAACCATGAGGTTCTCTATCATCTGCAGCTTAGTTCTGCCGAGCGAACCTCTATCCAGCAGCGCTGGGCCAACGTCCTCAGCGAGAAAAAGCGCAACGTTGTCGTGATTGACTATCCGCGCTATATGCAGGCCATCTACGATATAATCAACAAGCCTATAGTTTCGTTCGATTTGACTACTCGTCGTGGTATGGCCCCGCTGGCGTTTGCCCTTGCCGCGCTATCTGGTCGCCGAATGATTGAAATCATGCTCCAGGGTGAATTTTCCGTCGCAGGTAAATATACAGTAACATTCCTGGGGCAAGCTAAAAAACGCTCGGAAGATAAAGGTATATCAAGGAAAATATATACCTTATGCGACGCTACTTTATTTGTTAATTTGGTAAATGAACTTCGCTCATGCCCCGCTGCTGCGGATTTTGATGAAGTAATAAAGGGATATGGCGAAAATGACACTCGCTCAGAAAATGGGCGTATTAATGCAATCCTCGCTACAGCTTTTAATCCGTGGGTAAAAACTTTCTTAGGCGATGACCGCCGCGTTTATAAAGATAGCCGCGCTATTTACGCCCGTATTGCCTATGAAATGTTCTTCCGCGTTGACCCTCGGTGGAAGAATGTCGATGAGGATGTATTCTTCATGGAAATTCTCGGCCATGACGATGAAAACACCCAGCTGCACTATAAGCAGTTTAAATTGGCTAACTTCTCCAGAACATGGCGACCAAATGTCGGCGAGGAGAATGCCCGCCTGGCAGCGCTGCAAAAGCTGGATAGCATGATGCCAGATTTTGCCAGGGGCGACGCCGGGGTTCGTATTCATGAGACCGTGAAGCAGCTGGTGGAGCAGGACCCATCGATAAAAATCACAAACAGCACCCTGCGACCGTTTAACTTCAGTACTCGGCTGATTCCTCGCTACCTGGAGTTTGCCGCCGATGCATTGGGCCAGTTCGTCGGTGAAAATGGGCAGTGGCAACTGAAGGATGAGGCGCCTGCAATAGTCCTGCCTGATGAGGAAATTCTTGAGCCTATGGACGACGCCGATCTCGATGACGGAGACCAGGAAGATGAAACGCTGGATGACGATGAGATCGAAGTAGACGAAAGCGAAGGAGAGGAACTGGAGGAAGCGGACGAAGCTGAAGATGCCGAGAAGGCTGAACAGGAAGAGAAGCACCCTGGCAAGCCAAACTTTAAAGCACCGAGGGATAATGGCGATGGTACCTACATGGTGGAGTTTGAATTCGATGGCCGTCATTACGCCTGGTCTGGTGCCGCCGGTAATCGGGTAGAGGCAATGCAATCTGCATGGAGTGCCTACTTCAAGTGACAAAAAGGCCACAGGTTATCGCCTGTGGCCTTTCCAGCATCCAGCCCTACAAAATCAGGAAGAGACGGCAGGAGCCTCTAATTTTGTGGATAACGCCTCCAGTTTATTGATGGCCAGCTCGAAATGCGCTGGCAGCACCTTCTCCACCTCTGAGCCAAGGTCGATGATTGATAATTCCTCACGCGACACACTCCGACGCGCCCCACGAACCACCTCACGCAAAAATTCCCGCTCGTAGGTCCGCATATTGTCCAGCGCGGTTTCTGCCGACGTTAATATCCGGCGCAACTCGGCAGTGATGGCCGGGAGATCGTCAACCGTAATCGGATTGGGGGATGGATTCCTGCAGGCGCGGCGTAGCGCCAGCCATACACCACTTTTCCATGCGTTGTGGTAACGAAAACTTTGGGCTATATCGTTTATCAGGCCGCGTAATTCTTCCTTTTGCCGCCAGTCCAATGGTTCACCGGCGCTTTTTGGCGCGGGTTCGACGTAGCTGTATTCACCGCTTTTTCGAATAGCTGGTAGAACCTCATTGGTGACCCACTTGCGGAACCGCCAGGCCGTCGTTCCCTGCTTCACCGCGTCGCGGCAGCGCAGGATTAACGTATAGAGACCAGATTCCGAAATAATTACTGATTCCTGCTCACCACCAGGGGTGTCGGTTGAACCGACGCCCTTTTCATCTTCGTCAAGTTTACGTACTGCATCGCGATGGTTCGCTATATCAATAGCCCTGCAGATATCGGAAGCATAAAACCACGGTTCGCCATTAACCAGAACCACCCGCACGGGGTGGTTTTCCTGAAACGAGAAAACAGAGAGTGCGCTCATTTGTCCTCCCTGGCGGTCAGCTGCGCTGACAGAGAGGAGGAACAATTCCTAGCTTCTTGTACCAGCTCACGGGCAACCTGGAGTAATCCTGCCGCCTCCTGCATATACAGTGAGGCCTCGTAACTGGAGATCGTCCGATGGGCGGAGGAAACCAGCGCTTCTATTTGCGCCAGGCGCTCCTCAATCGATTCAAGCAGGCCCTGGGTGTTTAGCTGCACCTGATTCATGCGGCCACCCCGCTAACCCGGATACGGGCTGACAGAACGAGAACAAAACGGCTAGCGAACTGCCGACGGGCTTCGCGCTCGGATGAGGCGATGGTGGACAGGTGATGAATATGGGATTTTTTATCGGTACGGCAGATCGCCGCGAACTTGAATTTGAACATGGTACGCACTCCATTGGGAAATGAGTACTACCACCAGAGTTGAGAATCTCTATAAGGGTGGTAGCCCAGGCGGGGTTCTCAACACCGATCCCAATGGACACCGGCCCGACCGTAGTCGGCCCCGCCTGAGCCACCATAATTCAGGTGTGCGTAAGCAGAAGACACAAAAAAACACGCAGGCGCGTGTGTGTCGCCATTGGGGTATTCGGGGTTGAGATGCCCGGCTACAGATTTTGCTGTAGCGGGGTAACTTTACCGCCAAAAAGCAACGCACGTCAATAAATTACATGGAGATTTTACCCTGTGACCAGTCACGGCGACAGGAGTTTTTATAGTTTGCCTTACTAAATGATCAGGTTCTGATCAAAATGGTAATTTATTGCACTTTAATTTCGCTAGAATTAAAAATTCCGCTACTGATTGATAATATATTTAGTATGTTTTATTAATTAATTTAGCGTTTTATTTTTATAAATTGATTTAAGTTGAAATAATCATCCTTAAGATTGCATTTTATTTATTTAAATCAAAGAATAATTTAGTTTTATAGTTTGCTTTACCGTGAAGGTTGTCCGAGGTATCCTTTTAATGCTGTATATCCATACAGTTAGTTCATGCACATTTTAACAAGGAGATTGATATGTCTGAAGAAACAATGACTGTCGGTGGTAGTGATATACATTGGGGTGGATCTAACGGTACGGGTGGAGGTAATTCTGGTGGAAATAATGGTAGTGGAGTAAGTGGTGTTAATTGGTCAGTACTAAAATACGGCGATACTATTAAGACGAAATGGGGAACTATTCGAATTGATACTTATGGCAGGCCTGTCATGAATGGGGTCATTATGACCTATGAGAACTCCTCGTTGGTTGAAGATGGTTCTGGTGGGCTTGTCAGGGCACTCAATTCAGAAATTTCAAAAGACAAAAACAAACCTAAAAATTACGGCAATAACCAAAGCCCATCTAACGTAAAGTATACCGGAAAAAATCCTGCAGTAGAGTATCGTTTGCCTCTCAATGTATACAATTCTATACTTAAAGGAGTTATTCCAACCGGATATTGGCTTAGTAATAATAAAGTTATGACTAAAATTGTCGAAACCTATGAAATTAATGGTGGTGGTAAAGGTAACGACAGGACTAAGACAAGGACATATAATAAAGAAATCGTTGCTTTGACAAACGCATATGAGCGCGGAGAGAAAGATCGGCAAGAAACAAAAGATGCTCTTAAAAAAGCATCTGGATTCTTTAGTGACTTGTATGGAAAATTTGGGGAAAACCAAGCTAAAATTGCTAAAGAACTTTCTGAAGCTGCTAAAGGCAAACAACTTCTTAGTGTTGAAAAAGCTATAAAATCATATGGTACTTTTCAAGGAAACTTTGATAAGTTATACGATGAGGCACGCCGAAAGGCGATTTCTCTGGAATTGAAATCCGTCGATCGCGCCGAGCTAGCCAAAAATCTTAAAATGTTTGGCAAAGCATTTGGTTTAGTCGATAAAACTATTGACGGTTATGATTTGGTCACAGAACTTAGAAAATCAATTGAGTCTAAGAATTGGCGTCCATTCTTTGTTAAAGCTGAATCTATCTTTGCTGGACTCGGCGCTAGTTGGTTAACTGCCTGGGCATTCTCAATTATACTGGTCACTCCACTAGGCGTTGTTACATTTGCTGTAATAATGGCATCTGTAAGCGCCCTAATTGATGAGAAGCTAATGGAAAAAGTTAATAAATCAATTGGTATTTAATATCGAAAATACAGCTCTAGGCATTTTGCCTAGAGCTTTTTACTGCTTTACAGATTAAAGAGATGATGATGATTGGTAGAGTAAAGACAAAAGTAATTGTATAAAATATAGCGAACAATCCATTTTCTGCTGATGTATTTTTTGTTGACCTGTTAGCCTTAAATTTATCGCTAATAAATCTTGAAAGAATTTCCTCTAAAAATAATCTTGAAAACGGGAAAAGTATTGCGCTAGCAATAGAAAAAACACTTACCAATATTATTTTATCTTTATCATCGAACCAAACAAAAATAAATATAGCCGCCCAAATAAAACCAAGCAAAACATTTTTTAAATAATATTCTTTAGTCATATATATCCATCCATCTTAAAAATATAGATACAAAATACCATACTTAAACTCCACTGCATATCGTCTGAATCTCGTTTTTTTACGTTAAAGATTGATTATGTGGAGCATGTGAAAATTTAACATATTCCAGTGCGGAAAAGAAAAAAGACCTTCAGTTATTACTTCAACCCGGTCATCCGGCTGAAGAACGCGCCCACTCTAGATGTCGTCTCAAACCCTATACGCCCACGGATAAGCCACTGGAACGGAATTGTTAGCAGATACAGCGGCACGAACCACAGACGGTTCAGGCGCTGCCAGAACGTCGCGTCGCGGCGTTCCACCCATTCGGTATTATCGACGACTTGATAGGAAAAATGGCTACGCTCATCCTCCAGGCGGCCTCCACATAAGAAACTGGTGATTTCTTCGTAATTGTCGAAACCTTCATCCTTCAGCTTCTTTTCCAGCTGATAACGATGAAGCACCGGCACCCATCCCCTGCGGTAAATCATGATTCTTCCCCTGCTTTAAATGTTTCCACTCTGCCGCGAATATCCCCACTACCGAAACCGCCGGTCGCTACGCCCGAACCGGATTTCGAGAAGAAGCCAGCTGCGCGTTCGGCGGCAATAAATTCTTCCTTGGTGACTTCCTTCTCACCAAAAGCGGGATGGGAAAGGAAAAAGCGTTGGCTGTAACCCAAGCGTTCAAGATGATCCACGATTACCCCCACTGGCCATCAGCAAATAACGCGTCGTACTCAGACACCGGCAGCCGCTGCCCCCTGATACAAAAATTCAACCAATTGCGCGGTTCAGGGTTGCTTTTATCTTCTTCTTTCCAGCGCTCATCTGCTTCACGTGCTAAACATTCGACAGCTTTCAGGTAGTCCTCTGTTCGATACCAACCATAATTAATTTGGCCATCAGTAACCGCCCAGGCCACCTTCTTCTCTTCTTCCTGAATGGCCCTGATTCGTGCCTCACACTCATCGCGGCAGAACTTCAGCTGCTCATAGTCCAACTGGTTCAAAAACTCAGGTGTTGACGTCATAGGGGGTTCACCTTATAGGCTTTCAGAAGCGCTCTGACTTCGTCTGTGTTGTCTTCCATGTTCTTATCGCAGGCAATCAAGCAATAAACACCCTCACTATCTGAGAAACTGTTCATCCGGATTAAAGTGAATGGAATTTTCCGGACAGTTTTTAGATCGCTATAACTAGTCGCGTCGCTGCTGACGTTGACCACATAAGGGCCATAGCCCTCCAAAATGACAAGACATTCCCGTTGTTTTCCCATTATCCCCTCCGGTTATACAGCCAAGGCATCGTCTGTATCGCGCCACTGGCTCAGAAACGCTTTCAGCAGCCTCATTTCGCGTACTGATAGCAGGTCCATAAATTCGGTCATGTACAACGACGCGAACGTTCTCGCGATGCTGGCCACTGGCCACAAGCGTACTGCCGCCATCTCTGTTGCTGGCAGCGCGTTCTCCGCCCAGGCCTCCGGTACTGCTACCGGGATAGCCTCCAGAGCCTGAATAATTACTGATTGCGGGGCGTTCGGAATGTGGCTTGTTTTGGATCGAGGGTTACCATGTATATCTATATTTAGATCCAAATCGCGATCCACTTCTATGGTGGTTTTTTCTACCTTGCGGGCGTGAATTGATAACCCTGCTTCGCGGCGCTTCTCCACGATATTCATGAGGAACTCGACCGATTGTGAGTCGACAGAACGCATTGTAGGTCGTGCATCGCCATCTCTGGCGCGTCTGGTCTTACTGGATAATCCCATAGACTCCAGGATGCCTTTGCATAGTTCTTCAGGGGCTTTCTTTTTGCCCTTCTCAGTGTTGAAGCCACCTATACGTAAAACGTTGTTCAGCAGATCGCGCCGTTCCGGGGTTAGCAGGTTATCCCTTGCGTGTTTGAGGGCGTCCATGTCGGCCTCACCGGTCAGTGTTTCTGGATCAATACCACAGTCGCGGAAGTACTGCCGCAGCGTTGCTGATTTGAGGGTGTAAAAACCACGCATGCCTATTTCAACCGCTGGGGTAGATTTGACGCGGTAATCGGTTATGGCCGGGAATTTAGCCTGGAACTCTTCGTCGGCCTGTTCTCGTGTCATGGCTGTTGTGACAAATTGCTGCCAGCGACCGGCGACGCGGTAAGCGTAGGTAAAGTGGATCAACGCTTCCTCGCGGTCAAGGCGACGCGCGGTTATCTCATCCAGCTGCATTGTTTCAAACAGACGCACTTTTTTCAGGCCTCCGTCGAAATAGAATTTTAATGCCTCTTCATCGACGTCCAGCTGCAGCTCCTTTTCAATATCCCATCGGACAAGCTGGGCCTGTTCATCCAGAGACAGGGTGCGTTTCCTTAACAGCTCTTCGTGTTCGTTCTGGTCAGGGGTCTCGACGCTCATATGGCGCTCCATAAGCTGCTCAAATACCAGCTCACGGGCTTCTTTACGTAAATCTTTACCGATACTGTTTGCGAGCGCGTCTGTGGCCATAGGTGCGACCTGGTACCCATCGTCATGCATAATGCAGATCATATTACTGGCGTAATCATTCCGCGCCGACGCCTCGAGCGCGGCGGCTTTAATTTTTAGCTGCATGAATGATGAGTTGGCCACGCCAAGCGAGATTCGGTCACCGTCAAAAACGACATCGGTCAGTAGCCCGGAATGGCCTGCCGTTTCAAGTAAGGCTTGCGCATAGGCGCGTTTGATTTTTTCCGGATCGGTTTCGCGTTTGCCGCGTAGCTTGTCGAACCCGATGATATATTCCTGAGCTGTGCGGTCGCGACGCAACATCTGGATAGCGTCGCTGGGAACCACCTCGCCGCAGAACATGCCGAAATGGCGATGGAAATGTTTCTCCTCAATTGATACTCCCGAGGATATCGAAGGACTGTAGATCAGGCCGTCATACTTTTTCACCATGACTTTAGGCTGGTTGGTGAAATCATCGACTTCTTTCTCTTGCTTGTTTTTCTGGTTAACGCAGAGAAACTTTTTATCAGGGAATTGTAGCCTCAGCTGCATGGTCACGTCCTCGGCGAACGTAGAACTGTCAGTGGCCAGCATGATGCGCTCGCCACGTTGTACCGCTGCTACAACCTCAGTCATGATCCGATTTTTTTCTGTATAAAAAACGCGGATAGGCTTGTTGGTCTCACGGTTGCGAACGTCGACCGGTAATTCAATAACATGAATTTGCAGCCAGGCTGGCAACCCCAGCTCCTCGCGTCGCTTCATAGCCAGTTCAGCCAGGTCAACCAGCAAATCGTTGGCGTCGGCATCTACCATAAGGGCATGGTCTTCAGTACGCGCCAGCGCGTCAATTAGCGTGTTGAATACGCCCACCGGGTTTTCCATTGCTCGACCAGCCAGGATTGCACGTAGCCCCTGTGTTGCTTCATCGAAGCCGAAAAAGTCATGCTGGCGCATCATCGGTTGCCAGCAACCTTTGGTTATGGAATTAATGCAGATGGTCAGCTTGTTGGCATATGGCGCCATTTCCTGATAGCCAGGGTCCTGGTAATGCAAAATGTCGGCTTTCGCTCCTAGTCCCTCTGTCATCATTTCATGGAGACCACCAATGAGAGAGACACGGTGCGCCACAGAAACGCCCCGTGTAGCCTGTAGCATCAGCGGACGCAGAAGGCCTGTTGATTTACCAGACCCCATGCCAGCTCTGACAATAACGATGCCCTGCAGCTGTGCGGCGTACGTCATCACCTCATCGGTCATTCTGCTAGTTTCAAACCGTTTGTACGTGATATGTGACGGGCGCAGGTTTGGGTTGGTTATGCGTTCACTGAACGAGCGAGAAGTCTGCGCGGCGCGGCACTTGCGATTCAGCCGACGCGTAATGTGATCTTTAACGGTGCTGTTATAGATTTCTGCGATACCCATCTCTCGCAGCGTGGCGCCGAACAGGCGCATAAGTTCTTTCGGGCTGTTTGGTACCGGGCATGTCAACATGCCAATATCGACGGCACGAAGCAGCTCTTTGGCAAATGTACGCCTGTTCTGACGCGGGATGGTCCGCAGTTTATTCAGCGTGAGCGACAAGAGGTCAGTTGCGCGGCTCAGGTGATTTTTCTTTAACTGGCGAGCTACTTCTTTCAGCCCTCTCAGGCTGTGTAGATCGTTAAAATCGCTGCATTCCAGATCCGGGTCATCCTCAAACGCTGGGTATACACATTTGACACCGGAAAACTTCTCCATGATTTCGTACCCTGTACGAAGGCCTGTATTACCTTTGCCTTCTGCAGATGATTTGCGGTCGTTATCCAGGGCGCAGGTAATTTTTGCCGCCGGGTACATGTTCACCAACTGCTCGACAACGTGGATCATGTTGTTTGCAGCAACGGCGACCACGACGGCATCAAAACGTTTTTTCAGGTCTTTCCGGGTAGCCAGCCATACCGATGCGCCGGTGGCGAAACCTTCCACTACAGCAACATTTTGCGCGCCTTTCAGGTCGCCAATAACAAAACATGCCCCGACGAAATCACCGCTTGTGATCGCGCTGGTCTGGAATTTTCCGCCGCGCTGGTCGATACGCTGCCAGCCGACAATGCGTCCGTCTTTGCGTCCATCCAGGTGGGACAGCGGAATCGCCATGTATGTAGTCGGCCCACGGCTCCATCTTGCGTTGTCGTGACTGGTCACGCGACGAATATCACAAGCGCTAAATACGTCACGAATGCCTTTTTTTACTGCGTAGGGCCAGGAGCCGTCTTCAGCTGGCGCATGCTCCCAGGCATTGTGAAAAGCCAACCAGCCGAGCAAGCGTTCATGTTCTAACTGATTGTTTTTAAGGTCATTAATTCGCTGTTGTTCGAGACGGCGCTTACGTGCTTCTGCCTGGCGCTCAATACGCGCCAGCTCTTCAGCAGACTGTGCGACCATGGTCGCATGATTTCGTTGTTGGTCACGGCGGTATTCGGAGAACAGGAAGGAGAAGCCGCTCCAGGAACCTTCGTCATGCCCTTTCTGGACAAAGTTGACGAATGGGTAGCTGATACCGCTTTTGTGTTGTTCCTTGCGGGAGTAGATTTCCACGCGCCCTTTAAGGCTCTTTTCCAGAGCCTCGGGTGCGTGGCCGTTATATTTGGAATAACGCTCTTCCCCGCCGCGCGGGTTCAACTGAATGTTATCAGCGCATGCTGTCCAGTTAATGCCAGCCATTCTGGCCAGCTCTGACAGCTCATCCCGCGCTGCTTCAAGCAATGAATACGGATCGCTGCCAAAGCGCTCCGCATAGAATTCTTGTAAGGTCATTTTTAGCCTTTCCATGCGAATTTATGTTTTTTCGGGTTGAAAAAATCCGCAGGAGCAGCCACAATAAACGCACAATCTTTCCGAGGGACTGTGCTGCGTTTGTGGTGGTGCTGCTCCTGAAAAAAGGCCCGAGTTTGCCGACTCGGGTTTTTTTTCGTCTTTTTTCGGCTGCTGCAGTCTGATTCAACCGCGATATATTATCCTTCGCATTAAACCAGATTTATACTCAGCAATAAACCCTATTCTTGTATCATCTACCCTCTACCATGAACGATTTGATCGTACCGACTATCTGATGTACGAATTGAAGATCACTTTTCTCATGGATAACCCGTTGAGAGTTAGCACCATCTAAGTAGTAGTGCTCATCGTCAAACCGCGCTAACCGCAGTATCGAGATTTTCCCGCCATTATCACAAACTAACACATCCTCGCCGGGAACCGGCGTAAGAGTTGAGTCAGCCAGAATGACGTCACCCGGCTGGTAGTTGTGCTGAATCTGGTTCCCGACCGTTAATGCATAAACGGTATTCCGTTGGCTAACGAACGGCAGGAATCGTTCTGTGTTGGCAGGTTCTCCTGGCTGCCAGTCGCTATCCGGGCCACTTTCTGTTGTGCCAATAACAGGAACGCGGTCAGGATCAGATTCAGTACCATACAGTATCCATTGCACAGGCATGCGCAGGCATTTTGCCAGGGCAAGCCCGATCGCAAGCGACGGCATAACGTCGCCACGTTCTAAGTTTTGGACGCCAGGAAGAGAGATATCCACCTCTTTAGCAACTTGCTTCAGTGTCATTCCCAATTCTAAACGGCGTGCTTTCAGTCGTTCGCCTCGTGTTTTCATAGCCTCAATCATAAACGATCCTCTTATAGCTGGCTATAAAAATTATAAATTATACCTAGCTTTAATTTAAAGTTATCGCATATAATAAACTCATGAAACCCGAAGAACTTATCCGCCACTTTGGCGACGTCGAAAAAGCAGCTCAAGGCGTAGGTGTGACACCTGGCGCAGTCTATCAATGGCTCGCTGCAGGGGAGATACCTCCATTACGCCAGAGCGATATTGAGGTCCGCACTGCTTACAAGCTAAAGAGTGACTTCACCGTTCAGCGCGTCAGCAGGGACGGCGACTATGGAACTTAATCGAATCCGGATCTGTGTGGCTACGGCTCTTTCAGATCTTCACTACCTCCAGCGAGGCATCTTAGAGGTTCAACTTGAGCAGCTACGTCTTGCCAGTTCGGACAGGTTTACTGATAAGCCGACCCGAGTGATTGAAATGGGTGAGAGCACTAAATATGAAATTACAGTCTCTGCAGAGCAGGTTCGTTATCACGTGGGTAAAACGTTTAAGCAATCTTCAATGCTGCTGACAGAGCTGGATTTCCAGACGGCCAGTTGGCGAAGAGCTATTGAACAATTAGAACGTGAGGAAATAGCCTGGCTGCACTATTGCTACGGCTGTAAGCCTAATTTTAAAAATGATGAAGCTGTATGCCAGTGGCTATGGCTTGATTTTCTAGTCGCTCATTCAAATACCGATTTAAAAAGAATGAAAGAGCTGACAAAGAGAACGATGAAGAAATTAACTTATTACGCCATTCAACAGGTTAAAGCCTCGATATTACGCAATGAGGAAATAGATCATTTGCGTGAGGATGAGCATATAAGTTTTTTACTGAATATCACCATTGATAGCTGGCGTAAGGATTACAAAAAACGCTGGGCATTAATGAAATCACGATGCCTGTATTTGAACAGCACCGCGTTATTAAACGCAGCGGAGAAGCGCAGTGAAATCATCAACCGCCATCGTACAGGATGTGCCGACCTGCCTGTGTCAGCAGATTATGCACAGGAAACCCGGTAGACCAGAGTTGAGGTACGCAGGAACCCGGAAGGAGTACATCATCTGGTGTCCTACCTGCGACTACCGAACTCACCCTGATACGAACCGGCAAGCGGTTATCACTGAGTGGTATTTATCAAATCAGCCTGGAAATAAGCACATCGAGAACATGTGGCTGAAACGTTATCTGGAAATAAAAGAGGGTGCGACCACGGTCGCACAGAATAATGATGCGAACTCCATTTAAACAAGGCCCCATGTCATACGATGATGCGGTGCGTATTTCAAATGTTTATCGAAATAAAGGTCGAGAGACCGTAATTGCGCGTTCGGATGATTGTGACGGGACGTATTACGTCTTTGTTTACCTACCCGAGTCGAAGAAAGTCCCGACGCCTTCCAGAACTTTTCAACAAAAAATGTGGGAATAAGATGCTTACTTATCATCAATCAATTTTAAAAATGATTATGACTAAATGGCTGGAAAGCGATTATGTCATTATCGATACGGAAACGACAGGGCTGTGTAATGGCTCTGAGATTATCGAAATAGCTATTATCAATATGCGGGGAGATGTGTTGCTAAATACTCTGGTGAAACCGACCCGCCCTATTCCTCCAGATGTGACCAATATCAACAACATTACGAATGAAATGGTTGCTAATGCCCCTGGTTGGGCAGAAGTGTTTCCGGTAGTTATCCGGATTATCAGTCAGCACAAATGGTTAGCCTGGAACTCCGGATTTGATGCCCGAATGATGATTCAATCCTGCAGATATGCGGGGATTTTGGGGCGAACCTCCCCCTACTCAGTGTCAACGATAACGACGGTTATACATACGAGCCATATCGACGCCAAAGCGGTCTATAGCCAATGGTACGGGGAGTTCGATGAGAAGCATAAGAACTTCAAGCGACAGAGCCTGGCTACAGCAGCTGCTCGCCACGGAGTTTCTACCGCTGGCGCCCATCGCGCGTTGGCTGACTGCCTGATGATCCTCGGCGTTCTAAATCAGGTTTGTCAGAAGGAGGCCGTATGAAATCCGAGTTATTCAACTACAGCCTGAAAACACTCCTGGTACTGAATTTTATCGCCGATTTGGCTCTGTTTGCAGTGCTGTATGGTTTTGGGTATGGCCTTTTGTTCCTGCTTGAATGGTGGCTTATATGACAGATATCACCCGGCTGATTAACGATCTCAATCTCAGAATGCATTCAGCGAAAAATCTTGGCTTCGATTTTCTGTTTTTGAAACTTGATGATTTGGACGTTATCGCGGGCGCGCTGGAGACATTGCAGCGTGCAAATACCGCTCAGGGAGATCACATCGAGCAGCTGCAGGGAACAATCCACCAGCTGGAGTCCCGTACCGTGAAGCTTCCGGAGAGTTACTCCTGCGAGTTGGGTTACAACAGCCCAGACCCGAATGGCGAAATGCTAGACCGCGATGATGTTATTGCTGTCCTGACTGCCAATGGTATCAAGGTGGAGGCTGAGTAGATGACCGTAACAAAAATGCTGTGCGTTAGCTCGACAAAACCTAGCTGGTTTACTCCCGGAGCCGTGTATGACTCTGAGCCTCGTGGTGTTGATACCTGCATTTGCGGTGACAACCTCGTTTCAGACCTCAACGCTGAAGACTGGTACGAAATGTGCCAGCGTGCTGATGGTTTGTGGTTCTTAATCGGTTTTAGGCAATCAATTTTGTTCAGAGGAGCCAGCCAGTGACGAATAACAAATTAAAGGCCGGTTGGGGCTGGCCTGCCAATTCTCGCAAAGCGCATTACTTCAATGATTCAGAGTTAACCAGCCTGTGTGGCAAATGGATGTACGCCGGTTTTCGTGATGAAGAGGATTTTGAGAGTAGCGATGACTGCGCCTTGTGCCGGCGTAAATTGGATAAAGAAGGGCGTAAACAGAATGACTAAACGAGCAAGAATCGAAGAGCTTTACGTTGTTGTTTCGTCCTGGGGGAATATCGTCGGCTGTGGCATTGATGCTCCTAGCGCCTGTCGTGATGCCGTTGAGCGTTCTGGGACTCATACAAACTGGAAAGATATGGCATTGAGTGGTTCATACGGCGTTACCACGGCATCGGCGAGTGTCATCTATGACAAAGATCGCTTGGATAAAGATTTTGCCGCGTGGCGTAAAACAGCCGCTGAGCGTTACAACCGGGAGGTTGGTTAAATGATTAATAGCCAGCAAACAGATATTCGTGAATGCAATGGTTGTGGAAATGAAGATCCGGAGTATCTCAAAGAGTGTCCGCACTGCGGCGCTGAAAAATGCAACTTGTGTGATATGGGGGATGATACCAGCTGCATGGCATGCGAGGGAGAGGATTAGATGAGCAAATCAACCGTAACCAGAGAACAGCTGCGCGCGCTGGCAGTAAAAAAAATAGAGTCGCTGAAATTTGCGATTACCCAAAGTGTATTTACCAATATTCGCCGCGGGCTTGAAGAAGAGCTGCAGCTGGCCAAGTTCGCGCTGGCCGCAATGGACAGCGAGTCGCAAGCGCCGGAGAACTCAGACCAGCGTGATGCGTTTGAGGCTGTATTCCCAATGCCAAAGCATGCGCAGCGCTGCGGGAAGGGTTATGCATGTACAGCATATTCAGCCTGGGATGCTCAAAATTTTATACAGAAATGGGAAGGGTGGAATGCCTGCCACGCCAGCATGGCCAAAAATCCGACTGAGAAAAGTGCCTTTCTTCGGCATGCGGAAAGGCTGGCCACGGATGCAAAAGAATTGGCTGAGCGAGTTAAGCGAAACGATGTAACAGCGTTAACCACCAGCGAAGAGCACCGGCAGCTGCGTGACCTGGTCATGATGGTGAAGATGCTCTGCAGAACGGTGAGAAAGTACAACCCGGAAAGCCAGCAGGCGGCAAATTTCACCGCCTATCTCCAAAAGGAAGGTCTGATATCGGCAGCCGATTGTCTGCGCGATTCCGCTCGACAGGATACTGATTCGGAGGATAGCCGTGGCTAAAACTCCCGCAGAACGGCAACGGCTGCGCCGTGAACGATTAAAGCAGTCCGGTACTACCAGACGCGATTGGGTGCTTGAGCCGGAAGAGCTGCGCATGCTGGGTGAGATTTGCATCCAGCGTCGCCCAGGCAGAACGCCGTATTCAGAAAATGAAGTAATCGGCCTGCTGATCCGGAAGAACTACAAAGAGCTTCAGAAGAGCCTGGCGAACACATGCCAGCGATGTGGCCAGGCGCTGCCGGTGTCTGAATGCATCTTCGACGGCGAAAATTTATGCTTACTGACGACCACCAGACTAAAGCTGGCCATTAAAGCGTGACTGGTCACGGAGGGTTAAAAATGGATAAATCAACGTTAATTTTTGAGAAACTCCGGCAAAGGACCATAAGCAGTCTGGCTAATGGCGGCGACGGCTTTGTCTTTGCATCAATGCTTGTGTTTGATGTGGGCCTGAATTCCAGAACGGTACGGCAAATACTGGATAAAGGCGTTAAGCATGGAGAACTGGAAAAAATGGAGCGAGGTTCGGGTAGAGCGCATAAGTACCGGACAATTCAGTGAATTCAGCTAATACCCTGACAAAAAAGTGTCAGTATTGTTTGCGAAAACACATGTATTTTTATACAGTAGTACTATGTATATTGAAAACCGATAGGCAATTCAATGGAAGAAACAGTTTCCTCAAGTTGTGAACGGCTCGATGCCCAGCTGAGTGATCTCGATGCTGTTTTGGATATGGTGTCAGTAGCCATAACATCTCCTGAAGCCAGCCTGCACATGGCAGAAACTACGCGCCTTATTTACATGTCACGTCGAATGGTACAGCGGTGTCGGGAGTTGCGTAAAACCGAAGGTTGGGGCCAAAGCTGACAGCTTAAAAGATGCATAGAAAAGGCGAGGAGCACCCCGCCTTTCTGGCTTCTAGTAAATAGCCTGAATATTTATATCAGCGCCACACGCTTGCGCATACTTGCTTAGTGTCTTCATGCTGGCCCCTAAAGGGTTCCCTTCGAGACGACTAATTGCTGATGGAGATATCCCCATCCGTTCAGCCAGGGCAGATTTGCTTAACCCGGCCCTTTCTCGCATGTTGTACAGCATTTCGACCAGTGCCAGTTCTTTATCTGCTTCCTGATAACCCCGGATTGCCTCCGGGGTGTTGAGCAGACGTTCTTTAACCTGGTTAAATGGGATGCCTTCTACTTTCATTTTTTTTACCGCATAGAAGTGACTGACACACCAACGCTTTTATTTAATTGATGTAATGCCAGCTCAATAGTTTCCACTTTGGACGAGTGCTCGACATCGAGCAGCCTGTCGATTTGAGTTCCATTTTTCCCAAGCTTACGTGCCAGCTCTGCTTTGCGTGTTCCTGTCTCGATCATTGCATTGTGTAATGCCGCCTTCATTGCAGGCAAGACGGGTAGCGAGACCACATATTCATTTTCCAGAGACTTGCTTCCAACAGGAACGGGGCGTCGCTCTTCTATCTCAATAGCTACAGCTGCCACCAGACCGAAGCTGGCTTCAAGCAGCGCCTCTTCTACAGTATCGCCCACAGAATTAAACAGGGGCAGATCTCGGCATGATACGACATACGCGCCGGTGCTTTCGTCGCGTTCCAGTTTTACCGGATAGTTAAACATAGAGAAGCTCCAATAGGGCGTTTTTGCTGAAAAAGGCTGGGGCTTAAAGCCCCAGGTCCTTCAATATTTTCTTACGTAGCGGTTCGGGCATTTCCTTTGAACCGTGATCTGGAAATACAGACCGCTTCCCGTTCAAGCTAACTTTTTGGTGGCTACCACCTCCAGGTGCCTTCTTGAACTCTGCCCCCTGCTGGATTAGCCAGCGCCTAAACTCTGAATATTTCACAAGTTTCCTTATGCAATCAATCCGTCATGGGCAAAATTATAATAACACACAAGAACTAAAACACAACTAAAAAGATTATAAAAATAACATTTATGATGCAAAAAAGACTGGATGTCTCATGTTGCCAGAGTTACAGTTCGTGTCGTTGAGACGGGGAATAACCCGGTAACTAGATGAATTTGGAGGATATTATGAATTATCAGGGTCACGAAGATATGCGCCAGGAAGTAGCCGATATTTCTAACGAGTTGTATGAACTCTGGCAAAAAGTGAAACGCTTTGAACGCGAGTACAGTTTTAACAATACAGACCTGACCGGAAGGCTGGCAGGGCGGCTGATTGGTAGCATGGAACCTAAATTAGCCGAATTAAACAGCTTTATGTGCAACGTTGATTACCAGTTTGAAGACTAAGGGAAGGGAGAAAGATGAACGTAAAAGAGATCCGCGAGAACATGACCGAAGCGGCCTTGAGCGTTGAGAGTGTTATGCGGGGACATCCCCGCATCACCCTGCAGGAGTTAAGCGAAGCCTGCAACGCCAGCCAGCCTGCAGTTGAATTTATCATAGAGCAGATGATCTACATGGGGGTGGCACAGCGAGGTGCTTTTGAGCGTTACTCGCTAACCCCTGAGTATAAAAACGGTAACTTCTGAAAAGCGTGCGACCACGGTCGCACAGAAAAAAATGAAAAAGGTTGGCAAATAGAGCTTTTTTAGGTATCGTTTTTCTATGTTGGGAGATTTGTAACCAACACCATCATAACCGCCATCAGGGCGGTTTTTTTATGCCTTGAAAATGGGCGCTACAGCATGAGTCACCATGCCGCAGCTTTCGACCCATGCCACCAGACAGGGTGAAATCAAGGCCCATTGCTGATTGCGCAACAGCAAAAAGAGCCTAACAAAAAAGGCCGTTAAAAACTATGGAAAACACTGTAAAAATAAACAGTGCTCAACTTGTGCATGCAGACTCGCTGGAATTCATTAAAACCCTCCCGGATAACAGCATTGATGCCATCATTACCGACCCGCCGTATTACCGCGTAAAGGCCAATGCCTGGGATAATCAATGGCCCTCCGTGACTGATTATCTGGCCTGGCTGGATGAGTTTTTTGCCGAATTCTGGCGGGTGCTGAAGCCAGCCGGTTCGCTATATGTGTTTTGTGGGCCAAAGCTGTCATCGGATACCGAGCTGCTTCTCCGTGATCGTTTCAATGTGCTGAACCACATCGTCTGGGCTAAACCCAGCGGGCGCTGGAATGGCGCTCGTAAAGAAAGCTTCCGTTCTTATTTCCCGGCCAGCGAGCATATTTTCTTCGCGGAACATTACGGCGCAGAAGGGTTTGCAAAAGGCCAGACTGGATACGCGACAAAGTGCCAGAAGTTGAAGGGCGAAGTTTTCGAACCGCTTATCAACTATTTCCGCGATGCTCGCCAGCGGCTTGGTATTTCCGCTGCCGAAATCAACGAGGCAACCGGCACGAAGATGTGTAGCCACTGGTTCAGCACCAGCCAATGGCAGCTACCCAATGAACGGCAGTACCTGGCGCTGCAGGCGCTGTTTAACAGAAAGGCCGCAGAGTCAGGAACAACAGGACTTGCCGAGCCGCATACGGCGCTGCAGGAGGAATACGGCGCATTAGCGGCGCAATATTCCGAACTGGTTGTTCAATATTCCGAGCTGCGTCAGCAGTATGAGAACCTGCGGCGACCATTCCGTGTGACAAAAGACGTCCCGCATACCAACGTGTGGACGTATCCACCGGTTCCATACTATCCGGGCAAACACCCTTGCGAAAAACCGCTGCAGATGATGCTCGACATCATTTCGGCCAGTACGCGCCCTGGCGATGTTATCGCCGACTTTTTCATGGGGTCGGGTGCAACGATTAAGGCCGCGCTGCAGTTAGGGCGCGAGGCCATCGGCGTAGAGCTGGAAGAGGAGCGATTCTTACAGACGGTCTCAGAGATAGAAAAAATATAACCACCTGGCCCCGCGATGCGGGGCTTTTTATTACCCGCCACGCGGGTGGCGGGAGTCATGAACACAGCTATCGAATACGGAAATCCTGATCTCTGGCTGGTCTTACTCATGTTAGCCGCCGGGGTGATATCGAGCGCCCTGCTCTCTGAAAACCCCATTAATCCACGCCGCCTTCTCGGCGACGTTCTCCGGGGCGTCATAGTTGCAATCATCATCTGGACCTACGGAGTGATGGGCAATGTATCAATTTTAAAGGTGATTACTCTCGCCGGTTTATCAGCCGTCGCATGGCCTCATACCGTCAATGAAATCACCCGCTTTGCAAAACGAACAATCAGCCGAATTTTCGGCGGGAGAAAGTAACGATGAATTATGGATTGGCGAGTAAGCAAGATGCGCGGCGATATGCCGAAGCTATATGCGACGTAATCGGGCACGGAAAAAACAACGCCGCCGTACTGCTTTGTGTTGAGACGGCTGCTGCTGAGACGCTCCTTGGGGACTACAAAGACCCGACGCCGACTAGCGCCGGGACCGGATTAACCCAGGTTGATCTCGGCACCTTCGAATGGCTTCGCGATAAGTACAAAAACAGCCGTTACGCCGCCGTTCTGCTGAATCAGTTTGGTATCGACCTGGGCCGGACGGTTTATCAGGAGCTGAGAACATCGCCGCTCATGGCGATGCTGTTTTGCCGCTTGCGCTATTTGACGGTCCCGGAGTCGATTCCGGCGACCCGCGAGGCTCGCGCCGCTTACTGGAAAAAGTATTACAACACCTCGGCAGGTAAAGGCACGCCGCAGGATTACATCGATAAATGCCAGCGCGCTGGCGTTGATGCGCTATTCACGCAGTGAGGCGCGAGGAGTGATTATGAACAGTTTAAAACGAATGGCTAAAGCCTGGTTGCTGATGAACGCCACCTTCGCCCTGCTTGTGATGGTGACACGACCGGCGCTCGCCAGTGACGGCCTGAATCTTGATTCAATTATTGATGCTCTCCCACCTGGCTGGGCCAGCGGAGTGACGGGTGTGTTCATCGTGCTTTATGCCGTGGCGCAGCTGCGTGCCATCCTTCCCCCCGCAGTGACCAACAAAATCCCGTCTGTGATTATGAAGGTCCTGGATTTTGTCTCCGCGAACTACGCGCATGCCCGCAATGCCGACGCTATCAGCAAGGCAGCACGGGACGCGGGGAAAGGTAACGGCCTTAGTGATGATAAGTACCGTGTGATTGTGGAAACGGCCAAAAATAACGGAGAACTGCGTGGAAGCCGGATTGAGAGTGCTGGCGATTATCCTGGAGATGATCGCCCAGGCAGTAAAAGCCCGCAATGAGACGGAGCGACAGGCGCGGATTGATTATGCGCGTAACAACCCGGCTGATTATCTGCGTCGCTTTGGCCGGGTGCGGGAAATCAACACCGATGGCACCAATACTGAATCCGGCTCCGTGCGCAGCGGAAAAACCGGCGATTGATGTGGTTCACGTCGATGGGCATTTCGTTATCTCTGATGACGATATGGGAAAACTGACCGGCTACATTGCCGCGCTTGAAGCGGGCTGTATCCCACCGAAATAGAGTATTCAATGAAAATTTACATTGCTGGCCCGATGACCGGGCGCGAGAACTTTAACCGCGAGGCATTCAACAAAGAAGCCGACCGATTGACCCGCCACGGCCACACCGCTCTGAACCCTGCTAGCCTGCCCGACGGGCTAGAGCAGCGCGAATACATGGATATTTGCTTTGCCATGCTCCGCTGTGCTGATGCGATTCTGATGCTCCCCAGCTGGCAGACGTCCTCTGGCGCTACGGCGGAATATCACTATGCGTACAAGATGGAGCTTCCGGTTTATACCACGATCCATTATCCGCCGGTTGCATAGCGGAAAAATTGAGACCGTGCGACCACGGTCGCACGAAGCAAAAAGAGCCACCTTCGGGTGGTTTTTCTTTTACATCCCATCGTTTCTCTGGAGGAAATTATGCCCGGCAATATCAAGTTGGCTGATGCCATGCGTACACTTACTGTCACTATCAAAGATGATGGCTATGAATTAGAAAGCACCGCAGGCAAAGCGTTTTATAGCGCCTGGGGAACTCGCGGCAAAGTTGAAGGTATTCCGGAATACTTTCCAATCAGCCTTTCGGTTAAAGATGAAAGTAACCCCGTGCCAAAAGCGGAGCAATCCAAAGTCCAGCCAGGTCTTGATGAGCAAGTTTCTGCTCAACTTACTCAAATCAGTAACGCTGATACGTCGATTACCAGCCTGGCTTCCAATGCTGACATTACCCGAAAGACCACCTCCTGCATTGGTGCGTTGACATCCCTCCCTATTGTTGAGCTGACTGATGCGGCAAATGATGTGCTGTATGCACTGTTTTTCCGTGGTGCGCTTGCATCTGGCGACCTTCCGGCAAAGAGCGGAGCCGCCGAACTGCGTTCGCTGGGGTTTGCTGAGACCGGGCATGTTGCCACCAAATACCAGGGTGAAGATTATTTCACCTGGCTGACCTCGGCGGGGCAGGCGTTTGCTATTGGGCATCTGGTTAAAACGCAATTTGGTAAGCTAAATACTTCCCATACCGGCTCCATAACTTGGCTGCCATTTTCTGTACCTGCTTCGGCTATGAGTGAACTGCAGGCTGGCGGCGCTGGAACTGACAAAGGGAGTATTGGCGCAGCGCATATTTGCGGCAATACCATCGAACAAGAAACGCTTTCAGGCGTGCTGACTAACACCCTTCATCACGTTAATCCAAAAGAAGCCGGTGATGTTGCTGAGCAACTGGCCAAAGCGGTTAAGTCTGCGTTTTACGTGCTGGAGCTTGATACCAGTGAGGCTAAAGAGCGCCCGGATGAATTCCATGAGGTTATTTCAGAAATAGTTTATTCGGCAATAACCAAAGCACTTAAGCCGGGTGGACAGTTACGGGAAGCCATTAATCAGAAAGCTGATGTTAGCGGACTCCAGGCATTAAGCAGTCACGTATCACAGGTTGAGTTGGCCCTGGCAAGTCATGGTAGCCAAATCACTGCATTGCAGGCTAAACATGCCAGCCCGCGCTAAACGCCCATGCCGTCACAGAGGGTGTGCGGCAATAACCAATGATGCCAGCGGCTATTGTGATGCCCATCGTCAGCAACATGCTGGGGATGGCTGGCGCAACTATCAGTCCGGGAAAAGCCGACAGGAACGCGGATACGGTCGACCCTGGGAAATTATCCGGGAACGCATTCTCCGGCGCGATAAACACTCTTGTCAGAACTGCCGCCGTCAAAAAATAGCCACGACTGCTGCCAGCGTCGACCACATCATTCCTAAAGCCCACGGTGGAACTGATGACGATTCCAATCTGGAGTCGTTGTGCTGGCCGTGCCACAGAAAGAAAACCGCAACAGAGAGAACGCGATGAAGAATTTAAAAATTGAATACGTTGATGGTCAGCTCGTTGCCGTTGAGGTCGAGGGGATCTCGATGCTCAATGCAGGACTATCGGGCCTGAACTTTAGCCATTTTCTGGGGAAAGAACCGCATCTCAAGTTTGAGGTAGGTGGTGAAATTCCCGAGGGACTGGTTCCCGCTCAACCGCAACCGCAACCGCAACCGCAACCGCAACCGCAACCGCAAGAGCCAGCGCAAGCGTTCGAAGGCGAGCACCTGCCAGCCGAAACCGCACCTCGCCATCAGCGTAACCGCAATAAAAATCGCAACCGTAACCGGAGCCATTAATCATGTTCAGTCGTGATGATTTAACCATTTCAATGTACTACGCATCATCCACTGATGCTGAATCAGGTAACAAGCTGGCCACGATGACAATCGAAGTGCGCGATACAACTCCGATTGCTGATCTGGCCCTGATGACACAGCTGCAGTGTGTGACCGATAAGGCGAAAAAGAAAACCTACTCGGTAGGCAAGCAAAGTATTGCCAACGGTTCAGATCCTCTCCTGGTCGCCATTGAAGGCCACTGGCGGACGAGTACGGAGGCTCTGGTTAAAGAGCTGCTGGCAGAAGTGATGGACTTCATCTCTGGCAGCGTTGGGCAGGAAAGCACCTGGGTTGGCCAGTACGGTCTCAAAGTATTTGAGAATGCCCCGCTGATTGAGCGTTTGCCGGAAAGTGTGCTCCAGGCTGATGGTGGCGTTGCACCGGCACCAACTGAAACCTGATAACGGCATTCTTAATGAATGGAGGGCAAAGCCATGAAGTAACAAAGCGGATAGACCGTAGCAGCCGAAGGGTGGCGATAGCAGGGGCGTGACCTGTTCCCGAGTCTCCGCGTAGAGAGCCAGCTTTGCATCTGGTGAGGGTTAATAAGAAAAGAAGCACCGGTGTCGCCGTGTGACAGCCAATCACGCGCTGGTTAGAGCCAACGGGGAGCAGAGACGAACTGGGGTGACTGACTCAAGGGCATGAGCGCGACCACTGCGAGAGTGTGGTAGTCGTTCACGGGCCTCGTATTTGCGGGGCTTTTTTGTAGCTATCAGAAGACGAAGAAGGAAATACCATGTTTACAGTTAAGACCATCATCAATGGCGTGACTCATATCTGCGAACAGCCGAGCGTGACAATTGCCCGGGCTGGAAGTGAGCGATTCGATGACATTCTCCGGCAGACTTATGACCACTCAAACCCTGACTTCGCCATCTGGCTGCCAGCGGTCTATTCAGATCCACAGTGCAAAGATGCGTTACAGGAAGAGGAGTTAATTGTCAGCGAGCGTGAGGGTGTTCTGGATAAAGATGCCATCGCCATTCTGGTAGAAGACTTCGAGAGTCCTGAGCATGCAAAACGTAAGGCATTCGACGGTGTTCGATATCAGTACATCTACCCTGGCGATCAGGTTTATGTGATGAACTCCCACGGTTCGACCATCGAAACGGTCAAGTAATCATTACAGCGGGTTCTCTGCTAGCACCCGCGATAATGATTATTGAGGACGCTAACATGTTGGATTTGCCTACCCCGCGAACTTTAGAAGAGTGTACCGAGCATGCCAGACAATATGCAGACTATCTTTTGTCTTCGCCAGAAATCAAAGCAATGGCGTGGTTAAGGCTGAATATTCAACCTGACGACCATCCTCGCTGGTTCATCCTTTGGATTGATCTCCAAATATCCAAGATTAAATATCGAATTGAAATTCTGAGCAACTGGACCAGGGCTAGCGATCCAGAATATATAGCGGGAATAGTGTTGGAGATGTCTTTTAATGTTCTACACATGATGCGATTAGCTACTGATAGAGTCAGATACCATCCGGCTTATTGTGAGCTGAAAAGTGAATGGTTGACGGAGTTGACTTCAGGTTGGCTCGGTGAGGACTTACCAATTTAAAGGTTGCAAGTTCGTCCATTTTTATTGGAGGTCATGATGGGTTATACCCGCTGTACTTACTGCGGTTCGGGGTTCCATACGCGAGCTAACTGCCCGAAAACGTGGGGAGGTTCTTCGCATCGCGCCAATCTGCGCTGCAGTTATTGCGGTCAGTCCGGGCATAATTCGAATGCCTGCCCACATAACGCGAGCAGCGGTCGTCGGCGCAGCCTGAATGACGACTTCCACCTCGGCTGAGGCAGCTGCCGCCAGGGGGTAGGGGGGATCAAATCCCCAACCCCTTTCGCGATAAAGGACTGCCGCTTCAGGTAGATTTTTGCGCGTGAGAAATAAGAATTTTTTTTTGGCCGTTTTTTGGGGTGTTTCTGGATGAGTACAGGGATGCGATCGCCTGGTGGCGGAAGAAAATCAAATAATGCCGGAACACAGGTTAGCTCACTAACCAGAGCAGTTTCACCGCCGGACGAATTACTTGGCGATATGGCTGTCGATGCCTGGAAGCGGACGTGCAAAATCCTGATTAACCGTGGCACTTTCGAAATGGAAGATTGTTATTTGCTGATGGAATACTGCAACACCGTGCAGCTACTGTACGACGCGAATCAGGAAATAAAAAGCGATGGCCTTGGTGATGATACCGCTGCCGGTGGCCAGAAACTTGGTGCAGCAGTGAAGGCGCGTAGCCGTTATATCAGCGAGCTGATTCGACTATCCGTTGTATTAAAGCTGGACCCCAATAGCCGCATACTGAAGAAAAAGCCCGGAGATAATAATAAAGCCAGCGGTGAATTCGACGAATTTTAATTATGACTGCGGCTCAATGATTTAAGGACGTAGCATGGCCGCATATCCAAACGTCAGTGTGGCGAATAAATATGCGCGGGATATTGTAGACGGCAAAATAGTCGCCTGTAGGTTTATCCGGCTGGCATGTCAGCGCCATTTTGACGATCTAAAAAAATCACTCGATAAAAATTACCCTTATAAATTTGACCGGGATTTAGCTGAACGGGCATGTAAATTTGTTCAGCTTTTACCCCATTCCAGCGGACCGCTGGCCGGACAAAAACTAAAACTGGAGCCTTGGCAGAGCTTTATATTTTGCTCAATCTTCGGCTGGGTCACGAAAAAGGATAAGAAACGCCGGTTTCGCGAAGCGTACATCAGAGTGGCGAGAAAAAACGGGAAATCGTTTTTCGCTGCCGGAGTAGGCATTTACACCTTTTGTGCTGATGGAGAGAACAGCGCAGAAGTGTATTGCGGTGCCACTACGATGGCGCAGGCGAAAAAGGTATTCACCCCAGCCAGGCAGATGGCCAACCGGCTTCCAGCGCTTCGCTCCAGGTTTGATATTTCGGTATGGACCGACAGCCTGACCCGCCCGGATGGCTCTGTTTTCGCGCCTATGGCGGGTAAGCCCGGTGATGGTGACAGTCCGCATTGTGCGATCATTGATGAGTATCATGAGCACGATACGGATCACATGTACGAAGCCATGACAATGGGGATGGGTGCCCGTCTTCAGCCATTAACCCTCATTATTACGACAGCAGGCTCTTCACTCGAATCTCCTTGCTACGATAAGGATAAAGAAGTCAAAGAGGCTATCGAGGGTATCACCTGCAACGAGCGACTGTTTGGCATGATTTACGAGCTGGATGCAGGGGACGACTGGACTGACCCGAAAAACCTGATTAAAGCGAACCCAAACCTGGATGTTTCTATTCAGTACAACGACCTGGTAGAGCTTCTGGAAGTGGCGAAACAGGTCCCCCGCAAGGTCAATGCCTTTAAAACCAAACGGCTCAATATATGGGTATCCGGTAAATCCGCGTTCTATAACATGGAGCAATGGAAGGCGGCCGAAGATAAAAGCCTTAAGCTGGAAGATTTTGCTAACGATACCTGCAACGTTGGACTCGATCTCGCTAAAAAGCTGGATATGAATGCCGGGATACGGCTGTTCACGCGGGAAATTGAAGGCAAACGGCATTACTACTGCATTAAGCCGAAATTTTGGGTGCCGGAAGATACCATCAATACAACCGATCCTAAGCTGCTGAAAACCGCTGACAGATATCAGAAGTTCCACGAAATGAGAGTTCTGGATGCCACGGATGGTGCTGAGGCTGATTACAGGGAGATTCTGGCCAGCATTCTCGATATGCAGGGTGAAAACCGCATTGATGAGATTGATATCGACCCTGCAGGCGCAACAGCACTTCGCCACCAGTTGGAGGACAACGGATTTACCGTAGTCGATATCCGGCAGGATTACACCAACATGTCACCCGCAATGAAAGAGCTGGAAGCGGCACTGGCCGGTGGACGATTCCACCATGATGGCAATCCCATTTTGACCTGGTGTATCAGCAACGTTATCGGGAAGTTTATACCCGGTAGCGACGATCTCGTTCGCCCGACAAAGGGAGACAATCAAAGCAAAATCGATGGAGCTACAGCGTTGTTTAACGCCATGACTCGCGCAATGCTGCACGAAAGCAGCGGCGGCACATCGGTATATGACGAGGAAGACGTAGCGTGCTAATTACAATTTTGAGTTTTATTATCGGCCTTGTCGGTGCTGCACTGGTATCCGCCGGTGCCTGGTTAGTTTCGCCTGCAGCTGGTCTTATTACGGGCGGGTCAATATGTCTTGTCTGGTCATATCTGACTGCGCGGGCCGTTTCAGCCGGTGCCAAATTTAACGGGGGTGAATAATGTTTATTCCCCAAATGTTCCGAGGTCGCCAGCAGCCAGGAGGCGGTTTCTGGGAAGCCATGCTTGGCGGAGTGCGGTCGAGCCAGAGCAAAGCCGGTGTCATGATTACGCCGGAAACGGCGCTTGCGCTTTCTGCTGTTCGTGCGTGCGTAACTCTCCTGGCGGAATCCGTCGCGCAGCTGCCATGCGAACTGTACCGACGGGATAAAAATGGTGGTCGCCAGCGAGCTACGGATCATCCGGTATATGACCTTATTCACTCCCAGCCAAACAAAAAAGACACCTCATTTGAGTATTTTGAGCAGCAGCAGGGGTTGCTGGGGCTGGAGGGCAATTGCTACTCGATCATCGACCGTGACGGTAGAGGCTACCCAAAAGAACTAATCCCTATTAACCCGAAGAAGGTCATCGTTCTGAAAGGCCCGGATGGGATGCCCTATTATGAAATCCCCGATATCGGTGAAACATTACCGATGCGCATGATGCATCATGTGAAAGTTTTTTCTCTGGATGGCTATATCGGCAGCTCACCGATTCAGACGAACGCTGATGTACTCGGGCTGAATCTGGCAGTGGAGGAGCATGCATCTGCCACATTCCGGCGCGGAACAACGATGAGCGGCGTTATCGAGCGTCCACAGGCCGCCCCGGCAATCAAGAGCCAGGAGAAGATAGACCAGCTACTGGCTAAATGGACTGACCGATATTCTGGTATGCGTAATGCCTTTTCTGTGGCGCTGCTGCAAGAAGGAATGAGCTACAAGCAGATGTCGCAGGACAACGAGAAAGCACAGCTGCTGCAATCGCGCCAGTGGGGCGTGGAGGAAGTGTGTCGGCTCTACAAAATCCCGCCACACATGGTGCAAATGCTTGCGAAAGCGACCAATAACAACATCGAGCATCAGGGCCTGCAGTTCGTGATGTATACGCTCCTCGCCTGGCTGAAACGCCATGAAGGGGCACTGCAGCGTGATTTATTGCTGGCCAGCGAACGCCGCGACTTGTATATCGAATTCAACGTTTCCGGCTTACTGCGTGGCGACCAGAAATCGCGCTATGAGTCATATGCGCTGGGTCGTCAGTGGGGCTGGTTATCGACCAACGATATTCGCCGCATGGAAAACCTGCCGCCGATTGAGGGCGGGGACAGATATCTGACACCACTGAACATGGTCGACAGCAATCAAATCCTGCCTGGCGATAAAATTCCGACGGCAAAACAACTGGCTGAGATTGAAGTGATTCTGGCTCGTTAATTCAGGTGATTGAAGGTAGAATCACGGTGGGTGCCTGAGACTTTCTGGTTCAGGCATGAGGCAGGCATCGGAAAGTCAAAGGCCCCGTTAGTTAATCCCTTAACCAACGAGGCCCCGATCATGTCTCACAAACTGATTGTAGCCTCTTCTGAGCAGAGAGGTCAAAGCGTATGACGAAATATGCCCTTATCGGGCTGATCGCCGTGTGTATCACGGTTTTATGTTTTTCACTGGTAGTGCGTGATCGCCTTTGTGCGATAAGTATCCATCAGGGAGGAACGGTGATACAGGCAACTTTGGCCTACGAAGCACGGAAGTAGCCGCAGCACGGGGGAGAGATCCCCCGTGTTTTCGGTCCAGTGAGATGCAGGCAGGTGCCCAAATCCTCAACATTTCGTCGCAGAAATGACCAAAGCCCGCAGTTTACGCTGTGGGCTTTTCTATTGGTGATATCATGAAATATATCTTCGCTTTCGGCGTGGACGCTCTCGTCCTTGCCAGTATTGTTGCAGCTTTTTCTTTTGGAAATATGTCCCTTCTGAATATTCCCCATTTTTTCGGCTGGTTTATTGGGACGGTTAATTTACTGGCTCACTTAAGCGCTAAATCGAAAGAAGGGATGGCGGAAAAATATCAGTCGCAGCTACTGTTATTTCGTATTTATGACGTTCTGACGGATGTGATATTTGTAAGTTTTTGCGCTTATCAGGGCTGGATGTTTATGGCTGCTGTTTATGCGACGGCGGCATGTTTAAAGGCTGAATTTAAGTATTCTATGGAAAAGATATTATGCAAAAAATGATTAACCTGCCGCACCTTGCAGGCATGGTCTTTGGCGTGCCGCATTACGTGACACAGCAGACGATGGATGCCGTAAAGGCCGTATTGCTCCCGCGCATTCAGGGAACAGTGACGGACCCGGTTTTCACGATGGCACTCAATCCGGATGGCACCCCGACTCCTGAGCAGGTCCAGCCAGCCGGTGGCGTGGCTGTTATTCCTGTACATGGATTACTGGTGCCGCGTCGGGGTCAAATAACGCAAGCCTGTACGGAGCTAACCAGCTATGAGCGTATTCGCAGTCAGTTGCACGCGGCGTTAAACGATTCATCCATCAGCGAAATCGTGCTGGATATAAATTCCGGTGGGGGTTACGCCTCCGGGTGTAAAGAACTGGCAGATTACATCTATCAGTCGCGAGAGACGAAACCCATTACCGCGATTGTTAACTTCAACGCGTTTTCAGCGGCTTATTTTATTGCCTCTGCCTGCAATAAAATCGTTATTAGCCAGACCAGCGGCGTGGGGTCTATCGGGGTGATAATGGAACACCTGGATACATCGAAAATGGAAGAGAATATCGGTGTAAAATTTACCTCCATGTATCGTGGAGATAACAAAAATAACGGTACTTCTCATGAGCCACTGAGTGAAGCCTCTCTCGCAATGTACGACAAGATACTTGACGATATGTACCAGACATTCACGACTTCGGTTGCTGGATATAGAGATTTAGATTTACAGGCCGTTATTGGCACACAGGCAGGGACTTTTTTCGGTGCCAGTGCTATTTCTGTCGGTCTGGCCGATGAAGTTTCAGACCCTCAGTCGGCGATCAATGCTATTGCGGCGAAGTACAAAACGCCTCAAAAAGCCGGTTCCATCAAGCTGCAGGCGGCAGCGATGGACCTGCAAACCAGAATGTAACCCGACGCAAGCGCGTCACCACCAGAAAGCAGCCTCCGGGCTGCTTTTTTTATACCTAAAAAGAGAGAAATAAAATGCCACAGATTGAAGAATTGCGTCGTCAGCGTGCGGGTATTAACGAACAAGTCCAGGCGCTGGCCACGATTGAAGCGAATGGCGGTACGCTGACAGCGGAGCAGTTGACGGAGTTTGCTGGTCTGCAGCAGCAGTTCAGCGATATCAGCGCCAAAATGGAACGACTGGAAGCTGCTGAACGTGCCGCAGCGGTGGTTGCGAAACCGGTTAAAGCTACACAACAGGCTCCGGGTATTGTTGTGAAGCAGGAGCCGAAGCAATATACCGGTGCCGGGATGACTCGTCTTGTCATGGCCGTTGCAGCGGGGGCGGGCAATCTGCAGGACGCGGCAACGTTTGCCGCAGAAGAACTGAATGACCCATCTGTATCGATGGCCATCTCCACTGCCGCATCATCTGGCGGAGTCCTCATCCCGCAGAACCTGCACAGCGAAGTGATTGAGCTACTGCGTGACCGTACCATCATCCGTAAGTTGGGTGCCCGATCCATTCCGTTGCCTAATGGCAATATGGCGCTGCCGCGCCTGGCCGGTGGTGCAACGGCAAGTTATACCGGCGAAAACAAAGATGCCAAAGTGTCGGAAGCGCGCTTTGATGACGTGAAACTGACGGCAAAAACCATGATTGCGATGGTGCCAATCTCTAACCAGCTGATTGGGCGTGCCGGGTTTAACGTTGAGCAACTGGTCCTGCAAGATATTCTGACCGCCATTTCTGTTCGCGAAGATAAGGCGTTCATGCGTGATGACGGTACCGGCGATACGCCGACGGGTATGAAGGCGCGGGCAACCGAATGGAACCGCCTGCTGCCGTGGGAAGCTACCGAAATCAATCTGAACACGATTGATGAGTACCTCGATAAGATCATCCTGATGGCAATGGACGGTAACAGCAACATGATCAGCTGCGGCTGGGGCATGTCCAACCGTACTTACATGAAGTTGTACGGCCTGCGTGATGGCAACGGTAACAAAGTCTATCCGGAAATGTCCCAAGGGCCACAGAGCATGCTGAAGGGCTACCCGATTCAGCGTACCAGCGCTATTCCTGCCAATCTGGGTACCGGCGGTAAGGAGTCCGAGATCTACTTTGCCGACTTCAATGACGTGGTTATTGGTGAAGACGGCAATATGAAGGTCGATTTCTCGAAAGAGGCCTCTTATATCGACGCCGATGGCAATCTGGTGTCTGCGTTCTCCCGCAACCAGTCTCTGATCCGCGTGATTACTGAACACGACATTGGCTTCCGCCATCCTGAAGGGCTTGTACTCGGGACTAAAGTGCTGTTTTAACCGACCCGGCATTTTGTGCGACCACGGTCGCACAGAAGAAAACACTCAACCACCTCTGGCCCGCAACAGCGGGCTTTTTCTATTCCAGGAGAAATAACATGGCAGGTAAAGCGACTAAACCAGCGGCGACCGAAGACGGTTCTGATGTCGAAGGTTCAGAAAACACTGCTGACCAAATTGTGGTCGGAGCGAACACTTCGGGGCGTAAGGCCGTCGTTTTCTTAGGCCCTCATCATCGATATTCGCGCGGCGATACGGCCTGCTTTGATGCAGTCCATGCTGAAGAGCTGGTCGAACGTCATATTGCGGTATGGCCGGAAGACGCAAAGAAAGCGATGGCCCCCCGCAAGGGAGAAAATGATTTTGATACTGACATTGGATGATGTGAAAACCCAGCTTCGCCTGGAGCTGGATTTCACTGAGCACGACGCCATGCTCACGAGAATGGTTAACGCCGCACAGCGAAGCATCGAGCGTGATTACAACTGCAAGCTGGTCACCAGTGATGAGGAGCTGCAAGCGCTCCCTGATACCGTCCGTGGATTCGTGGCAGATGAGGATATCAGGCTGGCCGTGCAGTATCTGGTCGGCGATGCGTATCTGAATGGATTCAGGGGCCAGTGGCTGGAAACGTTGTCGGTAAGTAGTCTTCTTTTCCCTTTAAAGGACACGCTATGAGTCTTAAACCGGAAGAAATGACCTGCCGCATTGTGATTGGTTATATGCAATCCGGTCGTGGGCCGCTGGGCGAACCGCTGCCGGAAAAGTTAGTTGAATCGGGAAAGGCCTGGGCAAAGCGGGAGCTGGTATCGGGAAGAAAAGTCCGCACGATGGACCAACAGCAGGTTATGGAAACCTGTTTGTTTACCGTCTATCCGGGCGTGGTAGTCGATATCGACTGGAAAATCACGACAAAAGACCTGGTTTATACAGTCCGGAATATCGACCGTAAAACTGACCGGATCATCATTACGGGGGAGGCTGACGGGCGCCATGATAGAACTGGCGATTAAAACCGCGCTGGAGCGCATCACCGGCATGAATGCGTATCCGCTTTTACTGCCGGATATTGTCCAGGAAGGGGTGACGTTTCAGCGTATCTCTGACCCGGAAATGTTCTCGGGAACATTGCGGACGGGGATCGTGTCTGTCCGTATCCAGGTGAATCTGTACCGTGTTGATGATTACACCTCATTGCTGCAGCTGGATAAAAAAATCTGGTCGGCATGGAAGTCAATCGTTCACGGCCAGTTGGAGGGTATCCCGGTTCAGTATGTGGAGCGTGGTGGTATCCAACAGGATAAAACGACGCTGACGAACCGCAGCATCCAGTACCGCCTGATTCGCGACTTCATCATTCACTACGTGGAGGATACGTCGTGATACGGATGGAAGTTAAAGGGCTGGATGAGCTGGAACGGCAGTTAACCGCCTTGGGAGAAAAGGTCGCGACGAAGGTGTTACGGGATGCCGGTCGCGAGGCATTAAAGGTAGTCGAGGAGGATATGAAGCAGCATGCCGGCTTCGACGAAACGTCGACCGGGCAGCATATGCGGGATTCAATCAAAATCCGCTCTTCTACCCGAAAGGCGCAAGGGAATGCGGTTGTAACGCTCCGTGTTGGCCCCAGCAAGCAGCACCATATGAAGGCGCTGGCGCAGGAGTTCGGCACGGTTAAGCAGGTTGCAGACCCCTTTATTCGACCCGCCCTGGATTACAACGTCCAGACAGTTTTGCGCGTCCTGACCGTGGAAATTCGAAACGGTATTCAAAACAGGTAGCGACCGCTACCGATTCATAAAAAAGAGAGAGAACTATGGCTGATAAGAGTTCGCCTGAATATGCGATGTTGCCTGCTGGCACCATCGTAAAATATGGAGAACCCGGCGCAGCAGCATCGGCTCTGAAGCCGCTGATTAACTGTAAAGCGCTGGGCGCAATGGGGCAGACGGGAGGTTTTGTCGACTGCACTACGCTGAAAGATACGCAAAAACAATCTATCAGCGATTTGCCTGATGGGCCTGAAAAGTCGCTGGGTTTCATTGACGATCCGGGCAATACCGATTTTGCCGCGCTACTTAACGCGGCGGAAGCCCGCAAAACCATCCAGCTGTATGTTGAGCTACCGAACAAGCGGACGGCGACGATGTTGCTGGCGCTATCCGGCTGGCAGATGAACGAAATCACCGCTCCGGCGAGTGAGGTTATTCAGATTACTGTCCAGGGCAAGCAGAACAAAATTACCTGGGGAACGGCAGGGTCTGCTGCTGGCGGCGAATAATCAGCATTTTTACCAAAACAGATAGCCACCTCCGGGTGGCTTTTTATTTATAAGGACGCCCTGTGAAAGATAAAGATTTTGACCTGTCCGCGCTTAAATCCGCGCTTCTTAAATCAGTCCCGACGGTAGTGAAAACCGAGTTGTTCGGCGCAACGGTCTATATCCGCCGCCTGACCGGGGATTACCTCATCAGCTATGAAGAGAAAATGGCTGAAACCGCAAAAGCTGGCGCAGCGCGCGAGGCATCAGAGCAAATAATCCAGATAGTCATTGATGCACTGGTTCAGCCGGATGGAACGGCCATCCCAGATGAGTTTAAACCCACGGCAACTGAACTGCTGAAGGCCCATGAAAACCCCGAGTTGCTGGAAGCCGTGGATAAGGTGAAACGCCACTCCATCGGGACGCTGGAGGAAGCGGAAAAAAACTAAATAACTCGCCCTGGCTGGAGCTAATTTTCTGGCTGGCCGACCGCTGGGGCGAGCCTGACCCATCCAAAATTGCTGCACTTCCGGCAAACACGTTGTACCACTGGCGCGCCTACTTCCTGAAACAAGGTATTTTCCGCCACCCTGGCGATGAAAATGCGCCTCCTCCCGAAACAACACCTGCGCCATCCCGGATGAAGATGGAAGAGGAATGCGCGGCAGTCATGAGGGCATTAATGTAATGGCAGACGTCGCATCTTTAGCGGTCGGGCTGCACCTTAACGCAGCCAACTTTAAATCCCAGCTTCTGGGAGCGTATGGCGATGCGGAGAACCAGTCAAAAAGGTTTAACCGCAATGCTCAGGCGGACGCGAAAAAGACGGAAGACGCCTATAAGAAGGTCGGCCTTTCGATATCCGGGATGGCCAGCAGGCTGGCGGGGCTGGCAGGAGCCGGTCTTTCCATAAGTACGATCATCACAACGTCCAGGCAGTATGGCCAGGCGCTATCCGACCTGCAGGCGATCACCGGCGCGACCGCTGATGAGATGAAAGCGCTGGATCTGGCCGCGCAGGAAATGGGGCGAACGACAGAGTACAGCGCCAGCCAGGCAGCTGAGGCGCTTAAGCTGATGGCATCGGCTAAGCCGGAGTTGCTAAAAACTTCAGATGGTCTGCAGCAGGCGACGAACAGCGCATTGATTCTGGCGCAGGCCGCAGGAACGACGCTCCCGGATGCGACCCGAACGCTGGCGCTGTCGTTGAACCAGTACGGAGCGAGTGCACAGGAAGCAGATCGTTATATCAACGTTCTGGCCGCTGGCGCGAAGTACGGCTCATCCGAAATCACGGATACGGCAGCGGCGATAAAAAATGGCGGTGTCGCAGCAGCGCAGGCTGGCGTCGGTTTTGAACAACTGAATGCGGCCATTCAGGTTCTGGCCGAACGTGAGGTTAAAGGTGGCCAGGCAGGAACGGCACTGCGTAACGTCATCCTGAATCTGGAAAAGGGCACGGACAAGAGCCTCAAGCCATCCGTGGTTGGTCTCAGCCAGGCGCTGACTAATTTGTCAGGGAAAAACCTCTCCACGGCTCAGGCCGTGAAGCTGTTTGGCGTGGAGAACCTGAATGCGGCGTCTATCCTGGTCCAGAACCGTTCAAAGATTGATGAGCTGACCGCTTCCCTGACCGGTACAAAAACGGCGCATGAGCAGGCATCCATCAGGGTTAACAACCTGAACGGTGATTTGCTGGGTCTGAGCAGCGCATTTGAAGGGATGGTCATCAAGATTGGCCAGAGCAGTAACGGTCCACTTCGCAGCGGGATTCAGACAGCTACGGAGGCGCTAAATGGCCTGGCGGATAACTTTAACACCGTCTCCAGTATTGCGCTTTACAGTCTGATTCCGGTTCTTTCCACAAAATTAACCGCAGGGCTTCGGGAAAATATCGCTGCCTGGCGGGAAAGCCAGGCAGCGGTAAAAGCGAGAGCGCTTGCTGATGCGGATATTGCCCGTAAAACACTGGATTCAACCGCAGCCATCCTGAAGCAAAATGATGCCGAGTTTGGTCATTACCGCCAGATGGAACGGACGGCTAAACAGTACGGGATGAATATCAGTTACCAGAATGAGTTTACCCGACTTATCCGGCAAGAAACTGAACAAACCAATCTGGCCAGCCAGGCGAAGTTGAAGTTGGCGGCGGCTAACCGGCAAATGTCGGTATCCGCCCGTGCGGCATCGGTTGCCGTAGGATTGGCAAAAGGTGCATTTAATTTAATCGGTGGCCCTTTCGGTGCCGCCATGCTGGCCGGTTCCGCCATTCTTTACTTTCATGAGAAAGCAAAAGAGGCACGGCAATCGGCCATTAATTTAAAAGACGCTGTAGTCGAAACCAGTGAAGCGCTAATGCGCCTATCTCTTAACCAGCTAAATGTGAAGCAATTCGACCTGGAAGATCAGTATGAAAACCAGGTTCTTCAGCGGAACAAGCTGATTAAAGAGATTCAGGATGCTGACAGCCGAATTGGCGGACTAAAAGGTTTTGACCCTTTTGGCCAGCTTGATGGAGTTAAAAAGGATCAGGTACGGGCGCGGGCTGACCTGGATAGCGTTAACGAAGGGTTACGTAAAACAGAGGAAAACATTAAGCGCGTCAGTGATGCAAAAACACTGGCCCAGCTTGGATTGTCGGGAAAAATAACCACCCTGGTTGATGATCTGAAAGGCGCGATGAATTCCCCTTCCAAGGAAACTGGAGACGGCAATCCATGGAGTGGTGAAGGTGGTACCGGCACTGGAAAAGGTGATAAGGCTAAGGTCGACCAGTTCAAAACGCTGCGGCAACAAATTGAAGAGGCCCACGCATCCAGCCTGGCCCGAATTAACCTTCAGGAGAAGGACAGCAACAGGGAGCTGCGTGAAGCAGCGAAGAAAAATGGCGCCAGCGATGCTGACCTGCAGCGCGCGCTTTTGATGAATGCGGAGAACTATCAGAAGCAGCGACTGGATCTGGCCGCGCAGTATTCACCCGCACAGGAAACATTACGCAAGGAGCAGGAAGCCAGCCAGAATCTTGCCGAACTGTTCAAAGCCCGCCTTCTTACCGAAAAAGATTACCAGACTGCCCGAATCACTCTGGCCAGGGATACAGCCAAAGAGCTTCTGCAGGCGCAGGCTGACGAAATTGCTGCTCCTAAACTGGATATCGCCGGTGAAGTCGATCCTCTCGTCTCCCTGCGCAATCAGCTAACGCAACGCCAGTCGCTACTGCAGGCGTATTACACCGGCAATGCCATCAGCAAGGATCAGTACGAAATGCTGATGCAGAAGGCGACGAAAGAGTCGGCAGATGCGCAGTATCAGACTTCTCTGGAGTTGTACCGGTCACAGGGAGAGCTGCAGAGTCTTGCCGTCGGGCTTCTTGAGACGATGCAGGAGCGTTCCACAAATATGTTGACCGGAATGCTGACAAGAACGCAGAGCTTCAGAGACGGCATGATTGGGCTTTTTTCCTCGCTGACGCAGGCAGTCATTAAAAACCTGGTGGATATGGCTGCTCAGGCGCTGGTTACCAGTTCCATTATGCAAACCATTATGGGCGTGGTGGGGATTGGGACGAGTATTGCAGGCGGTATTTCTGGAGCCGCCTCCGGAGCTGCTTCTGGCAGTACGGGAACGGCCATTCAGAATGCAGGGAACAACTTCCAGTTTGATTTTAACTCTAAAGGCGGCGTCTACAATTCTCCTTCCTTAAGTGCCTACAGCAACCAAATCCACGATACTCCGCAATTTTTCGCCTTTGCTAAAGGCGCAGGTGTATTTGGTGAAGCAGGACCGGAAGCCATTATGCCGCTGACGCGGGCCGGTGATGGCTCTCTGGGGGTACGCGCGGTCGGAGGCGGACAGAACGCCAGCACCACCGAAGGACCAAAGGTCTGGATCACTATTTCTGGCGACAAAACCTCGACTGACAGCACATCGGGATTTGAGGAGTTTGGTCAGCAAATTGGGTCGTTCGTTGAGAAGAAATACCGTGAGCTGCAGGCGAAAGATATGCGCCCGGGCGGTGCTATCTGGAGCGCTGTAAAAGGACAACGCTGATGGCTATAGAAATATTTACCTGGAGTCCCCGAGTAAACCCAACGCAAACCGTGAATTTCCGTACCCGAAAGGCGCAGTTCGGCGATGGATATGCGCAGGTATCAGGAGATGGATTAAATACCCGATCACAGGAATGGGAGCTAAATTTTGTCGGTACCGAAGACTATATCCGACCGATAAAACAGTTCCTGGATCGTCATGGCGGCACAAAATCTTTTCAGTGGACGCCACCTCTTGAAGATATTGGGATTTTCCGCTGTGAGCAATACAAACCAGTACCTATGGGCGGAGGGAACTACTCTCTGTCGGCAACCTTTATTCAGGGATTTAAACCATGAGCCTTAACGCAAATTACCAGAAGCTGGAGCCGGGTGATTCAATCCGGCTTTTTGAAATTGACGGTCGTTCCTTCAATATGGGCGAGGTCTTATATTTCCACGGTTATAACATCCCGCATTCAGCTGAGGAAATTATCGCAGCCGGTGGCGATGAATCAAAGCTGCCAGCGAAAAGCATCTGGTGGCAGGGTACCGAATATAAAGCCTGGCCGTGCGAGCTGGAAGGGATTGAATCCAGCACCTCGGGGAGCGATGCGCAACCAACGCTGCGGGTGGGCAATATCGACGGATCAATTACAGCGCTTTGCCTGTATTACGACGACATGGCGCAGGCGCGGATCACGATACATGAGACTCAAAAGCAGTATCTCGATGCGCGAAACTTCACGGAGGGAAACGCGTCCGCAGACCCTACGCAGGAAAAGCGCCAGCTATTTTTTATTGACGCCAAAAGCCTCGAAACCGATACGACGGTGGAGTTTACCCTTTCAAGTCCGATGGACCTGCAGGGAATGATGATTCCGACCCGGCAATATCACTCAATTTGCACCTGGTGCATCCGCAATCAGTATCGCAGCGGCGATGGCTGCGATTATGCCGGAACAAAATATTTCGATAAGAATAACAAGCCGGTTGATGATCCATCGCAGGACGTCTGTAACGGTACGCTGACGGCCTGCAAACTGCGCTTTGGCGAAAACAACGAGCTGCCGTTCGGCGGGTTCCCTGGCACGTCGCTGATAAGGAGCTGATATGCGCCAGAAAACGATTAAGGCGATACAAGCCCATGCAGCTGCTGATTACCCGCGTGAAGCATGCGGCTTGATTGCTCAAAGGGGACGAGTGGAGCGCTATTTCCCCTGCAGAAACCTGGCCAGCGAGTCGAATGATAATTTCGTCCTGGCTCCAGAAGATTACGCAGAGGTAGAAGATTGGGGTGTGGTCATCGGTATTGTTCACAGCCATCCGGATGCGACCACTCAACCCAGCGAACTTGACAAAGCGCAGTGTGATGCGACACTGCTTCCCTGGCATATTATCAGTTGGCCGGAAGGCGATCTCCGCACTATTCATCCACGCGGTGAGTTGCCGCTCATCGAGCGACCGTTCGTGCTTGGCCATTACGATTGCTGGGGTCTGGTGATGAGCTACTTTCGGCAGACCCACGGCATCGAACTGCACGATTATCGTGTTGACTATCCCTGGTGGGAGAAGGGTTATCCGGATAATTTCTACCATGATTGCTGGTATGAATGCGGATTCAGGGAGTTTGATGGCCCGCCGCAGCCGGGCGATATGGTCATCATGCAGGTGCAGGCCGATAAGTGGAACCATGCCGGGATTCTGCTGGAAGGGAACATGCTGCTGCACCATCTCTATGGCCACCTCAGCCAGCGTGTGCCGTATGGCGGGTACTGGATTGAAAGGACAATGAAAATCGTTCGATATCATTCTCTGTGTTAACCTTTTGTTGAGACAGCAAAAGGATATAAAGAATGAAAAAAACCATCTTAGTAGTCACATTACTTCTGACGCCATCAGTTTTTGCGGGAACAGTTGATGATTATTTATCACGCAACCCACAACTTAAAGAAAACTCTACAGTCGATATATATGTAAAACGAATGGCATTCATGATGGCATTGATGGATGCACAACAACGGTACAACAGGTCAGACGATGATTTTATATATCAACTCCTTTCAAGCAATGGTGATAAATATGCAAGAATGAGTGTGAGAAAATTTGCCCAAGATTGTAGGATAGAACGGAGTTTAGGACAAAGTGGCGAGCTTAATAAAGATGAATGTGATTTAGTAATTAAGATAGACAAGCAAAAATAGATTAAATAGAAACGCAGTATTTAGTAAGCTGCGTTTTATCTACTGGATGTCAAAATGAAAGAGATAAAGACCAAAATAATACTTTCTGGAGTATTAGGTAAAACTTTTGGGAAGATTCACTATCGTTTAATTAGTACCGCTCATGAAGCAGGACAAGCACTATCAGCAACGATACCCGGTTTCGAAAAATTCATGATATCCAGTAAGGAACGTGGATTAGTCTATGCAGTATTTAGAGGGGAGAAAAATATAGGTGTAGACGACTTAGGCTTCCCCATAACAGGTGAAGTAATTCGTATCGTCCCTGTCGTAATTGGTAGTAAAAAAGCAGGTGTTTTTCAAACTATTTTAGGTGCTGTACTTGTGGTTGCAGGGGCAATTGGTATGTTTACCCCCATTGGCCAAGCCCTTGGCGGTGCTGCATGGGGGCAATACGCTATGATGGCCGGCGCATCAATGATGCTAGGCGGCGTAGTTCAGATGCTTTCCCCGCAACCTGCAGGACTGGCGCGTAAAGAATCCCCTGAGAATAAAGCCAGCTATGCCTTTGGCGGCGTCACAAATACCGCATCACAGGGCTATCCGGTTGGCCTTCTTTATGGCAAACGGCGGATTGGTGGCGCGATTATTTCCGCAGGAATATACGTCGAAGACCAGCAATAAATAATCAGTCAGTAATTCCCTTCAGTACAAGCCACCTCGCGGTGGCTTTTTTTATGGACGCAATATGGCAAATAACATAATCAAAGGGCGCAAAGGTGGCAGCTCAAGCCAGCGCACGCCGACGGAGCAGCCGGATGATTTACAGTCCGTAGCAAAAGCCAAAATTCTCATCGCGCTGGGCGAGGGAGAATTCGCAGGTGAATTAACGGGCAAGGATATTTATCTCGATGGTACCCCGCTATTAAATGCCGACGGGTCAGAGAACTTTTCCGGCGTGGCCTGGGAATTTCGTCCCGGAACACAGGCACAAAAATATATTCAAGGCATTCCCGGCACTGAAAATGAAATCAGCGTCGGAACAGAAATATCCAGCGAAACCGCCTGGAGCCATACGTTTACAAATACTCAGCTATCTGCCGTCCGCGTCCGTCTGAAGTGGCCGTCCCTGATGAAGCAGGAAGATGATGGTGACGTGGTGGGCAACACGGTTAAATACGCCATCGATTTGCAGACAGATGGCGGTGCATGGCAGACCGTGCTGGAAACGGCGGTTACCGGGAAAACCACTTCCGGCTATGAGCGCAGCCACCGCATCGACCTGCCGCAGGCAGGGAGCACATGGACGCTCCGCCTGCGCAAAGTATCTCAGGATGCAAACAGCGTCAAAATCGGCGATGTGATGACGCTGCAGAGCTACACAGAAGTAATCGACGCGAAGCTGCGTTACCCCCACACCGCTCTGCTTTATATCGAATTTGACTCCAGCCAGTTCAATGGTTCCATCCCGCAAATTTCCTGTGAGCCACGCGGGCGCGTGATCCGCGTTCCTGATAACTACAACCCGGAGAGCCGCGAGTATACCGGCACCTGGACCGGCGGGTTTAAATGGGCCTGGACGGATAACCCGGCATGGATTTATTACGATATCGTTGTTTCAGACCGGTTTGGCCTCGGCAACCGTCTGACCAGCGCGAATATCTCTAAATGGACGCTGTACCAGATCGCACAATACTGCGATCAGATGGTCCCCGATGGTAAGGGCGGCGATGGCATGGAGCCTCGCTATCTCTGTAACGTTTACGTGCAGGAACGCAATGATGCCTACACCGTGCTGCGTGACTTTGCGGCTATTTTCCGGGGAATGACCTGCTGGAGCGGTGAGCAGATTGTTGTGCAGGCGGATATGCCGCGCGATGTTGATTTCAACTACACGCGGGCGAACATTATTGGCAAACCGCGTTATTCGAGCAGCACAAGCAAGGCCCGCTACACCAACGCGCTCGTCTCCTGGTCCGACCCGGCGAATGCGTATGCTGATGCGATGGAACCGGCGTTCGTCCCGGAGCTGGTTTCCCGCTACAGCTTTAACCAGCTCGAAGTGACGGCCATTGGGTGTACCCGGCAGAGCGAAGCCCACAGGAAAGGGCTGTGGGGCATTCTGACCAACAACAAAGACCGCATGGTTGAAATCGATGTCGGTCTCGATGGCAAAATCCCGCAGCCGGGCTACATCATTGGCCTGGCTGATGAACTGCTGGCCGGACGCGTGAACGGCGGGCGTATCAGTGCGGTTAATGGCCGGGTGATTACCCTTGACCGGGATACTGATGCAAAAGCCGGTGACCGGCTGCAGCTGAACCTACCGTCAGGCATATCTCAGGCCCGGACGATCCAGTCAGTAAACGGTCGACGGCAGATAACAGTCACTACGGCCTACAGTGAGACGCCGGAAACAGAGTGCGTATGGGTTATTGAGTCCGACGATCTGTATACACAGCAGTACCGCGTGATTGGGGTAAAGGACAACAACAACGCCACGTATACAATCACCGGCGTGGCCCACGACCCGGATAAATTCCCGCGTATCGATACCGGCGCGATCATCGACCAGCGCCCTATAAGCGTTATTCCTCCGGGGAACCAGTCACCGCCGGAAAATATCGTCATCAGCTCGTATTCTGTGGTGAATCAGGGCATCAGCGTTGAAACGATGCAGGTGCACTGGAATGCGGTGAAAGATGCGATTTCGTATGAAGCGCAGTGGCGACGTAATGACGGTAACTGGATTAACGTGCCGCGCAGCTCGACCACCTCGTTCGAGGTCAGCGGCATTTACGCCGGTCGTTATCTGGCCCGTGTCCGGGCGATCAACGCTGCAGAGGTCTCCAGCGGCTGGGCATACTCAGAAGAGAAAACGCTGACAGGAAAAATCGGTTTGCCGTCGGCACCGCTGGCGCTGACCACCACTTCCCTGCTGCATGGCGTGCAGCTGAACTGGGAGTTCCCGGAGGGGAGCGGCGATACGCAGAAAACCGAGCTGCAGTACAGTCCTAATCCCAACGGCAACGGGGCGATGGCGCTGTCTGATGTGGCGTATCCGGGCAAAACCTATCAGCAGATGGGCCTGCAGATTGCGGCGATGTTCTGGTACCGTGCGCGGATCGTTGACCGTATCGGCAATGAAAGTCCGTGGACGGCCTGGGTGCAGGGGATGGCCAGCGACGATATCGGTGAGTATTACGACAAGCTGACCGATGCGATTAAGGATACGGAAGCCTGGCAGGAAGCCCAGCGGGATATTGAGGAGACCCACAAGGAGCTGACAAAAACCGCCGAGGCTATTCGTGAAGAAGTCGCGCAGCAGGTCACCGATATTAACCAGAGTATTGATGATTCCGCGTCTGAGATCCGCCAGCAGGTTGACGGGCAGATAGAGGCGGTCAACAAGTCGATAACGGAGAATATCAACAGCGTAAATCAGACGCTCAGTGACAATATCACGGCAGTCAACAAGAGCATCACCGATGCCGTGAGCGATATTAATGCCTCCGTTGACCAGCAGATCGCTGACGTTAACAAAACCCTGGCCGAAGGGGATGCTGCGTTAAAATCCCAGCTGCAGACGGTTGAAAACAGTCTGAAACAGTCCATCGCCCAGGCGAATACAGGCTGGGACAAAGCGGTAAAACAGGAGACTGCCGACCGCATTGCGGACGTCAACGCGAAAGCGGCGCAGGCGGCAGACCAGCTGCTGAATGAAAAAAACGAGCGTGTTGCAGCTATCGAGTCGACACAGCAAATCATCCAGAATGTGAATGATTCTCTGGCCACACAGATGGCTCAGATTTCGGCGGGAACCGGGGAGCAGTTTGACAGCCAGGCTATCTGGTACTTTGATAACGACCGGGAAGGCTGGACATCTAACGGCGGCACGCCTTCGGTTGTTGAAAACGGCTGGCTGAGACCGGCAAACCATGCGACAGATGCTTACATTACATCTCCTGGAATCAGTATCAGTGGCTCAGCGTACCGCTTTCTGAAACTGCGTCTTAAGAAAACGGGGACGCCCGCGTGGAGTGGTCAAATCCGCTGGCGCTATGAAGGTCAGTCGTTCAACGACAGCCGCATGCTGACCGTCGCAGAGCCGGATTATGACAGCAGTGGCAGGGCTGTTCTCAGTATTCAGGACATTCCCTGGGGAAGCGATGACAGCAAGCCGGTTGTCCAGTTTCGCCTCGATTTAACGGTGGATCAGTCTGATGATAATTTCATCATCATTGACTGGATTGCCGTGGGTCGACCGACGCCGGGAGCCAGCACTGCAGCATTGCGCGAAGAATCGACAGCCCGTGCGAATGCCGATACGGCAGAAGCGAATAAGCGAGCCACGCTGGCCACGCAGATGCGGGGGACGAGTGAAAGCAATAATCTGGCAGACCTGCGCTCTGGCCTGTTGTTTCAGGAGATGAATGCGCGTATTACCGCCGATAAAGCGGAAGTGACCGCGAGAGAATCCCTTCAGACGCAGTTCAATGACAATAAGGCCTCTGTCGCTGATGAACTGAGCTCCATCTCCACGGCACAAAGTGCGCAGGCCAGTAAAATCAGCGGGCTGGAAACCAGCCTGGGGAAAAAGGCTGATGCCAGTGCCGTACAGTCTCTGACACAAAAAGTGGAGCAGCAGGGCACCACATTAACCAGTCAGGGCAACACGCTGACCTCCCTGTCCAACCGTGTCGGAAAAACCGAATCAGGTGTGGCCGCAAACAGTAGTGCCATTACGGGCCTGCAGTCTACTGTCAGCCAGCAGGGAGATAAGCTCACCAGTCAGGGCCAGTCTCTGACAAAACTGACGAACGATCTTTCGACGACGAATGCTAACGTCAATAAAAAAGCGGATGCCACGGCGCTGCAAAGCCTGCAGAACATCGTGACGCAACAGGGGGGCACGCTGTCCACCCAGGGCAACGCGATCACCTCGCTGGAAAACTCGCTGAATGCGCTGGACGTTGGCGGGACGAACCAGATCCCCGATTCTGGCAGTCTGGCCAGATATGGCAATGTGAGCGCGGAAAAATACAACGGCAACGGGGTGATGGCATTCACGCTGAAAGCCGGAGCCGCATACCGTGATCTCATCAGTATTGACCTGTCCGCGCCGGTGGACGGAACGGAGTACGTGCTGAGTTTTTACGCGAAGGCGGCGGCAAACGGGCAGAAGGTCCGGAGCCATTTCTACAGCCCGAACAGCACGAAAAAGTCGGTGAGCAGCCAGGGCAACACGTTCACCAACTCAGACGGGCTGTGTGATTTCACCCTGACGACGGAATGGCAGCGTTACTGGGTGAAATGGACGCAGAGTGCGGGTAGCGGCAGTAAAAAGCTGATTGTTGCGCGTATTAATCCGGGTTCAACAGACCAGACGGTGTACCTGAGTTCGCCGAAGTTCGAGCGGGGAAATATGCCGACGGCGTGGAGCGAAGCGCCGGAGGACAACGCCAGCGCGGCGGCAGTGAACGCCCTGACATCACGGGTGGATTCAGCAGAGGGCATGCTGACCAGTCAGGGGCAGGCGATCACGAAGCTGAATAACGACGTGGCCACCACCAATGGCAACGTCAATAAGAAAGCGGATGCAACGGCGCTGAACGCGCTGACCACACGGGTGAGCAGCGCGGAAGGGAAGCTGGAGAGCCAGGGTCAGTCGATAACGAGCCTGCAGAACGGGCTGACGACCGCGAATCAGAATATTGGTAAGAAAGCGGACAGCAGCGCGGTGAATACGCTGACGAACCGGGTCAGCCAGGTGGAAAACACGCTGACCACGCAGTCAGAGAGCATCACTTCACTGTCAGGCAGTATCAGCACGCTGCGCAATCAGGTGTCTAATCCGTGGTTTGACGGCTCGCTGGAGAGCTATGCGGATGGCCAGCAGCTGTATGGTGGCGGCGCAGTCGTGACGACGGCGCAGAAATTTAACGGCAGCAGGAGCCTGCGGCTGCGCCGTGAAGCGAACAACGGGGGTAACAGCGACAAGCAGATAGGCCCGTGGTCGAGCATCCGCGAGAACGCGGTGTACAGCATTGAGCTGTGGGCAATGATGCCTGCAGACCAGTCCCCGTCGTCAGGCTGGCAGACGATAGTCGGTATTCAGGGTCAGAATGCGGCGGGGCAGAACAGCTGGCAGGGAGCTGTCACCATAACGGAAAGTGGTCTGGGGAGTCGCGGGAAGTGGGTGAAGTTCAGCGGTAAGGCCCGGATGAATGGTACCGGAAGGACACGCGGGGTGGTGTGGATCTCCACCCGTGGCGCGACGGGCAGCGGCACGCCGGGCTACGACCTGTATATTGATGATGTTGTCATTACAGATATCACCGATGCTCAGGCTGCGCAGACCACAGCTGATGCCACCGCCTCTGCCGTGGATTCTCTGACGACGAAAGTCAGCCAGCAGGACAACACCATCAGTAGCATCGGGAGCCGGACCACTGCGCTGGAAAATGGGCTGTCAACGACGAATGCTGACGTCAGCAAAAAAGCGGATGCCAGTACGGTTCAGACGCTGCAGAACACGGTTACGCAGCAAGGGAAGGATCTTACTGCCGCCAACAGCGCCATCACAAAGCTGACCAGTGACCTGTCGACGACAAATGCGAACGTCAGCAAGAAGGCAGACTCAACGGCGCTGCAGACGTTACAGAATACGGTGACGCAACAGGGGAAAGACCTCTCCAGCCAGGGGGCATCGCTGACGCAACTGACCAGCCGCCTGAGTGAATCAAATGCCAGTGCTGACGCGGACGGGAAAATCCCCGGAAACCTGATCACTAACGCCTCATTTGAAAGGGGAACTGACGGATTCAGCGGCTGGAGTGACCGGGTTTCAGTCGTGACGTTACAGGCTCCGTACAACGGCACCCGTGCCGCCAGACTGACCGCAGGAGGGCCGACCGGCATCGGACAGGATGTTGATTTTGTTAAAGGCCGCACGTATCAGATTGGCGTCCGGGCAAAACAGGATAGCGGCACCACGATTGCGGACGGGAATAACACGAAATTTCGTATCGCCGACAGCACCGGACTGATTGGCTCTTCAGGTTATGGTCCGTTCACCAGTGACTGGCAGGAAGTTAAATTTACCTGGAAGGCACCGAAAGACGTCAGGGCGGTCGTACAGTTCACGGCTTATCTCGGCACAGGTGCCATGTATTTTGATGACTTCTATGTTGTCGATATTACCGACCGCGTGGACATTGATGCCGCAGCTAATGCTATCAGCGGCCTCACCACGCGGGTGACGAGTGCGGAGGGCAGTATCACCAGCCAGGGTAGCAGCATCACGAAGCTGACGAATGACCTGGCGACCACCAATGCCAATGTGAATAAAAAGGCTGACGCAGCGGCTCTGCAGACGCTGCAGAATACCGTCACGCAGCAGGGGAAAGAGGTCGCTTCTCAGGGAACTGCGCTGACGAGTCTGGAAAACAGCCTCAACAGCCTGTCAGTGGGTGGAGCCAACCTTATCCGGCATTCTGATACGCTGGAGGGATGGAGCAGCAGGCATCCTTCAGAAACCTGGCAGGGCGCGAGCGTCGCCTGGACCCGTCTGGCGAAGGGGGCCGGGGGCTATGTGCAACTGGATGAGCTGACTCTGGACGTGACCGGGAAAACCGAGTTCATCTACAGCTTTTATGCGAAAGGGGCTTATGCAGCACAGGAAATGACGGCGTATTTTTATAATCCGTCAAATACTTCCCGGGTTGAAACCAGCCAGGGATACAAAAGTTCGGCCGGGGATGGCGCGGCACAGTTTACCCTGACCACCTCATGGCAGCGTTACTGGGTTCGCTGGGTCATTCCAGCCACAACAGGGACCAAGCGTTTGATCCCCGCCCGTCTTCAGCAGGCCCCCTCTGCGGATAAAGAAGTCTGGCTCTGCCGTCCGAAACTGGAAACGGGCAACGTTGTGACGGACTGGACGCCGAATAATGACGATATTGCTGCAGACATCAAAGCCAGTGCCGGAGCCATTCAGGATCTGACCACGCGGGTCAGCAGCGCAGAGGGTAAATTGACCAGCCAGAGTCAGGCGATCACAAAGCTTCAGAACGACCTGTCGATCACCAGTGCGAATGTCAGTAAGAAGGCTGATGCCACAGCACTAAACGCGCTATCTAATCGTGTAACGCAGACAGAAAAGGATATCAGCAGTCAGGCTGACAGCATAACCAGCCTGAACAGCACGCTGAATATTAACGCCCGTAAAGGTTCAAACCCGTGGCTGGACGGAACGTTTGAATCTTATGACGTAAACCAGAATTTGGGTGGGTCAGCGCAGGTTGTCAGCGGTGTCAGTTACTCAGGCGGCAAATGCTTGCGCGTGACGCGTGCACCGAATACGACCGGCAACAGTGACGATCTAATCGGTCCACGCCTGGCCATTCGCGATACGGCAGTGTTCAGAGTTGAATTCTGGGCGATGATGCAGTCAGGTGAAAAACCGTCAAATGGCTGGGTAACTGCGGTCGGCCTCAATGTGCAGGATGAGACGGGGGCTAATTCATGGCTGGGGGCGGCTTATGTCAGCGAACCAGCGCTGGCTGGTCGTGACAAATGGGTTAAATTCTCCGGATATGCAAAAGCCACCGCGAAAGGCGCAACCCGTGCCGTTGTCTGGATCTCCACGCGTGGGGCGAATGGCAGCAACACGCCGGGCTATAACCTGTATATCGACGATATGGTTATTACTGACGTCACGGATGCCTACAATGCCCAGAGCACAGCTGATGCTACGGCGTCAGCTGTGGACTCCCTGACAACAAAAGTGACCCAGCAGGGCGATACCCTGAGCAGCATCGGGAACCGGACCACTACGCTGGAAAACGGGCTGTCAACGACGAATGCTAACGTCAACAAAAAAGCAGATGCCAGCACGGTGCAGACGCTGCAGAACACCGTGACGCAGCAAGGGAAGGACCTTACTGCCGCCAACAGTGCCATCACGAAGCTGACCGGCGACCTGTCGACGACTAACGCGAACGTCAACAAGAAAGCGGATGCGAGTGCGCTGCAAAGCCTGCAGAACACGGTGACGCAGCAGGGGAGCACGCTGTCCACCCAGGGCAACGCGATCACCTCGCTGGAAAACTCGCTGAATGCGCTGGATGTGGGCGGGACGAACCAGATCCCCGATTCTGGCAGTCTGGCCAGATATGGCAATGTGAGCGCGGAAAAATACAACGGCAA
>OFRN01000069.1_pt1 | contig 54888 bp, 55 predicted proteins | sample 1541701 | NCBI WGS metagenome assembly OFRN01 (sample SAMEA4413046, study PRJEB24355) | metagenome | biome: human; feature: gut; material: faeces | place: United Kingdom | collected 2010 | reverse complement strand
TATTATTGGGAATCCCAGCTTAAATCATAGATACCGTAAGGGATTTTATTCTTTATTTAAAACTTTGCAACAGAACCAGGTAAACTATTGGATTTAATGAACATTTTTTCATAACATATTAAAAAATTTGATAATTGTTTAATTTTTAATCAAACTTAAAAATTAAACTTTTCACTTAAATGTATTTGAAATGACACTAACTAATCTATCAATTCCATTCTCAACTCCCCAGCTTACACTAGCACTAAGAGCCATTGCAAGTATCGGATGCTTTTCAAAGAAAGTTTGATGGTTATCAACTTTTCCGACTTCTTGTACCTCATTTAAAATTGTCACTAATTCTGTCTGTTCTTCTTCATCTAATGTTCTAGAGTACTCTCTGATATTCTCAAATACTCTCTCAATTTCTACCTCAGTATAGATAATATTTAACGCATTATTTTGTCCACCAATCTGTGAATTTATCAAATCTCCATTAACAGAAACATGAGTACTATTATCTTGATGATATTCGTTAAAGTTTAGTGCTGTTTTAGAGGAATCTAGTTGTGTTGGAAGGATAACAGGCTTTATCTTCTTATTAGCTCTCTTCACCATTTTATTCGTTTCTCTGACTAAATTTCTCTCAATATCTCTGAATTGACTTTGCAAACTTTTTGCCATTTATACCTACTTTCTATACTTCAAAATCTCTAACTGTTTGTTTTTCTTCTTCAGCCAGGTCAAACAAGTCCATGACAAGTTCATCAATTTCCAGATTAAGCTGATTGACTTTTTCAGTGTCAGGAGAATTTTTTTTCATCTCCTCCATCAGTTGCTCAACAACTTGTGCTATGTCTTCTTGCTGGGAATCAGTAGCATCTGGAATTGGAAAATCTCCTAGTTCATTAACTTTGAACTGTGGGAATAGGCGACGTTGGAATTTATCAAACTTCATGAAAAACCAAAGAGAGATTAAGCGAGAGTTCAAAATACCTAAAAGATAAAAAGGATTAACCTGAATATCTGTGATGACCATGGAGTTTAAGTCGTTAATAACATCACTATCAGTATAAACAGCTTCAACAGCATAAGTTGATTTACTTGGAATCTGACGAACTAAAATTCGTGGTTTTTCAAAAATTTCTTTATCTCTTGGTGCAGCTAAATTTTCACCATACTTGACATATTCACCATTCCAAGTCAGTTTATAGCGTGACACATTCTCGCCATCAAGATAGGGACGGTATGAGTCGTCTAACCTTTCTCTTGCATGATAAATTCGATTATCCTTATCTTGAGCGCTCATTTTAGGATTCCCTTTTCCAGTTTCATAGGCTTTGATTCCAGATTTTACAGTAGAAATTTCTGGTCGTCCTAGTATTGGAAAATGGTTGACTTTCCAGAAGATGTCAATCGCCTGACGATACTTGACCATCGAGATTGAAAAGGTAGGGATTTCACCAAAGAAATCTGGCGCAACTCGTCCAACAGTGTTGAACTCGCCGTGATACAATTCTGCTACTTCAATCCAGTTTGGCGCATTCTTCTTGAAGAAAATGATACAGTTATCCACACTTGCATCCGTAAAAATCTTATCCAGAGAATTAATCAGAACAACATCACTCGTCTGCTCGGTAATAAACTGACGAACTCTTGAATTGGTCTGAATGGTTAAAAAGTTATTAGGAATGATATAGGAGAATGTCCCACCTTTACGCAAGAGTTGATAAGCCAATTCCATGAATATAGTATAGGTATTGGCTTGATATTCACTTACTTGATAAGTCCTTGAGTAGTAAGCTTTCATCTCATCGGTAAAGGACTGATTACGAGCAAAGATATAAGGCGGATTCCCAATTACAAGGTCAAAGCCAATAAATTCGCCAGCTTCTCCCAAAATCTCAGGAAATTCCATTCGCCATTCCATACCTTTAGCGAATAATGGATTTTTCAGTCTATATTCCAATTCCTTTTCAGCTTTTGCTAGTTGCTTATTTAATTCCGCTACTTCTTTAGAGTTTTTATTTTCTTCCTCAAATATGCTAATGATACCAGCCTTATTTCGTTCGGATATGAGACGGGTTAATTTCTTTAATTCAGGGCTTGAAGCTGTGTCATCAAAGGAATGTTTGAGATTTTCAATTTTTTTCCAGATTTCTGCTTTAACATGTTTATTATTTGTCTCCTTATAATCTTTAACTAGAGATAGATAGTCCTTGAAATCTGTTTTTCTCATATCAAATTCATAGTCAAAATCAAACTTATGTAGGAGACTATCACCCACTTTGATATTGATATCAATATTCGGTAAGGTTGTCAAAACAAGCTGGTTCGTTTCGGTATCCTGATAATAATAGGAGGACTTCAAGAGTTCAATCCATAGTCGCAAACGGCAGATATTGACCGAACTTGGATTAATATCCACAGCAAAGAGTGAATTTTCAAGAATATGTCTCTTCTGGTAAAAAATTGCTTTTTGAATTAGTTCAGATTGTTGATTGCCTGTCTGATATACAAAGTTATTTCCAGACATATCTTGAATGACTAGTTCATCATTGATAACATAACATTGAATCAAGTTTCCAATATAGTTACCCTCAGCATCAAACAGTACATTTAAATCACTTTTAAGAGCAATAATTTCATTCAAAATAGAGACGAGAAAATGCCCCGAACCCACAGCAGGATCACATACTTTCAAGCTATCAATCGCATCGGATACCTTTTTAGCAATCTGAGCATTACGTATATTAAACTTAATATCTTCAATTGATTCACATTGCCAGTCAAGTGCTTCATTAATTTTGTCCACTGCTGATGTACGAATCGCTTTACGTGACATATACATGGTAATGTTGCCTGGTGTATAAAAAGAACCGTCACGGTAGCCGTTAATTTTCTCAAAAATCAATCCCAGAACTGACGCATTGATAAGGTCGTTTTTTGATTTCTCATGATGAGTGATAGTTGTTGAGAAATCATAAGCATCTAAAAACTCAAAAAGGTATTCAATAAAATTGATCTTCCCTTTTTTTAGTTTTTTATCTGCACCTTTTAAAGCTGATTTAGAAAAAATTTCAATATCTCCCTCTGGAAGACGGTCAATTCCTATCCCATCACGAGAAAATTCTAATCCCGTTTCTTCAAATAGTGATGAGTTTAAATAAGGAACATAACCAAACTTTTCTTGAACTCGGTCACTTCTTTCAGATACCTTCTTAGCGAGCACAGCAAAAAATAGGCTATAAATCTCCTCAAAGTTAGGTAGTTTTTCATAAGTCAAGAATCTATAAGATTCATCTTTGTTAAACAACACCAGCTGAGATTCTAAAAGTTTCAAGAACAAGATTCTATTTATCCATACAACTGTTAGTTGAATAGCAATATCTTCCTGCTTATCTTTGGGGACATCTTTCATATCTAATTTATCAATGATATTCTCAACAAAAGAATACCGTTGTCGTTTAGCAGGTTTCAAACGTGAAATAATTTTTGAAGTCCCTGACTTCATTTCTTCCAGCCCCATCAAATAAAGCAATTCATCATAGAAATTCTTATTAAGCTTGTTTGAATCAGTGAAAATCTCTTTATTGAGAAGATTCTCTGCTGTGAAGAATCGATAAAGCTGAGTCAGATTATTTTTCTTGATTTCAATAGACTTACTGGTCTTAACTAGAGCTTGACTCAGGTCAAAGTGAGCAATAACGATTCCCTTTTCAATTGCTTTGTCAACTTCTGGTGCAATAACCTCACTATAAAGGAAATCTGTTTTATTGCTAGAAAGTTGATTATTTCTGAACTTTATCACGAGGTCAACTAGTTTTTTATTTTTGAAAAAATGCTTTTCAAATTCTTTAGCCTCTATCACAAACCAAGATAGACCGTTTGTGATAATACACTTTTTGATTTCTAAATTTTTATTAACTAAGCGTTCTTGTAGGTAATAATAGACAATTTCTTGAAATGCTTTAGAATTAATTTTTTCCGTCGACATCATTTCAGACTTGTTAGTCAAACTCTTGCATTCAAAAAGAATACCTAGTGACGAATTGGCGTCTTTACCATTATAGATAGCAAGGTCTATTCTACTAGAAGTATTTATAAAATTATAAGGCAATACACTTTCTAAAAATCCCTTGAGAAGATTTTTCTGGTATTCTTCAGATTCAAGTTCCTTATCTCTCAAGTGAGTGAGGTAACCGACTAATTTCTGGTTGAATACCTCTTTTTCTTCATCAAGTGGCATAATTGCTTGAACAGAGTGATTCATACTCTCTTTTAATGTAATTCCCTTTATTGACATGAAATAGACTCCTAAACAGATTTATATAAGAGCTGATAGTATTAGTCTATTGTGTAAGCAATAGACTAAGGGTACCCTTAGCGATATATATATACATATTATACCGATTTTTTATCGCTCTAAGCAATTCAAAAAATACATTCTCATACATAGATAAAACTTTTTTGTCATAGCCTTTATGTTCTGTAATGCCGTTCTTAGACCAGGTACTTACTTTATTACTTCACTTGATAATATTTTGGAAAACCAAATTATCTTCTTCATGTTCTTTGTACAGTTCTTCCAGGTTTGATTTTATCGTTGCGCTGTCCGTATCAACTAAATAAGGAACAAAACCGATCATATCTAGTCCAGGGTTAAACTGTTCTTGTAAATCAATCAAATAGGAAATATAGTTTTGAATGTTGTTTGTACTTTCTTCTTCTGCTTGTAAAGGGATCATGACGTAATCGCTTGCCACGATTGCATTATTTGTATAAACGCTTGGCGTTGGTACAGTATCAATAATAATGAGATCATAGTCACTTTTTAAAGGTGCTAAAAGAGTAGCAAGCAATCTACTTTCATTTTCAAACGTCCATGAGCGAGTTAATTTTGGCAGTAACATCAAATCAAACGTGCCAGGGATCAAGTCTAAATTATCAGTCAAATGAACAATAGAAGAAGCCACGTGTCAATTTTTCAGTCCTTCATAAAAATTGACACGTGGCAATTCTACTTTAAACGTTTTTGCTAAGTCTTTTGTCAATGTTGCTTGTAAGTCCTTATCGATCATTAAAACTTTTAAATTCAATTTGTCTGTCAAGTAAGCAAACATAGTCGATAATTTTGACTTTCCAACACCACCTTTAAAGTAATTATTCAAGATAACAATTGCTTCATTTTTACTGTTTCGAATATGTCTTAAATCTTCTAATATTTTGAATTCTTCTTTCGTCATAACAACGCCCCGGTCTCTTTTGTTTTGATATGTCTATTGTATCACCGATAATCACAAATCACTTGTGATTAATCACTTGTGATTTGTGATTAATATATAAAAGCCCTGTTTAAAGGGCTTTTATGTTTATTTTGAGAAAGAGATAAAATCAATATATCCCTTTTCCCCAATTTTTACAACGGCATTGTAGGGCTTTTTCTCTTTGTTTTTGATTCCTTTTACCAGGGTTTCTTTTCCCTCCAGTAATTCTTTTATATTTGTTTTGGTGAGTTTTTTCTTTCTAAAATGTTCAGCTAAAGTGAACTTACATTCAGGATAATTCGAACAACCATAAAACGATTTTTTTAATACAATATTGTTACCACACTTAGGACATTTTCCTACAATACTTTTTTCAGCTTCTTTTTCTTTCTGTACCTGGTAATCAGCAAAACTTAATTTCTCTATATCGGTAGGTACATTTTCCAATAAATGAACGATAAACTTCTTGATATTATTAATAAAGTTTTCTTGATTGCCTTCTCTTTTACCAATCTTCTTTAAATACGTTTCCCATTTAGCCGTCATTTCAGCACTCGTTAAAAGGTGCTGACTTTCAACTGCCTGGCACAATAATTTTCCTTTTTCAGTCACAACAAGTTTATTTTTAATGACTTGGATATATTCTTTTTGTTTCAAGGCTTCAATAATGCTTGCTCTTGTCGCTTCTGTTCCTATCCCCTCGACTTCTTGTAAAATCTTGATTGCTTCTTCATCATCAACCGTTTTATTAGCGGTTTTCATAGCAGTTAATAATGTACCCTCTGTAAAAGCTTTCGGTGGTTGTGTTTCTTTTTCGGCACTCTTAACGTCAACCTCGGCATGTTCTCCAATGATAACCAAGGGTAACGTTTGAACGTCCTCTTTTTCTTCTTTGGTTTGTTGTTTGAAAAGAATTTTCCACCCTTCTTGCTTTGGTGTCTTGCCTATTGATTGAAAAAGTAAGTCGGCTACTTTGGTTTGTATCATAGTTTCTTCATACAAATAATCAGGTAGAAACATGGCAACGGTCGTTTTAACGACTAAAGCATAAATTTTTCGTTGTAAATCGTCCATTTTTGCTAACGCTGCTTCATTGGGTACTTGTTTTGTTGGGATAATGGCGTGGTGTTCCTGTACCTTGCTACCGTCCACATAACGCTTTCTAGGCTCTGTTTGAACCATTTCAAGATCAAGTCCTAAAAAACCGCTATATTTGCCAAAATTCGCTTTTAAATAAGCAAATTCGTTCTCTGTAATAAATGGTGTATCTGTTCTTGGATAACTCAATAATTTTGCTTCATACAGTCCTTGCATAGCTTTTAAAGTTTGGCTCGCTGTCGCTTTATAAAGCTGATTGACTTTTGACTGCAAACTACTTAAAGAAAACAAACTCGGACTATTCGTTTTTTTCTCTTTGGTTTGCACGTCAGCGATTCTGCCCTCTTGATTGCCTATTTTAGCGTGATTTGAAGAAACAAAGGATAAAAGTTCCTCTTGGGTCTTAAATCGCTGTGAAGGGCTTAGATTTCCTTTAAAAGAGCCTTGTTTTACGGTTATATCTGCTTCTATCTCAAAAAAAGGTTCTTTCTTAAAGTTTTCTATTGCTTCCTGGCGTTGATAAATGAGATATAAAGTCGGTGTTTGTACACGTCCTAATGAAAATGTACCTTGTACGCCCTTCTGTTGTAAATTTAACGTATACAAAGGGCTTGCGTTCATGCCGATCAACCAATCGGCAATTTGGCGTGTTTGCGCTTCTTGATAAAAGGGATAGTAATTCATTCCAGGTTGCAAATTTTGAAAACCGCTTCGGATCACATCTTTTTCTAAGCTATTGATCCATAGTCTTTTAAATGTTTTATCTTTTGAAAAGGCATTTGCTTTATGGATAATCGACCAGGCGATATTTTCACCTTCTCTGTCGCTATCTGTTGCAACAATAATTGTATTTGCCTTTTTGAGAAGTTCTGCAACAATTTTAAACTGCTTTTTTTTATCTTTTGCGACTTCAAAATCGTATCGATCAGGAAAAATAGGCAACGATTCAAGCTGCCAATTTTGCCACTTTTCGTCATAATGACCTGGTTCTGCTAATTCCACTAAATGCCCAAAACCAAACGTGATAAACGTTTCATCTGTAAATAGTGGGTCTTTGATCTCAAAATAACCGTCTTTTTTGGTGCTTTGTTTTAAAGCACTTGCGTAGGCTAATGCCTGGCTTGGTTTTTCAGCTAAAATAACCGTACTCATTAACTATCCCTCTTTTCTTTGTTTTTTCTTTGATCTACTGTCACATTATATCTTGCTCGATACCTTCTAAACGTTCGGCGATTGATTCCAGTTTTTTCTTCAACTTCTTTATCGGATAAACCATTCAAAAACAAATCGAAAGCATGCTTTAAACGTGGATCATTTTTTTTAAATTTCAGTTGCCGACCTTTGAATTTGCCTTTTGACTTAGCTATTTCAATTCCTTGGGCTTGTCGTTCTTTAATACGTTTACGTTCAGATTCAGCTTGATACTTATATAATTCAATCACTAAATTATTAATCAAACGCCTTAAATTTTCATCTTCAATCCCTGTCATGGAAGGAAGGTTCAATACTTCCAGGGTTGCCCCCTTAATTTGAATTTGATTCATCAATTTGTCATTTTTATATTTAATTGGCACAGTTTTTTCTAATTATTTGTCATATTCATAGTCAACTATAGCTACAAAAGCAACTAATTTTGGAGATAGATTGAGATATTTAAAAATCTATCATGAAAAATTAGTTGCTTTTGTCACTTAGCGCTGAAAATTTATGCCATTTATCTAGAAAAATGACAAAATAGTTAAATATTTGATCCTGTAAAATATTATGTTAGTCAAATTTAATCATGATATCATTTTTATATTTACTTTTATTTATTAGGATATCCGAGTTTTCACTTAGAATTTTAGGAGCATGATTAGCAATATTATCCTTCAGATCACTAGTTCCATGCTTTACCCCACCTGTTTTAATTTCATTAAATGTAGCAAAGATATATTGGTCATCAGTTTTTTTCATAAGTTCTCGGAATAATTCTTCTTGTTTATTGGTCAATCTAACTTCGATAATGTCTGCTAAAAGCAATTCATAGCATCCAAAAAAATTACCATACTCTACATCTGTTATATGTCTTCCACAATATTTATATGTTAAATCTCCAAATGTATCTCTGTCCAGAATATTTGTTGTAAATAATTCTTCTTTAAATTCCCTACTGAGGTTATTTATATTTTCCCTATAAGGAGTTTTATCAAATCTTTTTATAAATTTTCTTAAGTCTTTATTTTTGACGTATAATCGGTAATCTCCTATTGTAGTAGTATCTATAGGAATTCGATCATCATCTTCAACTGGTATTTTTTCTGATAAATACTGTGCTTCTTTAGGCTCTAATTTATATGCACCACCTACTGGTTGATACTTTTTTGTCCGTGCATTCTGTACTAAAAAATATTTTCCATCTACTTTTATCCTAAATAAATACGCAAAAGAAATTCTAATCTTCGAATCATTTTGTAATAGTCCTTTTCTGCTTAATTTACGCTGAGAAGATTTCCAATTATGATTATCCCGTATTTCACCGATAATGATAATGAAATATCCTAATATAATACTAAATAGAGTGACAGCTAAATTAAATCCAACAGAGTTATTGATAAAATCAAAAAAAAACATTCCAACTAAAGACAAAACTAACAAAATAATACAAAGTAACGCTTTGCCCCATATTTTTGTATACTTATAATCTTTCAATCTAAATTCCTCCTATTGGAACATCTACATGGCCAATTCCTACACATACATTATCTTTTATCAAGTAACATTCAATGAAATGATTACCACGAAAATTAGTATTCTCAGTTATTTTGCTACCTCTATCTTGGATTTGTCCACGAATATCATTTCTTTTTTCAGCTTCGGCCCCCACATTCAAGACCTTCCATAAGATTTTATCGTATGCAGGGCAATTAGTACTTTGAATACTGCATTCAACCTTAAAATTAGGTGGAATGAATTTTTTTAGGCGTGGTGCATACCTTTCCAAATACTTCTGAAAAGGCATTGAAATAAAACCGTTTCCTGATACTTTACAATCAATTGTTACATCAAATTGTTCTAAAATCGGATATAAATCTCCTATAAATTCTTCAGTGTCAGTAAAACTTTGTTTTTTTACTGTATTTGATAACTCATTCCAGTAAGAATGCTCAAAAAAGACTCCCCAAGCTTTTACTGCATATTCGAAAGTACACTCATCATCAAATAAGATATTTAGGCTGTCAAGCTGAGTTTCAAGTCTTTTTTTCCAATTTTTCATACGTTGATAGTCTACGTCACGATTTACTAATGACCTTCCGTTGTCAACTGGAGCATATACCTCTAAATAACTATTTAAACGATTTACAATATTCTTCATTGTATAATAAAATCTTTCATCTAATCTTGAATAACTTTCATTAAAATTCTCTTCACATATAACGGTTTGAATCAGTCCACTTGGCATATTTTTCCATGATTCTCTTGATTTACAGAACATTTTAGATAAACGGATAACTTTTCTTAAATCGTCTCCTTTATCTTTTATTCTTTCGCTAAACCATAATTCTAAGTCCTTTATATGTCTTACTGACCATTCTGATCCAGAATGCTCATAAATGTACTCATCATTAGAATTTTTTTTATATCTTTTGAATACTGCAAAATCTACATGGTACCCCGTTGAATTGTATTTCAAACGCACACAACTTGTTTTTACTTCAGGCTCTTCTGCAAATTGCTTAGTTTTTCTTTCTAAAGCATTTGCTACCATATTTCTGGTAGCTAAAGAACCTAATTCATTTAAGTTATCCTCTTCAAATACTATCCCAACATCAATATCGTAGTCTTGTTTATCATTTTGAGTGATAGTATGCATGGCCATACTTCCTTGAATTCTTTCTTCTGCAATCTTATAATCTTTATTTTTTTCTGAGTTATACTCTGATAATCCCTCTTTTAATCTTTTAATATTAAGTTTACGTTTTTCTCTCAATTCATTTTGTTCTTTTGCTGAAAGTACAACTTTTTTTCTATAGAATTTTTCTAATTCTTTGGAACAATCATACATCACTATCACCCTTCTTTGTTTTCTTCCTACTTTCATTAGTAACACCATACTTCATTCTGTACCTTCTAAATGTCCTTCGATTGATCCCTGTTTGCTCTTCTACTTCTTTATCTGTAGATCCAGCTAAAAATAATTTAAATGCTAATTGCAGACGTTTATCATCTTCTCTATACTTTGGCTTCCCACCTTTATATTTTCCTTTGGCTTTAGCAAGCGCAATTCCTTGTTGCTGCGTTTCGCGAATATATCGACGTTCTTCTTCAGCCTGGTACTTATACAGTTCAATAATTAAGTTATTAAGTAATCGACGCAAATTATCATCAGTTATACCTGTTAACGCTGGTAAATTCAAAACTTCCAGGGTAGCTTTCTTCAACTGAATCAAATTCATCGTTTCTGTTAGCTCTTTATTATTTCGTCCAAGACGTTTTAATTCTGTCACAACGACGATATCATCTTCACGTATGAATTTCATCATTTCTTGAAATCCTTCACGATTGGTATCTTTCCCACTTGCCTTGTCAGTAAAAATTTTATCACAGTTTGATAGCAATTCTAACTGTCGATCTAAATTTTGATCAATACTGCTTACTCGAGCATATCCAATTTTAGCCATAGAAAAAAACTCCTTTAAAATTCAAAAATTTGGATCATTTTTAAAATTCTGTTGCCCAACTCTGTTGACCCCTTAGAAATCCAAGTATATCATGAACACACAAAAAACCCAACAGGGTATACTCTGTTGACCTCTTACATAATTTGAAATAAGCATATTAAAAGAGGTTTATTTCCTATTGCAATTGGCATTAGTACTCTCTCCTTTCATCGAAATAACCCTATGAAAAATATGGCTGCAATCAACTTGAATATTAGACTCACAAGGGCTAACACAAAGCGCCAAAAGATCAAACAAAATATCAGTATTCCTAAGAATACTACGAAGTTTAAATGTACAGCTGCACTATGACGCATAAGTATCTCGCCAATACACAGTACGAACAACAGAGGAATGATTTTATTCATATGGATCTCCTTTTTTCTCTTAGGTTATCGGGCTTTGCCCGCTTATTTCGCACCACCTAAGCGGCGGGGGCGGTTGGAGCGATTGGTGCGAAATAAGAACCATTCCCTTAATTTCAAGGTTTTTTGTTCTTATTTTACACATTCTCACTTTTCGGTATAAATGGTTATTGACCTTTTTTCCTTTCAAATCGTTGATATGGCATTCGTTTACGGTCAAGTTCATTTTGGATTTCTTCTGTATCGTCGTAAGTGTAGGTGTCTAAAAAATCAGTTAAAGTCGTGTACCAGTCGTCGCCTGGATTACCTACTTCTTCTACATATTCCCTCAAAAATGCTTCGGGTACAGCGAGTTCATAATCCATTCCCATTAACACGATAGATTCCGTCCCACACGTCAAAAATCTAGTAAATACAAGATAAAAATCGTCTACCGTCGCATCTTTGCTGTTTAGCTCTTCCATTTCTTCTTCCATTAATTCCATGCTCTCAAAAATTGAATAATATTCTGATTCTGAGTAATAGTGTTTCCTACAAATCGTGTAGCTGACAAAGTTTTCGACCAGCTCACTCCTTTCTAGGTACACATTCATGATGTATTTTTCTGTTTCTAGTCGTAGAAGCTCTGTTCCTTTTTTTACCGTTTCAGGACGACGTTTATACACGTCTAAATGATTATGGCTGACTGTGACCTTCGTTTGACTCGTTTCGCTTTCCATATACAACTGTTCTTCCACTCTTTGAATAAAGTACTTCATTTCTTCCATACAACTAAAGTCTTTTTGAATCCGTCTGACTACTTCATTCAAATGTTCTTTGTTTGTTAAAAAGTGAGAAACATCTTCCACTGTTAGTTGATAAGCCACATTACTCATTTTCATTTTCCTCCTTTTTCATGGTGTAATATGCGCCATACTTGTTGACATTTTCAAAGTAGTCCAACCATTCACTTGAAACAGTCTTGGCTTTTTTCGTTTCGACAAATTTCGCATACGTTAGTTCTAAAGCTTGATATTCAGAAGGTTTAATAGTGCTTGGTTTGACACCTACTTCCAAGCATAGTAAGGCTTGGAAAAACCATTTTCCATTTTGTTTTTTCAGTTCTTCCAATGTTCGATAGTACGTCGCAATGAGATTCATTTCGACACCTGATTCAATCATTTCTTCCACTGCGACTGACAATTTTTCCTTGTAATGTTTTTTAGGTACACGTGTTTCATGGTATAGGAACGTCATATCCTCCATTTTTTGTGCCATTTTATCCAAAGGTAATTTGACAAATTCGTCATAGTAATTTTGAGCCATATTTTTTTCTCCTTTTTAGTTCTCTAATTTGGTTGACCAATATTCGTTTTCATAAGTTTCCAAGTTTTCTTGATAATGCAGTTCATATCCTGCAATCTTCACTAGGTCTTCAAATAGCATAGTCGGTGCATCCTCTACTAAAGGGGTTTCTATCGTCCAGTACCGCGGAATAAGTAAAGCTTCTGCTACTTTTTCAGAAATGACTTCTTTGTCCACCAAAATTTGAACGACTTCTTTTACAGTCAATAATTTATGTTGTGCTTTCATCAGCGTTTCTTTCCTTTCTCATCAATCAAAATATAATCGCCATAAGACAAGGTGTATTTTTTTCCGCATGTTGGACATTGATACAAACGATAGCTTTTGATACATTTCGCTCTTTGTCCACAATCGCATTCGACAGTATGTGGTGCATGATAGTTTGGGAATAATTCGCTGAAGGGAACACCCCAATAATCAAATTTCTTTCGCATGATTGATTCTGCCTCCTCTTAGGAAAGGGTTTACTTCCTTTCGTTAGTTCTTTCTTTATTGATTTGTTGGCCAGAATGAATCAACGAAAAGCGACAAGGACAAGGGCGCGCAGCGTGCCATTTACCCTTGTCCTTGTCGCTTTTTGGTGATAAAAGGCAACTTGTTGCCGGTCTGGCAAATCAATAAAGAGATAACGAACAGGAACGAACCTTTTGGTGAGAGGAAGTTTTTTCTATTTTGTCTTGCTTTGCAAGACCCTTTATCTTAGTGAACGTGCAACGTTCACTTCCTTTCTTCTCGAACGGCGGTGGCGGTTGGAGTGAGAGAGGTTTTTCAATTGAGAAGGCGCTCGCGCCTTCCTAAAAAGGCCTTTTCATTTTTCTTGTTTCTATGTAAAACAAAAAGAGCTGCAGTCCTACATTAGGATTGCAACTCTTCTTTTTTTATATGCCCATCGATCGCGTAAAATGATCGGGATTTCTAATATACATGCTAGCAATAACTAGCTGATTTCGTTTATTGAAGTGACCTGTGACGGCAATATTGTATTTTCCATCATCCATAATTAGCAATTTATCGATAATTTCAATATCTGCAACTACACAATTAATCGATTCATGAATCGTTTGTAAAGTAAAGCGAACCAATAACGGTTGCGTTTTTATTACTCGGATTTTATCAAGCAAACCAACATATTTGTTCATCACAATCACCTCGCTAAAATTATAGCAAAAATCCAATCATTTGGATATTTCAATTATGCTATAATAGTCTTGCTGTCTGCTACCCCGGCCTAATCTGGCAAGGGGAGGAGGTTATAGGTTTGAAAATTCTTTTTGATTTTGTTTTTGCAATCATGGCAGAAGTAGCCGCGCACTATATCTGCAAATGGCTTGATTGTAAATTTGCCAAGAAAGACAGTAAGCCTACCCGTTAATTCTTATAATAGAAACGTAAAAGAAAACCACTAGCCCGCCAGCTAGTGGTTTTTGGTTATAGATTGAAAATTCTTTTTGTTGACTAAATTATAACATAAACCGTAGCAAATGCAACCAATAGAAAATGCTACTTAAAACGGTAGATCATCATCGCTAATATCGATTGATTGTCCACCAAATGGATTCTGTGAAGCGTTCAATCCATTGTTGTTAGGCGTCGCTGTATCCCGTTGTTCAAAAGTGGTGGTGCTTGGACTCGTGGACGATTGATCAGCGTGCGCACGGCTCTCTGTCGCTGCTTTGCTTTCTAATAGTTGGAAGTTATCAGCTACAACTTCTGTCACATACACACTTTGTCCTTGCTGGTTGTCATAAGTCCGTGTTTGAATCCGTCCGACAACGCCGATCAAGCTGCCTTTTTTAGCTAATGTCGCCATCGTTTCTGCTGGTTTGCGCCAAATCACGCAATTGATAAAATCAGCTTCTCGATTGCCGTTTTGATTCGTGAAATTACGATTAACGGCTAAGGTAAAAGTAGCCACTGCTGTGCCACTTGCGGTATAACGTAAATCTGGATCTTTGGTTAACCGTCCTACTAAAGTTACATTATTGATCATTTTTATCTCTCCATTTCTCTGTTCATCTGTTGGTGTCTTTGATAAGCTATTTTTCGCTCTTTTTCTTCGACGTGAATCACTTTTTCCATCAAATTACTAATCGAATCCATTGTCTCTTCGTACGTGATCGACGCAGCATAAGGATTGCTTTTTTGATATTTCTTCCAGGTATTTTTTAGCTCATGACTATTTTTCAGTACATCCATATCCTTTTCGTAATAAATCTTTAACGGATCAGTTTTTCCTCGACGTGTAAATGTATTTCTCACACTATCTTTCAAGGTCTTCTCATCGATCTTTTCCATTTTAGGAATAGTATAGAGATCATAAAAATCTTTTCCTCTCGAATTATCTGTTAAAAAATCAAAGGTTGCACTTAATTTTTCGGCAATAATTTGTTCTGTAGGATAAGATTCCAAAGGAATCGTTCGATCTTCAAACATCAATTTATGACTGTGAGTGATCGTTGCAGGATAGATCGAGTCACCTGTAGTCACATCTACCTTAAAATCTGGCCGCATATTTTCCAAATGTGCCAGCACACGTAAGCTAAATCCTGGATAGTAATCGGCTTCTCTCGTTTCTTTCATTCCTTGAATCTCAAATTGAATGCCTTCTTTCGTCGGCGTTGAAAAAATATCGTTTAGAACCGTTGTTAATGTTTCTTTGGTTACTTTCATTTCCCGTAAAGTCGTATCAATGTCTTTGGTTGTACGATTTTCAATGCCATACTTTGAGCCAATTAAGAAGCCGCCTTTTAACACAAAATTTTCACGATAAGGAGACTCTGAGATTTTTTCCAAGAATTTTTCCATCATAAAATGTCTTAAAACAAGCTGCGGATCAACTTCTTTTTCTCTAGAAATATTCTTCACTTTTGCTTTTAATTGCGTAGGTGTCATGTGTCTTCTCCTTTAATTTAAAGCCATAATATAAGAGCGCATCGTTTTATCTGTAGGCAAAATTCGTCGATACTCATTCAATTTTCTAAGATTTTTTCTGTCCGACTCCATGTAGTTTTTGATTGCTTTTACTTTGATTTCATCCTCAACGTTATACCAGGGATTCCAAATGTCACACAAGGTTCTTTCTGGATCATAAGCTATAACAGGATTCCCATAGCGACTCTTTATTTCGATCTTGCCTAATTCATACCATTCCGCTTTTGAATAGTGTAACTCAACCGCGAATTCCTTCAACCCCTTTTCAGAAACGTGATAACCGTAAGGTACGGTTAGATCGATCTGTCTAGGGATCATATCCGTTAAATCATATAAATCCAACGCGGTGATATGCGAAATAATGCCGCGTTCATATTTTTTTTGCGCCATAAACAATTCATCAGGAAATTGACCAGGTAAGGTGAAAAAGCCTGGATACTCTCGATCCAGCTCCCCTCGATCTACCATACGTTTGATCGTAACAGGAGAAATGCCCGCTTTTTTAGCATCCTTCAAAGCCAAAGTTCCATTAAATTCTTCTAGTAGCTTATATACCATTGCTTTTGTCATTTTCTACCTCCTTTGTATACGTATAAACTTATAAATATAGTATAACATAAGTTTATACGTATACAACAATCAGGAAGATTTTATCGATCTAATTCGATTTCTTTTTGAATCCGTTGCTGGTTCTTTAATTGCTGCAGTCTTCGTTTGCTGGCACGCATTTTTTCCTGTTCTGAACGAATTTTGGTTTTTTGATTTTCGATTTCTTGTTGTTTGTGTGTTGTATTACGCATAAGATTAACCCTCCATTATTTTGTAGTGCGTCGTGTTTTTTTCTTGAAGTTCGTTTTTTTCTTTTCAGAAAATTCAAAGCCTGTAGTGAAGTCTTCTTTTAAAACAATCGTTGCTTCAAACGAACCCTTCTGACCTTTTAACCCTTTCACTGGTTGGCTTGTTCGGCTATTTTGAATAATCTCCTTCAGCTGTGTCGCTGTGAGTTTCTTTTTGGCAATCGTTGTCCATAATTTAAAATCACAGACTTCAGACGTACATGCTGCCACCTTTTGATAAAGTATGACTTCTTGTTCCTGGCATTTTGGACAAATTCCTAAATGACGCGCGGCTTCTTGCTTTTCACTGGCTGCTTTCACTTCTTGTAACGTCGATCCAAAATCAGTGGATTGGATTTGCCCTGGTACGACTTCCAATAAGTGAGAGACAAATTTTTGGATATTAGCTAGAAAAGTGGTTTGTGTTCCTTTTCGTTCTCCAATCTTTAATAAGTAGCTTTCCCATTTGGCGGTCATTTCGGCGCTCGTAAGCAGCGGCTCTTTTTCCACGGCTTGGCAAAGCAAAATCCCTTTATTCGTCACCACGAGCTTATTTTTCTCTACCTTGATATATTCCTTTTGTTTCAAGATTTCAATAATATTTGCCCGTGTCGCTTCTGTACCGATTCCTTCTACTTCTTTCAATATGGATTGCGCTTCTTCACTATCCACGGTTTTCCCAGCTGTTTTCATCGCAGTGATCAACGTACCTTCGGTATAAGGTTGTGGTGGCTTGGTTTCTTTTTCAAGGACTTGTAGATCTACCGTCACCATTTCTCCTTTTGTCACTTTAGGAAGTAGTGGCTCTTCTTCCTTCTCTTTTCCGTCGCTCTCTTTTCCAAATAACTTCTTCCAACCAAGATCTACCGGCACTTTTCCGATTGCTTTTAACTGAAGCTGCTGAACTTGCGTCAAGATCGTTGTTTCTTCATAGGTATATTTTTCCGCAAACATGGCCACCGTTGTTTTTAACACTTGTTCATAAATGGCCTGCTGCAGTGGACTTAATTGTTCAAAAGCCGCTGCCGTCATGACCGTTTTTGTAGGAATGATCGCGTAATGTTCCTGGACTTTCTTATTATTCACATATCGACTATTCGGTGTATGAATAGGAGTAGGAATGGCTTCGGCCTTTAAAAAGTGTTTGTATTCGTCTAAGTGATCCAACAGATACGCATACTCCCCTTCTGTAATATAAGGGGTATCTGTTCGTGGGTAGCTTAGATATTTCCCTTCATACAACCCTTGCATGGATTCCAAAGTATCTTTGGCACTAGCTTTCATGAGCTGATTCATTTTAGACTGAAGGCTGGATAGAGAAAAAAGACGTGGACTTGCCGCACTTTTTTTCTCGGTTTCAACTTGGTGGATCGTACCTGGCTGTTTTCCCAATTGAACCCCCTTTTCTTTTAAATAATCTTCAAATGCTTCTTGCGTCGCTTGGGTTTCATTCGGATCAAGCTTCGCATCAAATGCGCCATTTTGAGCGATTACTTGGGCTTTTCCTTCAAAATAAGGCTCTTTTTGGAAGTTTCTAATCTTTTCCTGCAGCTGATAAATCATGTAAAGCGTTGGGGGTTTGGACTCTGCCTAAGGAAAAACTTCCTGGTATGCCTTTTTGCTGCAAGAGTAAACTATACAGTGGGCTGCCGTTCATGCCGATCAACCAATCAGCGATCTGGCGTGCTTGTGCTTCTTCAAATTTGGGATAGGTCTCTTCTGCGTCTCGTAATTGCTGGAATCCCTGATAAATGGCTTCTTTTTCTAAGGAGTTGATCCAAAGTCTTTTAAATATCTTTCCATGATCGGCGCCTGCTTGTTGAATGATCGTCCAAGCTATCAGTTCCCCTTCACGATCGCTATCTGTCGCAATAATAATGGTGTCGGCCGATTGAAGTTGCTGTTTCACCACCTTGAATTGCTTTTTCTTATCTTTAGGAACATGATAGTGATAATGTGTAGGGAAAATAGGCAAATGCTCTAATGACCATTGTTTCCAATTTTCATCGTACATATCGGGCGAATCTAACTCGACTAAATGACCAAAACCATACGTGATCACAGTTTCACCAGGAAACAATCTATCTTGGATTTCAAAATACCCGTCTTTTCGGGTGGCTTTAGAGAAGCTATCGGCATAAGCTTTCGCTTGTGACGGCTTTTCTGCTAAAATAACGGTTTTCATCATGACGATTTCACTCCCTTTCTTGTTGTTTGCCTTGTTGAAACAACATCGCACGTTTTTGCTTTCTGATCTCTTGTTGGTGGATTTCATGCTTCAATTGATCATTCCAATCCTTTTTTACTTCAGGTACAAATTCATGTTCATGATTTTTATAGCCTTTGTAGTATTGTTCTGCTTTATAAGAGAAAAGAATCTGAGCATTAATATCCCCTTTTTCTTGATAAAAACGATCAAAATCGTACGTACCATCCACGCGTTCACAACCTTTTAATTCTTTTGCGACTTCTCTACAAATATCTTTCAAATTAATAGCTTCTATTGAATCGTTAACAGAAAGCTGCTGACCAAAAGACGCATTTACTTTGTGAGCGGAAACCAGTTGGTTCGTTAATTGCAGATTGTTTTCTGTCTTGTGTATGGCCATAATTGCTTCAGGTTCAACTTTCATTTCTTTTGCAACTTCTTCATAAATGACTTTGTATTCTTTTGGCACTTGCCAATCATTAGCGATTCCTCGTTCACAACGTACTTTCTGATTCGTAAATGGATCAACTGCGCCCATTAATTGTTCTTTTTCGTAGAAAATATGTCCTGCACGGTCATTATCCACACAAATCTCAATGGATTGAGGAAAGGCTTGTTTCTTTCTCAATTCAGATACTGCCTCACCAAAATAATGACTGATCACATGGTGTTTTAACCCTTCCATAGAGACTAACGACGTATCGTTTAACTGATCATGATTCAGTGCAGCATAGCTAAGTAAATCAATACTACTCTCAAAAAATTTTAACTGTTTAGGGTCACCGATCTTTAGGTTAAATCCACGATTCGCTGTCGAATTTTTATCTATATGCTTATATGTGCCTCTCTCACCAAAACGTTCATAATCAATGAATGTTCCTTGATAACTCGCCCCTACTGTCTCTTTTGTCTGTGGATCTTTCCATAAAAAGGCGACCGCATGATCCAAACGATCGTCTCGAACTAAGAAATTTTGCCGTTCATGTTTTGGCTTTATTTCGGCGATCAATCCTTCTTTTTCTGCATAATCAATCAACCAATCGGGCAGTTTTCGTTCTTCCTTCAAATAATTCCTTCCTTTTTCTGTGAGTGGTTGATAATCAACGGGGTGATCTTTGTACTTTTCTGTCTCAAAATGAAGATTTTCTACTCGTTCTGTTTTGTCTTCATTCTTTAGAATAAAATCTGTGGCTGCTTTAAATTGTTGCTTAGAGTCTTGAATCTCTTTGTCTATGAAAAAAAGTTTAGCTAATTCAATAATGTCGCCACTAATATTTTGACTGTTCCAATAAAAACGTTGTTTTCTTCGATCAAAAACAAATGAATCATGGTCTTCTAAGCGATAGTCTCGTCCTTTATTGACTACAGCCATTCCATTGTTTCGAGCAAAATCCACTATATCGATCTGTTTACATCGATCAATAAGACTCATTTTTTTCTCGGTCATTTTCAAACCTCCCAAAAGAAAAAAGACTATCCGTTTTTCAGATAGTCTTTTTTACTTGTTTTATACGCGTTCTTTTTGTGACAATTGTTGTTCATAATAGATTTCATTTTTTCGTTTGGCCACTTCTGACACTGTTTCAAGTGAAAATCGGAATGGATTTCCTAGCGCAAATTCTTCTGAAGGTAACGCCGTTTGAATCTCTTTTCCATAACTTTTTCCTTTTAAAATCACTTGATTATGCTGCGGATCTTCAATAAACGCCGCATCCTTCAAATGTAACGTTCGGCCCGTGTCTTCTTCCAGGACTTTCCCGTCTTTCTTGTCGATCCAAAGTGAGCCAACGGGCACAATATTCTTTTGTTCTGCTGTTTCTACAACATTTTTCTCATCCTGCTTCACTTCTGCTGGCTGGATCTCTGGTTCTCTTTCTCTGTATTGATTGATTTCATTAGAAATGGTTTGAATGAATTCATTTGCGACACGACTGACATCATTCATGATTTTCCCACGTTCCGCAGCTTCCTTATCATCCAACGTCTGACCATTCTTCGTCCATGTCGCAATATAAGGAATAGCTTTCTCCGAGGTGTCCATCCCAAAATGCTTGCACACAATATAGGAGGTCATTTCTGCCTGTAGTTCTTTTGTTGCAGTATCTAATTCTGAAAATTTGTGCATTCTAGCATGGGCTAATTCGTGAATACTTGTGGCTAAATGCTGCGTAGGAGTATTTCGAGTATTCATGACGATTTCTTCTTCGCCAGTAAATTCGTTACGAACGTACGCCCCACGTGCTTGTCCTAATTCTCTTTGATAGACTTCACTTTCTGTCATATCTCGAATTTGAATTCCAATATTTTTGGCTACCGCTTGAATCCCAACTTGAAGTTCTGTATGCCCTGTTTGATCCAATTGAAAATCAAAGACGCGGTTCGGGAAGATTTTCGGATAGTCTTCAGGCTTCAATTGTGTTTGTGTGATATCAAACACTTTTTCAATCGTGTAGTAAGGTTTTTTGATCACTTCGATTTGACCACTTTCGATTCGTTTTTTATCTTCTGGTGTAGCCTCTGTTTCTCGAACAAAGCCACGTCCTTTCTCATAAAATCCTTTGACCGTTTTTCTGACAAAGATCTTGTTCCCTTGTTCCCCTTTTTTGATATAGATTCCTTCTTTTTTCAACGCGGCACGACCTAAACAAGCCGTTGCGCCTGGAAATTGTTCCTCGATCAATAATTGATTTCTAAAGGATCGTTCTGGAAAACGAGACATAAAATTCAAAAGTTCTTTGACGTCTTCAGGTGAATGAGTATGCTTTTTCACCGCATCAATCGCCTGTTGGGAAAGTGATTTGACTTCTTGCTTAATCTCTTCTGCCGTTCGTTTTTGATAACCCTTTTGTTTTGTTTTTGTCTCTTTAATCTCATTTTGTACTTTTGAAATAGGTTCATTTTTGACTGTTTGTTTTTGTTCCTTCTCAGGTACTTGTTCGCACAATCTAGCTAACTCTAAATAGATGGGGTGATTACTATTGACGCCATCCCCTAGATCCATTCGTATCTGATCTACTACTTCTCCATTCTTCACTTCTTCAAAATAGAATTTATAATAGCCTGCTTCTGCGGCGTATTGGTTATCCAGTGTTTTGAGTTGATCGATCAATTCTAGTGTTACGATCTCCCCACCATAACTTTTCAACCCTTTTGCTGGATCATTTTCGTTGAATTCTACTCGATAGAAATGATCGGTTTCTTTCTCCTTCACAGAATCAGTAGGTGTAGCTTCTTCAAGTAATTCACGAACAGCTGTCTTTTCTTCTTCCGACGTGGCTTGGTATTTTTTAGATTCCTCAAATCCCCCGTTTTCATTGAGTTCTAAAGCGACTTTTCGATAGCCTTTCAGAAAATAGATAATTGGATTCTTTTTCCATTGCGTCACTCGTCCGCTGTCAATGATCGCTTGTACTTCAGGAAGAATATTTTCTTTTCCTTTCTCTGATTTTTCTTTCAGCTGTTCTAATGTTTCCAATTTTCGTTGGTATTTTCGGATCGTGGCAGCTGAAAAAGTCGATTCACCTTTTTCAAAGCGTTCGATTTCTTCTTTGATTCTTGGAATATTTTCGATCGTCATATCCAGGCCACCGTACTTGTTATAACCCATTTCCTTTAGCTCTTCTTGTCTTTCAAGTTTTTCTACCTGTTTTTCTTGTTGCTTGATCTCTTCTCTCAGACTTTGGACTTTATTTTCGATTCGTTCTTGTTGCCTAAACCAAGAATGCCCGTTTCTCTTATCGTTCATTGGTTGACCGTTGGTCTTTCTTTGGTGTTCAAACATCTTTTCGATTTGATCATTTAATTCATTTTGCAATCGTGCTAATTTTCTTTTGGATTTTCCCAAACGACTATTGTCTAGTGGTTCTTTTTCTTCTGCCATGTCCGTTTCCTCCTAAACAAATGGATAATTTTCTACTGCATCAACGAACGTTTTTGTAATCAGATTTAACGCTAAAATATCGCCACTTCGATAAGCTTTTGCCGCTTTGTCTGTGACGACAAAAGATCTACCTGTTTGAATTTCTGTCACAAAAACGAGATTGTCTCTGCTTTTTTCAACAACAACTCCAATAGTTGAATAAGCCATTTCTTCTTCCTCCCTTCTCTTTCTTTTGATATAATGTAGTCGGAAATCGCACCACTCATTGAATTGGCGGAAAACAATTCATTGAAAAAAAGAGTCCTGGACAATTACGTTCAGGACTCTTTTACTTCTTTTATTCACTTAACAACTAACATTCTGTGAGTGAAATAGACTCTTCAATGCTTTTACACGGGAAGTTATTGATCCCCTCTTCATTCATTTCCCAAGTAGTATAATAAGGCGCTAACTTGCCCTCATATTCTTGAATGATAAAATATTTTTCACCCTTCACATGATTACAACAGTACACACCAGTAGCTGGGTACTCAACGACTAAAAATTGATTTGGATCAAACTGTTCGTTTCTCAACATTTCTCTTATCTGAAACAAATGCTCTTTTTCTAAACAATCGGGAAGTTGTTCGATTAGTTCTTCTCTTAATGATCCTTCTATAACTTTCCATTGATCTAAATATTGTTTCATTGCTATTCCTCCTACTGTCTTTCTTGTTCCATTTGAATTCTTCGTTGTTGCTCTTCGTATGCTTTACTTGCGTGGTATTTTTCTTCATGGGCATTAATCGTTCGATTTAATTGACGCAAACTCCGTTGCGTGACAACTCTTTGTTGGAATTGTTTCCTTCGCTTCATGAATTCTTCGTAACTATACTTGTATTCATTTGTTGGCAGCTGTTTAAGTGTTCGGAAGGATCGTTCATTGTAAATAGATTGCATCTGATCGACACCTTCTATTAATGGTTTTATTTGACTATCTTGTCTCTTCAGTTCTGTTAGGATGGCATTTCCTGTGCGCTTTTTTAAATCAAAGAGGGCGTTTTTTTCTGCATCCTTTGATTCTCTTTTGCTTTCCCCATAAAGACTTTTTGCTTCTTCTTTCAATGCTTTTGAAATCTGTATATATTCTTGATATTCAGGTTCTTTTGTTAAAACATATTTGGTTAACTCATCGAGTTTCTCTCTTGTGTATGGTGAAAGTTTGGTTCGTTTTTCATCCCCGTAATTCCATTCCGAACGTTTGTCAGGTAGGGTTTTATATACTTCATTTAATAAGTTCATTGCGTGTCGATCTTTACGCGCTGGCTCTTTTACCACTTTTGTTAAGGTGTTACGCAAATCACTTTTCCGCGTCAATAAATTTCGTTTCTCCATATCAATCATTCGATCCTTTTCATAAGAAAAACGTTCTAACTCATGTACATAATTGGTCTTCATTGCGTCTAATTTTGCTTGTCTTCTCTTACCTTTCGGTACAATATAACTCACACCATTTTCAACCTCCGTGTAAGGTTTACGCGTATTTTCTTTTTCAACAACTGCAAAATGAATATGGATATGTTTGGTATTACGGTGAATCGTTGCCATCCAGTAGCCTGTTTCGTTCAGTTGCTCTTTCTCGAACAATGTCTCCATCATTTTTCTTCCAGCTGCTTTTAACCCTTCTTCATCTAAAGTATCTGTTTTGGGATCGTACAATCCTATTTTTTCAAGATACAAATTATCGTGAGAGACAACATCTTGATAAATGATTGATCCTTTTTGTTGTCCTCTCTGAAAGATCTTCTTGATCTCTTTCAGATCACTTCCTTTTACTTCGTCTGAAGCCATAGAAAAAACTCCAGGAAGATTTCCTGAAGCTTTTTTGTGTGGCTCTGCTTGATATTTTTTCATTGCTTGGTTCAAGCGTTGATATTCTTTTTGTTCACTTTTCGTCAGTTCTTTCTTTTGTTCTAACGCATAGTGACGAGTCATATAAGAAAGATATTTGGTAAAATCTTGTTCCTCTAACTTGTCAAAATTGATTCCATATTCCATCAACGATTGAGCTTCATTCGACGTTTCACTGAATTCTTTATCCGTCTTACTCTCCGAAAAAGTTTCTCCTTCAGGAATATAAAAATCCTCTAAAGCATTCTTGATTAGACGCAGTTCCTTTTCTTCCTCGGGCGTACGTCGTTCCTTTTCTTCGAGCGCTTTTTCTCTTGTCATATAATCAATGTATGTTGAAAAAGATTTTTTATTGGGCAAAGTAAATTGACAAGTGAGAATAACTGCAGGCGATTTATTCATCATGTTCCCCTTCTACTTTTATCTTTTTAGAATCTTCGTTGGATCAAATGTATCTACTCTGGCATGAACAGATTCATTCACAGGTTTCTTCAACTGAGGGGAATATTTTTTGGTTTGATTGGATTTAATTTTTCCTTCCACACGTTCTTTTGCTTCTTGGTAAACCGTTGAATTTGTACCAATTAGTATTCCTGTATCTTTCAAATGAAGATCTGCAAACTCTGAAACCATTTCGGTTAAAATAGAAATTTCTTTACTCATTCCATTCAACTTTGCTTGATTGGAATTTACTTTTTTCTCCACTTCTGGATCATAGTTCATACATAAAAAGCGAACAGCTTCACTATAGTTTTTAACCTCTGCATGAGTAGAAATAATTTCATCCAACACATCGATATGTGTTTGGTGAAAGTAAATGTGTTTGTCTATAACCTTTGTCATATCAAAGTTCACTTCCTCTATTTTGGTCGATCAAGATTTCTAAAATACGATTATTTTGGCTAACATATTCTTCTAATATCTTTGTGTTATAGCTTTGAATTTCTGAAAACTTTTCTAATAACTGATCAAACTTTTCTTTTTTATATTCCATCAAAGGACGATCAAAATCATTTTCTATTAGTAATTTTAAATAATCATTACGACTCCATTTATTTCCTGTACGGTTACTTAGTTCGTCACATCTTCGATCAATTTCTCTTACGATTTTCTCATCTACATTTCTTATTCTTACTTCCATATTAATTCCTCCAATTTAAAAAGGATAGCGAAAAGGAGCCTATCCTTTTCGCTATCCTACTTCTATCCTTTTACTATCCTTCGCTATCCTTTCACTATCCTATTTTTAAATATTTTGTTCTCACAATTATTTTTGAGAAACGTAATAGGCACAGCCTATTGAAACACTTTTTTTAAAAAGTGTTCCCACGTTTCCTTATGCTCTTTAAAAATTAAGGTTATTTGTGTATTTAGACAATAAAAAATCCTTCTAACTTTGTCGATTAGAAGGAAATATTTTGTCATATGAAAAATGAATTTAAGAAAAAGTGTATGCTATAATTGATACGCTGTCTTCCTGTTTGGTTGAAATCTTCAGCCAGAAAGGAGGAGTGTTAAATGTTTTATGTGCTTGATGTTTGTGTTAGAATCGTGGTTAATGTTTTCTCCCATCTCATTAACAGCTATACCTAAGGTGATATAGCTGATCCATAAACATTTTTGATATACTTTTTTCACATAAAATCCTCCTGTTTTTATTTTCTTTCAGCCGTAAAATATTTTTTAGCAGCTAAATACAAAGCTTCAAATGATCTGAATTTTAAGGTATCTAAACTCTTTCTACCATTCTTCAACTCAGATATTGTTGTGTTAGATAAATTCACTTCTTGACATATTTCTTTAGCTTTTACAACTTTGAGATAGGCTTTAATCAATACTTTCTGCTCAGCGAAAGTATCTTTGCCGACCAAGTTCGCTCGCTTCATTTCTTTTACTCCACCTATTCTTCTAAATATTTTCTTTTGTCATACGATCAATTTTTTCTTGAAGTTTTTGAATGATCTCTTCTTGATCTTTCATTTGCGTTTTCGATGTTTCAATTTCTTGCTGGTAACTATTAATCTTATTTTCAGTATTTTCCTGATCGTCTGCAACTTGATAAGGCAATTGATCTTTTAGTTTCTTCACTAATTCTTCATTCAAATCAATGGTTGCTTGGAAGGATTCAATTTGTTTTTGTGCTGCTTTTTGTTCTTTCTTGTATCCTTTCACTTTGTAATTCATCGCATGTTGTTCATAATCTTCATCTTTCACTTGATCTTTAACCTTATCTTCGTGAACGTAATAAATCAGATCTTGTGGTTCTTGCATATCCACTTTTGGATCAATTTTTTCAGGAATAATGGTTAAACGCATGGCAATATATTCTTCTGGTACATGCGATAGCTTCACTGCAAAATAATCATCAGACACCTTAATCACTTTGGCTTTTATTGCTTGATAATCTCCTTTAGCTGTCTTTACTTCTACGCGATAATTAAGATTAGCCAGTTCTTTTAATGAGCTTTGATCTTCATCGTCAATCGCAAATTCAAAAACTAATTGCTGGTTCGCTCCTTTTTCTTTTGAAACCATCGTCAGTTCCTTCGTGTTTAAAAATGTGTTCGTGCTTACTTCATCTGGTATGTCTACCTTTTTATGTGTGTAAATCGGACTAGCAAGAATCAAAAAGCCGAGAATCATAAAGATTCCCAGCCATCTAAGATAACTTTTTCGTTTTTTGAAACGTTGTCTTGCTCCTTTTTTCTTACTCATTTTCTTCCTCCTAACGAGTGAAATAACTAAAGTCTGTGACTTTCCATTGACCATCTACTTGTTTTTCAGTGACAGTTAATCCACCTTTTATTTTTTGCGGTTTGACATCTTTGAATTGAGGATTGCCGATTGTATAATCAACAAATACAACAAAATTTTGTTCCTCTTTTACACCGCTTGTTTGAGCGTAAGGTTGCACGTCACCTAATGTAAAAGAGTAACTTCCGTAATCATCATGTTGGTGATTATCGTCTGCAGGACTTAATTTGTCGATCACTTCTTGGGTTGCGACATCTTTTAGTTTTTCCGTTAATTCATTTCTGCTTAATGATTTATCAATGGCCAATTGACCGAACTCTTCTGCCGTCTTTCTTTGTGCTTCATTTACTTCCTCTTTTGCTTTTGTGCCATCTTGTTGCTTCAGCTGATGGATTTCTTGGTTTTTCTCATTGATGGTTTGATTTAACTTGTCGATCTTCGCCTGTGCCTCAGAGGAATTTTTTTTGAGCTTCTCAGACGCGTTTTTAGCCACTTCTTCAATTTTATAGGTATTTGTCGCTTGTTCCTCTTTCAGCTGCCAAAATAACGCGATATTGCCGATTAAACTAACGCTAATTGCAGCTGTTAAGACGATTTTTAAAGTTTTATTTTCCATATTTTTTCTCCTGATCTATTTTTTGCTGCTATTCAAAAATGGTAATGGATCGATCCATGTACCATCACCTGTGAATGCGTGTCCTTGTGCTTGACGCCAATCCATGCGAGTGAAGCCTAAATGCAAGTGTGCTGTATCTCGTATCCCGATTACTTGACCAACTTTCACTTGATCGCCTACTTTCACACAAGAATTTCCTGTACTATTCGCAAATTCTTGATACACCATATTCAAGCCATCGTAATTAATCACGATCACACACGCGCCCAAACCTGAAATACCAGGATTGCCAACGTACACGACTTTTCCGACATGAACCGCATGAATCTCACTTCCTGGATGATCAACTGAACCAAAATCTAATCCGTCATGGAAACCATTTGGTCGGAACTCTCCCCCTGGATTCGTTCCAAATAATTGCCCACCGCTAAAGGAACTTTTATCTAAACTGCTGCCAGGGAATGGATTCGTCCATTCACCAGTAATCGTGCCGTTGTTATTGCCACCTTCACCCCAATGTTTGATGGCGAATTCATCATATTCGGTTAATTTATTAGAAGTGATAATTGACATACAACCTGTATAATACGGACTATCTTCAGTAATTCCTGCAGCGGCATAACCGCCTCGTCCTAAGATCAATAAGCTTGCGCCAGGGCTTTTATTTCCGACACAAGCATTAAAATTGGATTGTGTGGCTACCATAAAGCCGTAATAGGAGAAGGCTGCTTTTGAGTTGGGAAACTTCATGTACCAGCCACCTTCAATACCACCGATTCCTCGCGCAGTTCCTTTAGGAAACAGACACCCATCAAACCACGTAATTCCAAAATAGTTGAGATCATTTCTTGCGGACGCCGACGTACCAAACGCTGATTCGTAACCGTATTGAGAAAGGATTACACTTGGTAATAATTTATATTTCACTGCTGCACCTACGGCATATTGCGCAATCTCATCAGAAAAAGGGCCTCTTCCTTTGATTTCTTTATAAATGGGCAATCCTTCCGAATACTCTCCTGTAAAAGTTTCGCCACCACTGCTTGAATCTGAATCCGAATTATCAATCGAACCAGCCGCAAGTATTAAAAATAGGGTCACGAATACAGTGATCAAAATGGTAATCAAACCTGCAGAAGTACCAAACAACCACAAAAATAAGCGCCGCTTTGCGCGACGCTTAACATACTGCTTGATTAAACTTTCATCTTGATTTTCCATTATTTTCCTCCATCAAACAATTTTAATTGACGTTTGTTCGGACTAAAATGAACACGAATGGTTTCTTTTGAGCCAAAATTGATCACAGCGTCTCCTTGATTTTGTTGAGGAATGGATTCTAATTCTGAGTTTGTCATTGATTTACCAACTAATCCTTCTATATGACGTAAAATAGATTCATCCATACGCATAAAGATCTTCGTAGAAGAAAATTCAAAGACTTTCTTCAGTTTCGAGAAGTTATCAGAAGACATATTTTCTGGTACCATTTCTTGTGGGGATTGTGTAGCTAAAACAGTCATTGCTTCTACTTTACGCATTTCTCGTTGAAAGTTTGTGACATAATTTACCGTTTCAATAAAATCTGGATTAATCGCATTATGGCACTCATCGATCATCGCCAAAAAGCGTTTGAAGTCTTGTTCTTCCATTTGTTTTTCTTTAATTAAGCGTCGTTGTCTTCGTCCTTGAATCAATGCCTGATTCCAAATCAACGTCATCGCCATGTACATTTGACATTGCTGTACCCCTCGATCTAAGCCTGTAATAGAGTCAATGTCAAAAAAGACCAACTGTTGTTGGTCAAGGTGTCGAATCGTACTATGCCCATCAAAAATCATGCCATACGTCTCACATAAGGATTCTACGATGGATTCCATTTCTTCTTTTCGATTCTTTTTCTCTTGGGAAGCACCTGGTAATTCCAGTTGTCCTAAAAAGTCTAAAAATTCTTTGAACGTCGGATAAGCTTCTGGATCTTTACCTGTGACTTGCGTATCAGTATTTGAACGCGAATTTGAGGAAGTAAAGCCGCGTGGTACTGTTCCATACTCTTCATAAAAACGATTTAAGTAGGTCTTAAATTCTGCTTTCATCGTTCCTTTTAGCTGAGGACTCACTAACTGTACCTGATAGACCACTTTGTCTAAGTGCGTTTGATAGGACGCTGCTTCATTGATCTTCAAATCTTTGACTGATCCATCGTCATATAAACTGGATGCTTCATCATACGTCCGTGTGGCAAATATCTCTAAAGGATTGATCATTCCGTCAGATCCGTCTAAACGCACCATAATACCGTTATATTCCTTTAAGAAAGGAATAAAGTCTTTCCCCTTTTCAAAGCCCCAAATAAAGTCTCCTGCAGCTAAATGGGCTTCCGCGATCATTTTAAGAACGGTCGATTTACCAGCTCCCATCATTCCTAGAAGCAAGGTATTAGTAGACAACCGTACACTATTTTTATACGTCGCATTCCAGACAAATGGGCCGCCTGTCATGGTTTCCCCATATTGTGTACCTCCTGGATCTTTTAGCGTTTGGTGGTGGAACGGGAAACCTCCGCCAATGTTTAACGATGGTAGTGATTGCCCTTTGATATTTCCGAACCATTCAGCTTGTTCATCGAACATGGTAAACATCGATTGCCAATCTCGTTTGGTTTTATGCAGATAGGTCACCGCACGATAATCCATCCCTTTGAGATTTTCAATCAGTTCCTGCGCTCGTTCATCTACTTCTTGAATCGTGTTTCCGTAAACATGTACTCTCACTTTGACTTGTTTAGAAATTTCCCCGTTAGAAGTCAATTTTCGGGCATATTCCGCTAGTTCCAGGTATTCTTCTGCGCTTTTATTTCGGTCAGTCGCTTTTCGTTCGTTATCTGATCGATCATTTAATTCATCTAAGGCACGATTGATTTGATCAATCACTTTTTGCTTTTCATCTGTGCTAACATCTAGTGTGGCCACTGTATGAGGATTGTTCATGAGATTGGCCAACCAAAAAAGCGTAGGATTTTTTGTGTAGTGATAAACTGTCACACACCGTGAATAACCATTTCCATAGGTCACATACTCTTCATCGAAATTTAATCCACCTTGTGGCATCACTTGTTTTAAAAAATCTAAATCATACCCTTTGGATTTTAAAATTTCTATTTCCCGATTTCCTAATTGCTTTAATGGATCAAGTACTTTTTGATCATTTTGTGGTGAAAAAGCTATTTTAATCGCTTCCAACATGTACAATCACCTCTTCTTGTTTGATTCTTTACTTGGTTGAAAGATTGCCCTTTTCCCAACTTACCCAGGCTTAAAGTGTGAGGAAATTTTCTAGTGGTCTCTTCCTTCGGAACATCTTTTTCTAACCATATCAACGGATATTTCATTCTCTCTTCTCCATTCCTACTCATCATTCATATTGTTCATTCGATAAAGAATCTTGATCAATTCTTTTTTGTAGAGTGGTTTTAACCCTAAAATGCCACTAGATCGCATTAACTGACGGTTTCTGGTTTGTAAATCCTTGTTTGTCTTTCCTTCAATGACGAAAAAGAAGCTTAAGTCAGGACGTTCTTGTTCTGCTCGTTTCAATTCCTGGATTTCCTCTACTAATTTCTTTTCATATTTTCTTAATCGCTGTAGATTTCTTCCTAAGGATTGTTCCATACGATTCTTATCTAATAATTGCCGCTTTTGTACGATTTGTTCCGTTAGATCCGTTTCTGTGGTCAAACTAACTAACTTAATTGTTGGCACATACGTACGCATGACGGTGGTCAACTGATTCATTCGTTCTAGTTTCTCTTGTTCGTTTAATCCTTCCACATCTGTAGAAACTACACGATAATAACGTTGAAAATGATCTTCTTTAGTAACTAAGACTCCCTCTTCTGTACAGGATTTATAAGGAAATAAATCCAAGATAGATCGTTCTTCTTGTTTTCCAAACTGCAAAATGGATTTCTTATCAACTGAATTTTGTCCTTTGACTCGCATTTATTCATCCTCCTTATACGTACCATGATAATTTCGGTTAGGATCTAGGGCATGGTAATGGTTCTTGTCCGTAAAAAAAATAGATTCGATAATCGCAAAAATCTGGCGTTGACCTGGGTTATTATAGGGTCGCCAAACAATCACTAGAGCTATCGCAATCCATAAGCCATAATTCAAGAGTGCAAAAAAGAGCGGTAAGTGGACAAGATTATTGACTATTTTCGCCCAAAAAAAGCAACCACCAAGCGTTAATAGATCTAAAAAGAAAAAGGCGAAAAACTTCCATTCCCCACTAAATCTTGGAGGATTTTTCATGTTAATATATTTATCCATAAATGATTTCTCCTTTTCATACATAGAAAAAAGGCCTAACTTGTAGGCCTTTTATGGTTTGATATCCTGTTTGATATCCCGCAATAGTTGTTCTTTCAATTCATTGTTCCTGTTTTTAGTTTCTCTTGTTACATTTATTTTTGTTGGTGCAGTAAATGCCACATTTGCTGGTTTGTAACCTGTGTGAACTTTTTGAATAGGTTCTGGTGCAGCTTCTCTTGTCACAACATTTTGAACGGACACATTCCCTGTCTCACCACTTTCAGATAAATTGTAAGAAACAGTTGTCAGATTTCCATTTTCAGGCAAACGACTTGGTTTCATTTGAACAGTACCTGCAGTTGATTGGTGAACAAAGCTTTGATCATTCTCCTTGAATTGATTCAAACGACTATCTTTCATTGGTAAATTTTGTGTCTTAGGCAAACCAATTTTCATTGATTTTTCAGTTCCAACTTCGATTCCATTATCATTTGGCAAATCGATGGAATCCTCATCCGTTTGTACTTCTTGATTTCGTTTTGGTAAATCTGAAATGCGCTTTTCATTTTCAGAATTAATGTTAGATTTATAACGATATTGTTCTGGATCGGTTTTTGGTAACTGTCCATGTTGTCCTTCTTCTGAATCTTTTTCTCCGATCGAATTTTCGTTAGAATGTAACTCATCTTGGTGATCTTTGGCTGAAGGAATCGCTGCACCTTCTTGATTTTCTTTTTCACTTGTTGTATTTGCCTTCACTGCTGCATTGACTTGTCCTTCACCATACGCATCTTTTAGTCCTTCTTTGACTTCTGAAGCTTTTTCTTTTTGTTTTTCTAGTGCTTCGGATGGATTCTTCACAGCTTCAGCCAATTCTTTAGCTCTCGTGCCGTCTAATTTCTCTTCTAAGGTGTCTTTGGCTTTTTCTGTAAGATCTTCAGCTGTTCCTTTTAACCCACGTTCATTGACGTAACCAAGACCTTCTGCGGCTTTAGAAACCCCATTTTTCGCTTTCCCGAACATTTCGGAAACTGTTTTCTTACTATTAGGTACAATTGTAGCTTTATCGTCTGGTTGTTCTTCCCCGTTATCAGGAATAACATCTTTTCGATTGCCAAATCCATTTTTACGAATATCATTTAAATTGCTTAAACCACTCTTACCAGCACTTGCAAGGTTTTTAGCCCCACTACCCACATTTTTCGCAATATTTCCTAAGGCAAACATGCTAAGAAGAGAATTGCTGCCGTTTTTCAGACTTGTATCAACACCGAAAATCTTCGTAACAGATTGAGAGCCTTTGAATAGCGCAATGGTTAGTACAATTAAAGCGACAACATACAAAAATCCGTTGATCTTGCCTGCTGCGTGCAAATCACCGATACCTGACAGCATTAATGTATAGATTCGTAATTCTAAAATCGTAAACGCCAATAACAAGAAGGATTGAGAAATATCTTCTATAGCACTTTTCATCCGTTGTCCTGTCTCAAAGTCCGTTGACGCGGCAATTACTAAATAGAATTTTTTAAATACCAGCTCAATAATGCAAGTTACAATCGTAAACAAGATAAATAAATAGGCAACCGACAAAGAAGATTCACCAGCTAAAATAATCCCTGGACTACTAATGTATCGGCGATAGCCTGAAGTATACACATATTTTGCTAACCCCTCATCACTAATCTCTACAGGGATTTCTTTTCCATTATCATCCAGTTCCAGTCGGTATTGTAACGCTCTTAGCCGATCCTTTTGTATATCTGATAGACCGCTCTTATCTTCATCCGCCATCTTAGCGGCTTCCTTAGGAATAATCACTGAATTAATATTTGCTGTCTTAAAGTTTTTCGCCGTGAGAGCATTTCTTTTATCTGTTGGTAGGGATTCTACTTTATTCGGATCAGTTTCTAGTAGCGTACTCACATCGATCACATTATTTTGAATAATTTGAAAAGCAGGTGATCCAGTTTTATCTGCTTTATTTGCTGCAGTCACGTCTCTGTAAAAGTTTTTACTAATATTTAGCCCTTCATCGATTAAAGAACTACCACCAAAAATCAAAATCATGGCCATAAATAGATTAACCAAGATATTTTTGATTTTTGGTGGATGTTTACTCATAAAAAATTTTAAGCCTAAATAAATTAATGTGACGACACAAAAAAGAGCCAATACCTTACTAATCAAACTTTGAAACAGTTCATTAACACCAGCAGCGTTCAATAAGTCTTTTAAATCAAAGCTTTGATAAATTGTTTTTTCTAGTAAAGTATTGAGATTATATAACCCTTTAATCAAACCCCATAAAAAAGTATTACAAATCCAACTGAATACATCTTGATACTGCAGATAATTACCATAATCTTGTAAGACTTTCGTTACGGTTTTGGGATCTGCATCCCCATCCCCAAATAAGCCTGACCACCAGTTGGCAATGCCGGAAAATATTCCTCCAATGATCATTCTTTCACCGCCTTTTCAGCTTCTAGCAAAAGTCGTTTCCTTATAACCTCTGTAATTTCTTCATTTTGATGCAATTTTTCAAGGTATTCTTGCAAACGATCTATTTGCTTCTCTTCATAAAATTGAATAAGTAACTTTTGTGCCGTTGAGTTGTCTAAAGATTGAACGATTTTAATAAAAATGTTTTCTTTAGCTTCCTCTTCTATTTGATCGTGCATATTGTGATAAAGTCGACGTGCATAGATATCAGGTAGAAAATAATCGTAATCAATTTGTAAAGCCTTAAGATCCAAGTCCGCATGTGTACAATGTATGTCTATATCATTGATATCCCACGATGGATTGAAATCTTCAATATATTGATAAGCATAAGGAAGATTCGTTTCCCCATGATTAAAAATAAGATACGGCCGTATTTTATGACCTTTCAAATCTTGTCGTTTTAAAGGAGCGAGTACAATCGTTTCACCTTCTAAAAAAGTAGAAATTCTTTCAGGAGTTAAGATACGATCTGAATCAACATTGCGATTGATATGAGTATTCATACCTAATGAATTGGTGGTACTGTTCTCTTGTTCAACCGTCTTATTCCCCACTTTTTTGGAAAATTCTTCGATGGTATTATCGTCTGTCGACATAATATAAATATGTGTCTGACAATTTTCTTTGATAATCGCTGCGTTTTGTTCCCCATACTTCGCATAAAGTTGCTGATAGGATTGAATAAACAGATCCCACAACATGTTTCTACCAGCTGTGACTGTCATGATTCCTTCCATATTATCCATTGGTGGCATATTCCCAAATTCATCTAAAATAAAATGAATCCTACGGTGACATTTATCTCCTTTAGTCTTAACACATTGCGTAGATAATTCTTTATACAACTGACTAAGAAAAATACTAACAATGATATGGTTAGATGGATCATAATCAGGTGTGAGCATAAAAATAGCCATTGGTTTATCGGTATAGTGCATCCGAATAGACTCTACTAATAAGTTACTTTTATCCTCATCTAATGTTAGAACAGCTTCTTTTTCTAATTCTGGTAAATGGGTTTCTCCTCGTTTTTTTCGATAAACGATATTTCCCTCTTCGTCTTTCAATACTCTTTGAGAAAACTCATACCAAGCAACATATTCTTTTCCTTGATGATCGTATTTTAAGCAAACATGATCTCCCTGCTCTAAATGACAATCAAAGTTGATTTCACAAAAACCTCTATAACCTACTTTGACACGTTCCTCATGAAAATTTTTCCCTTGATGATAAAACTCTACAACAATTCGCTGATTTAACAGACTCTCGTGTAGTTTGAGATCCAAATACTTCGGAAAACCAATGGACTTATAATCAATGGTTGATTGAGAAGTCATTTTCGCAATTTTCGTTAGGGTAAATGGATTCAATCCTGTGATTGCCGTCGATAAAATATTCCCTTTTGCTTTATCAGAACCAATTTTTGTTGCCCCATATTGTTTTTTTGCTATGTTTCCAGGTGGTAACTGATTCATGAATTCATCTAAGGCATTAAGTTGTTTGTAATCATTCTCAGGATCTTGATAATTAAAACCGCCAATTTCAGAAAGAAGCTCAACAAGATTATTGGGTGTTAATTTGGAGTAATCCCCTGTTTGATCGGCTTGTTCTAACAACGCAAAAATAAGCGCATTTACAGCTTTCTGCGCATTTTCGTTAAAGTATTTGTTGTCTGAAGCATTGGCATCATAATAAATCGTATTCGTAAAAGTATTGGTTAACTGCGTTGCAGTATCTATGTCTCCTCGCTTCCAGTATTTCACGATGAGTGCCAATGGATTATCACTCATTGATTGCAGTGGATCGGTGATATTAAATGCATACACATCATACCCTCTAGCTTCTAGTTCATCTTTACTAGCAACATATAATTCTGTTTTTGGATCATTAACAACCATTGAACTTTGTCTTTCTGCACGAGACAAATTGTCAATGGTTGCTAAAACTTCTATCTGTCCTTTCCCTGAACGGGAAGTACCAACAATACAAGTATTTACTGTATCCGTCTGAATATACCAGTACTTTTTATAATGAGTAATTGGTATTCCGCCATAACCAGGAAAACCTCCCTTTGATTCTGGTATTTGCGGATAAATTTGTTGGATTTCCTTTAACGTTTTTAATCGGTTATCTCCTTTTTGCCCATCTGCTAGAGGACGAAACCACATGTCCATTTTCAATCCCATAAGTATAGCTGGAACAACACAAATCGTAGAAACAACTAAACGTGTGCCTAAACTTGTTGTTGGGGTCAAAGGATTCCAAAAACCAGTTGAATCAAAATGGAATAACTGCGGCATTTCTTGTAACTGAAAAATATTCACTCCTTGTAAACTTCCTGGAATAATCTCAAATCGATGAAATGCTTCTGGTATTCTTGTAACAACATAGTTTAAAGGAAGATAAGCTAAGCCACTATAAAAAATCTTTTGAGAAATACGTTTGTCATGTTTTTCTGGTAGCTCTTCTCCTGAAGGAGTATAGCGATAGAAATGAGAAAGATACCTATTCTTTTCTAAATTGAATCGTTTGTCTTTTCGTCTCGTTGTTTCTCTAACACGCATTATTTCACCTCATTTGATTCTGAACTTTCGGAAGTGTTTGATTGTACAGTTGAATCGCTTGATCCTTCTTTAGCCTTACTAGGATCACTCTCTTTGCTATTTTCCATACTTGACTCTGTTGTTGACTGATTGGTACGATTCAATAATTCTTCTAATTGTTGTTCATACTCTTTTCTTGCTTGTTCTTGGGCTTCTTCCTTGATTGACGTCGTTGTGGCCACAGAATCAGCCTGTGAAGATTGATTGATATGATTAAAAGCAAATACTGTTCCTCCACCTAGAAGCAAGCTTAAACTTGCAATACATCCCACCATCCATCCGTTAAAGGAACGCTGTGGTGAAGGAGTTAAATTTGCTTGGTTGTTCACTGGCGTTTGAACAGCAGCTACTGGTTGAGGTTGTGCTAGATAATTTAACTGTGCTTGTCGCAATGTATCCATTTGTTCTTGACGTTCCTTACGAGCAGCTGCTTCTTTTTCCTTTTCTTGCTCTAACCGTTGTTTTTCTATCGCCATTTTTTGTTCCGCAAGATCCTGTTCACGTTTTTTTAATTCTAATTGTTCGCGCTCTTTTTCTTTTTGCCGTTGTTTTTCTTCTTGTTCTTTCAATTCTCGTTGTTGAATTTCATACTCTTTTTTCCATTTTGGAATTTGTACTTGTAATTCTTGCTGGATCTGCTCGTGTTTTTCCATAAGAACTTCAGTCGTTGTTTGATATAGCTTATTCAGTTGCTCATTTAATTCTTTGCTAATCTTTAGCTTATCTGTACGCAAACCTTGATAAAATTCTTCTTTTCGTTCTCTTATACGTTCTTTTAACAAGTTTTCTTTTTCTTTCGATAACGCTTCTTGATTCGTCTGAGTAAAATTATTGATCTTTTCTACACACAAGGAATACGCATTGTCGCGTTTCTTTTCGTATCGCTCTTTAATTTTTTGTACTTCTTCTTCAATCACTCGCTGTTCTTCTTTATTTAGTTCCTCTTTTGCTTTCTCCCAATTAGACGACTGTTCCGTCGCATACTCATTAATTTCTTGATCTGTTTCTTGTTGACGTTCTTCAAAGGTGGCTAATAAATCTTCTTGTGCAAGCTCATGCCAATTTGTTGATTGGACAGACTCTAACTGTTCTAAAAGTGTGCCTTTACCCTGTGAGATTAATTCTTCTTTACTCTCTAAAAATGCTTGATAGGTTTGGGGTAATTGATATTTCGAATAAAGCCCATTTAAAAATAATTTGTTTTTTTCTTTCATCCATTCATGCTCTGGCGGATATTGATCCAAAATATAATCAAATACAGTTGCCTTTTGTATCTCTGTTTCGTTTTTCTCTACTTCTTCACTGATAAGTGGTTCAATATATTCCTGAGAATCCCCTTCAGTCCATATTGACTCTTCATTAGCTTCAACTGGATCAACTTCTACTTCGGCCGTCTCTTCATCCTCCATTGTTTCTTCAAAGGGATCTACCTCCAATTGACCCATCACATCGTTCTCTTCCTCAAATATCGATTTCTGAGTCGGAATATCAGCTTGTTCGTCAACATAGACTGTCTCTTTTTCTTTTGACTCCTTCTTTGGAAATATTGGTCGTTCCCATGGTACTTCTTCATTTACTTCGACTTCACTCCCTTGATTCACTTTTCTTTGGTCGCTCTCTAACTCTTCTTCTAAAACTTGTAAAAGTTTTTCGTTTCGATAAGACTCTTCCACACTCATAGTTTCATCCGTTTCTTTAAACACATCAAGGCGGATTAAATCCATCAATGTAGGATAGAAACCTTCTGAAATTTGATAATCCAGTGGGCCAAAAACGTATTCTGTACCAGCTTTCTCTATTTTTCCTTCTGTGTCATGTAACGTGAGAGTCAACTTAACAGAAGATCGACTTTCGTGTTCCAGTACTTTCCCTAACACATGTAGCTGTTCTTCCGTTTCAATGACAGAATATTTAATTGTTTTCGGTAAAAAAGAAGTACGCTTTCCTACTTCCTTCGTTGCTTTTTTTATTAACTCTTTATCTGTTTTGGTATTGCCTGCAATCGTAAAGTACATGAGTATTCTCCTTTCATAAAAAAGGAGTAAAAAGTATCGACTACTTCTTACTCCTACTTTTTTACTTTCTTATAATCCTTGAGGTGTTTGTCCAAACAATCCAAATAACGAAACCACAATAGAAGCTGCTGCTAAAATAACTCCTACCCCCATCAATACATAGCCTACGTGCATCTTCCCATTTTCAGCTCCTCTTCGTCCAAATAGGAAGAAAAGACCCCCAATAACAATGGAAGCAACGGCCGCAGCAGCAGCAAAAATCATCAGATTGTTTTTTAAACTAGTTGCGGCAGTTTGTAATGCTCTAAAAATATCAACCGCAGCTACTACTTTCGGTTGTGTTAAAAAATTCATTGTAATTGATTCAAACATAAAATTGTTCGCTCCTTTTAGTGTTTAATAATTTCATCGAAAACAAGCTTTTCACGTTCACGTTGATAGATATATCCTTCTAAGTCCTTGTCTTTTCCCCGTAATAGGTCAAATTGTGCTTTTTCAAGGACTTCTTGTTTCCACTGTGTTTCAGATACACCGCGGCGTTCTAAGATTTTAGACGCGGTTTTTTCAAATGGCGTTTTAGCTTTTGCCACTGTGATTCCTCCTTCAGGACAAATAAAAAGACTAGCAATCACTCGCTAGTCTTTTGTAACTTATATTTATTGGATTGTGATCCATCGTGAATCAATTTCTCTTTCGTTCGCTTTTCATCCTTGCTAGATCCAAGAAAAATTATTTTTTTTACGCCATTCTTCTCATAGGGAACAACAATAAATAAAGAATCAGATTTGTTTATAAATTCCCTAACACCAGCTGAATCTACTATTTTGTATCTTTCTAAACCTTTATAGTCTTTTTGCCTCTTGACTGTTATTTGTACAGGATCTGGATGCCATACACTCTCAGAGTATTCCCAGGTAGTCTCGTCTATAATTTTCAAATTATAAACAAGACCACCTACTTCTTCTTTCCACATAGTTCCTGATTTCAATACGCCATTATCTTGATTAGTTTGTTTATTTTTTTCATTACTACATCCGACTAAAATAAAAATCATGGCAATCAAGGAAGTAACTACTATTATTAACTTTTTCATTTTATTCATTCTTTCGTTTTTTTATTTTAAATGTATCTCAGAACCGCATAACTAAAAGTTGCTAACACAAGTAATAGTAAGCTGACCGCTGAAATCGTTACTAAATGTGTAGAACCTGTTTTAGGAACAATGACCTGTGGCAAGTTAGGATCAACCCCAATTGTCACAACATTTGTTTTATTAGAAACATTATCTACTGCTACTACGGCTTGGTTATCAATATTTTTTTCTGATTGTAATGGAGTTTTAGCTGTAAATATCAGCTGAATTTCTCGTCCATCTAAAAGATTGTTACTTAAGAAGTCAGCGGAAGCTTCCCACTTCAGCGTTCTTAAATTGCTATCATAGGTTAGTGTGCCTTCAGAAGTAATATCTTTTCCTTTACTCTTATCTATTACTTGCGCAGAAACTTCTTTATATGTCAAACGAGCTTCAATTGGATCTTGAATACTAAATTGTTTGTAGTGATCTGACGCAGCGTCTACGCCTTTTGTGTGCCATTTTTGTGTGACTAGATATTGTACTTCAGATCCTGCGTTTAAAGGAGCTGTCGGCGTACCCTTCTTACCGTCATTTCGTCCGTTTACATCTTTTCCATTTTGTTGTACTTCTTTCACTGGAATTTTAGGGAAATAAACGGTAATGATATTTGTATCCTTTTCTACTTTATTAATGATCGACGTTCCCTGATTTTTGGCTACACTATTTTGATTGGTCAATTCATTGACTTTTACATTGATCACTAATTCGTAAGTTTCGCCGTTATACTTCATTCGATTTTTTAATGTATCAGCTTTCGCTGCATATTTTACCTGGTGTTTTGTTTTGTCATAGGTCACTTCACCAGATACATCGAATTTTTTATTTGTACCACTTTCAACGTGTGCATCGACGTAATCTACTTCTTTTGGTAAATTATCGATTAACTCAAATCGATCGTAAACCGCTAGTAAATCCACTCCCAATCGATTCACCTTCTGTTTGATTCGATATTGAATCGTGTCTCCTACTTGCAACATGTTATCGTTCACGTTATTTCCATTTTTATCAACCCCTGTTTTTTCAGGTTGATCAGGAACAACACTAAAGATTGTCGCAGAAGATAAAGTAAACCAGGTTTGAACATTAGAAGAACCAATCACAAACGTCGGATTTGCTTCAGATATTTTAAAGGACACAGTACCTTGACCAAACTTCGGATCTCCTAATTTATCATGCAAATTATTGAAATCATTATCCGCTTGTGTCAGCTTAGAGCTTCCTCCTGGGTGGCCACCTACCACGTTCAGATTGTTGTAGAAAGATTTAAATTCTGAAAGAACCGTATCTTTTCTGACATACCAATCTGTTGTATTCATTTTGTCATAGTGGGTATATTCTCCTTTAAGATCCGTGCTTTTTCCTCCTGCAGGGTTCAAAGAGTTAAAACTGATAAATGTATCTCCTGAAAATTGAACGGGGCTACCGTCCTCATATGTGGCTACTAGCTGCACATTCATTTGTGTTGAATGGTAAACAATTCCTGAGAAAAGATTGTCTGAGATCCAAAGTACTGTTCTTTTTTTAGATTTACTCATTGCACCATTCGTATTTTTATAGCCATCGTCTCGAAAATGAGTTTTTGTATAGTTATTATCTAGTAGATTCCACGGCAACGTATCCGAGTATAAGTGAATATTAGATAAAACTAGCTTGATATTGACTTTTTTCCCGTTATACGTACCGATTTTTCCATAGTCAATATTGACTTTGGTGTTTGTTGTTACGCCTTCTAAAACAAGGTTTGTTTCACCGTATTCCTTTTGGAAAGAAGGATAGCGTATATTTTTGTTTCCCTCCACTAATCCTACGTAGTCGTCTGTAAAACCACCTTTGTTGGCATCAACATGATATTTGTAAACTTTTGACGCTCCGTTTACAGTAATATTTGTTTTTGCATTAGGAACATCTTTTGGAATAATAAAATTATTCTTTACGTTCTGGATTGGATTTGACGGATCGACAATAACTTTTTCAGCAAAGACATTGGCTGTTTTTAACCCAAACAATGTACCTAACATCATCATTATGGGAAAAACATATTTTAACCGTCTTGTCCACGAGTGTTTAAAATTCATCCCTTCATCCCCTCTTTTTTATAAATGACTAGTGAAATTCCGACAATAACGATCAAATTGATCGTAGTAAATAATGGATTCCTAATGAGCTTTTCCATAATATCTAGCGGCATGGAAGCAGCTGGTATGTTTAAAATCCTCATTAGGTATAGTTGGTAGCTTGGCAAAATAGATAGTTGAGAAAATAATAAACCGCAGTACAAAAAGACTGCGGTTAAACAAGAAAGATTGAATAATAATAATTTGATCAGTTTCATCTTATTTCTTCCTTAATCTCTAGAAAACAAGTGAGTAACAAAATCCCAACAATTCTCAAAGAAGTTTTTCTTTACGCCAGTAGATACGATTTTTTTTACTTCTTCTTTAGGTTGCGAAGCTTCTGATTTAGGATAAATCCACACATCCTTTAAGAATTCACCATTTTTATCAGAAACAGGTGTTAATAGCAAAATATCCTCGCTATTAGAAATGTTTTCAGGACTTGATTCATTGACAATATAATAAGCTTGTTTCTGATTTGCCTGTACTTCTACCGAGAATTCAAAGACACCTGTTTGTTGATCAATTGTCTTTGTTTCTCCATTAGAAATTAGCTTCAGTTGATCACTGGATAGTTTTTTCACTCGATCTTTTAATTGGGATTCAATTTGGTCAGTAGTGAGATCCTTAACATCCATCTTTTGTAAAATGTCCGATACATCATAAACAGAAAACTTCGCGCCATTTACTCCTTCTTGTTTTTCAAGCTTTTGCCCCTGGTTGTCTAATTGTTCGGAAGAAATAATTTTTTGAACGTGAATGGTCTGTTTGACTATTTGATCGTCTTCAGCAATTTTAGGTTCTTCTGAAGAATCAACTGTTGACGAATCGACGGTTTCATCGCTGCTTTGAATCGCGCTGCTATCTGACGTTTGGATTGTTTGTTCTGTGCTATCCGTGCTTTCTTGACTGTCTGCAACCGTCAACTGTGTGTAGGCAGTGAAAGTAAAAAGAGCGGCTGCACAAACAAATAGCCATTTTCTATTTCTCATGTTGGTTACCCTCCTTTATTTTTTCTTTTTATAAACAAATAGCGAACCAATGATCATGACTGAAAGAAAAACAGTACTTCCTAAAAGCCATTTCCATGATAATTTTTGTTTCTTATTTTCTTCATCTTTTAATTCTGATTTTGTAAAGGTTACTCGCTTCCCATACACTAGAAAACGGTGTGTGTTGATCCCCTTAGGCGTACATGTCATTAGCGTTACTCGATCTTCATTGGGATTTGGTTCTAAGTAAGTGACAAAGTTTCTTTGTAGTTCGTCTTTTTGCACTTCCTCAATCCGATCGATTTGATAAGCGTGCTGCTCACCATCAACTTTGATATAAAACTTTTCTCCCTTTTTTACTGAAGGTAAATCATCAAAAAGATTATCTTTATAAAGTCCACTATGACCTGCGATTAAAGGATTTTTACCGTTTCCTCCTGTAATATCACCAGTTCCTTCCGTAATACCTACACCATTTTCTAAAATTTTGTCGGACGTTCCGTCATAAATTGGTAGTTTTAAAGAAATACTTGGAATTGTAAGAATACCAACAGGATCGCCTAACTCAATCTTAGCAACATCCAAAGAAGAATCCGTTTCTGCTGCCGTTCCTGTTCGATCGATTGCGGCAATCTGCTGATTTTGTTGGTATTTCGCCACGCTCGCTTCAGCAGGCATCAAAAGTAAGACACCTACAGCTGAAAGTAACCAGAAAGCAATGATCCATTTACCCATGATTCGCTTTTTCTTAGGCTTCCTGATAATCATTGGTTTTGATCCTTCTAGGCTTTCTTCTTAAAGTAAACAACTGCAGAAAGTGCCCCTGCTCCTAGCAACAAGCAAGAGATTAATACATACGTTTGAAAACCGTTGCTACCAGTCATTGGTACGGAAACTTTTTGATTGTTTTTGATCGTGATTCGGTTTTCTTCTTTGTATGAATCTTTGTCTACTTTGAAAGAGATCTCTTTCGTTAATTTTTGATAGTTTTCAGGCGCTTTTGTTTCTTCCAATGAATATTCACCTTCAGTTAAACGAGTGATTTCAAAGTGACCTTCTTTATCTGATTTTAGGATCGCTGCATTTGCTACATCGTCTACCCATACTGCTTCTTTGACACCGTCTTTATCCGTATCAACTAATCCACCATAATATTTTCCTTCTGCGTTTTTAGCAGCAAATTCTGCGCCTTCAAGCGGTGTTGCTTTGATTCCTGTTCCAAATAGTCCGCTATCGACTTTTAAGAATTTTGCACCATAAGTCACAACGTCAGCTTTCGTTTTTTCGTGGTGTTCTTCCTGATTAAATGGATTGTTGTTATAAACGAAATCCACGCTATTTGTTAATGGATTGGCAACAGCTGCGCTATCATTTACATACATGTTATAAGTCATTTGAAGATCTTGTCCGTGTAAACTTGCTACAGTATCACTTACTTGGCCATTATTCACGATAAAATCGATCACAAAACCATTTTCTGAATTTTGGATTTTATAATCTGTATTTTCTTTTAATACCACAGATCCATCTTTATTTGTTACTTTGATATTTGCTTTAGCAGCGACATAAGAAAGTCCTTGTCCTGCTGTATCCCCCCATTTAAATACACTGTAAGGAGAAGTTTCGCTTTTCACTCCGTTTACTGTGATACCGTCTGCTCCGCCTGCAATGTCTGTTGGGATATGAATCGTTCCTTGATAATTTACTGCGTCACCAATTTGGAAAGAATGTTCTTGTCCTGTTCCATTTGTTACTGTTTTATCGATCACTGGTGCTTTATAGTTTACGTATGAAGCTTTTAAGTCACTTGTCACGCCATCATTCGTAATTTCAAAGGTTAATTTATTGTGCGCATCGTTGCGAGCGTCTGCGCCTAATAAATATTGATCTGCTGTTGGTTCTTTATCTGATCCCACTACAACTTCTGAAGGAACTTCCACAAAATAGTATTTTCCTAACGTCAAATCAGTAGCAGTCAGCTTTCCTTGATCATCCGATACAAGATCTCCTAATTTTGTTCCTTTTCCAGGTTCGCCCTTGTATAACTCAAATTTTGCCCCTTTTAAAGGTGTTTGTTTGCTTTGAGCTGTGCCATCGTCACCAAATTTCGTTAATTCAAAACTCAACTTAGAAACAATATTTTTAGGATATAAGTGAATGTCTTTTAAAAAACCTGAACCTGTATTATCAGTCATTGGCGCAATCACAACCATTGGTTTTGCTTTTTGTGTGACTAATCCAGCAGCGGATTTACTTTCATAAACCACATATACATTCCCTTTGGAATTGACATAGGCTGGTTGATCAGCAAAAGTGATCTCACCATTTTCATCTACAGCTGAAGTAATTTTATTGGTTGCATTCTTGACGTACTCACTGTTAGATCCCTTGTCTTCTACATCTTTAACGATTTCGTCCACTTTCGCGTTGGTTAGATCAGAATCTTCAGTCGGTAATACTTGATCCGTAATATTTCCTAACGTAAACTCAACATCACCATAATCTGCCTTGTTGTATTTCGTTACACCTGTAGGATATTGATCGTGCGTATAACCATCGTTTTTGATCCCGTCAATATCAACATTCAATTGCGTTCCTTGATCGTACATTAATTTATGAACCGTGATATTGACCTTCTCTGGTGGCGTTTTTTGTGTGACATCTTCTGCATATGCTTGATACCCCTGAAAGCAGCTTGCAATGATTCCTAACATTCCAACAAGCATTCCAGCTTTTTTTACATACCGATTTATTGCCATTTTTTTATCTCCTCATTTCATATTTCAACGACTCGCGTTGATTAAAACCTTGTTATTGTAGCTCTCCCTGTACCACGTATCTTTCTTTTCCTTGTGACGTATAAACACAAGTAAACAACGTTAATAAGGGTTTCTCTCCTTTCTTTGGCAAAGACAAGAAAGAGTTCTCTTCAGGAACGCCATCGATTAATTTAAAGTACTCAGGTACGATAAATTTACGCGTTACCTTGTAACGATAGACGCCATCGTTACTAACTAAGTCCATCACCTCCCCTAATGACAACTTTTGAATATCAGAAAATAAAACCCCTGGCATTTCCATGTTATGACCTGCTAGGACATAGTTTCCTTTGCCCATTTCGGCATCTTCATAAAAATAAGTAGCCGCTCCAAGACTCAAAGTGTATTGATTTGCCCCTTTAAAAATTGGAAATGCTAAACCAAGTGCAGGAATCTGAATTTGTGCAAATACTTGTTTATTGACGCCCATTTTGATTGCTTCTTTTTGTATGGACAACATTTGACCCAAAGACATATCATTATTGACGTTCGTTGCATCCTCCTTATAACTCTTTGTGTGTGCATTGATTTGATCTACGGGCATCTTTTTTTCTATATTTTGCTTAAACACCTCTCCTTCATGTTTTTGGTAGCTAACATAGCCAAACACACTGCAAAAGACGATTAAAGCGACTCCTAAAAAACCAAATAACCATTTTTTCATCCATCTGCCTCCTTTCAGACAAAACAAAAAACACTTTTTCACAACGAAAAAGTGTTTTCTCTTATTACTATTCTATTTCATTTATCTGGTGGTTTTATATTGGTGTGTAGCCATTGCTAACATTAAGAATACAATTGGCACCCAACTGATTGTAGTTAATGTTTCTTCCATGAATGATTGACACATGATCGCTAAAAAAGCCCACAAGAATGTTAGTTGTCCGTTTGTCAGCTCACATTTTCTTACGAGCAACCATAAAAAACTAAGCAAAAGAATAATCGATAGAGCAAAACCAATCAATCCATAGTGATTGACGAGTGCGTGATACGTATTATGATTACCTAGAATCTGATTTCCTATATGGAAAAAGAAAGGTTCATCTCTACAAATATTTGTCCTGTTTTTTCGCCTAATGTTTCATAGAATTTGCGCCAAATTTCTTCTCGTCCTGTAAATAAATGAACTTTGTCTGACATTGCAGCAAAATAAGAAATCGGTAAAGCTAGAACCGAAACTGCTGCATACATCCAAAAGGACAAGTGTGTGTTTCGAAAAATCTTCTTAGGTAAAATTTCTAGGATAACGAAGATAACAAGCGCGTATAATGCTGCTTTCGATTGGCAAACCCAAATCGTTGCCCCAGCAAGAATCAACGCTGGTAATGATAGCAATCGCATGTACCATTTTCCAAATGAACTAGCAAATCCTGTGATAAGAAGAGCTAATGTCATTAAAGAACTACCTATCGTATTTGTATTGATCCAAATATCCGTTAAACTGGTTAAATTATCTTGATAGGTTTTAGCTTGTTCCTGAATATGGATTGTTTTTGTTACACCATCTACTTTTTCAGCGATTTTGTCCTTTAGATAACCTTGATAAGCAAAATAACTAAAAAGGAGAAAAACAATGATTACGCCCATGTAAGGATTAAATAAAGTTTTATTGTTTTTATTCATCTATCTACCTTCTATATTTGAATTAATTTAACTACATCTAACCAAGATAAACCACGTTAAATTTTACTATTCTTTTTATTCAATAACAATGCCACATCATAATTGATCATTTTCATATCATAATCGTCAAGAAACTTCTAATAATAGTTGGCAATTAGATCTTATTTTCACATAAGTTCGTTTCAACTGTTCAAAATTTTTCATTGATCCCAATAGACAGGCTTTCTCCTTTCCTGTTATCTGCATGTCACTGATATATTGCATGACAGATAACCTTTTAAGGTGTTTTTGTTTCATCGTTTTTAGTAACTTTTCTTCCATTTCTTTCGACACTTTTTTCTATTTTCGATTTCTTTACAATTCATGAGTTTTCCTACCTTCCTTGTTTTGATAAAAATAAAAAAGCCTATGATCACATACGCTCTACACTTCACTCTTGGGTTATCTTTTTCTTTCTTTTAACTACTGGCCTTGCTGGTTTCAAATCCTTGATTCCATTATAGGTTCTCCAATAATCAAACTCTTTTCGTAATCTTTCTTTTTCCATATCTGTTCCTTTGGATAAGGCTTTAAATACATCTTTAGGTGAATAACTACGAGCTAACAGCTGTACATACCTTCCTTTTGTCAAAGTATCCATATCCATCGCATCTAAAACTGGTCGCGCCATCTAATTTGCCTCCTAAATAAATTCTTTACTCGATGTCTAATGATAATACTAGCTTTTTATTATTCGTCGTAATTTCTGCACATTCTTCTTCATTATTTTCTGCGATTAACGCATAATAGCATGGTGATTTTACTTCGAAAAATTTCATGATCTATTCCTCCAATTTTTATTATTCTTTATCCGCTACAAAGTCAATGATTTCAACACTGACAATATAATCACTCAAATATGACCAGGTATCTTCTACAGACAATTCGTCTCCTTTGTCGTTCGTAAGCGTCATTTTAAACCACTCATCGCCTTCATCATCTTCAGGTAGCAAGCCGAATCCAATTGGATTATCAGTCAATGTTTAATCGTATAAATCATCCTCGTCTAATGCTAAAACATCTAATCCTTTACAATTTCCGCCTCTTCTAAACGTCACAAATCCTTTGTAATCCCAACGTTGGAAAGAAACCTTAATAGTATGTGTGCCCAATCGTATATTCGGATCATAATTTTTCATTTGTCATTCCTCCATTACGTAAATTTCATTTTCTCTATGTTTTATATCAATTTTTTCACTTTATTCAGGACTTGTTCATATTTTATCGTTTTTCGTTTACTTAAAAATACATAAAAAATTTCGACTCGTTTATGGCGTCCGAAACGAGAAACCCTAGTAGACAGCGGTAAATGCTCGATTGATCCAATAATCAACGTCCTCGCAAGTATCTACATGTACTGCAGCACACGACACAATTTCTTGTGCGTCCTCCCCATTACGAGAAGACCTACTCCTTATTCCATGAGTTTGCGTTAAAGTCTAGATCCCTTAGTAGCTGCTCATGATTAATCTAGACGCTATTCTAACTTGTCTAACTTCTAAATTCCCTCTTGTTTACTCTGCGCTTATTATTTACACAAATTCATTTCACCACTATCCAAACAAGCGCATTTACTCGATTGACCAATTTTTTACGTTACCAATCGTTAAAACCTACCCCGTCACTCCCCGAAGGGAATTGTTGATAGATCAAGTCTACTCCTTATTTTTCTAGTGACTCTAAGTTCCTTTAGAAGTCTCGACAATATTTTCAAGCAAGCGAAAAACGATAAAATACAAGTTATGAGAATGATCAATTCAGCTGATCAAACGCCCCATCCCTTTTGCGGTACAACGCAAGACTCCATTTTTTCTTCGACCAATCAGTACACCGTTTTGGTCATAAACATGTTTGATTGTTGGATATAGCTCTTTTAAGGGGATAGGATCTTTTAAAATTATTTGCTTTTGTTTCCCAATGTAATAAATCATTTCCTCTGAGACTTTGTCTTTCTGGATTATATATTTCTTACACTGCACAACGGTTTTACTTTGGCCAGTTGATAGTTTCTTCGTGATTTTCTCTGTAGCGGTACACCGTTTACCGTAGTGACAAATATCTTTGAGACTAAAAATTCCTGTATATGACATAAAATAAACCACCCAATTTCTTTAAATATTTTTAACAAGTTTTTCTTGTTATTTTTCAAAAATAGAGAATTGATTTTCGTTCATGACAAACAAAAAAGAGGGAACGCATCCAAACATGCGTTCCCTCTAATTTCAGCGTTCGTCATACGGCAAAGAGCCACACGGACATTTTTATAACATTATGCTTAGGCATAGATTCATCGTAATATCACGTATTTTTAACCTTAACACAGCCAAAAAAAGTGGTATCACTTTTGAATATCTGTTATACTAAATCCGTTGCGGGTAATACCGTAACACTGAAAGGTTAACGCATTAAGGGCCAAATCTTAATGCCGTGTATGAACGCTGACGAAGATTACCAGCCTTCCGAGTTCATACCGCCTTTCTTTTTTTTGTATTTTCAATTGTCCAAATTTATCGTCCAAAAGTGCAGAACGAAAATCAATTCATCACAGGCATAGCAGACAATTAAATTTATACAAAAAAATGTAAGCGAATAATATTCGTATTGCCTGAAAAGAAGTAATATCAAGATTTTTAGCTTGTTTAAATAATGAAATTATCTCTCTTCGCGTATTATTATAACTCAAAAAAAAGGAGTATGCAAACATACGTTCCCTTTTCTATATTTGAAATTAATTATTTCTTTTAACACTTATGACGTAAAAGGCTACGTTTGTGATTTTTATCATAATATTTTAACTTATAAATTCTATTAAAATAGCTATTATTTTGTAATATTCGTAATATAATTAGAATAATAAAAAATTTTTAATTTTAATGTTACTCCATGAAGCAACAATCACTTTGTCAGTAAAGTTTCACTCTAACCAGTCTTTCGTAATAGTGCTTGGGGAGCTTTCATAATTCAAACGTTTTTCACTTGATACTTTAGCAGCTATTGGTTTTTCGATAAACCAATTTTTTACATAGACAAAAATCAGGTTCTGGATATTTTCGACTTTTTCGGTTTTTAATTTTTGATAGGCTTTTAACAGTGTCGTGTATAATTCTTGTTCTGCATTGACATAATAACTATCGAGTTCTTCAAAAACTATCGAAATACCACTTTCTATTTCAGCTTTTTTCTTTGCATTATGAATAGTCTGGACGGTTTTTTGAGCTTCACTGTAACTTGAAGAAAATGTTTTTATCAAATTTAATACTCGTTCAGGGACAAACGTAGCAATGCTGTCGTTTGTCATAATTGTCTCAAAATTGTCTAACAACAATTGATCTTGTAGGCGGTCTTTTTCAGTGTCTATATTGTGTCTATTAGTGTCTAATATATTATTATTAAGTTCTGGTATGATTTTCATACCCTCTGATTTATCAACGTTTTGGCACGGTATGATTTTCATACCCTCTTGAGCCCCAAGGGATTCAGCGTCTGATTTTTCGTCGAGGGTGGGTATGATTTTCATACCCTCTGATTTATCAACGTTTTCCCTATTCTCTCTATCAAATTTTTCGAGTAAGTAGATATCATTTTCTGAGACTTTTAATTCTGCTAGATATAGTCTATTAGGATTATTTTTCCCTAACTGTTTGTTAAATCCCATCTGCTTTTGTAATAATAAACCAAAGGATTCCAACTCTTTTTTGATTGCTATCGCTTTTTGTTTTTGGCAGTTTAATACGCTACATAGTTCATTTGTCGTATAAGTAAAATAAACATTACCTTCTTCATCGATTTGTCGTTTGCTGATTGCGATCTCTAATCTTGCTTTTAAAAGCATATAGGCAATCTTAGTTGAATCTTTCATTTTTTTGTATTCGTCAGAAACAATAAAGACTTTTGGAAATTGATAAAATAATTCGTTGTAAACTCTATCCGCCTTAAAAAAATTAAAATCAGTCATTGTAGATCCTCTACTTTCACGTTGTTTTATTTATGTAAAATTACCTACTCTTTTCGAAAATAGCAAAGATAAATAAAAAATGCAAACGCATTAAAACTGTTTTTTAATTAAATACTACCTAAAATCAGAAATAAAATGAATTATGTACTACCTTTAAAGTCATTAAGAACTACTTTAAATAAATATTATTTATAATTAAATACTACCAGAAGAACGTATGAATAAAATTTAGTTTTAAAATTAAAGATAATTAAGTACTACCAGTGTCAAAACAAAAAATAAATTAAGAACTACCTTATGCATATAAAACATACTACCATTACTAGTGATATATACTACCTTATTTCAGTAGTATATATTATATTATTCTTATAAGACAAGGCTTTAGGCTAGAAAACAATAGATTATATACTACTAAAAAATACAATAAGTACTACCAATGTCAGATATATATAATAATTATGTACTACCATTAAAATTAACTTATTTAATAAGATACTACTGTGTTAATCTGAAAAAAATTACTTTAAAGTAGTTACATACTACCTGTTAAATTAGATACTACCATTAATACTTAAATTAGATACTACCTATATTTATATTAAGTACTACCGTTCTAGGAATAAGATAATAAAAAAATACTACCAAATTGCAATTAAATACTACTTAAAATGTAAAAAATAAGAACTACCCAAATTAGGTAGTTCTTAATAAGAGAATATCAGATAAATTTGTACAAGTCATAAAAAAATTAATCTTAAATTTTTAAATATATATACTTGTTAATTATAAACTAATTTATTTAGGTAGTACATAATTAACAGATAAAACTACATGCTTGTAGTTTGTCTAGCTAATGAGTTGCATATGATTTATATAAAGGTGTGCAGCATAACTTAGTTGAAGTTAAGAGAATAGAATAAATATTTTTTGTTTTGCTAATAATTAAACACTACCTAAATATGGTAGTGCTTAATTATATAATATTCATTTTGTTACAAATAATCGTATTATAAAAGCATAACAATTGGGATAACTATTTTTTAGATTATTTAAGTACTACTTAAATTAGGTAGTACTTAAATTTTGGTTTAAGGTAGTAGGTAATTAAGAAATAATATATATCTTCTTTTATAATAGAAGGGGAGAGGCCTAGTTAAAAGCAGCGACAATTAATAACAATGTATTTAATGCTTCACAAAATCCATTTGGTGGACAATGCATTGTTATTAGCGATGATCTACCGTTCTAAGTATTTTTTTCTATTGGTTGCATTCGTGACTAATTATGGTATAATTATGAGTAACAAAGAGGTATTTCATCATATCACCAAACCCCATCAGCGTGCAGGCTGATGGGGTTTTTTTTACGTTTCTATATTATAGAATTAACGGGTAGGCTTACTGTCTTTTTTGGCAATTTTGCAATCAAGCCACTTGCAGATGTAGTGTGCAGTTACCTCTGCAAATGGCTTGATTGCAAAAACAAAATCAAAAAGGTATTTCATTATATCTCCTCCTCCCCTTGACAGATTAGGCCGGGGTAGCAGACAGCAAAACTATTATAACATAACTGAAATACCTAAATGACATATACAGATATGATAATTTATGTATTGATTTTTCTAACAAAAGCACATATTTTAATATATACTACCTATTTTAGGTAGTATATATTTTTAGATACAATATCGATCAGTTTTGAGGAAATGAAATTCTAGATATTTTTTGCTAAATAGAGTTACTTTCAATATTTTTTAACGTAATTAGGCAGAAGTCACTCATCCTCTATAGGTTTGTGATGAAATTGCCATTGATCCATTTAAGTAAGAGCAAAAAACTGGAGGTTTATCAGGTAATTGGTCTAATGGATTTAAGTATGCGGTCACCGTGTATAGAGTTGCTTATGAGATTCAAGAAAATAAAGTTATTCCAGTATTGCTATATGGAACACATAACAATTTTTATGAATTAGCCGAGAACACTCGCAACTTTATTCGTGTAGATGAATCGGCTTCGGTTGAGTTATAACTTTAGCTATATCAATCAACCGACCGACATATGTTAAATCTATATATAATAAAAATACCTACTTAAATGGATGTTAACGGAAGTGTATGGTGAGTAGTTCACTCGTATTTTGATATCGTTTGTATATGTTTTCAGCGTTCTAAGTGGCTTATTTTGTCCAATAATAATATGGAGTGGAATCCCTTAAGAAACACCGTTGGCAATTGTTGTTATAACATGTTATAATTTATTCATCAAAAACTAAAAGGAGTGTGATAACATGGGAAAAGAACTAAAGGTTAGAAAGATCGGCAATAGCGTGGGAGTGATCCTTCCAAGCTCTCTTGGATTAAAAAGCGGAGACACTATCCAAGCCAAACAAGAAGGCAACTTATTCATATTAGACACTACTCAAATAGCAAAAGAACACGATCGCAAATTGATTGAAGAAAGTTTCCAAGACTTTGAGAAAGGTTTAACAGTTTCAGAAATTGAAATGGTAAAAGCTTTCGGAAAATACGGCTGGAGTGAATAGATGAAAGAGTACACGCTAGTTTATTCTAAAAGTTTCCAGACCAGCCTTGAAACGATAATAGAAGAATGGGAAAATGAGCTTGCTCTGTCTCCAGCCAGCATAAAAAGATTTGTAGGTGCGATCCAGAAGGCTTTAGAACTAACCAAAAATTTTCCAACTATGCATGAGGAAGTTTCCGAAATCTATGGAATGGATATCCCAACATATCGGATCGTGATCGGCAAAAGCTATGCCTTATTTTATCGGATCGACCATGAAAAAAAAGAGATACTTGTAGGACGTATTTTCCAATCTAAACAAATGAAACTAGGCTTTTAACAATAATTAGGCAAAAGTCGCTCATCCTCTACAGGTGG
>OFRN01000068.1_pt1 | contig 55253 bp, 51 predicted proteins | sample 1541701 | NCBI WGS metagenome assembly OFRN01 (sample SAMEA4413046, study PRJEB24355) | metagenome | biome: human; feature: gut; material: faeces | place: United Kingdom | collected 2010 | reverse complement strand
CCTATGTACAGAACTGAACGCACAAGGCAGTATTAACATCGTTAATTATTCACAGCATGATGAACAGGATGGAGTTTAACCCATGACCCCACTGAAAGCCGGTGATATCGCACCGAAATTTAGCTTACCGGACCAGGACGGCGAGGAAGTAAATTTAACCGACTTCCAGGGACAACGTGTCCTGGTTTATTTTTACCCGAAAGCCATGACCCCGGGCTGCACCGTACAGGCGTGCGGCTTGCGCGATAATATGGACGACCTGAAAAAAGCCGGCGTTGAAGTGCTGGGCATCAGCACCGATAAACCGGAAAAACTCTCCCGTTTCGCCGAAAAAGAGTTGCTGAACTTCACGCTGCTGTCTGATGAAAACCATCAGGTTTGCGAGCAGTTTGGCGTCTGGGGCGAAAAATCCTTTATGGGGAAAACCTACGACGGGATCCACCGGATTAGTTTCCTCATCGATGCCGATGGCAAAATCGAACACGTCTTTGATGATTTCAAAACCAGCAATCACCACGACGTGGTGCTGAACTGGCTGAAAGAAAACGCCTGATGCAAAGCAAGACGCCGGGAGAGGAAGCCCTCGCCCGGCGTCTTTTTTATTCTCATTGCCTTAGTCGTCGACCGCCAAACCATCCGGCCAGGCATGCACCACTGCTTTAATCAGCGTGGCCAGAGGAATGGCGAAGAAGACGCCCCAGAATCCCCACAGTCCGCCAAAGATCACCACCGACAGGATAATCACCAGCGGGTGTAAATTGACCGCTTCCGAGAACAGCACCGGAACCAGCAGGTTACCGTCCAGCCCCTGAATAATCAGATAGACCGCAAACAGGCTCCAGAACTCGGTGCCAGCGCCAAACTGAAACAGCGCCACCCCCACCACCGGAATGGTCACCACAAACGCGCCGATATAGGGGATCAGCACCGAGAAGCCCACCAGCACCGCCAGCAGCAGCGAATAGTTGAGGCCAAAGAGAATAAAGCCTATCCAGGTGGCGACGCTGACGACAATCATCTCCAGCACCTTGCCGCGAATGTAGTTGGTGATCTGCTGGTTCATCTCTTTCCACACCTGCCCGGCAAGCCCGCGATTGCGCGGCAGAACGCGGCGCACCGCGTTGAGCATCTGCTCTTTATCCTTCAGCAGGAAGAAGACCATCAGCGGCACCAGCACCAGATAGACCGCCAGGGTGAGTAGCCCCACCAGCGAGGCCAGAGAGTACTTAACCACCGAGTCGCCCACCGTCAGCATCCGGGTGCGCATATTTTCCGCCATCGCATCGATAATGCCGGCATCCATTAACGCCGGATAGCGCCGCGGCAGCGTGGCGGCGAAATCAGAGAGCTTATTTAGCATGCCCGGCATATCGCGGATGAGGTAGATCCCCTGCTGCCAGGCTACCGGCAGCACCACAAAGGCCAGCAACAGCAGGATGCCCACAAAGAGGATCAGCACCAGCGAGGTGGCCCAGGTGCGCGACAGACCGATGCGCTCCAGACGAACGGTCGGCCACTCCAGCAGATAGGCCAGCACGATAGCCACCAGCAACGGGGCCAGCAGGCCGCTGAAAAAGAACATAATGCCGAAACCGGCAAGCAAAATAACCAGCAGCGCTATCGCCTCAGGGTCGCTGAATCGACGGCGGTACCACTGCATTAACATCTCAAGCATAAAACCTTCCCTGAAGGGCCAAGCGGCGACAATCCGGGGAATTGTATCGAAATGTCACAAAAAAGACTTCGCTTTTTGATGCGCCGCAGTCAAACCGTTCTCCGCCATGAAGAACATATTTTCAAGGCGGCCAACGCCAGCTAAACTCGCTGGGATGCGGCCAGGGAACATTACGCCGCACAATCGGTCAAACTGGCACACCCACATTACAGGACAGAGGTTATGTTCAGGCAGTTGAAGAAAACGCTGGTGGCGACCGCGATCGCGTCGCTGACGCTGGGTTCGATAGGTCCTGCTTTTGCTGACTCCGCAGATACCCTGCCGGACATGGGAACCTCCGCAGGAAGCACGCTGTCAATCGGTCAGGAAATGCAGATGGGGGATTACTACGTCCGCCAACTGCGCGGTAGCGCGCCGCTGATCAACGACCCTCTGCTGGTGCAATATATCAACGGGCTGGGTATGCGTCTGGTGGCTCACGCCAACTCGGTGCGTACCCCGTTCCACTTCTATTTGATTAATAACGACCAGATCAACGCCTTCGCCTTCTTCGGCGGCAATGTGGTCCTCCACTCCGCCCTGTTCCGCTACTCTGATAACGAGAGCGAACTGGCCTCTGTCATGGCGCACGAAATCTCCCACGTGACGCAGCGCCATCTCGCCCGCGCGATGGAAGATCAGAAGCGCAATGCGCCGCTGACCTGGGTCGGTGCCCTGGGTTCGATTCTGCTGGCGATGGCCAGCCCGCAGGCCGGAATGGCGGCCCTGACCGGGACGCTGGCCGGTACTCAGCAGGGTATGATCAGCTTCACCCGCCAGAACGAAGAAGAGGCCGACCGGATTGGCATTCAGGTTCTGCAGCGCTCGGGTTTCGACCCACAGGCCATGCCGATGTTTATGGGTAAACTGCTTGACGAGTCGCGCTACTCGACGCGACCGCCGGAAATGTTGCTCACCCACCCCCTGCCGGAAAGCCGACTGGCCGATGCCCGTAACCGCGCCAACCAGATGCGCCCGGTGGTGGTACAGTCCTCGGCGGACTTCTATCTGGCGAAGGCGCGTACCCTCGGGATGTACACCAACGGCGACAACAAGCTGGGCACCGATCTGCTGAACGCCTGGGATAAAGGCAATATCCGCCAACAGCATGCCGCCCAGTATGGTCGCGCTCTGCTGGCGATGGAAAGCAATAACTTTGACCAGGCACGCAAAACGCTGCAGCCGCTGCTCAACACCGACCCGCAAAATGCCTGGTATCTCGATCTGGCCACCGATATCGACCTCGGACAGAAGAAAACCAGCGACGCCATCAATCGCCTTAAAAACGCCCGCGAGCTGCGTACTAATCCGGTGCTGCAGCTGAACCTGGCCAACGCCCTGCTGCAGGGCGGGCAGCCCGGGGAAGCGGCGACCATTCTGAACCGGTATACCTTTACCTATAAAGAGGATGGCAACGGCTGGGACCTGCTGGCCCAGGCGGAAGGCGCGCTGGGCAATCGCGATCAGGAGCTGGCGGCGCGGGCTGAAAGCATGGCGCTGGTCGGCCAGCTGGAGCAGGCGATTTCCCTGCTCAGCAGCGCCAGCTCGCAGGTGAAACTGGGTAGCCTGCAGCAGGCACGTTACGATGCCCGTATCGATCAGCTACGCGATCTGCAGGCTCGCTTCCGTCTCTATCAAAAAATGTAAGGAGACCCCATGACCGACGCGGTAAAAATTTACCATAACCCACGCTGCTCCAAGAGCCGCGAAACGCTGAGCCTGCTGCAGAGCCGCGGCATCGATCCTGAGGTGGTGCTTTATCTTGAGACGCCACCGGATGCCGGGACGCTGCGCCAGCTGCTGCAGCTGCTGGGTATGGAGAGCCCCCGCGAGCTCATGCGCCAGAAAGAGGATCTGTATAAATCGCTCAATCTGGCCGACCCGGCTCTCAGCAACGCGGCGCTGATACAGGCGATGGTCGACAATCCGAAACTCATCGAGCGCCCTATCGTCGTCAGCCGCGGCCAGGCGCGTATTGGCCGCCCGCCGGAACAGGTTCTTGAGATCGTAAGCTAACTCACCCGCGCCGCGCTTGCGCGGCGCTTTTTTTTACGTGGGCGATTCCAGATCTTTCACGCCAATATCTCCCGCCCGCCGGACGGTGCTACTGTTCATCCATCGCTCAATCCACTGGACGGATGAACATGAAAAAGCCGACCTCCACGCCCCATGACGCCGTGTTTAAGACCTACCTCTCCCATCCCGATACCGCCCGTGATTTCCTGCAACTGTATCTGCCCGAGACGCTGCTTAAAGTGTGCGATCTGCGTACGCTGCATCTCGAGTCCGGGCATTTTGTCGAAGACGATCTGCGTCCCTTTTACGCCGACATTTTGTATTCCCTGAAAACCACGGCGGGCGACGGTTATATTTATGCGCTTATCGAACACCAGAGCACGCCCGACCGGCATATGGCCTTTCGTCTGATGCGCTACGCCATCGCCGCCATGCAGCGCCATCTCGATGCCGGCCACGATCGCCTGCCGCTGGTGATCCCTGTTCTCTTCTACCACGGTCTGGTGAGCCCCTATCCGTTCTCTCTGCGCTGGCTCGATGAATTCGTCGCTCCGGAGCTGGCCGGCCACCTTTATCACGGGGCGTTTCCGCTGGCGGACATAACCGTCATTCCGGATGACGAGATTGCCACCCACCAGCGCATGGCAACGCTGGAGTTACTGCAAAAACATATTCGACAACGCGATCTGGCGCAGCTCCTCGACAAGCTGAGCGAATTATTATTGACTGGACTGGCGACGGAATCGCAGGTACAAGCCCTGATGCACTATCTGGTACAGGCAGGCAACACGCGCGAGCCGATTAAATTCATTCGCGAGCTGGCGTTACGTACGCCGCAGCATAAGGAGACGTTGATGACGATTGCGGAATATCTGGAACAACAGGGGCTGGAGCGGGGCCTGGCGCAAGGCCGTCAGGAAGGACGGAAAGAAGAGGCGCAGCGCATCGCTGTCGCTATGCTGCACAGCGGCCTTCCGCGCGACCTGGTCGCCCGGTTGACCGGGCTGACGGAGCAGGAGCTGACTCCCCTGGCGGACTAAAGCTTAAGGATCTCTTTCACGAAGGGGATCGTCAGCTTGCGCTGAGCGGTAATCGAGGCATGATCCAGCTGATCGAGGGTCATAAACAGCGAACGCATCTCGCGATCCAGCCGCTTCAGCAGGAAGCGGCACACATCTTCCGGCATCTCGAAGCCGCGCAGTCTGGCGCGCAGCTGCAGCGCCTGCAGTTTGTCTTCATCCGACAGCGGCTGCAGCTTATAGATCTGCCCCCAGTCCAGCCGTGAGGCCAGATCCGGCAGGCCAAGATTCAGCTGCCGCGGCGGCCGATCGCCGGTGATCAGCAGCCGGGTTTTGCCTGATTCCAGGATCCGGTTATAGAGATTAAAGATGGCCATCTCCCAGGGCTCATCGCCGGCGACGCACTCGATGTTATCGATGCACACCAGCGCCAGCTGTTCCATCCCCTCCAGCACCTCGGGCACAAACCACGTCCGTTTATCCAGCGGCACGTAGCCTACCGCATCCCCGCGCTGGGAAAGCTCCGCGCAGGCGGCGTGTAACAGGTGGCTACGACCTGCCCCTTCACGTGACCAGATATAAATGTACCCGCTGTGTTCCTGGCGCAGTACGTTCTGGAGGGCGGCAAGTAGGGAAGGATTATCACCCGGCCAGAAACTCGCGAAGGTTTCGTCGTCAGGAAGATACAGTGGCAAAGAGAGCTGTGCCGGTGCGTTCAGATGGACCTCAACATAGGCTTACAGAAAAACGCGAAGAGTTTACCACAGATTTAGGTCAGGAGAGAACCGGGCGGGATCGCCGCCCGGTCAGGCGATCGTTATTTAAACTCTTCGCTATCCGCCGCGTCGAGGACCACCTCTTCCGGACGCAGGACGCTGATAAGCTTGAAAATCAGGCTGAGGGCGATGCCCACGATAGTCGCCAGCGCCATCCCTTTCAGCTCGGCGGCGCCAATGTGCACTTTAGCGCCGCTAACGCCGATGATCAGGATCACTGAGGTGAGGATCAGATTCTGCGCTTTACTGTAATCCACCTTCGATTCAATCAGTACGCGGATCCCCGAGGCGCCGATCACCCCGTACAGCAGCAGGGAAACGCCGCCCATCACCGGCACCGGGATGATCTGGATAGCCGCCGCCAGTTTGCCGACGCAGGAGAGCAGAATCGCAATGATCGCCGCGCCGCCGATTACCCAGGTGCTGTAGACCCGGGTAATCGCCATCACGCCGATATTTTCACCGTAGGTAGTGTTGGGCGTCGAACCGAAGAAGCCGGAAACGATCGTCGACAGGCCGTTGGCAAACATCGAACGATGCAGGCCCGGGTCGCGGATCAGATCGCGCTTAACGATATTGGCGGTCACCACCAGATGCCCCACGTGCTCGGCAATCACCACCAGCGCGGCGGGCAGTATGGTGAAGATAGCAAACCACTCAAAGCGCGGAGTGTAGAAAGTCGGCAGCGCGAACCAGTGCGCCTCGGCGATCGGGGTGGTATCGACCACGCCCATCACAAACGACAGCGCATAGCCCACCAGCACGCCGATCAGGATCGGGATAATCGCCAGGAAGCCGCGGAACAGCACGGATCCGAACATCGTCACCGCCAGGGTCACCATCGAGATAATAATGGTTTTACTGTCCGGTGACTGGCCGTCGGCCGGCAGCAGCCCGGCCATATTAGCCGCCACGCCCGCCAGTTCGAGGCCGATAACCGCCACGATGGCGCCCATCGCCGCCGGCGGGAACATCACATCCAGCCAGCCGGTACCGGCTTTTTTGACAATAAAGGAGACGAGGCAGAACAGCACGCCGCACATAATAAAGCCGCCCAGCGCCACTTCGTAGCCCAGCGGCAACAGCAGCAGCACCGGGGAGATAAAAGCGAAGCTTGATCCCAGATAAGCGGGAATTTTGCCTTTACAGATAAAGAGGTACAACAGCGTACCGATGCCGTTGAACAGCAGGACGGTGGCCGGGTTAATGTGGAACAGAATAGGCACCAGTACCGTTGCGCCAAACATGGCGAACAGATGTTGCAAACTAAGCGGGATTGTCTGTAAAAGCGGCGGTCTTTCACTCACCCCGATGGCACGGCGCGTCATAGTGTATTCCTCTGAGAGTCGTCTGTTATTTGCTGTGGATTACTTTTATTCAAAAAAAAGCCGACTCTCAAAGTCGGCTTTTTTCGCGGTATATTTTATTTCGTTCCAAAAATCTTGTCGCCGGCATCGCCGAGACCGGGAATGATATACCCGTGCTCGTTCAGTCCCTTATCGACAGAGGCGGTGTACAGCTCAACGTCCGGGTGGGCTTTCTCCAGCGCGGCAATCCCTTCCGGCGCCGCCACCAGCACCAGCACCTTGATGCTGGTGCAGCCGGCGTTTTTCAGCAGATCGATAGTGGCGATCATCGACCCACCGGTGGCCAGCATCGGGTCAACGACCAGCGCCATACGTTCATCGATGTTAGACACCAGTTTCTGGAAGTAAGGCACCGGCTCGAGGGTTTCTTCATTGCGATAGATACCGACCACGCTGATACGCGCGCTTGGCACGTGCTCCAGCACCCCTTCCATCATGCCGAGGCCAGCGCGCAGGATAGGCACAACGGTAATTTTCTTGCCCTTGATCTGCTCGACTTCCACCGGACCGTTCCAGCCCTCAATAGTGACTTTCTCAGTCTCCAGATCGGCGGTGGCTTCATAAGTCAGTAAGCTGCCCACTTCTGAGGCGAGTTCACGGAAGCGTTTGGTGCTGATGTCGTGCTCGCGCATCAGGCCCAGCTTGTGTTTGACGAGTGGGTGTTTGACTTCCACAATCTTCATTCTCTTTCTCCTCTGAGGGGCAGCCACAAAAAAAATCGCGGGATTATACCGCTTTTTGCGGATTGTGCCATACCCATCTTGCTTGACGTATATCAAGCAAAGTGATTTAGAGACAAAAAAACCGGAGGCGAGGCTCCGGCTTGGGTGCGGGGTGCAGTCCATACGCTTACGCGGGCCTACGTGTATTGTAGGTCGGTTAAGCGTTAGCGCCACCCGACTACGACAGGTTCTCCCCGTTGCTGGCAATTACCTGCTGATACCAGGCAAAGGACTTTTTCCGGCTGCGTGCCAACGTGCCATTGCCTTCATTATCTTTATCGACATAAATAAAGCCGTAGCGTTTTTTCATTTCCCCCGTGCCGGCGGAAACCAGATCGATACAGCCCCAGGGGGTGTAGCCCATCAGATCGACGCCATCCTCGACCACCGCCTTTTTCATCTCCGCGATATGGGCGGAGAGATAATCGATGCGATACTGGTCATTGACGCTGCCGTCCGCTTCGCGGACATCAATCGCGCCAAAGCCGTTTTCGACAATAAACAGCGGCAGCTGGTAGTGATCCCAGAACCAGTTCAGCGAATAGCGCAGGCCGACCGGGTCAATCTGCCAGCCCCAGTCCGACTTTTTGACGTACGGGTTGGAGACCAGGCTGGTGGTTTCATCATAATCAAGCAAGGGGTTGTCTTCGGTGGCTTTGGTAGCGAACGACATATAGTAGCTAAAGCCAATGTAGTCGACACAGCCCTCGGTTAACGCCTGACGATCGGCTTCGGTGATATCCAGAGTAAAGCCGCGGCGGGCAAAATAGTTGAGCAGATGCTGCGGATAGCGACCGCGCACGTGGACGTCGGTAAACCAGTAACGGCGGTGCATAGCGTTCATCGCCATCATCATATCGTCCGGGGCGCAGGTCAGCGGATAGATGGGGCACATAGCGATCATGCAGCCAATCTGCAGCGCCGGGTTGATCTCGCGCGCCGCTTTCACCGCCAGGGCGCTGGCCACCAGCTCATAGTGCGCGGCCTGGTACATCACCGGTTCCCGGTCTTCATCCGGCAAATATTTCAAACCGGAGTTGGTGAAGGGGGCAAAGTCCTCATGGAAGTTGGCCTGGTTGTTGATCTCGTTAAAGGTCATCCAGTACTTCACTTTATGTTGATAGCGGGTGAAGACGACCCTGGCAAAGCGCACGAAAAAGTCGATTAGCTTGCGGTTGCGCCAGCCGCCGTACTCGGTGACCAGGTGATAAGGCATTTCAAAATGCGACAGCGTAATGACTGGCTCAATGCCGTGTTTCAGGCATTCGTCGAACAGATCATCATAAAACTGCAGGCCAGCCTCGTTGGGCTCCAGCTCATCGCCCTGCGGGAAAATACGCGTCCAGGCAATCGAGGTGCGAAAACATTTGAAGCCCATCTCGGCAAACAGCGCCAGGTCCTGTGGATAACGATGATAAAAATCGATCGCCTCATGGTTCGGGTAGTTTTTCCCGGCCACCACGCCGTCGGTAATTTCCCGCGGCACGCCGTGGGCGCCGGCGGTCATCACATCCGCCACGCTGATCCCCTTGCCGCCCTCCTGCCAGCCGCCCTCTAACTGATGCGCTGCGACCGCGCCGCCCCACAGAAAACCTGCTTTAAATCCGGACATAGTCTCTCCCTAATGTCGATCGTCGTCTGGCGAACGATACAGCTGATTAAAATGGTAAACCGCGCCAATCAGGCCGGCATCGTTGCCGTGACTGACGGTATCGAGATAGTCGGCAATGCCGAACCAGGCCAGATGCTGGCGCAGTAGCGTCAGAAATCCTGGGCGTTCCACAACGCCGCCACCGATAAAAATGGTCTGCGGATCGAAGATATGGACGAGGTTATAAAGGCCATGGCCCAGGCCATTGAAGAACTCGGCGACCAGACGCTGACAAACCGGGTCGCCGGCGTCATAGCGGTCGAAAATCAGTTCGCCTGTCACGCTATCCAGCGGCGCGCCAATATGTTGCGCATAGCGATGGCGCAGCACCCGCAGAGTGCAGTTCTCATTCATCGAATAGCGACGAGGATCGCGTCCGCCGGGACGGTCGGTAAGCATGTAGCCGAATTCGCCGGCACGAAAACGCGCCCCGTTGATCAGCTGGTGTTGGCAGAAAATCGCCCCACCGATGCCAGTACCGATAGTGAGCACCAGAAAATTGGCCATCTCCGCCGCTTTGCCCTGCCAGCGCTCGGCCAGCAGCACACAGTTGGCGTCGTTTTCCACCGAGACCGGCAGCCCGGTTCGCGTCTCGAGCCACGATTTCATGGCGAAGTTATCAAATCGACGGATAGCGCCGCCCATGGTGATAAGACCGCTGTGCGGATCGATATAGCCCGGCGCGCTGATGGCTATTCCTTCACACGACGGATGGGCCGCCAGCCACGACAGCATTGCCTGTAAGATCCGATCGCCATCGCTGTCATTGATTGACTGCCTGGCGGTTTCCAGCAGCCTGCCGTCGCGGGCCATCACGCCCATCTTTAACGCGGTGCCACCGATATCAAATGCCGCAATCTTCATTCATCCCTCTCCTGACCCGCGTCAATCACCGACAAAATGCGTGGCACACCAACACGGAAACCGGTTTCAGTCGTATAATGAGGATTCCTTTACGTAGAGGCAAGCACCAGACTGTACCCGGTTTCATTTTCGTGAGCAGTATCAAATTTAACCATTCATCAGCGGTTTTACGCCAACTGTAAAGCAGGCTCGCAAACGTTTGCTTTCCCTGTTAGAATTGCGCCGATTTTTCTTGCTTACCGCAAACGCGTGGAGACTTCGCAGTGACCGATAAAACCTCTCTCAGCTATAAAGATGCCGGCGTGGATATTGATGCAGGCAACGCTCTCGTCGACCGTATTAAGGGCGTGGTGAAGAAAACCCGTCGCCCGGAAGTGATGGGGGGACTGGGCGGATTCGGCGCGCTGTGCGCACTGCCGCAGAAATACCGCGAGCCGGTACTGGTCTCCGGCACCGACGGCGTCGGTACCAAGCTGCGTCTGGCAATGGATCTGAAGCGTCACGACACCATCGGTATCGACCTGGTCGCCATGTGCGTGAACGACCTGGTGGTTCAGGGCGCTGAGCCGCTGTTTTTCCTGGATTATTACGCCACCGGTAAACTGGACGTCGATACCGCAGCCAGCGTCATCAACGGCATCGCCGAAGGCTGCCTGCAGTCCGGTTGCGCGCTGGTCGGTGGTGAAACCGCAGAGATGCCCGGGATGTACCACGGCGAAGATTACGACGTGGCGGGTTTCTGCGTCGGGGTAGTGGAAAAATCAGAAATCATCGACGGCAGCAAAGTGACCGATGGCGACGTGCTGGTGGCGCTGGCGTCCAGCGGCCCGCACTCTAACGGCTATTCGCTGGTGCGTAAGATCATTGAGGTTAGCGGCGTTGACCCACAAACTACCGACCTTGACGGTAAACCGCTGGCCGACCATCTGCTGGCGCCAACCCGCATCTATGTGAAATCGGTGCTTGATCTGATCGCCAGCGTTGACGTCCACGCTATTGCCCACCTGACCGGCGGCGGCTTCTGGGAAAACATTCCGCGCGTACTGCCGGATAACACCCAGGCGATCATCGATGAGTCCTCCTGGCAGTGGCCATCCGTCTTCAACTGGCTGCAAACCGCCGGTAACGTCAGCCAGCATGAAATGTACCGTACCTTTAACTGCGGCGTAGGGATGATTATCGCCCTGCCGGCAGCGGAAGCGGACAAAGCGATTGCCCTGCTGAATGACAAAGGTGAAAACGCGTGGAAAATCGGGTATATCAAAGCCTCCGATTCCGAACAGCGTGTGGTCATTGCATGAAAAACATCGTGGTGCTGATTTCCGGTAGCGGCAGCAATTTGCAGGCGATCATCGACGCCTGCGGCCGGAAACAGATAAACGGCACCCTGCGTGCGGTATTCAGTAACAAGGCTGATGCGTTCGGCCTTGAGCGCGCGCGCCTGGCCGGCATCCCGGCCCATGCGCTGGCGCAAAGTCAGTTTGCCGACCGGGAAGCATTCGATCGTCAGCTGATGCATGAAATCGACGCCTACGCCCCGGATCTGGTGGTGCTGGCAGGCTATATGCGTATCCTTAGCCCGGCGTTCGTCAGCCACTATCAGGGACGTCTGCTGAACATCCATCCCTCGCTACTGCCGAAGTATCCTGGCCTGCATACTCATCGTCAGGTGCTGGAGAACGGTGACGAGGAGCACGGTACCTCGGTGCACTTCGTCACCGATGAGCTGGACGGTGGGCCGGTTATCCTGCAGGCCAAGGTGCCGGTCTTCGCTGGCGACAGCGAGGAGGAAATCACGGCGCGGGTTCAGGCCCAGGAACATGCCATTTATCCGCTGGTCATCAGCTGGTTCGTCGATGGACGTCTGCGCATGGCAGGCAACCACGCCTGGCTGGATGAGCGACAGCTTCCCCCGCAGGGCTATGCCGCCGACGAATGAACAACCAGCCCCGCATGAGCACATCGCGGGGCTTTTTTTTAATTAAAAGTGTTTACTAATCAAACATCTCACAGAAATAATTCTTCTTACTGTCATATTGTTGTGACACAGTAAATCGCTATGCAGAAAAATTCGTCATAATAGTCTACGTCCTGTGAGTAAAACGGAGTGTGAGCGGTAATGGGCCAGGAAAAGCTATACATCGAAAAAGAACTCAGCTGGTTGTCTTTTAACGAACGCGTGCTGCAGGAAGCGGCGGACAAGAGTAACCCGCTGATTGAGCGCATGCGCTTCTTAGGGATTTACTCCAACAACCTGGATGAGTTTTACAAAGTGCGCTTCGCTGAGCTGAAGCGCCGGATTATTATCAGTGAAGAACAAGGCAGTACCGCCCATTCTCGCCACCTGTTAGGCAAAATTCAGGCCCGCGTTCTGAAGGCCGATCAGGAATTCGATAGTCTGTATAATGAACTGTTGCTGGAGATGGCGCGTAACCAGATCTTCCTGATCAACGAGCGCCAGCTGTCCGTCAATCAGCAGGCCTGGCTGCGCAACTACTTCAAGCAGTATTTACGCCAGCATATCTCGCCGATCCTGATCAACCGCGAAACGGACCTCGTGCAGTTCCTGAAAGATGATTACACCTATCTGGCGGTAGAGATTATCCGCGGGGAAAACATCAACTATGCTCTGCTGGAAATACCGTCGGATAAAGTGCCGCGCTTCGTGAACCTGCCGCCGGAAGCGCCGCGTCGCCGCAAGCCAATGATCCTCCTGGATAACATCCTGCGCTATTGCCTGGACGATATTTTTAAAGGCTTCTTTGATTACGATGCGCTGAACGCCTACTCGATGAAGATGACCCGTGACGCCGAGTACGATCTGGTGCATGAGATGGAGTCGAGCCTGATGGAGCTGATGTCCTCCAGCCTCAAGCAGCGCCTGACCGCCGAGCCGGTTCGCTTCGTCTACCAGCGCGATATGCCGGATGCGATGGTCGAAATGCTGCGCGATAAGCTCTCCATTTCCAACTACGACTCAATGCTGCCGGGCGGCCGCTATCACAACTTTAAAGACTTTATCGGCTTCCCGAACGTCGGTAAGGCCAATCTGGTCAATAAACCCATGCCGCGCCTGCGTCATCTGTGGTTTGATAAATTCCGCAACGGCTTCGACGCCATTCGCGAACGCGACGTGCTGCTCTACTATCCCTATCACACCTTTGAGCACGTGCTGGAGCTGCTGCGTCAGGCCTCCTTCGACCCCAGCGTATTGGCGATCAAAATCAACATTTACCGCGTGGCCAAGGATTCGCGCATTATTGACGCGATGATCCACGCCGCCCACAACGGTAAGAAAGTCACCGTAGTGGTGGAGCTGCAGGCGCGCTTCGATGAAGAGGCTAACATTCACTGGGCGAAACGCCTGACGGAAGCGGGAGTCCACGTTATCTTCTCTGCGCCAGGTCTGAAGATCCACGCCAAGCTGTTCCTTATCTCGCGTAAAGAAGGCGATGAGGTGGTGCGCTACGCCCACATCGGCACCGGTAACTTTAACGAGAAGACGGCGCGGATCTACACCGACTATTCGCTGTTAACCGCCGATGCGCGCATTACCAATGAAGTCCGCCGGGTGTTTAACTTTATCGAGAACCCCTATCGTCCGGTTAGCTTCGACTACCTGTTGGTGTCGCCGCAGAACTCGCGTCGTCTGCTGTATGAGATGATCGATCGCGAGATCGCCAATGCGCAAAACGGGCAACCGTCCGGGATTACGCTGAAGCTGAACAATCTGGTGGATAAAGGTCTGGTGGACCGACTGTATGCCGCCTCCAGCTCCGGCGTGCCGGTTAATCTGCTGATCCGCGGCATGTGCTCGCTGATCCCGGGTCTGGAAGGTATCAGCGAAAATATCCGCGTCATCAGTATTGTGGACCGTTTCCTCGAGCACGACCGGGTCTACTGTTTTGAAAACGGTGGCGATAAACAGGTCTGGCTCTCCTCTGCCGACTGGATGACGCGTAACATCGATTATCGCATCGAAGTTGCCGCTCCGCTGCTCGATCCGCGTCTGAAGCAGCGGGTGCTGGATATTTTTGATATCCTGTTCAACGATACGGTAAAAGCGCGCTATCTTGATAAAGAACTGAGTAACCGCTATGTGCCGCGCGGCAATCGCCGTAAAGTGCGCGCGCAAATGGCGATTTACGATTATCTCAAATCACTCGAACAACCCGACTAACCTATGCCAATAAACGATAACACCCCTCGGCCGCAGGAGTTCGCTGCGGTTGACCTTGGTTCGAACAGTTTTCATATGGTGATCGCCCGTGTCGTCGACGGCGCCATGCAGATCATCGGACGCCTGAAACAGCGCGTACATCTGGCCGATGGCCTCGATGAAAACTCGGTGTTGAGCGAAGAAGCCATGACCCGTGGGCTGAACTGCCTGTCGCTGTTTGCCGAACGCCTGCAGGGGTTCTCCCCCTCCAGCGTCTGTATCGTCGGGACGCATACGCTGCGTCAGGCGACCAACGCGGCGGAGTTTCTTAAACGCGCGGAAAAAGTGATCCCCTACCCGATCGAGATCATCTCCGGTAATGAAGAAGCGCGCCTGATTTTTATGGGCGTTGAGCACACGCAGCCGGAGCGCGGCCGCAAGCTGGTGATTGATATCGGCGGTGGTTCAACCGAGCTGGTCATTGGCGAAGATTTTGAGCCCCGCCTGGTGGAAAGCCGCCGCATGGGCTGCGTGAGCTTCTCGCAGGCCTATTTCCCTGGCGGCGTTATCAATAAAGAGAACTTCCAGCGCGCGCGCCTGGCGGCGGTGCAGAAACTGGAGACGCTGGCCTGGCAGTTCCGTATTCAGGGATGGACAGTGGCGCTGGGCGCCTCCGGCACCATTAAAGCCGCCCAGGAAGTGCTGGTGGCGATGGGCGAGAAGGACGGATTTATTACGCCGGAGCGCCTCGAGATGCTGGTAAATGAGCTGTTGAAGCATAAAAACTTCGACGCGCTCAGTCTGCCCGGTCTCTCAGAAGACCGTAAAGCGGTCTTTGCGCCTGGGCTGGCGATCCTCTGCGGTGTGTTTGACGCGCTGGCCATCAAAGAACTTCGTCTGTCCGATGGCGCGCTGCGCGAAGGTGTCCTGTACGAGATGGAAGGCCGCTTCCGCCACCAGGATATTCGTAGCCGCACGGCACAGAGTCTGGCAAATCAGTACAACATCGATCGCGAACAGGCGCGCCGGGTACTGGAAACTACCACCCAGATGCTGGAGCAGTGGCAGGAGCAGAATCCCAAGCTGGCCAATCCGCACCTCGCGGCGCTGTTGAAATGGGCGGTGATGCTCCATGAGGTAGGGCTGAATATCAACCACAGCGGCATGCATCGTCACTCGGCCTACATTCTCCAAAATAGCGACCTGCCGGGCTTCAACCAGGAGCAGCAGATGCTGATGGCCACCCTCGTACGCTATCATCGCAAAGCGATCAAGCTCGACGATCTGCCGCGCTTTACGCTATTCAGGAAAAAGCAGTTTCTGCCGCTAATTCAGCTACTGCGCCTGGGCGTACTGCTGAATAATCAGCGTCAGGCTACCACTACGCCGCCGACGCTGCGCCTGCAGACGGAAGCTCACCACTGGACGCTGACGTTTCCGCACAACTGGTTTAGCCAGAATGCGCTGGTGCTGCTGGATCTGGAAAAAGAGCAACAGTACTGGGAAGGCGTGCCGGAATGGATGCTAAAGATTGCTGAAGAAGAGCCAGACGCCTGATCGTATCTCTGGCTATCAACCGAGCCGGGCGCTTACGCCCGGCTTTTTGCTGCTCAGCCGGTCATCTCCTCCGCCAACTGCGTCAGAGGTACCGGTACCCCGATATCATAGCCCTGCATATAATCGATCCCCAGCGTGATGACCGCCTGACGTATTTCCGGCGACTCCACATATTCGGCCACCACCTGCATGTTCTTCATACGCGCCAGACGACAAATAGAGTCCACGACCTGGTAATCAAGACTGCTGGCAAGCAGATTGCGAATAAAACTGCCGTCGATTTTAAGAATGTCGACGTTCATTGTTTTTAACCGGGCGTAGCTGGCGTAGCCGGTACCAAAATCATCGATCGCCACCCGGCAGCCCAGCGCCCGCAGATGTTCTAAAGTCTGGCAGACCAGCTCGGGATTGCTGAGCGCGTAGTTCTCGGTCAGCTCGAAAATAATCTGCCATGGCTCAATGTTGTAGGCCTGCAGCAGCGCTTCGACCTCCTGAGGAAACTGGCTGCGGCTCAGCGACACCGGAGAAAGATTGATCGCCAGCCGCAGACCAGGCAGCGCCCGCCGGTTGGCGTCCATAAAGGCCAGCGTATGCTCAATAACCCACTGGTCCACCCGCGTGGACAGCCCAAACTCGTGCGCCACCGGCAAGAACTCGTTTGGCCCCGTTAGCTCACCCGACTCCCCTTCCATCCTCACCAGCACTTCATGATAGCGATCGCCGCGAATGCCCTGGATAGGCTGCGCCATCAGGACAAAATGGTCATGTTCCAGCGCTTTGAGAATGCGGTTCATCATCACGACTTTATCTTTCAGATCCTGCTGAACATGGCCCGCGCCGCGGCGCTGTAAATTTTCCGGATGGCCGCTGGCTAACGACATGTCGGCAATGGTGTTCAACTCGCCAAGCAGTAAATACAGATGCTTGACCGGCGAGCGAACGTTGCAATAGCTCATGCCGATCCGCGGCTGCAGGGGGACCCCGTCCCAGTGGAAACGGAACTGTCGCAGGGAGCGGTCAATTAAGTGAATGCGCGCCTGGTGCCCTTCGCTATTGAGACGGAACACTAAATCGTGACCGGCAAGATGATATACCGCTTCGTTGGGCTGCAGCAGCGTTCTCAGGTGGTTCGCCAGCATTTGCTTATACTGGATTCGCAAAAGTACCCCATAGTGGCGCCCCAGCAGTTCAAGCTCAGGAATGCGCAGAAAACAGAGCGTCGACCAGCTCGTGCCGTTGAGCGCCCGGCTCAGCGCCCGCAAGTTCGGCATATGAACCACCGGGTCGAGGAAGGCCATCTGCCGGACGCGAGCGTATATCAGCCGCTGCTGTGTCGCCAGCATCGCCGTATAGGCGACAATAAACGAGAATACCAGATAGCTTGATGAGGTGATCGCCAACTGGGTGTTATAGCTTGGGTAAATTGGTAAGTAACGGTAATGAAAATGGATCACGGCAATCAGCACCGGCGTCCAGATCAGTGAGATAAAGCGATAGCCAAAACGCATGGCACCCCAGAGCATCACCGGCATCAGCAATGACAACGTATAATTCGTACTAAATATGGTGCTGCTATCATTAAGCGGCATCAATAATAGCCACAGTAGCAGAATTAATACCGTCGCCCAGCAAATGATTTCAATTTTTTTTATTTTTGGATCAATTTGTAAGCGAACCTGAGAAATAAAGCCGCGTAAATGAAAAGGATTACGAATGACCCGTAACACAAAATAACACAGCGGCATGCCGGTCAGGCACCCTACCATTAGCGCCTGAAAGGTGATTAATGAACGTAAACTAAATGGCGTAACGCCGGTCATTTCCGTTGTGCGCGGATGGAGTCCAAGATATTCGGCAATCTGTGACAAAATCAGAAAAATGACCGAGGGGAGCAGCATTTGCCAGAACAGACGATGCGGCATCAGTCGGACGTTGCCGTGTGAGACCTGCTGACGCTGGGGGACAAAAATGCGGTAGCCGCCCCAGCAGAGCACGCAGGGGATAAGGAAATGGAACAGTACACCGATGGACTGCTCAAGCATCATGCCGTGGGCCAGAGTTAACAGCAGGCCAATAATAATGCCAGGGATCGCCGCCCAACCAAAAAACATCATCAGGCTGAGCACCAGCGCCAGGGGAAGATAATACAAAAATACCATATGACCATTGAGCATGGTGTAGGTATTCGCCCATCTGGCGACCGGTAATAACAGCGCAGGCAGAACGAGCGGTAAAGCCCACCACTTGTCGCGATATTGTTGATAGTATTTTAATAAATTCATAGGTGCTCTACAGAGTGCCTCTGCTCCCGCGAGGCATATTCAGGCAGGCATCCAACCACCCATGCTGACCGCGTAAATAATAACGATACGGTAACGTCCGCTGATTTTAGTGGCCAAGAGAAGGAGACTATTGATATAAATCAACAAATGCTGACGCCAACATTAATAAATCTTATTTTTCCCGACATTTCACGGCTAATAAAGTGAGCATGTAAATACGACGATTATCTTATATAACATTAATTAATGTTTTCACTGCCGCACTTTTACATCTGCATCAATTGACCCCATCTCGTTCCTGTGCCTTAATACCCCCATCGCCCATCTTCGGGTATACTTCAAGGATCCTTTTGTGAGTCAGGCACCCAGTATGCGTAAACGACATCGATTTAACCGTCGCATGACCCGTATCGTACTGCTTATCAGCTTTCTCTTCTTCTTTGGACGCTTTGTCTACTCCTCCATCGGCGCCTGGTACCATCATCAGGATAAAAAAGCGTCGCAGGAGTCATCGCTCACCGTCGAGCCCTCCCCCCGCGAGTAATCCTTTGATTCTAATACTGCAAGCGCCACACTCCGCAGGCAGAGCCGCTCGCTGCTGAAGTACTGTCTTTGATGCGGTAATTTTGCCGTCGGCGATTTATAAGCGCACGGTATGCAGCAGGCGCAGCATTTCAGCGATACCTTTTGTCACAATTTTGTCCTGACGCATGACTACCGCCAGCTGTCGGTATAGCCGCGGCGCCAGCGAGTGTACGCGTAATCCGTCGCGATCCTCCACCCGCTCCACCGCCATGCGGGGCACGATGCTGTAGCCCAGCCCTGCCCGCACCATGCGCTTAATCGCCTCGATGCTCCCCAACTGCATTACCGGCGTCACCGCCAGTCCCGCCGAGCGGAACCAGCGGTCAATCAGATCCCGCGTGCCGCTACCCGCCTCGAAGGCAATGAGCGGCTGCGCCTGCAGCTCGGCGGGAGTATAAACCGCCGGCATCTCCGTCTCGCGGCTGGCATAGATGGTCACGAACTCCTCATCTAACATCGCAGTCACCGCCAGACTGCGCCCCTGCACGGGCAGCGTGACCAGCCCGAGATCGAGCCGGTTTTCTTCCACCGCGCGGACGATATCCAGCGTGTTGCCGGTGGTCACCCCCACCGTCAGCAGCGGGTGCTGCTGACGAAGATGCTGCAGCAGCGGTGGAAGAAGATGAATGCAGGCCGTCGCGCCTGTCCCCAGCGTCAACGATCCATTAACCTCCTGACTGAATGCGCTGACCGACTGCACCGCGCTATTCACCGCCCGATCGATCTGCTCGCTGTGGGCCAGCAATGCCATTCCTGCCGCCGTCGCCTTGATCCCACGTCCGGTTCGCTCCAGCAGCCTGGTCTGTAAAAACTGCTCCAGCTGACGAACCTGCAGGCTGACGGCAGGTTGGGAGATCCCCAGCGCGTCGGCGGCGGCAGAAAAGCTGCCGCGCTGTACGACCAGCCGGAAGGTCGCCAGATTTCCCAGGTTCAGTGTTGTCATAAAAGTTTCTCTTATACCGCGCATAAGGTGGCCGCTCTGCCAGAACAATAGCCTGCCGGGTATGCTCAGGACAACTGTCTTAACGGAATGAAAAACCATGGAAATAAACGCTATTCCCCGACGCCTTGCCTTCACCGCGGGCGGTCAGCAACTCATCAACTGGGGGATCTCTTTTTATATGCCCGGCACCTTTGCCGGGGCTATCGCCGCCGACAAAGGATGGTCCTTGCCGCAGATCTATCTCGGCCTGACGCTTGCGATGCTGATGATGGCCGCTGTCTCCCCGTTCGTTGCCAGGCTGCTGGCTCGCTTTGGCGGAAGACTGGTGGTCACCAGCGGTACCTTACTGATAGCCGCCAGCTGCGCCATGATGGCCTGGCGCCCTTCGCTGGCCGGCTGGTACGGCGCCTGGCTGCTGACCGGCATCGGCATGCGGCTTTCACTGTATGATGCGCTGTTCGCCGCAGTGGTGAATCTGTACGGTCAGCAGGCGCGGAAAACTATCTCTCATATCACTCTCGCTGGCGGTCTGGCCTCTGCCCTCTTCTGGCCGCTGGGCGAGGCGTTATTAACCATCATGCCCTGGCAGAATGCCCTGCGGATCTATGCGCTGTTTGGCCTGCTGAGCGCATGGCTGAGTTATCAACTGCCTCGCCAGCGGCTCAATTCAGCGGCGAAATCACCAGCCTCGCCAGCGACAGCAGAGGGCGACCGGCGTAACGGGGCGCGTTACGCGATCTTTATTGCGCTGATCACCTTCATCTCTAACGGTACCTCTACCCATCTGCCGGAGTTTATCAGCCACTTTGGTCTGCCGGTTGCCGTCGGTATGCTGTGGGGATTCGGCCAGACCGGCGCCCGGCTGGGGGAAGTGCTGGCCGGTCCCCGGGTCACCTCACTCACGCTAACGCGTTTTACTGCGCTCGCCATGCCGCTCTGTTTTCTCCTTGGATTGAGCAGCTCGACCTTTGCCGGATGCGCAGCCGGGTTTGTGCTGGGCTATGGCGCGATTAACGGGCTGGTGACGATTGTCAAAGCGACGCTGCCGCTGGCGCTGTTTAGCGCAGAAAGCTACGCCAGCCGCACGGGTCTCCTGCTGATCCCCGGGCAACTGATGGCAGCTGTTTCACCCTTTGCCTACGCATGGCTGAACCACCGGCTGGGCATTATCGGCGGAATGTGGGTGTCCACCGGGTTAACGTTGATCGTTGCCGGACTGGCGCTGGCGATGGTGCGCGAGGCGGGTAAGGCGCAGGATGAACGTAATGTAGAATATCCGGCAGCGGCCGTTGACCAACCGATAGCCAAAAACAACCTTGCTGAAGAGTAAACGTGGATCACTACGCCCTTGATAATTTACGCCTGCCCTTATAGCCATATGGCAGGCATTATTCATATTATAAATTTTTAATGAAAATACATTCACCAAATCAATGATGAAATTTTTAAGAGAATAGCAGGGCATGCTGTCACCTGCGAAAAATAACGATACCGCCTGTATTTCTCGCTTGCATAATGATCCAAAAAATAAAGTCAGTCGCCATCGGTAACATTAGCCACACCTCCGGTAACACAATTAGCTTTACTCTCTTCCTCATCGAAAACGTTCGAGCATAGCAAAGAATGAGCGCTAATTTTAATACCGTAGCAAAACCCGGCGGCAATCAATGCAATCTGGCCTGTCGGTATTGTTTTTATCTGGAAAACGAGGTTCCGCGTCCAGGGTATGCCACCATGGACGACCTCACGCTGGAAGCGTACATTCACAACACCATTTCATCGACCCCCTCGCAAAACGTCGAGTTTTGCTGGCAGGGCGGTGAGCCTACCTTATGCGGGCTGGATTTTTTTGCAAAGGTGGTCGAGCTCCAGCAGCGTTACCGTGGTAACAAAATCATCGCCAACAGCCTGCAAACCAACGGCATCTTGCTGAACGATAAATGGGCTCGTTTTTTGCGTCGTCATGGATTTCTGGTCGGATTATCCATTGATGGCCCTGCGTCACTCCACGACACCTGGCGTACGACGGGCTGCGGAAAACCCACCTGGGAAAAAGTTGTGCAGGCCATACGCTGCCTGCAGCAGCATGACGTTCCGGTGAATGCCATGGTGGTGGTCAGCCGCCAGTCTGCAAGCCAGGGGAAAAGTCTCTATCGCTGCCTGAGCCGCGAGCTAAACCTTCACCATCTCCAGTTTATTCCTCTCGTTGACTCCCCTGCTCCCTGGTCAGTTACCCCTGAGGGCTGGGGCAAATTTTTGTGCAGTGTTTTCGACGACTGGCTGGAAAACGATGTTGGCAGGGTGTTTATCCAGTACTTTGATAATCTGCTCGGCGTATGGGCCGGCCAGCCCGCCACGCTCTGCACCATGCAGCCTGTCTGTGGGCAGAGTTTACTGGTGGAGCAAAACGGCGATGTCTACAGCTGCGATCACTTTGTCTCAGCGGAATATAAGCTGGGTAATCTGAAGCAAGATGCTATGGCAGCGATGGCGAGCTCGCCATTTCAGCAACAGTTCGGGAAGCAAAAGGGCCAACTCTCTGCCCGCTGTCAGGGCTGCCACTGGCGCTTTGCCTGCCATGGGGGATGCCCTAAACACCGTTTTACCATCCATGACGACGAAGCACAGAATTACCTGTGCAGCGGCTATTTAACCTTTTTCGGCCATATCACGCCCTATATGAACGTCATGAGAAGGCTTTTATTAGATTGCCAGCCGCCCGCGCTCATTATGAGCCTTATCCCGGAGATTCGGCAAAATATATTACAATTAACGGAGTCTGAAGATGAAAGAACCAAATAAAATAGATGGAAATCGCCGCGATCTCCTCAAAGGTCTGGGGATTGCCGCAGTCGTGAGCCTGTTACCAGAGACGGGAAACGCCGCACAAAATAATGCCGCCGCGAAAGCGGCATGGGATATTCCTTTCACCGGCGAAATCCCTGACACACTGCCCGAAGGCTACAATATTTTACTCATAACCTGCGATCAGGAACGTTATTTCGAGCGGTATCCCTTTCCGGTGCCGGGCCGGGAACGCCTGATGAAAACGGGTATCACTTTTACCAATCATCAGAACACGGCCAACGTTTGTACGCCATCGCGCTCTGTCATATACACCGGGCTCCATATGCCGCACACCCGGATGTTTGATAATCTTGGCTTCCCCTGGATGAATTACGATCTGGACCCGGAATTACGTACCGTGGGCCATATGATGCGTGAACTGGGTTATTACACGGCGTATAAAGGTAAATGGCATCTTACCCGGGAGATCGATCAGCCGGTCGCTGGTAAATCGGTAGAAGAAATGGACCTGGGCGAGATCCCGACGCCGCGACTGCATGAAATTATGGAAAAGTATGGTTTCTCTGATTATCACGGCATTGGCGATGTCATCGGGAAAAGTAAGGGCGGCTATTTCTTTGATTCAGTCACCACGGGGCAGACCATTAGTTGGCTACGTAACACCGGCCGCCCGCTGAATGATGAAAATAAACCCTGGTTCGCGGCAGTAAACCTGGTTAACCCCCACGATGTCATGTTTATCGACACCGATGAGCATGGTGAGCAGGTGCAGTGGAAAGGGCCAATGGATAAAGAAAACCACACCCTGCTGCCAACCCAACCCCCGCACAACCAAATCTATCAGCAAAGCTGGCCAGACTATCCGCTGCCTGCAAACCGCCATCAGTCGCTCGATGAGCCTGGCAGACCTGCCGCCCATAAAGAGTACCAGAATGCCAGGGCGGTGATGGAGGGACAGTTCCCCGATGAAGACCGGCGCTGGCGCAAATTACTGGATTATTATTTCAACTGTATTCGCGATAATGACCAGCATCTTGAGGCGATTCTCAATGAGCTGGATAACCTGCAGCTGACGCAAAATACGATTATCGTCTTTACCGCCGACCATGGGGAACTCGGTGGCTCCCACCAGATGCATGGTAAAGGTTCCTCGGTGTACAAAGAGCAAATCCATGTGCCGATGATCATTCGCCATCCGGCGTATCCGGGAAATATCCGCTGCAACAGTTTGACCAATCATCTGGATTTAGTACCGACCCTGATTGGTCTGACTGGACGCGATCGCTCGCTGCGAGAGAAAGTCCTGGAGGGCAGAAAAGGCCGGGATATGAGCCCATTACTGGCGCATCCTGAGCAAGCGGGCTTAAATGCGCTGCGTCCGGGTTCGCTTTATTGTTACGGCATGATCCTGTATATGGATGCGCAATACACGGCAAAATTCAGAAAGCTGGCTGGAGAAAAACTCCCGCACGATCAATTTAAAAAAGCGATCGCGTCACTCCATCCTGATTTTTCCCATCGCTCAGGGATCCGTATGATCAACGATGGACACTATAAATTTGCCCGCTACTTTTCGCTCAAGCAGCATCATATTCCTGCTACCCTGGCCGAGCTGCTGGAGAATAATGATGTTGAACTTTTCGATCTGGTTAACGACCCCGAAGAAAATCATAACCTCGCCCGGGAGCCAGAGAAATACCGGGATCTGTTAATGACTATGAACGATAAACTCAATCAGCTCACTGCCGCTGAGATTGGCGAAGATGATGGCAGCTATATGCCCCCGTTTGAAGGAAGCCAGTGGGATCTGACGGCGGCCCAGATGCATCAATATATGCGCGATTAGCGCTTGCCGTCAGGTGGGAGACCTTAATGTAGCAGCTATAAAAAAACCCTCTGTAAACACAGAGGGTTTCGTTTCATTCAGCTAACGCCGGGGATTACTCCCACTCAATTATTTACAGCACTCGTAACCAATTGACTGAAAACAAGTTTATTAAACGATAAATTCTGCGTACCGTTTTATATACCGTCACCGGGAAACAGTACCATGAAAAATACCATGCTACCTGGTTAGTTCATCGTACTGTCTTTCGCAGACCCTTCCGGCTTCAGCTGCCCGGTCAGCGTATTCTGCCAGTTGCCGGTTTCGTTCGAGAGATTTTTCGAGCACGTCGGCAAGCAAAACTCCGGTGTCTGCGGCTGACGACCCAGCGCCGACAGTGGCGTTATACTGCCTGAGCTGCTCACGGATGGCAACGAGCTGCTGCTGCAGCCGGCCAGCGCGAGCGGCAGCATCAAGAGCATCATTGCGCGCCTGGTCGATCCTCTGCTGCGCCTCTCGTTCATTGGTTGCTTTCTCCTGTTCGTCATGTTGACGGGCTTTATCATCTTCTGCTTTGCGGTCTGCCTTCGCCTGCGCATACCCGGCCTCGTACTGCGTATCACCGTGAACATTCCAGGCAACAACGCCGCTGGCTACCAGAGCAGCAAGCATCGACACGATAAGCAACTGTTTCCAGTATGCTTTCACGAATGCCTTGATCATGATGCCAGCACCTTCTTGGCCGACAGATAACGCACACGGCGATCGTCGATACCATTCTGTCCGAAATTGATGATCTTCGTGACGCGCATCAGGTCGTCGGTGTACTTAAGGCATCCATATTTCACGAAGTACCACGCCGCGCTCCGCGCCGCATACTCGTCCTGCGCCAGCAGCTCCGGCTGCTTAACCAGATCCACCTTCAGGGCAGCCCCGCAATCGCGGTAGTTGTTCAGTCCGGTGGTCTGGATGAGACCGCGCCCGCGGTAAAACCAGCCGTCGGTAGGACCGTTATTCCCCATGCGTTTGCTGTACACCAGATTGGCAATGGCCCGCTGCCTCTCCAGTGGCAACGATGGTTCACCCTGCCGGCGTCCGAGGGAATTAGCCTGGCCCTGTGTCAGCCGCCCGGCACGGACGAAACCAGCCAGCCCCGCCACGCTGTAATTGAAGCTCTCAACGAGCTGGGTAAAGCCAGTGCTTTCATGCCCGGCCTGGGCAATAAACATAGCCTGATCCAGCGGCTTGATGATGCCAAACTCTTTCATGGCCGCCACAATGTGCGGATGCCAGCGCGTGGCCAGCGCCAAGTTAACACCGGCAGCTTTCTGAAACTCGTTAATGTCCATGTTGCGACCTCGATATCTTGAAGATTTGCACGACGTTGCCGCGCGTCTTCAGCACCGCGGCGAACATCACAGCATTGATAACGACCTCAGAAAGATCTGCGGTCATGGGGAAGTGGTACAGGTATGAGTACGCGGTACGCAGCGGGATACTGGCCGCAGCCACGATGAGGAAATAGGCGATCCACCCGCCCCAGCGGCGGTGGCGCGATCCGTTGCGCTGGAAGAACATCACCCGCAGCGCTATCCCGCCGCAGATGATTGCATTAGCGATAAGCAGCAGATCATGGCCTGTCATCGTCTTTTCCTCCCGGGATTAAATCGCGCGGATTGTCAGAGCGGTGATACAGCCATATCCCAACCCGCACAGCGACAATCGCCGCAACGAACGCGCCGGCGGAGTAGACAATACCCCGCTCGAACGAGTCCTGTGTGATGGTGGGGATCATGCTGGCAACGCCGATAAGGATTGATGCTGTGGGTTTGTAGAAGAGAAGACCGCAGAGAAAGCTGAGTAGCGCCAGGAGAACACGCCGCTTGACCGGATACTCAACTGCAGAGGTAACAAAAATTACCGCCCCGGCCAGCGATCCCAGCGCCACTTCAGGAGGTACGCCGGCGATGACTGCTGCCAGCGCACCGTAGCTAAGCCCCTGATTTATTGTATCAGCGGTTAGCGATGCAGACATGATGACCACCGTTTACTATGCATGATGAACCTCCTTAGTTTGGTAAGCTCATCATACACAATAAACCGTTTATGGATAAATGGTAATTATTTTATCAGTAATTCCTTTTATCCATTAAGTTCAGCAGCAAGAGATGCCTCAGCCTCTTCCAGAGGGTTTCCTGATCCTGAATAGATAAATAGATGATAATATTCTCCTGTATTTTCAGCACCTCCAACTTTAACTTCAAATAAAACTTGCGCACCAGACTCAGAAAATCCAACTACTCTTTTTGCTGAATATGTGATGTTTTTAACAACTAATGTATGTTCAAAAGATGCTCCTAGCTCTGGATAGGAGATAAGCTCTTTAACTTCTTTAGTTACTGTAAATGACATATATTTCTCCTATTATCCAGGTTGACTTATTTGGCTTACTGCCAACTGCTTAGAACCACCAGTTCCTGTCACATTTATTGTCAAGACACCTGATGTATAACTCCATGTTATATCAATCAAAGCTGCGTTGTTAACTTGTGAAGAAACCTCAACAAGATAACCATTTATAAACTTCAACACTTTATATGCTGGGTAAAGGAATCCACCATTTGCAGCTATGTGAACTTCACCAGATTGTGTTGTTATCTGCATTGTTTTTGAACTACTTGCAGACATTGCATTTTCTTGTAAATATTTTTTAAGAAAGCGAACGCGTTTAATAATGATATCAGCGCCATTATTAGAACGTGAGAAATATATCCCGTTTGAGGAACCTGCAATTCCTGTTACAAATTCTACGCGCATTTTTCTTGGTGTTGTGGAAAGAGTAAAGGTCGTCGATACTTTGCCAGTTCCTGAAACAATCCCACCGAAAGTAAAATCCTCAGTACCACTTGCGCAGTAAGCCTCAACTTCTATAATATACGATTTTTCAGGATCAAATATACCAGCGGAAGATGCATAGCTAAAAATACCTGTTCCTGTATAACCAGACAAAAGAATAATTTCATTACCACGTGACCTAAGAGAATTTGACAATAGGTTACCATAGAGAGAGGTTCCGAAGGCACCGACATTCATACCATTAATGACTTCAGAAAACTGCCCTTCTGAATTATACCCATTCCATTTACCGAAACGTGGCCCTTTAAAGAAGAATGAACATGGTTGTTGCTGATTATACAGAAGCGGAACCCTGTCTACAGTTGCCCCACTTCCATCAACGATAGTAAGACCATTAGAACCAAACCCAATATTTGATCCAACGGTTGAAACATCGACTATTTCACCATAAGTTTGTCCTTCTGGCTGATATTTGTAAACAAAATATTTAGCCTTTGAAAAACCATCAATACGGTTATCCCTCATTACCGTTGAGTAACGGCCAGCTGATACGTTACCAGCATAAGAAGGGGCATCAACATCTGATGCATCAATAAATCCTATCAGCGCATCTCCATCTGTCCCGGTTGCTTGCTCAAGATAGTTGTCGTAGATGCGGGCATGTCTTGCCGTAGTTTTAACCATAATGCAGTTAGGAGATCCAACATGAAGAATGTCGTTATGGTGTATCTCATTCTGCGAGCCAAACGTGCTAGCGCTTAATTCAAGGACCATATAGCGCCAGGCATTTCTTATGCGATTATGTGCAACCTTATTTAGATCACATCCATTTAGTAAAATATCGATATCAAAATTTGCGATCTCGCAAAAATCTATCACCCCATCGAACATTTTAGACCATGATATCCCTGTACCAATCCCGTTAACCCTTGGGCTTATATGACAAAACCGTATAGATGGGTTCATACCAAAAGGCACATTGGAAAGTGCCGGATCATCTTTAATGATTGCAGTGCGCTCATCATTAAATCTTACAGGGTAATCGCCAACAAGCCCGATATGACTTATTTGAGGCATGCGCACCTGTCCAGTTGTTGTATCATTTGTATACCAGAAGCACCCGCCATCAACATTATTACAAATGATATTTGTGTAACATAAAGGTGAGAAATTAGGTGCCCCTTGGCCAATTACTATCTGACCTTTCTTAAGTTGAATAGGCTGTGATATATAAATATCTCCTGCCTTAAGACTTAAATTTAAGTTCGTATTTGCTGCAGCTTGTAAAACTGAATAGTTGTAAGCTGCATTTGAAGATCCAGGTAATGTTAATGGCGTTACAAACTTTATAGCGTCCTGTACTGTTTCACCATTTTTAAGACCAACTAATGAGGCGCCAAGGCCTGCATCGTGTGATGCTAATTTTATAGCCAGATCTGCAGTTTCTGTCATCGTAAAAACAGGTATTGGCTTACCGTTGCTATCCCAACCTAACAACGAGTTTTTCCGAACAGATACCGGGCTTAGTTGGTCAACAGTGCTTTCTGGAACCCGTAGAGTTCTCGCAAAATTACTGTCAATCTTCTGATCAAGAATGGCATCACCAGCTTTCCAGGCATTGGTATTATCGACGATCTGCCAATCAACATAATTCTTCGTGGCCGCATCCTGCGCCTGTGACGGGTCACGCAGGTTACGAATGCGGTTGTTGAGTGCATCGTAATAGTTCGCGAGCCACGATGGCTTCCTGAGAGATAGACCAGACCACCATCCATATGCCTGCTGCACCAGCATAGTCAGCTTATCGAAAGCATCTTCGTGGATCTCAGGGAAAAAGCCCCCCTGGTTCCTGATGCTGGCTTCCTGCGTAACCGGCGTGCTGCGCTCGATAGAGATTTTGTAGCCAGCTGGGAGCGCTGATGTCAGAACCACCTTCCCCCCGTTGTAACGGTTCACGCCGGTAACCGTGTAGTCGGTACCGAGTGTTAGCGTCACGATGCTTTCGGAGGTATCCAGGGTCTGCACCAGCAGGTGGCTTTTATCAAAAATGCGGAACGTAAAATCGTATTGGGTAGTGGCGCCGTTCCCGGTGTACTCGTTACGGCTTACCTGCGTTGAAACTGTCATAGTCTGCTCCAGTGGTCAGCGCTGGCGCGCGTGCATAGAAGCATTCTATTACCCATCAAACCATATATGAATAAAACAGATCGAAACGAGCAAAAACATTACCATTAAGGTAAACAAAAGAGCTCTGGAAAACTTTGTTACCTTTTGATATATGTATATATATACAGTGTTTATGGGAGTATTCCTAATGCCAGAGCGGTACCAGTATCCTGTCGACGAAGGTTTTGCGGATCGTATTCACACCCCGGAAGGGGTCAGATCCCTGGTTGTAAAATCACAGCTGATGGAGTTGCTCAGGGAGATGGAGCAAGACGGCCACGATGTCAGCGGTGCGGCGGCGGAACTGGTGGCACTGGTTAACTATGTGACAAGCTCGCAGTTGTCAATGCGGGAGCTGCAAACACACCTGGATTTCTGCGCAATGCAGATTAGACAACATTTAAAGTAAGTTATAAGCTACTCGTCTACATGCTATACTTATATGAAGACGAGTTGCTAATAAACGGTGGTAAAATGAATGTGTTTTTAAAAAAAGAGTCTAATTCTTTAACTTCCACTGTAAAAATGCTAATAGTGGCAATTGTTACATATCAGATCGGGATAGGATGGGGGCTAATATGCATTGCTACTATAAATGTGCTCCCATCCATAACAATAAAATTTAATTAAGTTTTACACTCATTTGCCCAACATAATTAAACGGGTTTGATTTATCTATTCTTCTTAATGACATGGCAGAAGAAAAGTTCACAAAAGTACTAAATCCGTAGGTTGCTGAAGCTAAAATAGCACCTGTTTCTGGAAGACCTATTGATTTGGCGCCAAAATACGCTGCACCTGCATTTGTTACTATCTCAGGAATATTGAAGTTAAATTTTACTTCTGATAAGTTAAATTTTATACGGCTTTCACCATACAATCTAATAACATCTGCGCAAGCTTTATCTATCTCATTTATTGCCACCTTAAGTTCTAAGTCTCTGTTTTGCGAATTTAATACTCTTGTGTTAAGTTCATTAATTTTATTCATGAGGTTTTCTAGTTCCCCCTTTCTTTTAAGCCTGAACTCCAATATATCATGGATGTTTACACTTTCATCAGGCTCTGGAATTGCATTTATCAAAGTAAATAACTCACCATTATCCGGAGCAACCTCATTGCTATTCTTAATCAATACTTTATCAGCCTCACTAGCAATAAAATTTATATCTTTTCGCGCAAGTGAATCAATCATAAACTTCATATTTGCGTCATATAGTAGCGTAGCAAAATCACCACTGCCATTGATACGTAACATTACCTCAGTAAATAACCCTTCCCTTTTAAGCTCTGGTATACCTGGGGTTTCGTCATTAGAGATATTAATTAAATTGTTGTTTGTTGTAATTATTTTATCCCAATAAAGAGCATTTATTAATAACTTCCTATAGTTTAAATTAGATTCTGCTATATGTATGCTATTATTATCTGCGTTAATAAACATATCAGGAAACATTAAAACATGATTTTCCATTTAATCACCCATAGTATGTGTAGTAATAAAAATAATTTATGTAACTTTATTAGTTAGAATCACATTGGTAAATATCAACATCAAAAAATATACTAGAACTATGTTTAGGATTGTTCTATATGCACATAAAAAAAAGCGCAAAACAACTCATAAAGAGATTGATTTTACCTAATAAACAAAATAAGATTACCAAAATGGTAAATTTACAACCCATTTCCCTTGTGCCATAGTGATCGGGCATCGGCAAAATCCGGTGCCGGGATTGGCGTCCCGGTTAATGTCACAGCGCACGACACGCGCTAGCGTGTTTTTTTTGTGCTTACGCTCCAGTGTACCTATTCAATGGTGGGCTGGGCGGGGGTCCGAAAGGACGCCGGTTCCCTGTGACGCCGGTACGCCAACTCCGTTCAGTTCACCACCAGTAATTGGCGTTGCGGTGGTGATCGTCCTAGTCACAGGAGATTCACTATGAACACCAAACCATCAGTTTTTTCATTCGAATCGCACAGCAACATTCGTGCGGTTAATATCGACGGCAATCCTTGGTTCGTTTCTTCTGATGTTTGCAAGGCCATAGGCATCAAACACACTGCTAGCGCCATGCGCGCTTTAGACGATGATGAAAAGGGTGTGCATTCAATGCACACCCCTGGTGGTCAGCAAGATTTCACCATCATCTCCGAGTCTGGCCTCTACACCCTTATCCTCCGCTGCCGCGATGCGGTGACGCCGGGCACCATCCCCTACCGCTTCCGCAAATGGGTAACCAGCGAGGTGCTGCCGCAGATCCGCAAGACTGGCCGCTACGTTCGGGAAGAACTCTCCCAGGCCGATAAAGCCCGCATGCTGGCGCAGGAGATGACCAGCAGCATGTTGCCGGCGATCATGGATGCATTGCAGGTCGAGCAGAAGCATTACACCTTCCCTCTTAACCGACGCTATCAGGATCACATCCATTCACCTGATGGCCTGCGTGAACTGGCGAAAAGCTCAATGGTGATGAAACTGCTCCGCGAACTCGATGCTGACGGGCATGATGTATCCGGCGCCGCTGCAGAGGTAACGGCAATGCTCAGCTACATTGTTGGCATCGGCGCCGTACTGCGCGACATAGAGACGCATGCTCAGTACGTGATGGCTAAGGCCAAGGGTTACTGAGGCTGCTGGCGCAGGGAAGCGCCTTAAAAAGCATGATGCGTAACCTATTCATATCTATTGATATCGCGTTTTTATTGCTCTGCTCATCTTGCAACCAACAATACCTGTGGGTATATTTACCTCAACGGTACTCAACCAAATGTTGAATACTTGGTGTGCAGGTCGCGACCTGGCATAGACAGGAAACGAAACCCCACATTATGAAGAGACAGCGCACGTCTCATCCCGCACGGGAGGATCTTATGTTTAACTTTGACATGCAACTCGACCAGAACTACGCATCGTTCTACAACCCAGACAGTGGAAAGGCTGTTTTCGTTGATAGCTTTGACAATGTTGAGTTCGATGTGCGTGTAGGGACCTTGCGTGAAAGTCATCATGTAGCTACTGTGCATGCAGAAACAGATGAAGAGCTCAACTCAAAACTGAAAGATCTTGCTGAGCAGTACTTATGACTATAACAAAGCGGGCGATTCTTGATCTGGAAGCTGAGATAAATGACATCCTTGAGGAAGATTGTGCAGAGGTTAAATTTACCTTTCATGCAGCATACGAAAGGCTTAATGATCCTCGAAACAATCCCGCAATATCTCTTAATGAGCTTGAGGATGTCTTCAAGGAATTCATAAAAATTCATCTCACTACGTTACTTGGCTACCCGGAAGGAACAACTTTTACAATTAAATGCAATAAGACAAAACTGCATTTTCCTTGCTCGGTTGTTCATGACCTTAGATATGGGAAAAAATGGATAGTGCAATCAGTTGTAACCGTAATGAGGAAAGCTGATTTCAAATCCAAGGATCCTATTATCCTAGAAATTAATTAAGCCCGCCTTGCGGGCTTTTTGATGGGTGGCGTTGTGACATGTCATGTTGGTTTAGTTTTGTCTAGCCCAATAATATCAAGGTGAGAGCTTTCATAACTTTTACCGAATAGAGCAAAACATATCGTGTCGAGTTCTCTCTTATGCTTGGATGCCCTGTCGAAATTACCACCCCAACAGCAGATGAACCCACCAAGTATGGCTGACTCAAAAAGTAGTGATGCCGCACCAATATGCCTGAACCAGAGGTCGATAAGTAAAGCAGCGAACGCTATTAAGGAGCCCCACCCGCCGATCCTTCGCCACCTCTCGGCTTCGTATTGAAGAGAAGCAATATATTCAATTTTATCTCTCGTCATTAGTTCCCCACCGCTTTCCCTAAATCTGGTGCTCTCCGTGGCGTTTCTTCGCCTGGTTCCCACCAGCTTGTTGTATTAAACTCACGCATCGCGCGGTCACGCACGCGGGCGTTATACCCAGGGTTTGCCATCTCCTGAAGTTGCTGCAGGATCAGGTGATTGGTTATTGCTTTTGTATACCACAGGTTAGCGAAAGGCGTAATCATCCTGGCAGTTTTTAACGCATCAGCTGTGAATGTCGTATCTTCACCGGCCATCGCCTTCTGCGAGTTCGTCAGCACCGTTTTCGAGAGTTGCTCTGCAAAACCAAGTACTGGGCCCCCGAGAATGCCAGCAATACTGGAGCCATACTGCGTGTGGTCCTGAAAAAGGAAGTCCCCGTAAATGCCGAACGACCCACCTTTGAGAAGGGCCTGCAGCCATGTCTGAGGTTTAGTCATATCCAATGGGTCATTTCCTGATAGCAGCGCATTCATCTGGTTAGCGAACATCCCTGCCAGAGTGGTACCGGCAACGTATGCAGCAAAGAATTTTACTGCAGGCATGGTTTCAAGATCCTGTAACCTGGTGACAAGCTGCCGCATGCCAGCCATTGGCGTAGTTTTGAAGAGCATAAAGCTTTTCAGGAGATCGCCGGAAGTATCACGGGCGAAAGTATCCAGTCCGGTTGCCGTTGTAACGGCGCTGGTCATCTCACCGTGTGTAATACCCAAGAGATGCTGTGCGGCCTCTGCACGTGCATTTCGCACCATGCGGCTAATGGTCTGCTCAACCTCTGCATCAAAGGCCTGCTTCAGTGTCTTGCGCTTCGCGTCGGTCATATCGCCCAGCGCCGCCAGCGCCTGATCACTGCCAGCCCGCACCTTCTCTATCCTGTCAGCCAGGATATTACGGACAGTCTCATCGGGCACGTCATAGATCGCGTCTGGCGTCATCCCCTTATGCCCGTCAGGCGTCAGCGGGCGCAACTCTGCAGCACTCATAATAGCCCAGTCCTCTGGCGTCCAACCTTTGTTTGCCAGCACCGTGCGATCGCTTCCTGTTAACGCATCAAGGGATTTATATTTTCGCGATAGCTCGCCGATGTTCTTAAACATCAATAGACCAAACGCTGCTTTGTTGGCCCGGTCCATTGCGATAAGACCGGACCATTTTAGTGTTTTCTCTGCGAACCAGCCCGTAATACCACGGGAAAGGTCAAAGCCCCCCATCTTCGATACCACAGCGGCATGCGCATCAACCAGCAGGCCAAGTTCTGCATTTGCACGCTTAGCGTCGCCATTGAAGAGGTTCCTCAACGTGTTGGCAGACAGATGCATGCCGTTGCGGTCAAAGCCCAGTGCCTGAGCATTGGCGCGCATGATGGCCTGATCGCTGGCGGCGGTGAACACGCTGGTACCGAGCATTGCCGAAGTCATCAGGTTGCGCAGGCCACCGACAGCAGAGGAAAACACACTTGACGATGCAACGCCGTTCAAACCAGCCATAGAGTTAAACATCCTCTCTACCAGCTGACGCTGATCATTCATCGTCCCAATATCATGGCCGCCACCAGTGGTTGACGTCGCTCTCTGATAAATCTGGTCCATAAGAAGTTTGAAGTTACTAGCTGCATCAGGCCCAAACGCCTTAACAACGCCGAGGTCCCGCGATGAGGACTGCAGGTGCGACATCATCACTCCGACAACCGGCTGCTGGGTGTAGCGTTCCATGTATGAAAAATGCGACTTGGCATCTTTGAACGCCATTACCCTGCTCTGTGATCCGCGGTTCTTTATGCCACCGCTTCCCATAAAGGCACCCGGGTCAATCTTGTTGGCCCCTTCCGTCACTTTGGTTTCGTAGATGGCTTCCAGCGCCTGGCGGTACTCGATATCGTTCATCGGGCTGCCGTCAAGATTCACAAACTGCGATCGGTCCTGAGTGTTCCATACGTCATCAACCCAGGCCTGCCGCGCGAAATCCTGCGGCGGCTGGCGGCCAGCAGCAATTGCAGCGGCGCGCTCATTCAGCGGAAGAGAGGAAATCCACTCATCGCGGCCGGCGGCGCGGATAAGCTCGGCATCATCAACGTATGGCAGGTGCCAGTCATCACGCAGACCTATATCAAATCCGGAATCGTTCATCTCCTGCCGGGCCCGACTGGTGACATCCCCCCATACTTTCGCAATTTTCTTTGCTGCCGGGTTCCCAGTGTCTTCGCCGTAAATTTCCTTCAGGATCTGCAACTGGCCAGATCTGGACGCTTCACGGTCAAACGGCAAAAGGTTGCGCAGGCGCTGCTCACCTAACGCCTGACTCTGATAGAAGAATTTCTGAACATCATCGCCAGCTGCCGTAAGTTCGGCTGATAGCTGGCGCGTCCAGTCCTGGTATGCCCCAGTCGCCATCTCCTCTGCAGAGACCACGTTAATATCCGGCTGTTTGTCTCGCCCGCGGCGCCCGGAAAAAATAAACTGCTGTAGAGCGATCGGGGTTTGCTCATTCTCGGGTATGGCTTTATTCAGCGTGTCGCGAACTTTGGCGATAGCGATGGCATTCTGCGCCACTCGCTGACGTTTTTTGAATACCGCATGCACAGCCTGCGCAGCGGCAAGCTCTGCCGCCTGACGGTAAGTTTCCGCGTCAGGGATGCCGGTCTTCCCTTCCCTGGCGTTGCGGCGCGCGATGACGCGCACGGCGTCTTTAATACGGTCTTCGATATTTTTAATTTCGTCCTCTTTCGGCTGGCGCCCCAGCGTGTTGGCTACGGCATCAATACAGGCTTGTTTCATCACGGATTCCTCAGGAAGCAGGAAGCGGCCACAGAGTAGGCGCGGGATTCGTTTTTAACGGTCGCGATCTGGTTATCCAGATCGGCGAGCAGTTCTGAAAGCTTCACCGGCTGCCCGGTGTCAGGATGAGCAACGGTGATATCCGGCTCAACGCCGGCAAGGTCGCGCGCAGCCATCAGGTCGTAACTACCTGAGGAAATTGTTTCTCCCGTATCGGGATCCACGCTGACCTGTGAAGCGTCTTCTTTTCCGGAGAAAGCGCTATTGTCGGTCATTCTCGCCGGCGATTCACTGCCAGCATCTACCGCGGTAACTGGTATCCCATTTTCACGATATACCTGCTTCATCGCTGAGCGCTGCTCTGATGCATCGACGAGCAGATCAGGACGCACAACGCCATCAAGCCCACGCGCCTGCATGCCGACGTTCACCGGCTGCCCTGCCATCAACTGCCTTGCGGCCTCATCCATCGCCGCAACGTGACTGTTAATACTGGCTTCGCTGCCGTGCAGAACCGGCGCGGACTCAATATCATAATGCAGCCCTTCATTCAGGGTATGAGCCGCATCGATATCACTGGGTTTAGCTGATGATTCAGGGATCAGTCCCCGCATACTCTCCGGGATAATTCCCTGCTCCAGCCTGGAAAGATCAGAGCGCGCATCGTAGAACCGTCCGCCGGGAGTGCTGTCTGCAAGGGCCTGCCTGCTGGGTTCAATCCTGCTCTGAATTTCCTGCACCCTCTGCTCGAGCACTGCCAGTTCCCGATTACGAATGCGACGGCTGCTGCTGTTTCCCACGCGTTGGTCACGCAGTGCCTGGCGCTGTTCTCCTATCCGTGCAATTTCATACTCTGCCCGATATATCTCGTCGGTGAGAGCTTTACGGTCACCGAGAGATAAAACCTGCCCGGCCAGTTGCTGCAGTTCTGCCAGCCGTGAATCATACGTCGCACCTGGCGTACTGGTATCAGCACCAGGCACAACACCAGATTCCTGAGCCGGTGAAACAGATGGCTGTTCCTGAGGCTGAATTTCAGCCGTTGCCGCTGGTTCCTGCGCCGTCGTGCCGTCATCTACCGAAGGAGTAGAATCTGCCCGGGCATCAACGGAATTCCCGCGCGCTGCAAAGTGATGAGCGCCGCCAAACGCAGCCCCGAGTACGGAATCGATCAGGATGGCCTGACCATCAAACACACGGTACTGCTTCGCCATATTTGCATAGCCGTTCTCTTCCAGAGTCTCACCGACAGCAAAGCGGTTCAGGCCACCGAATGCCGTGTTAATGCCTACACCGGAGAGAAGTCTTGTCGCCAGTCTTCCGCCTACTGCCGCTGGCAATCCCATACCTACCGCATTGAATCCGCTTTGTTCAGCTGCCACGGTGCGTGCGGTCTGTTCGTCAACACCCTTTGCCAAAGCATCCTGGTAGGATTGCTCGTAGGTACTGCCTGCCGCCGCCGCTGCACCGACCACCGGGCCGCCAATAACTGAAGCCCCGATCGCAGGTGCAAACTGGCCCAACCCGTGAATGACCTGGGCGGCGATGCCCTGACTTCCGGCCTCGGGCTTGATGTATTCCCTGGCACTGCTCAGTTGCTTACCGAAATAGTCATATGACTCATTCAGCGCTTTGTCGGCATCCGGGAACATGACGCGGAACATGTTGATGGTAGGTGCGACATTGTCGGTAAATGCCGGGTCACTGATAAGCCGTTTGCTAAATCCTACGGCAGACTGCACTTGTCCAAGCGCACCTTCACCGGCTCCGCGAATGAATGCAGACAAACTCCCCTGAAATGCCGACGGATCGAAGTCTTCAGGCCGTGAAGGTTTTTCCTGCGCCTGATTATCCAGCCATGCCTGCCCTTCAGGGGCCAACGAAAACAGGTCTGACATTATTCAACCCTCACGGTTACCGGCTGATTTGTGCGCGGATCTGTCGCCCAGCGTCCGCTGCCGTTTACCAGTCGATACTGGTTATTGCCGACATTTACCGCCTTAAAGTTTTCCAACGATGAAGGGTTTAATCCAGCCTGAGTCATAGCCTCTCGCCCTGCGGCCGTGTACCGGTCCCGGAAGGTGGTCTTATCCATACCGAAAGGCATGACTACGTCACTGCCGTTCAGGCCCTTATACACGCCGCCTGTGGCATACAACGCTGCTGTCTCTGCAATTTTAGAGTCGGGAGCTACAGTATTGGTTTTGCTATGATCGCCTGATTGATATGCAAGCGCGGCATAAGCTGCCCGAAAGTTGCCCCACGCCACCTGGCGCGCCTGAGCGTTGTAGGCGAAAGCATTACCGACTTCATCATCAAAAACAGCTTTAAGCTTCTCATCCGATGGGATGCTCACAGCACTGATCCCTGCATCCTTCATCGCTTTTGATGGATTCAGCATCTGATCACCAGCCAGCACCGTTTTAGCGACATCGTATTTATCCAGCGTAGGCTTGTAGGATACGAACTGGCTGTAAGGGATGATACCGCTGCGGTTGTCGTACTGGTTATCCTGCTGGCCCAGCAGCAGCGCTGCGTATGCGGTTCCTGGGCTTCCTGGTGCGATCGATGATGCAACACTGCGCAATGCCTGCGGCGGCAAGGTTCTTCCTAATCCTTGCAACAGACTGATCGCCTGGTTTACATCCGTAGAATTGCGGACTGCATCAGTCAAAACCTGCGATTCCTGTTTGGACAGCAGCGGTGGAGTGATACCTATAGCCTTAAGCTGGTCCTGCGCCGCATAGCGATTTTTCACCTCTGACGCAATGGCATCAGGAGTGCTGTTGCTGATTGGCTTATAGGCTCCAATATCGACAGCAGACTGAAACGGGTCAGACTGTCGCTGGCTAATTATCCTCTGAGCAGCAGCCTGAACATGGTCGAATGCTGCTGCGCGCCCTGCCAGCCCTTCTCCATTACCAACTTGATTCTTTAGATCACTGACATATTGCTGAATGGATGCCGTCGGCATTGTGCGGAAAGATCCGATATACTGCCCGGCAACGCGCAGGTTTTCGAAATCGTTAAAACGCTGTGTCCCCTCCCGGTAACCGAAAGCGTTAATGAAGTCGCCCTGTGAAGGCGGATTATCGAACTGGATCCCCTTAAGATAAGCGGCGGTTGCATCCTGCACCTGATCAACGAGTTGGGCCTTGAACTGCGTACGAGCCTGGTTCCGCAGCTCCATAGACTGGCGTAAATATGCCGCCTGCTGCTGCGGGCTTGCGGCGTCGAAAGCTTGATTCCCTGAATATCGCTTCGGCGATTTCAGAGTAGTAAGACCAAGCGCGGCAGAAACGCCAGTGTTCAGTTGATCCTCGCTATATGGCTGTTTCCCGTTCTCGTGCTGGATGATGCCAGCGCAGAGCTGACGCAGGGTATTAACGTCGCTCATATTAAGCTGGTCGTTTGGCGTGACATTCAGCTTTTTGCATAATGCGGCAATGTACGCTTCTGTGTTATTGCCGTCGCTTGCCGGCGCCCAACGATTAACGATCTCGCTAACTGTGTCGTAACCCTGCCGCTGGTACGAAAGCAGGTTTTTACCCAGCGCACGAATACCATGCTCAGGGGTCACGAATTTCGCAAAACGCCCATCACTACCCGCCTGGCCATCCCACGAATTGGAACCGGCTTCGATATTCCCCGGATTATTATTTCGCAGCCCTCTAGCGGCTGACGAATTACCATGCGCCGTAACACGTGGCGCACCCTCATTGTCTCCAGGCTCACCATTCTGCTGCATGAACTGAATATACTGTTGCGATGCTGCAGTACTCAGCGCGCTATCTGCCGCCTGCTCTTTCAGCTTTTCTTTTTCCGCTACAACCTGTTCCTGGCTCCATCCATGAGCGGCGGCGTACTGATCGATCGCATCAAACCCCATTTTTACCGTATTAACAAACGCTGCATCATCGCCATAGAGCCCCTGAGACTGGGTTACCACGTTTTGCTTAATAGCGGAGAACTGCTGATCCTGAAATTGCTGGAACTGGCCAACCTCATACCGGCGGGCCTGGTTGTGAAATGACTGCATGGACTGCTGCAATTGAAAAGATAACTGCTGACGGGCTTCGCCATCCGGCACGGTACCCAGCAAGTCCTGAGCTTTCTGCTGCATGTTCTGCATGACGACATCGCTTTGCCCGAGCGCAGCTTTTCCCTGCTTCGTTATCAGACCATTGTCAGGATTGTTGAACTGGTCATCACCGAACTGATTAAACTGCAGCAGAGCATCCTGGCTAAGCGCTACATCAGCCTTGCGCTTTGCATCAGCCATCATATTGATCGACGTATCAGCAGCCTGCTGGATGCCCTGCACCAGCGGATTTTCCGGGACACGAAGATTACTCGTCATCACCGGCGCGGTTTGCGTCTGGCTCTGGCGTTGATATTGCGGAACGGTTGGCATAGTCAGCTCCTTTTACTTAGCGGAAAACGGCTTCCAGGTACCGCCCAGCGTCTTGTATGCATTAAGACCGGTCAGCGTGGAGTTGAGCAGTGTTGAACCTGCGCCAAGCATTCCGGACTGCTTATCAATTTTCCCTTGAGCGCGGCTGGTATCAGCCTGGAACTGCAGCCCGGCGGCCTGTCGCTGGCCGTTGTTGATGGTGGTCAGCGCGTCGAGCGTGCCCTGCTGCATGGTTTCAGTTGTCAGGTCCAATGCGTTACCGCTCGTCAGGTCGGCCCCGTTAGCCGCCAGAGCGGTGGTCTGTTGACCGGCAACCCGCCGGGCCTGCTGCCGCTGCTGGTATGCCTGGTCATTAGCTGTATTGATAGTGTCGCGGGCGGCCTGCTCCTGAGCGTCGGCGTTAGCGTTCGCCAGCGCGGCGTTAGCGCGGCCTGTCTGGATCTGGCTGTAAGCGCTGAGACCGCCGGAGACGGCGGAAACTGCCAGCGCTGCGGTACCGACATCACACATGGTCGATCTCCTTCGTAAAGTGGTGAAATGGCATGCCCTTTAATCCGTATGGCTCAGGATCTGCCAGGGTGAACCCCATCCAATGAAGCCAGGATTTTGCTGCGTGGTTACGCGCATCTACGTAATTTTCAAGCACACGATATCCGCGTGACATGTCACGAAGAACCGGGCGGCAGTGGCGGAGGAATGTCAGCGGCTGATGCTCAATGTGGTCGGTGCTTACAAGCCACGGAATACCGCGCCCGGTGATGATTGATGCCGGAGATATACCGAAGATGGTTACCACCTGGCCGTTAATCATCCCTGCAGCGGCTACCGAAGCGCTTTTCATGGCGCGAGTGATGACTTCCTCCGGAGTCATACCGGCGGCAGCCATAAACTCATCGTGGTCTGCATGGCGGACATGCGGGAGAATGGCGCTGATATGCTCGTCAGTAACGCTGACTATCTCAACTTTTCGCATTTCAGCCTCCTACCGTTACGCGCGGTATAATGGCCAAAATGCCAAGCGGCAGCGGATCAGAATGGCTGATTACAACCCGCCCGTTACGCTCCCAGTTTGCATCGAGGTTCATATCGATGATGCCCGTCTTTAGCCCTACCGGGTCGTCGTAGAATTCCCACTCACGCTGGGTATACTCCAGTAAGTGAGCATCATCTGTTCCGGCCCAAACCGAGCGCCCGCTGTTGAGCATTACGCAAAGCTGATTGATGAGTTTGGTCTTATCCAGCAGCGTAGACTGCCCTGCAACGTTCACGTCCAGCGTTTCGATAACCGCGGCTACCGGCAAACCGATATGCACCACTGACGAGTGGTTTTCGATCGTCACTTCGCCGCCTGATACAACCTGCTGAGGTTCAACGTTACCGTCGGCAAGAATGCTAACCGTCTGCCCCTCAAGGTGAGACAGTCCCGCAAATGTCCGACGTGCTATCGACCAGGTTGATTGCGCAGTGTTGCGCAGCGCTGTCGGCACATCACGGTTTGCTAATACGGTAGCCACTGTTGATGAGATAACACCAGCAATGCTCAAACGCATCGACTTGCTGACACCGCCTTCGGTGTAGGGAATATGGATCTCGTAATCAGTGCTCGATGAGTCGAAGATTGCAGAGCTGCACGTTAGCGTGAATTCATCCTGGTATGTCCAGCCACCGGTGGAACCGATCGTCATTGTGCGTGAAGAGTCGGTGTTTTCTCCACTGTAAGACAGGCCAGAATCCACGAAAAATGCATCCTGCTGTTCTGTAAACTGCCTGGTGTTCAGTCGTTCAACATAACGAACTGTCGATCCATTCACCATGCGGCGAATAAGTGCATAGACAGCATCTTCCTGCCCTTCGCTAATACTGCAGATCGATTCGACATAGCCATTAGTCATTGGGTGAGGATGCCAGGCATATACCTGCTGCTCGCGGAGATAAGTAAGGCCAAGCAGCATGCCGTCACTCCTCGCACACCATGCAACGCTGAACGGCTGTACAGACAAAGCCCAGTCTCTGATGCTGTAACCGTTAAACAGGTGACTGGCAAGAAGGGTCAGATCACTGGATTGATAGCTGTCCTGGTCGAATGAGTAAAACAGGTCACGGATGATGGAGCCCTTCTGCTGAACGTACAGTGCAACGCTACCAACGTTGATTGGTGCCAGATCGCTGCTACCGTTGAACGACTGACCGGACATCGCAAAGCCACCGGTTCCCGTCAGGTTGCCGTTGCTGTCGCCTGTCACCTTGAACTCTCCGCCGCTGGTCAGCACGATAAGCTGACCGACATCGAGAAGATGCAGGATTTTGTTCAGCTGGCGACCGGCGTAGTTATAGGTTATCGCATCGTCGTCAACCTTCGGGTTGCTGCGATAGAAGTTGTGATAATCACCGGTACGGCTACACCATATAGTTTGAGGAAATGCCCGGCTGCCACCGAAAATCAGCCTCTGCTGGTAATAGGTAACTGTACCCGGGTAGCCGTCTGTATCGTTCCAGGCATAATGCGCCCATTTGTAAGTGGCGAAGGTGCTACCTACCACTTGCGCCGGCAGCTCGATCTCACCATCCTGACGTGGTACAACGTCGGCCGTTGCAGTTAGTCCATCTCCGGCGACGGCGGTAATACGGCACACGCCAAAACCACTATGCAGATAACGCCACAGCACACCGTTACGGCCACCAAGACCCCAGCCATCCCAGGAATCTCCCGTTGTATGGGTAGGAGCAACAGTGCCGGTTGTGCCATTAGAACCGCCGTCAACACAGCGATAAAAGTTCTCCTGATATCGGCACTCGTCACCGATCCCGATGTCTTTATCGGTTTCCCACCGACCAACACTATCTACCGCTTTCTGTTCCATGTAGAACAGTTTTCCCACGTGCTGGCTTTTGAAAATCGGGCTGCTGGCAGTCAATGTTACGGATCCAGTTCGGCCTGAGGCGTACACAGTTACCGAGTCGTCTGTGTTCAGGTCCTGGAATGGCCCGCTGGTTGTTGTCACTGCGGCGGTGCGCCAGTCAGCCTCTCCGTAACGGCGGATCTCAAGCGGCGGATAATCGTTGTGGCACACCGTCATCACATCGGCAGACTGCGTAAATTTCAGCTCAGAGATGACGCTAACCGGCCATGGGGTAGCAACTTCAACAGGGCTGCCGCCGTCCGTAACCAGCGCTCCGTTAGACCAGACACGGAAATAGTGATCACCGAGCTCGAGCGCATAGGTTTGCGATACACTGAACTGGAACGGTATTAGCCGGCAGTAACGGTCTGCATATTTCGCGCTCCCCAGGAACCGGAAACCGGGACGATTTTCAATGCCGCCTGACTGCCGGACGATGAAATTGCGGCAGCGGCGCAATGACGTCTGGTATTTTTCAAGATCGATTCGACCATACAGTGAAGGCGATATCTCGCCGCCGGCAAGCGACGGCTGCACCAGTGAATAGGCCATCAGCAGATCCTCGCACTGGCAAGGTCAGACATCGCCTGCTGCGGTTCATGCGCCTCATCAAGAGAGCGTTGCATGGCCGCCGTAAGCACCTGCTGATAATTGGCCATTGCCTGCTGACCGAGACTGGCATTTGCCGCGATCGGCATGGCTATCTCTGCCGCCATACGCCACGAAAGCGCATCAGCGAACAGGGCATCAAACATCGTCGGGTCAGTGATGCTTTTCACGTATAGCAGTACCGCCTGAGACTCATTGGTATGAATGACGCGGCCAGTGCCATCTTCATTGCTGCCAACTTCAAAAACAGGCTTATCCTGCAGAACGATATGAGACCCAGTGAACCACTTCGGTAATATGGCAGCTATGCGCGCGCAGTCGGTCGGGTACTGATACCGGAACAACCATCCCGGCGCAGGGTCGCCAAGGTCGGCCAGGACAACGCGCGACATGGCAAAGTTCCAGTCGTTGTCTGCCAGAACTGCGTCGCGCATGGACTCGTAAAACAGGTTGCAGGTATATGCCTCTTTGGTCTTTTCGGTGAGGCTGTTAATCGTCCGGCTGTTGCCTATACGTGCCAGCGCGATATTACAGATATTGATCACTGATGCCATATCATCCACCAACTAAAAAGGGGCTTTCGCCCCTTTGGTTATGAGGGCTTACACCCCGAGTTCTTTTCGCCTTTCGGCGATCTTCGCCTTCAGAGTTTCCGCTTTGGTATTGAAATGCGGCGCTTCGCCGAACATTTCTTCATACTGTTTGCGCAAATCGTCGAGCTCGGTTAACTCTTCTGCACTGGCCGGGACAATCTTTTCGCTCAGGCTGGCATCAACGGAAACCAGATTACTTCCCGGCTCACCGTCGTAGGTAACGATGTCGCCCGGCTCATGCAGGCGGCCATTGATGAATGACCGCTTAGCGACTTTGTACTCAGGCATTGGTTTGCACGCCTCCGGTGATACCCGCAGTGACTTTGCCAGTGGTCGGCGCAGTACCAGTCACCGTATAGTTCAGACGGATGTAGCGTTCCATCTTCATCGGCAACGTGATAACCGGAGACTTATAGCCCAGCACCAGAGACGCCAGAGGGATCGTCATGGACAGCACGTCCGCAGCGGAACTGAATGCAGAGTTGTCATCGGTTTGCACCGTCACAGTCAGGCTGGTCAGGTTGTTGAAACCTTCAACCACCTGGATAAGCAGCGGGATATCGCCATATTTACCGACATCTTTATTGCTGCCGGTATCAATGACGTTGGTCGAAGCAGCCGTGGCCGTAATGGCCTGAGCTGCGGAAAAAAGCGCTTGCTGGTCGAGCAGCATGATCCCCCCTTACGCCGTTACGGCTGATTCAGTATTCAGGATGGCGTCAGCGCGACGGATCGGAATACCCAGGAAAGAAACGATTTTCTTACCGGCATATTCGTCGATCGTCAGGTTAACGTTTTTCGCATTCATAGCCTGCTTGTGCAGCCAGGCATGGATGGTCTTGTTGCAGTAGATGACCTCTTTACCATCGCCCAGCATTGCTACATCACGCGCGTAGTACGCATCAACCATCATGCTGATGAGGTCGGCGCCGGTTGCAGCATCTTTGGTCAAGGTGGTGACATCGATGTTGCAGATGCGCGAGATCGAACGCCAGTCACGGACTGACAGGCCGAGATGCCATTTGAACTCATCACGGTAAGCCAGGAACTGACCGCCGTTCGCATCGCTGACCAGGTCATTACCCAGATCCTGATGCTGGAACCCGGCGACCATACCTTCCGGATAGATCATGTGCGCAGTGTTCTCACCCCAGGACATGAACCAGATGGAGGTATTGGTAGAACCACTACCACCGGCGCTGAATACGTTCTCCGCGCTGGCCGCTTTGGAAGTGCTCAGAGTGTTGAAGCGCGGAGCCAGGCCCATGAACGCTTCCGGCTCAGCATCGGTATTGCCGTAGAAGGTGTAGCGGGAAACCTTGTTGTTAAAGCCCTGCAGCTTGCCCATGTTCTCGGACACGCGGAACGAGTCCGCATTACCGGAGCGATCGGCCAGGTCTTTGTCCACAAAGCCAAGGTCGTACAGCATACCGGTAGTGTCAGTCACCGGGACGGTCTGGGTTTTTGTAGGCTGCACGCCCTGGTTGTAACGGCGCCACACCGGCTCGGGAATACCGGCACGAATGGTGGTTTTGTGCTTGGAACCGTCATTACACGGCACGTAAATCGCATCGGTAATGACATCGTTGCTTTTCGCCAGTTGCTCGACGATTTTAGCGATCCGCCCGTTCTTGTCGGTACGGCTGTACACGTCAAGAAGAGAAGGCAGCGTCTGACCAATTAAAGCCATGATTACACCTCACTATTTTTTGCTTGGATAAAACGCTTCGACCAGATCGTTTTTCGGCGATCCGTTACCCTGGCCAGTGACGAAACTGTCTTCACTCATCAACTTGCCTACCTTTGCGAACGCCCGAACCATTTCCGGGTGGTTACCCAGGCCGGTCGAGTCAAGGAATTCGCGGAACTCTTTCGATGCGAAGGTATCCAGCGCCTTCTGCGCGTGTCCGACGGATACCGTTAATTTGTCGCCACCGATTTCTTTGTCAGCCTTCGTGTCTGCTGCCCACTGTTCAACCTGCTGCCCCCACGACTCAGCCTGGCGGTTCTGGATTTGCTCCTGCAGTTGTGGCCACAGTCCAGCCAACTTCTGCGCCTGGTCATTAGAAAGACCAAGCTCGCGCGCCACGGGCTCAAACAACTCAACAGCTTTTGAGTCAAGCTCAGTGCCTTCAGGTGCCGTTAGTTCATATTTTTCTGGAACCGATGGCTCAGCAGAAGGAGTTGGCTTATCGCCAGTCGGATCAGGTTTATTACCATCAGCTGGCGAAGGTTCTGGATCTGCTGCTGGTTGTTGCGCTGCTTCAGATTGCTCAGCCGCAGGAGCCGGGGATGGTTCGGATGCTGCTGGAGCTGCCCCACCATCTGCAGGCTGCTCATTGCACAAACGCCGATACATCAGACGCTCAAATAAATTCATCGCTATTCCTCGCTGGCCTCTTTGGCCATTGCCAGATACTGATCGGGACACGCCTCCATCACGTCGGAAAAGACTTTCAGTCCCGTGTTACGTTTTCCTTCGGCGAAGGCTGCCGAGAGCGCCTCACCGGTATAAGTCGTACGCCACACCCCAGCCTGCTCAATCAGGCGCCAGATGAAACGGCGGCCGTGTTCTGTCTCGCAGATGAGACGCAGGTCATTAAGTTCGTTCTCGCGCCGTAACTGCTGCCTTTTGAGCTCATTTGCTACCAGTTCTTCACGCTCTTCTTCGCTCAGGTAATCAGTCATTGCGTCACCGCCGGCTGCTGAGCAGCATCAGAGAGGGTTTTTAACAGGCTAGGGTCAGCGGTGTTGGTATCGCTCAGGGTCTTAGCAGTTGCACCAGCTTGCTGGGCCATAGCCATCATCTGCTGCTGTTGTTCCATTTGAGCGCGCTGCTCGCGCGTAGCTTGCACCTCATCATCAGAGTTAACGATCGTGGCCGGGACGCCGAGCATACTTCCGTACTCGTCAATCGTCTGGTCGATATTGAGTTTGTCGAGCGCCGCAGGATTGGCTTTTGCAAGATTCCCAACAAAGCCAACAAAGCGCTCAACGCTGCTGATCCCTATGGATTTTTGGGCCTGTGCCAAAATGGAGACATATTCAACTTTCAGAGGAGTGCCCTGCAGTTCTTCCGGAGGCTCAGGAAATAGGTTGCGGCGCGCCATGATGTTGAATGTGCGATCAACGAAAGGATCAAGGAATTCATCATTAAGTCGCTCAAGGACTGGGCCAAGTTGCAGGAGTTTCTCATCCTGCATTGCGGCCACAGCCTCCACTGGCATGCTCCTGGTGTTGATGGTGCTGAACAGGTTAAACAGGTCAGAGAAGAAGCAGGCTTCAATCATTTGGCGGTCATCAGCAATGCTGCCGAGCATGTCATTAAGCTGAGGGCTGACGGCGTAAGCCGGACGCACTAGCTTGGTAGCATCAACCTCATCAACATAAGTAACGCCGCCAGGGGCAAGGTTGATCAGCTTATTTTTAAGACCTGTCGGGGCCACCATTGGCGGGTTAACAAGCTTATCGATCGCGTTAGCTTTGCGAATTTGCTCCAGCTGCAGCGCCTTACCAGTACCGAGCGCCATCATTCCCGGGCAGTTACTCCCGTAAACGTCTTCCCCGTTAATCTCCCAGCGCGGTGAAAGGATCGGCGGCTCATCAAAACCAGCCTCCCGAAGAAGCTTGTCACCGTCTCCGGACAACTCGAAATACACCGATTTGAATGCCTTGTTACGGGAATTCAGCTTGCCGTTCACACGATCGATATTGGGTTCTGTAAGATGGACCACATCGAACCATGCTTCATAGTTCGCGTTATCCCAGGCTCCGCGCACGGCGTTACTGACGTTGTCCAGGCCAAACTGCATAACAATCTGGCGGGCAGTCATGGAGAAAACACGATACGTGGTATCGACTGACAAACGATGCGAGTTTGACAGGTAGTAACTTCCGATCGGCAGAGGATGAGTACGAATCACATCTTCGTCGTCTTCGAGAACCGCCATAGCCGCGGTACCAAAAACACCAAGGTGCCGGTAGATAATCGGCAGGGACTGGTAGACGTTAGAGCGGTTCATGACGTCGTTCATCCTGGTCATGACCACATCAAGCCAGCGTTTTACCGGTCCATATTGCATCATCTCCGGATCCGGCGTTGCCAGCTTAAACCATGGGCGGGTTGGGCTGGTGATACCTGACAGCATGCCTGATTGCAGAGTGCGGGCAGCTTTAGAGGCGGTAGGGTCAACGATGCGGGTATTACGCTTGCTGCCGTTGTTTCTCTCCGTCGTAAGAAAGCGCGTGCTGCGCGGATCGATAAATTCCGCCAGTTCGCGCCAGTGCTCCTCAAAGCTGGTGCGCTCATTTTTGAGCTGCCCCAGGTGTTTGAGGTAATGCTGTTTCGGAGAGAGTTCGGCCATGGATTACGCCCCGAGCAGGGTCTTACCCTGAGTGCCGCCAGAAGGCTGCGTTACACCCTGGCTCGACGTCAGGATTGTTGATTTCTGCCCGCCCGCTGCGGCACGGCGACGACGATCGCTATCAGCGGCGTTCTGTACAGCAGAATCGGAAACCTGCGGCGCCGCCTGAACCTGCGGAGAACTCACTTTCGGCTTGCTGATGCACATTTTGCTGCGCTCCATACGCGTTTAAATTATTACCAATTTAACCACATATGATTTATTTGTCGTAGTGTATTGACCTTTTGACGATAAATTATTACCTTTTTGGTAAACACAACATGAAAGCGCACCCCATTCTCTTCCATTGGTGGCTTTGTCGTTACTCAGATGGCGGAGTGCGCTTCCAGGTGTGAAAGCATCCGGCGTATGGCACATGCGTCGATAGCGGTCCGGGGGCTCCTTGGTACATGGCCCAGCGGGTAGCCGGAATGTGCAAGCCATGCCCTGCATGCACGACAGCGACTCACCATCGTGGCGGTACGGTGTGACACCTCGGAAGAGACGAGGGCACAACAGGTAAGGGCATTGAGATTGATCGTCGTTCCTGGGCCCAAGGTCTGTTCGAAGTCAGTGCTCTTTCCGTTGTGGCATTAGCTCAGTCGGATAGAGCAACCGCCTTCTAAGCGGTTGGTCGCAGGTTCGAATCCTGCATGCTGTACCAGAATCACGCCTCAGGACCGTGATACCCGTAGTTCCAGTGCAAGTTTGGCGGTGGCAGTTATTCCCTTTCTGACCACCGCCCTTTTTACAGCAGGACGCCATTGCGATGACTTCATGCTGTAAACCCTGTGACACCCAGCCAAGGACGGCACTTTCCATCATCCCTGTTTCGCCCGGTTCGTCCGGGCATTTTTTTGCCTGGTGACTGAGCGCTACCATAACGGTATACTCCCATAAAAAACATATGGGCTTATCATGTTAGAATCACTTAAAGAATTCACGACATCGACATTCAACACAGCAATGAATCGCGTTAAAAACCCTGCATTCGGTGCTTTCGCAATTTCATGGTGCGCATTTAACTGGAAGCAAATACTTTATTTATTTTTTGCTGACAACGGAATTTACTACAAAATAGAATACATTTCACAAAATAGCAGTTGGTGGAACGTAATTATTTTACCTTTATTCTCTTCACTTGTTTTATGTGTTGGTTTACCGTGGGTTAATAATGCTATAACGAAATGGCAAAGCAAGCCTCTTGACAATGCAGATTCAATTGAGAACTTCAAACAGGCGCGCATGATTCAACGCTCCACGCGATTACAGCGACTGAAGGCAAAACATGATGTGACTTACGACAGAGTTAAAACCGGCGCTGAAAAAGACATCCAGTCAATGAAAGAACAGATAACTGAATCTCAGGCAAGAATGGGTGACCTTACCAAAGAGAGAGACGCCTTGCGTAATGATTTAGATATATACAAAAATGAAAACAAAATACTTAAATCGGATATAACAAAATTACACAGCTCAATACGTGAATATGAAATCAGAATTCAGAAAATGAAAGAACAAATAAATAATTTGGAACTTACCAATGGAATGGATCAACTTTCTGCCATATCACAACTTAAGAAAGAATTGCTAAACAAACAAAACAAAGATAATAAATAATTATTCCCACGGGTCGTACTCGCTGATCACGTTGGGCTGCTTGCCGCCGGCAGCAGGGAAATCTGAACGCTTCGTCACTGGATAGGCGAATGTCAGAAGCAGCGCATCGCCCTTGCCCGGCGACCGGCCAAGACGCTCTTTGATATCCTCTTTCGGCTCCATGACGATCTTGCCGTCCACCCTCACCTTGTACTCTGCCGCTGACAGGTCGTCCGCCGTCTCCTGGTCGTCCAGCGCGCCGCCGAGCTTGAGCCATGTCTTACAGGCGTTGAACATCTCGCCGCGCTTATTCAGCATCTGCGGGTCTGCCGATGCGCCGCCGAACGGCACAAGCTGCCAAGTGCGGCCCCAGCCGTCACCGATGGACTTCAGCCCGGTACCGTAACCGAAGTCGATAAACACCGCGTCAGCCTGGTACTGGTCCTCAAAGTCGGCGATTCGCTTCGCCATAATCAGATCGTCGGTGGTCTTATTGCCGGTCCAAAGCACTTTGCTGTGCAGCCCCTGGCGGAGATAAATCACTGCATCATCCACGCCGGAATATGCCGGGTCGACGCCGATTATCCGCGGGGCGTGTGCTACCTGCGCAGCGGTCACAACACGCTTCATGGCCTCGTCGGTCAGGCCGGTAGGAATAAACTGCAGCTCTGAGGCGTCCGGGAAGATCCCCCGCACACGGACCTTCACAAAGTCGCTGTCCTCGCCGTAGTCGTCCACCCATTTCTGCAACTGCTGCTTGTTGGTGCCTTCCACGGTACGGGAATCGATCTGCGCGCATTTCCAGCGATGCTTGTATTTGCGGAAGCACTCGCGGAATCGCCCGGTGTTGCGCGTAGGGTTACCGAACGCCACCCAGATAATTTCGGTATCCTCGTCCGTCAGCGCACCCTCGGCAACCTCCCAGACCAGATCCGCGATGTTGGATGCTTCGTCGAACACCACAACGATGCGCTTGCGCTCGTTGTGCAGGCCAGCAAACGCCTCGGTGTTGTGCTCAGACCAGGGAATAGCATCGGCGCGCCAGCGTTTGTCGTGACCCGGATCGTTGCTGTACATCGCGGTGGCGGTGCAGGTGAACCACTCTTTCGTGATAGCCAGGTTCGACCATTTGATGATTTCCGGCCAGGTCTTCGTGCGCAACTGGTTGTCGGTATTAGCGGTCACCACCACCTTGCAATCTTCACAGGTGGACATGGCCCAGTTAATCAGCATCGAGATTAACGCAGATTTGCCGATGCCGTGGCCGGATGCGCGGGAAATCATCAGCGGCTGGTGACGTGTCGCGGGATTCTGCAGGTGCTCGCCTATCTCGCGGAATGCGTCAGCCTGCCACTGTCTCGGCCCGGAGGCGTGCGCCAACTCTGTGCCATCCTCTCCCCACGGAAACGCATACAGCGCATAGCCCAGTGGGTCATGGGTGAAGCTGGCGATATCGTCGATCAGCTGTTCTTCCGGGGATAAAGCGGCGTCTGTCACTGGTCACCACCCTGGCGCTCTTTCAGGCGGCGCCGGGCGGCGGCCATGCGGTCGGCAATGGTAACGTTCACGTTAACTTCCATGCGCTCTTTGAATGCGTTAACGTCGACGTGCTTACCGATGAGCTCGAGGTTTTTCACCTTGTCGGGCCATTTGATTTTCTTGAGGATGGTCTCTATCGAGGTCTTATCCATGTTCATGATGGTTGAGGACAGGTCAAACCCGCTTAGCGTGGTTCGCCAGATTTTCGGCCACTCACGGATAGGCTTCAGGCTGCCGTCGTCGTTCAGGATATCCAGCACGTCCATCTGGTCGATTTCCACCAGGCGCAACAGCACGTAATCGGCACTGACGCGCAGGCGCTTGTTGCGCTCTTCCATCAACTCAGCGATTCGTTTCTGGATACGCGCATCACGCATCATCGTGCTGGCTTTGACGTGGGCAGACTTTGGGGAGAACCCGGCATTGATAGCCGCCTGCGTCTGATTTTCAGGGCATTTGACATACTCCTGGGCGTAGGCTTCCTGCATCACCGTCAACGGCTTGTACTGAGTTGATTTGCGCTTAGGATCCTTTGGCATGGTAAACACCCCGAAAATAATTACCTTTTAGGTAATAATACCATGCCACCAGCGATGTTACATGATCGGAATATCATCATCACTCACCCACCCGGCCCGGTTTATCAGGTAGGTAACGACTCCCCGCACTTCAACATCGTCCAGGGCGTCCCCTTCCAGCGCCTCACCATCATCAGTGATCAGCGCCTGCCCGCGGACAACAGCGAATTCAGTTTTCCCGGCATATGCGATAAGGACATGATCACCCTGCTTTGGCCGGCGGCAGACATCGACGATGGCATAACCGGCGGCAGTCTCCAGGGCGCGACAGTTGGCGTCATACTGACAAAGGCGGGAAACGGTTAACGTTTGCTCAACGTAGTCTGCGGCAGGTGATGGAAACCCCATGATGACCTCACATAAAAAATACTGTATATTTAAACAGTATAATCATGCGAGGATTTAGTCAATCTGTCGTGACATGTCACAGCGGTAGTTTTGTTTCGTGCCAGCCAAGAGTAGCCCAGCACTGAGAGTCACCAGCGCACGGACATGACTCCACCGGCAATTGATCACCACACTTTCCGCATCGGCGTTTACTAATTGACTTTATGCGGCCGCGCACCCGGGCATCATCCTGGCGGATCAGCAACGCGATGTACTCGGCCATCTCGTAGGGATCGCGACCAGGGCGCCGGGCGGCGCAGTTACGCGCCAGCATCTCCATTTCCTGCTCGTCGAGCACCACCTCAAACTTGCGCTCGCCGGCGGCGGACTGCCGCGCGCGCTGCGCGGCCTTGCGTTCTGCGGGGGATTTAGGCACCCTTCACCTCTACGCATTGAATATTATCTACGTTCGGCGAAACGTCGTCCCAGGACCTCTTATCATCTGCAACTTTCATCGCCTTAATGGCTGCTTTGCACTGCTCCATACTCTGCATGGGAACCACCTGCATATTCGATGTATTGCTGCTGATGACGAAAATCAGGAAGATGTACGCCATCACTTCACCTCCTGCGGGGCGGCTGCGAGCATGGCGGCGCGTAGGGCGCGAACTACGGAGGAATCTCTATTTATCGGAACCAACTGTTCCGGGTAATCGTCAAGAGTCGCGAGTAAGTCAGCCGCGGCCTCTTTAAGGTCATCCGGCACCATCACGTAACCATCCGGAATTACCGGAGAATTGCCAGGATGCACCGGACAAGGCCAGCGCAGCGAACCATCGCCGCTGGGGCAGGTGCAAACAGGAGAAGCCTGCAGCATGGCGGCGCGGCAGGCGTTCCAAAGCGCGTCAGAATACATCCAAGCGTTACCGCCGCACGCCTGGCAGAGCATTTCGTAAACGCTGTCAGGGATATCTTCCGGCACTACCGGTGCAGGCTGCTCTTTGATGTGCAACCGCGGTTCACCGTCTTTCGGCTCCGGCCATTCGCGCTGCTTGTTTACCGCCAGCTTATCGATCATCGCCTGGGTAATCTGCGCATCAGTAATACCGGCACGGCGTTGCGCATCCCACATCAGGAATTGCATGTCAGCCCACTCGCTGAGGTCGCCGGGTTCGGCAGCTGCTTCAAGAGCCTCTTTCGAAAGATGCTTCAGCGGGCCAACCGGGCCGACATTGCCGAATGTTGCCTGTGACCACTCTGCGTGCTCGCGGCGTACCTGCTCACGTTCCGACGCTGGCAGCGCGTGGCGATAGAGCAGAATAATTCGGCGCTCGTCTGCATGCGGAGTAACAGGGTTAACAGTGAAAAAGTACCCGCAACCACCACGATCAACGTCTCGCAACTCATGTTCATCTGTCCACGCCACCGGCTCTGTGCCTAATGCGGCCAGCGCCATGCGGGCCAATTCTTCAATTTCAGCGTGAGACGGCGGCAGTGCCATTGCACGATGAAAGTTAGCGATTAGCTCAATGCGCTCTCTGGTTAATTTGCTGGTCATTGGTTGGCTCCTTCTGCTGCCCGGTTAACTATCACGCCGTCGTATACTTCTTTGAGGTGGCCGCGTAAGTCCATGCGACGGAGCGCGCTAAACATGTAATCGCATTCCGCCTGTTTGTTAGCCTGAAATGGCTTGCTGTCCCGGTTAACCCACTCCCAGTTTCCAGGCCAGCCGTGAACCTTCTTAACCCGACCTTTGACCACGTGAAGCAATCCCCAGCCAGGCTGCAAATCCTCAATATTTACAATACCCGGCTCACTAATCATGAAACGCCAGTCTCCCATGCCCTTCTCGGGTTCAACACGGAAAGGCTTCTTGCGGTCGGCCAACAAGTCAGAACGAGAGCATTTAGCCTCAATCAAACAACTGGCCCCATTGCGAAAGCCGATTGCATCAGCCTGCTCACCGTATGGCGTCCATGCTCGGAACCGATCATGAAAGGCCACCTTGAAACCGTTGTTTTGCAGAAAGCGGCAGGCTATCTGGCAAAGTTCATCGTGTGTCAGTGCCATCACTCAGCCTCCCACTTGATGCCAGCGGCGGTAAGCGCAGCATCGACCTCGTCAGCGTAGTAGTACGTTAATCCGCTAGATGATTTAGCCAACTTGAATGACTCTGGCAGCTTCACGGTGCGGGACTCCAATGACGACAAAAGCGCTTTAATTTCTCCTTGCTGAAATGCAATCGTTTCCTGCGCCTTCTCCAGCGCCTCTACCAGCGCGCGAATGTTGGCAGGATTAGCCAGGGCGATGAATTCTCCATTCCTGTCTGTCTGAGCTTGGGTGAAATCACCACTATCGACATAGAGGATTGAGCCCTGAGATTCATCACT
>OFRN01000061.1_pt1 | contig 60580 bp, 75 predicted proteins | sample 1541701 | NCBI WGS metagenome assembly OFRN01 (sample SAMEA4413046, study PRJEB24355) | metagenome | biome: human; feature: gut; material: faeces | place: United Kingdom | collected 2010 | reverse complement strand
CCGCGCTCCTGCATTTTCGCCAGCGCCGCGGAGGTTTTCGCCATCTGCATCAGCGACATCAGCGCTTCCTGCATACGGGCGCCACCGGAGGCGGAGAAGCAGATCAGCGGGCAGTTATCTTCCAGCGCCTGCTCCACCGCGCGTACAAAGCGTGCGCCGACGACGGAACCCATCGAGCCCCCCATAAAGGAGAACTCAAAGGCGGCGGCAACCACCGGCATCGCGTAGAGCGTACCTTTCATTACCACCAGCGCGTCTTTCTCGCCCGTCTCTTTCTGAGCGGACGCCAGGCGGTCTTTGTATTTTTTTGAATCGCGGAACTTCAGCACATCTTTTGGCTCAAGTTCGCTACCAAGTTCTACCAGAGAACCTTCATCCAACAGGCTATGCAGGCGATTACGCGCCGACATGCGCATATGGTGATCGCACTTAGGACAAACCTCCAGGTTGCGCTCCAGCTCGGCGCGGTAGAGTACCTGACCGCAGCTGTCGCACTTGGTCCATACACCCTCAGGAATGCTCGCCTTGCGGGTGGGAGTGATGTTGCTTTTAATTCGTTCAATCCAGCTCATTGATAACCTTTCTGCCTGAACCTGGTCGATGCCAGTTTTGTCGTAAGGGGCGCATAATGCCATTTTTGCCTCTTACAGACCATGAATGTTGCACATTAAATCATATCATCCCAGAACATGGGATAAAAAAGTGGTCAAACCGCTGCGCGCGACGATCATGCTCGGTCACGCGCAGCGCAGGGCGAACTACTTCGCCTGCTTTGACGCCGCCCGCTTGTGGCGGATGATCTCAATCACACCCGGCAGGACCGAGAGGACAATGATCGCCACGATCAGCAGCTTCAGGTTCTCCTGCACCACCGGCAAATCGCCAAACAGATAGCCGGCATAGGTGAACAGCAGCACCCACAGCAGCGCCCCAACCACGTTATAGGCCGCAAAATGACGATAGGACATATGCCCCATTCCCGCCACAAACGGCGCGAAGGTTCGGACTATCGGCACAAAGCGCGCCAGGATAATGGTTTTCCCGCCGTGACGTTCGTAAAAGCTGTGGGTTTTATCCAGATAGCTGCGACGGAATATCTTTGAGTTCGGATTGCTGAACAGCTTTTCGCCGAACAGCCGGCCAATGGTGTAGTTGACCGCATCGCCGACGATGGCCGCGATGACCATCAGCAGTACCATCAGGTGGACATTGAGATCGTTGGTTGGCAAGGCCGAGAGCGCGCCCGCGACGAACAGCAGGGAATCGCCCGGCAGGAATGGCGTCACCACCAGCCCGGTTTCGCAGAACAGAATCAAAAACAGAATGGCATAAACCCAGACGCCATACTGGGCAACCAGTTCGGCAAGGTGCACATCAATATGCAGGATGAAATCAATTAAAAAGTGAATCAAGTCCATGTTTGTCTTTACCCTTAATGACCCTATTAGTCCGCCAGAAACAGCGGGCCCATTGGCAGCACCGGTAAATCATAGTGGGCCGGGTAATCCACCGACACCAGATACAACCCTTCCGCTTTTGCCGTTGCCGCAGCGAGCGTCCTGTCTTTTGCTGCCAGCAGTTCTGCCATCCAGCTCTCCGGCTGGTTTCCGGCCCCGACCTCCATCAGGCTGCCTACAATATTCCTGACCATATGATGTACAAAGGCATTCGCTTTGATATCCACCACCACATACGCGCCGTAGCGGGTAACGTTAATATGCATCACGTTGCGCCACGGGGTACGCGACTGGCACTGTACCGCGCGAAACGAGGTAAAGTCATTCTCTCCCAGCAGACACTGCGCGGCGCGCTGCATACGCTCGGCGTCGAGCGGCTGGTGAAAATGCGTCACGCCATGACTTAACACCGCCGGACGCAGGCGATGATTATAGATGACGTAGCGATAGCGGCGCGCCGTGGCGCTGAACCGGGCGTGAAAATCCGCCGGTACATGTTTGACCCAACGCACCGCGATGTCACCAGGTAAATTCGCATTTACCCCCAGCGTCCAGGCGGCATCTTTCCGCTGCGCCCGGGTTTCGAAATGCACCACCTGGCCGGTGCCATGGACGCCGGCGTCGGTGCGGCCGGCGCAAAAGACGGTAATCGGTTCGTTCGCCACCTGCGAGAGCGCCTTTTCCAGCTTCTCCTGCACGCTGCGCACTTCGTTTTGCCGCTGCCAGCCGTAATATTTGCTGCCGTCGTACTCGATGCCCAGCGCGATTTTACAGATCGGCTGTTGCTCCATCTCAGACATCAGTACAGGTACTCCTCAATCAGCTTCTCGGCGATCTTCACCGCCATCAGCGCGCCGCCGAAGCGCACGTTATCCGCTACCGACCAGAACTGGATCTGCTCCGGCATACCGTAATCGTTATGCACGCAGCCGATGGAGAGGCGGGCATTTCCTGAGGCATCACCAACCTGAGTCGGGAATTCGCCCTCTTCAGAAAGTTCGATATCCTCGCCGCGGGTAAAAGCGTCGCGCGCCTCCTCCGCCGCCAGCGGGCGCATCGCTTCGAAGCTCACCATCTGCGCATGGCCGTAGAAGACCGGCGACTGAACGACGCTGGCGGAGATCATCAGCCCGTCATCCTGAAGAATTTTGCGCGCTTCATCGACGATCCGGCGCTCTTCGCGCACGCTACCTTCACGATCCGGCAGCAGCGGCAGCATGTTGAACGCCAGCTGGCGACCAAAGAAATCGTCTTCATCGATAGGGATGCCGTTCAGCAGCTTAGCGCTCTGCCCCGCCAGCGCATCCACCGCTTTTTTCCCCTGCCCCGAGGCGGAGAGCAGGTTCGTGACGCTAATGCGCGACAACCCGCCCTGATCGATCAGCGGTTTGAGCGCCGTCAACAGCTGACTGGTCAGGCTATTAGGCACCGCAATCAGGTTGCGGTTGCGGTAATCGCCTAATACGAACGGGTTCACGTCCGGCACCACCAGCGGTACGTCCGGCTCCAGCGCAAACAGGCCGCTGAGATCGATAACCAGACACCCGGCGTTGGTCGCTTCTTCGACATACGCTGCACTGGCTTCGACGCCGGCGGCGAAGAAAGCCAGCTGGGCCTGGGTCCAGTCAAATTCGGCGGCGTCTTTGACGATCACCGACTTGCCACCAAAACGCAGATGTTCGCCCGCGCTGTCGTTGCGCGCCAGAGCAAAAATCTCTCCTACCGGGAACTGGCGTTCAGCAAGAGTTTCGAGCAGGGCTTCGCCTACGGCGCCCGTTGCGCCCAGTACGGCAATATTCCAGCCTTCAGACATGGTGGTTAACTCCAGAAATAAAGCGGCCCCGCCGGAGTATCCGGCAGGGGCATTAAGAAGACATTAACGAACAGGATGATGCACGGCGTTAAAACCGAGCTGGCGCAACAGCGTCGCCGCCTGCTCATCGCTGCACTGCACATACAGCGAAGACCATTCGCGACGTTCCTGATAATTTTTACGCAGCTTGTCGAATTCACCGGCGACGCCGGCCACCCTCCGCAGCGGCGCATCATCGCGGCGCACATCATACACCAAGTGGACCAGTCTTTTCAGCGTCGGCTGATCGAGCGGTCCATGCAGGGTAATGCGGCCAAATTCCGGCGCCGGCAGCAGAGTGTCCAGCGCTACCTGCTGCGGATGGCCGATAAAGGCGCTGTAGGCTTCAAAAACCTGCGTCGTCCCGCGCGCTTTCCCTTCGAGGGTGTAGCCGGCGATATGCGCGGTACCGATATCCACTCGCTTGAGAAGCTCAACGTTTAGATCCGGCTCCGGCTCCCAGACGTCCAATACCACACTCAGCGGCTGACCAGCTTCCAGCCGCTTTAGCAGTGCGGCGTTATCGACCACCGGCCCGCGGCAGGCGTTGATCAAAATCGTTCCGGGCTTCAGGCGGCTTATCAGCGCCTCATCCGCCAGATGCAGGGTTTTATATTGCCCTTCTTTATACAGCGGCGTATGGAAGGTGATGACATCGGCTTCCTGGACCAGCGCCTCGAGGGAGCGGAAGTCACCTTCGTCGCCGCGATCGGCGCGCGGTGGGTCGCAGAGCAGAGTTTTGATCCCCAACGCTTCCAGGCGCTTTTGCAGTCGCCCGCCAACGTTACCGACGCCGACGATCCCGACGGTGCGATCGCGCAGCGCAAAGCCGTCGCGTTCGGCCAGCATCAGCAGCGATGAAAAGACGTACTCTACCACCGCAATGGCGTTACAGCCGGGCGCCGCAGAGAAACCAATCCCCGCCTGCTGCAGCCACGCCTGATCGACGTGATCGGTGCCGGCGGTAGCGGTGCCGACGAACTTAATGGCCTTGCCGGCGAGCAATGCTTCATTGACCCGGGTGACCGAGCGCACCATTAGGGCATCCGCATCGGTCAGGGCATCGGCCGGGACCGGACGGCCTGGGATCGCCTGCACGTCGCCTAAACGGCTAAAAAGCTCACGGGCATAGGGCATATTTTCATCAACGAGGATTTTCACAGTTCAGTACCTGTCTGAGAACGAGAGTTAACTGGGGAAGTGTGCCATAATCTGGCCGCCAGGCATACTCATCACCTGGTTCAAGCACCGCGATATCGAAAGGATGAATCATGACGCACCCCCTTGCTGATATGCCAGACCGTCCTCCAGGGCGAGGCCCATCAGGCACTGCCGCCACCGGCGAACCTTCGCTTTCCATGCAGCAACGCACCGTTCTGGAGCGACTGATCACGCGCCTGGTGGCGCTGACCTCGCAGCAGAACGCGGAAGTGTGGGCCTGCGTCAAACATGACCTCGGACTGAAAGGCGACTCGCCCCTGCTGGCCTGCCATTTCAACGCCGCGGAGGCCAGTCTCAACCAGCGCTTAGCCGCCGCTCAGGATAATCATCATCATCGCCAGACCTTAGCGCAGCTCAGCGATCTGCTCGGTCAGGGCAATAACCGCCAGGCGGTGAGCGATTATATTCGTCAGCATTATGGGCAAACGGCGCTGCATGCCCTTAGCCAGACGCAGCTGGAGACCATTCTGCATCTGCTGCAGCATGGCCAGCTGTCGATCCCGCAGCCGCAGCAGCGCCCGCCGACCCTGCGCCCGCTGTTGCCAGCCGAGCATAATACGCTCAATCAGCTGGTGACTAAGCTGGCGGCCGCCACCGGCGAACCAAGCAAGCTGATTTGGCAATCCATGCTGGAGCTTTGCGGCGTCAAGTCCGGGGAGCTGATCCCGGCGACGCACTTCCTGCCGCTTTCGTACTGGCTGCAGGCGCGGCAAACGCTGAGTGCGCAAAGCGCGCCGACGCTCACCTCGCTGCAGGGAGCGCTCAAGCAGCCGCTGGAGGCCGCGGAGTGGCAGACAATTGTCGATTTTGCCCGTCGCAGCTGGCAGGTCACGCCGCGGACCACGCTGAGCCCGGCGCAGATCCTGGCGCTGCTGAACAAGGTGTTTGTGCTGCGGGTGGCCCGCGCCCAGGAGACGCTGGCCATCCCGCAGGAGGAGCCTGTCGCCAGGCGGACGTGGAGCGCTAAGCCGTGGCAGCTGGCGCTGGGCGCGGTTGTCCTGCTCCTTGTGCTGTGGCTCCTGCTGTAGCCCAGCAGCCACCGGCGGCGTTTACGGCTCCCCTTCATGCCAAACGCCGCGGTGTTTCCTACAGCGTTTTCAGGCCGGACAATAACCTAGCGGCGAAATGAGATAAGGGTGACGAGGATCCCCAGCGCCGCGCAGAGGGCGCCGGCAAGGAACACCGACGAGTAGCCCAGCGAGGTCGCCAGCAGGCCGGTCAGCGGCCCGGTCAGGCCATAGGAGATGTCCTGAAAGGCCGCATAGCCGCCGAGCGCGGTGCCGCGCACCTGCGCCGGGACGCGCTTCACTACTTCCACGCCAAGTGAGGGGAAAATAAGCGAACAGCCGCACCCGGTCAGCGCCGCACCGGCCAGCGCCAGCCAGGCATTCGGCGCCAGTCCCAGCAGCGTCAGACCAACCGCCTCTATCAGCAGCGAGACCATCGCCACCTTAACGCCGCCAAACCGATCCGGCATCCAGCCGAACAGCACTCGCATCAGCACAAAGGCGCCACCAAACGCCGTCAGGGTAAAGCCGGCCATTGGCCAGCTATGGCTGGCGAAATAGAGGGAGACAAAGGTGCCGATCACCGCAAAGCCGACACCCTGCAGGCCCAGGCCAATACCCGGGCGCCAGATCATGCCGATGACGCTCCAGAGTGAAGGCCGCTCGCCTCCGTGGGCCGCCACTTTGCGCACGGTACCGTTAATAAGCCAGGCGACGAGCGGTAGTCCCATGGTGACACAGGCCAGCACCGCCACGCCAAAATGGCTATAGATCAATAATCCCAGCGGGGCGCCCACCGCCAGCGAGCCGTACATCGCCATGCCGTTCCATGACATCACTTTGCCGGAACGGGCCGGTCCCACCAGGCCCATCCCCCAGCTCAGGTTTCCGGTCAGCAGCTGGCTTTCGCCAAACCCGAGGATCAAGCGGCCCAGCAGCAGCAGGCCGAGCCTGGCGAGCACCGGCAGCGGCAGCAGCGCAGCGGCCAGCCATGCCGCGCCCGCCAGGGCGCAGGCCAGCATCCCCTGCAGGACGGAACGTTTGGCGCCGTACTGGTCTGCCAGGCGCCCGGCGTACCCCCGGGTCAGAACGGTGGCGAGGAACTGGATCCCTACCGCCACGCCAACCACGGTGTTGCCAAATCCCAGCTCCTGATGGACAAAGAGCGGGATCACCGGCAGCGGCAAACCAACGGTCATATAGGTCAAAAAGACGGCAAACGTAATACGGAAAAGCGAAAAATTCGCCGAAGAATTGGATGTTGTTTCAGTAACTGCGGACATGCATTACTCCAGATTCGCAGAGTAAGGCGAGCAAAACGACACGCCCCCTCCACCTGATTATCAGGGTTAAGGCGCGTTGGTTGACGTTAAACGCTTACGCATTAGTGGAGAGACTAATGGATCCGCGAGCAGTGTGCCTGCGGGCTCTTACCCTGTCAAGATGACAAAAAAGGGGAGCCGGTGGCTCCCCTTTGCGCATCACATGCTGATTAGGCGTTGTATTTACGCATCACCAGCGTGGCGTTGGTGCCGCCGAAGCCGAAGCTGTTGGACATTACGGTGGTCAGCTTAGCGTCCGTCGGTTTGGTGACGATGTTCAGGCCGGCAGCCTGCTCGTCCAGCTCTTCAACGTTGATGCTCGGCGCGATAAAGCCGTGCTCCAGCATCAGCAGGGAGTAGATGGCTTCCTGTACGCCCGCCGCGCCCAGCGAGTGGCCGGTCATCGCTTTTGTTGCCGAAATAGCCGGGCTGTTGTCGCCGAATACTTCGCGGATGGCGCCCAGCTCTTTCACGTCGCCGACCGGAGTGGAGGTACCGTGGGAGTTCAGATAGTCGATCGGCGTATCAACGCCATGCATCGCCATCTGCATGCAGCGCACTGCGCCTTCACCAGACGGGGCGACCATGTCCGCGCCATCGGAGGTCGCGCCATAGCCGACGATTTCGGCATAGATGTGCGCGCCACGCGCCAGGGCGTGTTCCAGCTCTTCCACCACGACCATACCGCCGCCGCCGGCGATAACGAAGCCGTCACGGTTAGCATCATAGGTACGGGACGCTTTTTCCGGGGTGTCATTGTATTTAGTGGACAGCGCGCCCATGGCGTCGAATTCGCAGGCCATTTCCCAGCACAGCTCTTCGCCGCCGCCGGCAAAGACGATGTCCTGTTTGCCCAGCTGGATCTGCTCTACCGCGTTACCAATACAGTGGGCGGAAGTGGCGCAGGCCGAGCTGATGGAGTAGTTAACGCCGTGAATTTTGAACGGCGTAGCGAGGCAGGCGGAAACGCCGGAAGCCATCGCTTTGGTGACCACATACGGGCCCACGGCTTTCAGACCACGCGGGCTACGCATGGCATCGGCGCCGAAGACCTGGAATTTCGGGGAACCGCCGCCGGAGCCTGCGATCAGGCCGACACGCGGGTTATTCTGATATGCTTCAGGCGCCAGACCTGCGTCGGCAACAGCCTGTTCCATGGACAGGTAAGCATAGATGGAGGCGTCGCTCATAAAGCGCACTACTTTGCGGTCAATGAGGCCAGTGGTATCCAGTTTGACGTTGCCCCATACGTGGCTGCGCATCCCTGAATCTTTAAGCTCCTGAGAGAAAGTGATCCCTGAACGTCCTTCACGCAGAGATGCCAGGACTTCCTGCTGGTTATTACCGATGCTGGAAACGATGCCCAAGCCAGTAATCACTGCACGTTTCATTAAATACCTCTGTAAGTCGCACTATTTTAAGTTTCGTGTCGCACAATAGCGTACACTTGTACGCCGAACAAGTCCGATCAGACATTTTGTGTATAAATTTGCGCCCTCAGGCACACATCGTTAAGATCGTGCTACGCCTTGTGATTCGAGTAACTTACGTGAAACAAAACGCCATACAACCCGCCAACCTGGAATTCAACGCTGAGGGTACACCTGTTTCCCGAGATTTCGACGATGTTTACTTTTCCAATGACAACGGTCTGGAAGAGACTCGCTACGTTTTTCTCGGCGGAAATCGCCTGCCGGAGCGCTTCCCCAGCCACCCTCGCCCGCTGATGATCGTCGCGGAGAGCGGCTTCGGCACCGGGCTCAATTTCCTCACCCTCTGGCAGGCGTTTGACGTTTTTGTTCGTGATAACCCGGACGTTACCTTGCAAAGGTTACATTTCATCAGTTTTGAAAAATATCCGCTGAAGGCTGAGGATCTCCGCCTGGCGCACCAGCGCTGGCCAGGGCTGTCTCCGTGGGCGCAGCAGCTGCAGGCGCAATGGCCGTCGGCCTTCGGCGGGTGCCATCGTCTGCTGCTCGACGGCGGGCGGGTGACGCTCGATCTGTGGTTTGGCGATATCAATGAGCTGACCAGGGAGCTGGATGATTCGCTGAACCAGCAGGTGGACGCCTGGTTTCTTGACGGCTTTGCCCCGGCGAAAAATCCCGACATGTGGACTCAGGATCTGTTCAGCGCCATGGCGCGCCTGGCGCGACCCGGCGGGACGCTGGCCACCTTTACCTCCGCCGGTTTTGTCCGCCGTGGCCTGCAGGAGGCCGGCTTTACCATGCGTAAAAGCAAAGGCTTCGGCCGCAAGCGGGAGATGCTGACCGGCGAGATGGCGCAAACGCTGAGCTTTCCTGCGCGCGTCCCCTGGTTCGCTCGCAGTAGCAGCGATGCCCGCGAGGCGGCCATCATCGGCGGCGGGATCGCCAGCGCCCTGCTCTCCCTGGCGCTGCTGCGCCGCGGCTGGCAGGTGACCCTTTACTGCGCCGATGAGGCTCCAGCGCAGGGCGCCTCCGGCAATCGCCAGGGCGCGCTGTATCCGCTGTTAAGTCAGCACGATCCGGCGCTGGCACGCTTTTTTCCGGCCGCCTTTACCTTCGCCCGCCGAATGTATGACGCGCTGCCGGTGATGTTCGATCACCAATGGTGCGGTGTTACCCAGCTCGGCTGGGATGAGAAAAGCGCGCATAAAATCGCCCAGATGCTGGCGCTGAATTTACCCCCGGACATCGCCTGCGCGGTGACGGCGGAACAGGTTGCCGGGCTGACCGGCGTCGATACCGGCTGCGGCGGCATCACCTATCCGGCCGGCGGCTGGCTGTGCCCGCAGCAGCTCACCGCCGAGCTGCTGGCGCTGGCGGCCACGCGCGGACTGCACGTGCACTATGGTTATCCCGTCGAAACGCTCAGCGCGGAGGGCGATGGCTGGCTGCTCAATCAGCAGCGCTATCATCAGGCGGTGGTTCTGGCGAACGGCCACCGCATCACTGGTTTTGCGCAAACCGCCCAACTGCCGGTCTACCCGGTTGGCGGCCAGGTCAGCCATATTCCCACCACCCCGCGGCTTGCCGCCCTGCGCCAGGTGCTGTGCTACGACGGCTACCTGACGCCACAGAATCCGCAAAATCAGCAGCACTGCATTGGCGCCAGCTACCACCGCGGGAAAACCGACACCACCTTCAGCGAAGAAGATCAGCAGCACAACCGGCAACGGCTGATCGACTGCTTCCCGGGCGCGGAGTGGCCGCAGGACGTGGATATCAGCGCCAACGACGCTCGCTGCGGCGTGCGCTGCGCCACCCGCGATCATCTACCGATGGTCGGCAACGTGCCGGACTACGCGGCAACATTGACGCAATACGCCAGCCTCCACGCACAGCCGGATATCGCCGATAGCGCGCCGGTCTGTCGTAATCTGTTTATGCTTGGCGCGCTCGGGTCGCGCGGGCTTTGCACCGCGCCGTTAAGCGCTGAGCTGCTGGCGGCGCAAATGAGCGCGGAACCGCTGCCGCTGGATAGCGACACCCTGGCGGCGCTGAATCCGAATCGGCTGTGGGTGAGAAAACTGCTGAAGGGAAAAGCGGTGAAATAAAACCATGAGGGCAGGCAATTTCCCGGGTACGGCTGACGCCTGACCCGGGCTACAACATGGCTCAGGCCTGATTTTTCGCCTGTTGATACAGGTTATGCCACATCCCCTGCACCAGAATTTGGTCCGGCGGCGACAGTTCGCCAGCGCTGATGGCTTTCTCCAGGCTCTGGCTAACTCTGCTGTGTACCGCGTCAGCAGAATGCTCGCCCTCACCTTCCAGCTCAGCCACCGCCAGCGTCAGGTGGCCGCGCAGATAACCGCCGGCAAACAGTTCATCATCACTGGCGTGGTCTACCATGTTGTCAATCAGCGCCAGAATGCGTGATTCAAACTCCGCGATCATCATCTTACCTCTTGTCATGTAATGTGCGGCCTTAGTGCAGGTCTTCCGGCCACGGAAAGTGTTTCGCCGTCAATGGCGGCGTTTGATAATAGTGTTGTAACGCGCGAATAAAGCGCGCCGGACGTTCGGGGATCCCTTGTTCAAGTAAAGTCATCACCCGAGCATGCACCCGGCGCTGGAAGGCGATGCGATCGGGCTCAACGTCCCCTTCCAGATTGTCACAGCTGACGTTAAACGGAAATCCCGCCGCCACGCAGAACAGCCACTCAAAGGCCTGCGGTTTCACCTCGACATCCTCAAACTGGCTTTGGGTCATCGCATCGCGGCCGTCCGGGCAGTACCAGTAGCCAAAATCTACTTGTTCGCGACGCGCCTTGCCGGCGACACACCAGTGAGAGATCTCGTGCAGGGCGCTGGCAAAAAATCCGTGCGCAAACACGATACGGTGATAGGGCGTTTCATCGTCAGCCGGAAGGTAGATCGGCTCATCGTCGCCTTTAATCAGGCGGGTATTAAATTCTTCGGCAAAGCAGCTGTCGAAAAGGTCTATCAGCTGCTGATAATGGTGTTGCTGTTGCATTAATGAATTCCCAACCACTGCAAAATCTCAGCCCCGTGGCTGTCATAAAGAAGTTTCGCGCTCATCACCGCCGAGACGATAACGATCATCGGCCGGATCAGCGACTGCCCTTTACTCAGCACCAGCCGGGACCCGGCGCGGGCGCCAATAAACTGGCCGGCCATCATCACAAAGCCGGTGGCCCAGATAACCTTTCCACCGATGATAAACAGCAGCAGGCCGCCGACGTTTGAGGTGGCGTTCAGCAGCTTGGCATGGGCCGTCGACTTGGCAAGGTTAAACCCGGCCAGAGTGACAAAAGCCAGGGCGTAAAACGAACCGGCGCCGGGGCCGAAAAAGCCATCGTAAAACCCTACGCTACCGCCGGCGACCAGCGCAAACGGCAGACCGTAAAGCCGACGCTGCCGGTCGGCTTCGCCCAGTTTCGGCATCAGCAGGAAATAAAGGCCGATGCCAATCACCAGCAACGGCAGGATCTGCTTCAGAATATCGGATTGCACGTGCTGCACCAGCAGCGCTCCGGTGGTTGAGCCGATAAAGGTCATCAGAATATTCAGCTTCTGATCGGCCAGATTAACCACCTTGCGGCGGACAAAATAGAGGGTCGCCGATAGCGACCCGCCGCAGGCCTGCAGCTTATTGGTCGCCAGCGCCTGGGCTGGCGGCATGCCGGCCGCCATCAGCGCAGGGACAGTCAATAAGCCCCCGCCCCCCGCCAGTGAGTCAATAAAACCGGCCAGGATGGCGACAAAGAAGAGTACCACCAGCACCAGCGGCGATACGGCAAACAACTCGATAAAACTATCCATTACAGCACATGCTCATCCAGTAGCGCCTGGCAGGAAGGCGGCAGCGGCGGCGGCGTCTTCTTCACAGGGGGGGTAGACCCGGGTTTAGGTGGTTCGAACCAGCTCTGCAGCTCCGCTCCGCAGCCATCGCCGGGCGGCGGCGGCGCCTGATCCTCGCACTCCAGACTTCCCGCCGGGCAACGCAGTCGGACGTGCATATGAGCGCGATGCTGGAACCAGGGACGGACTTTACGCAGCCACTGGCGGTCGCTGCCCGCGTCCAGGCACAGCTGCTGTTTAATCGCCGGGTTGACGAAGATGCGGGTAACTTCGCTATCTTCCGCCGCCAGCTTGATAAGCTGGCTGATTTGCGGGCTCCATAGCGACGGCACCACATGCTTGCCATCGCTGGCGACCAGGTCCAGCGCCTGCGGCTTCAACAGCTGGGACGATGTCCAGCGCGTTTGCGGCAGCTGAAGGAAGATATCGACATCGAGGCCCGTCTGGTGGCTGGCGTGCCCGCCGTTAAAGCGCCCGCCCGCCGGCATCCCCATGTCGCCAATCAGCACGGTTCCCATACCTTTATTGTGCACCTGATTACTCAGGCGCTGAATAAACTGAACCAGATCCGGATGACCGAAGTAGCGACGCTGATCGGTACGCATCACCTGATAGCCGGGGGCACTCAGGGGGAGCGCCTCGGCGCCAACGATACAGCCATTGGAAAACGCGCCGATTGACTGGGCGCTGCCGCCGATCGGTTGGGTTATTTTCTGCCATGGCGTGGCGGCCAGGCTACCGGCGCTAGCCAACAGCGCAAGCAGTGCGATAACGGTGTTTTTCATGGTTACCAGCGTGGAATTGTCGTCGTCACGTCGCCATTCTGCGCGCGCTGACGCATAAAGTGATCCATCAGAACGATCGCCAGCATCGCCTCAGCGATCGGTACGGCGCGGATGCCGACGCACGGATCGTGACGCCCTTTGGTGATCATCTCCACTTCTTCGCCAAAGCGGTTAATCGTATGACCGGGAACGGTAATACTGGAGGTAGGCTTCAGCGCGATGTTGGCAACGATCTGCTGGCCGCTGCTGATGCCGCCAAGAATGCCGCCGGCGTGGTTGCTCTGGAACCCGGCTTTGGTGATCTCATCGCGGTTTTCGCTGCCGCGCAGCTTCACCACCTCGAAGCCGTCGCCAATTTCCACCCCTTTCACGGCGTTGATGCTCATCAGCGCGTGGGCGATATCGGCATCCAGGCGGTCGAAGACCGGCTCGCCGAGGCCTGGCGGTACGCCGTCAGCCACTACCGTCACTTGCGCGCCAATGGAGTCGCCCTCTTTTTTCAGGCCGCGCATCAGTTCATCCAGGGCGTCGATTTTATCCGGGTCCGGACAGAAGAAGGGGTTCTGCTCAACCTGATCCCAATCTTTGATGGCCAGCGGAATATCGCCCATCTGCGTCAGGCAGCCGCGAATGACGATGCCGAACTTCGCGGCAAGGTATTTTTTGGCAATCGCCCCGGCCGCTACGCGCATCGCGGTTTCGCGCGCAGAAGAACGACCGCCGCCGCGATAGTCGCGCAGACCATACTTTTGCTCGTAGGTGTAATCGGCGTGGCCCGGACGGAACAGATCTTTGATCGCGCCGTAATCCTGCGAACGCTGATCGGTGTTCTCAATCAGCAGACCGATACTGGTCCCGGTGGTAACGCCTTCGAAGACGCCGGAGAGGATTTTGACCTGATCCGGCTCGCGACGCTGCGTGGTGTAACGCGAGGTACCCGGGCGACGACGATCGAGGTCGTGCTGCAGGTCGGCTTCGGTCAGCGGGATGCCCGGCGGCACGCCGTCAACGATGCAGCCCAGCGCCAGACCGTGCGATTCGCCGAAGGTAGTGACGCGAAAGAGTTGTCCAATTGTATTTCCTGCCATCACGGCTCCAATCTTTTTCGTTATGTTGGCGTGTTGTTTTTTTAGTCTTTATAAATACCGAAGTGCGCACGGGCGTCAATCAGCTGCTGTTTGGTCAGCATAAAGACCCCGTCGCCGCCGTTATCAAACTCAAGCCAGGTAAACGGCACGTCCGGATACTGCTCCATCAGATGTACCATGCTGTTACCGACTTCACAAATCAGAATCCCGTCGTCGCTGAGATAATCCGGCGCGTTGCCGAGGATACGGCGCGTTAGCTTCAGGCCGTCGCTTCCGGAGGCCAGCCCCAGCACCGGCTCATGCTCATACTCTTCCGGCAGATCGGCCATGTCCTCTTCATCGACATACGGCGGATTGGTGACGATCAGATCGTACTGCAGCTTCGGCAGATCGCGGAACAGGTCGGAACGGATCGGCGTAACGTGATGGATCAGGCCATGGGACTCAACGTTGTGCTCGGCGACGGCCAGCGCGTCCGGGGAGATATCTACCGCATCGACTTCCGCCTCCGGGAAGGCATAGGCGCAGGCGATGGCGATGCAGCCGCTACCGGTGCACATATCAAGGATGTGCTGCGGCTTATGGTTAATCAGTCCGGCAAACTGGTTATTGATCAGTTCGCCAATCGGGGAGCGCGGCACCAGCACCCGCTCATCAACGTAAAACTCATGGCCGCAGAACCACGCTTTGTTGGTCAGATAGGCGACGGGAATACGCTCGTTCACGCGGCGAATCACCCGCTCTACAATGCGGTGTTTCTCGCTGGAGGTCAGGCGCGCAGTGCGCATGTCTTCCGGGATATCCAGCGGCAGATACAGTGAAGGCAGCACCAGCTGTACCGCCTCGTCCCACGGGTTATCAGTCCCGTGACCGTACCAGATATTAGCAGCGCTGAAACGGCTTACCGCCCAGCGCAGCATGTCCTGAATGGTATGCAGCTCATTGACTGCCTCATCAACAAAAATTTTATCCACGACATCCTCCAGGGCACACTCTGCTATAAATTCGGCGGCTAGTGTGCCATGAAGACGGCGATAAATCAGCATTCTTGCGATAAGGGGCGGGGGAAAAAACAGGTTTTCCTTGCCCGAAGGGATATTGAGTCGGGTAAACTAGCGCAAAGTATGAATGAGAGCGGACAATGAAAAAGAAGACATCGCTTAGCGAGGAGGATCAGGCGCTGTTCCGTCAGCTGATGACCGGCACGCGGAAGATCAAACAGGACACTATTGTTCACCGCCCGCAGCGCAAGAAAATTACCGAGGTTGCTCCTAAGCGTTTGCTGCAGGAACAGGTCGATAACAGCCACTATTTTTCCGATGAGTTTCAACCGCTACTGAATACCGAAGGCTCGACGAAATATGTCCGCCCCGACGTCAGCCATTTCGAGCTGAAAAAGCTGCGCCGTGGAGATTATTCGCCTGAGCTGTTCCTCGATCTGCATGGGCTTACCCAGCAGCAGGCCAAACAGGAGCTGGGCGCGCTAATTGCCGCCTGCCGCCGCGAGCATGTGTTTTGCGCCTGCGTGATGCACGGGCACGGGAAACACATCCTCAAACAGCAAACCCCGCTGTGGCTGGCGCAACATCCGCATATTATGGCGTTTCACCAGGCACCAAAAGAGTACGGCGGTGACGCCGCACTGCTGATATTGATTGAGGTCGAGGAGTGGCAACCGCCGGAGCTGCCGTAACGGCGGGCTCCGGGGGGCCGTCAGATGGCGTTGGCCATCTTGAGGTTGCAGGGGCTTTTCTGCCAGAGGAACTCACCTTTGCCGTCGGCATCCAGCGTCACGCAGGCGATAGCCGAGGTGGTGAACATCGGGGGCGTTTCCCCCGGACACAGCTCTGAGACCAGATACCCCACCAGCGGCAGGTGGGAGACAACCAGCGCCGTCGCCACGCCTTCATTCGCCAGCGCCTGCAGATAGGCGCTCACCATTCCCACATCACCGCACGGCGTGAGCTCCGGCATCACGTCGACATGTTTCGGCAGGTTCATGCACTCCCCAACAATATCCAGCGTCTGTTCCGCACGCAGATAGGGACTGACAAGAACGCGCTCAATATCCACTTTTTGACCTTTCAGCCAGGTTGCCATCTGACGAGACTCATCACAACCGCATACGGTTAATGGACGAACCGAGTCACTGGCTGCATCGAGGGCAGCGTCGCCGTGACGCATAATAAAAACTTGCATATTGCACCGCTTTTGTTAACCAGAAGCACCGTAGTTTGGCCTGCGAAGACAATACGCAGGTGACCCGGTGGCCGGGCATTGTGCCTGATCCATTCCACGAATGAAACGCTGTTTTTTACCTCAATGGCGTAAGTATAGTCAATCATTGTTTACAAAACAGCCAATCAACAGCGTCGTCCGCAGCCGGATTTACCTTCTTTGACCACAACTTAGGTCAGCCGTTCATCCGCTGGCCAAAAGGTGGTCCCCTGTTCGGCCATGCGTAATAAAGTGTCACAGGGTGTAAAACGTGGGCCGAACTGGGCGGCCAGGCGCTGCAGGATCGCGGCAACTTCACCCGCGCCGATAGTATCCATATACCGGAACGGGCCGCCAAGAAATGGCGGAAACCCTATACCAAAGACGGCGCCGATATCGCCATCGCGCGCGCTCCGGATAATCTGCTCATCAAAGCAGCGCGCCGCTTCGTTAAGCATCATCATCACACAGCGCTCCGCCACCTGCTGCGCGGAAAGCCGCGACTGCGGGCGGCCGATGCCGAGCAGCGGATAGACTGCCGGGTCGGGCCGTTTTTTGCTTTTACGCCCTTTTGTCTCATAAAGATAGAAACCACGATTATTTTTTCTGCCTTTGCGATCGTCCTTCAAAATCGCGTCAATGATGTTTGCAGGCGGGCTAAAACGTTCTCCAAACGCGCCCTCCAGCACGGGGATAATTTTGGTGCCGGTATCGATACCCACTTCATCCAGCAGTTGAATTGGCCCCACCGGGAAACCGAATTTAACCAACGCGTTATCAATGACTTCAATCGGTTCGCCTTCCACCAGCAGGCGCATCGCTTCATTGATATACGGCGCGAGGATACGGTTCACATAGAACCCCGCTTTATCTGCGACAACAATCGGCGTTTTCCCCTGCCGTTTAGCCAGCTGCACCACGGTGGCGATAGTCTGCGGGTCGGTTCCCTTGTGCGGGATCACCTCAACCAGCGGCATTTTTTCCACCGGACTGAAAAAATGCAGGCCGATTACCTGCCCCGGGCGGCTGGCGTGAGCGGCAATATCGCCGATTGGCAACGATGAGGTATTCGACGCAAAGATGGTCTGCGGCCCGCCGTATTGTTCCACTTCGCTGACCATCCGCTGTTTGAGAGCCAGGTCTTCAAATACCGCCTCGATCACCACATCGCGATGAGCAAAGCCCTGATAGTCGGTAGAGCCGGAGATCAGCGCCATCTGACGATCGCGCTCCACTGGGCGCAGTCGACGCTGACGAACCTGTTTATTCAGCAGATCCCAGCTGTACTTTAAGGCGTGGTTGATGCCACGCGGCTGGATATCTTTAATCCGCACCGGCAGCCCACCCTTACAGGCGGTCACATAGGCGATCCCCCCGCCCATTAAGCCACCGCCCAGTACTGCAACGCTTCTCAGCGAACCGGGGCCCGCCTCGGCGCCAGGGTCTTTTTTCAGATCGGTACTGGCAAAGAAGATCGATCGCAGCGCCTGCGACTGCGGGCTCATCGCCAGTTCGCCAAATGCGCGCGCCTCTTCAGCGTATCCGCTGCTGCAGCCATGGGCCAGACCATTCTCGACGACCTGCAAGATTCGCTTCACCGCCGGGTAATTTCCCTGCGTTTTGCGCTGCGTTTGTTTACCGACAAACTGGAATAACAGATGGCGCCCCAGGGGCCCTGCCAGTACGCGTTCACGAACAGGCACCTCCCGGCTGGTCGGTCGTCCCTTCAGCGCCAACTCCACCGCTGCCTGCAGTAAAATCGCCTGTGGCACCACCTCGTCCACCAGACCGGCCTTCAGCGCCTGCCGCGGCCGCAGCTGCTTGCCGGTGAGCATCATATCCAGCGCGGTGCTTACCCCGATCAGCCGCGGTAAACGCTGCGTCCCGCCGGAACCCGGCAGCAGGCCAAGCTGTACCTCCGGCAAGCCGAGCCGGGTTTTTTCGTCATCGCTACAGATACGGCCATGACAGGCCAGCGCCAGCTCCAGACCGCCGCCAAGGCAGGCGCCGTGGATAGCGGCAATCACCGGGATCGGCAGGCCATGGATCTCAGCCATAATCTGCTGTCCCTGGCGCGCCAGCGCTTCCGCCTCCTGCGCGCTGCGGCAGCGGGCAATCATGTTGATATCAGCGCCGGCGATAAAGTTATCCGCTTTGGCGGAGATAAATACTACGCCGCGCACTGACTTATCGTCACGTAACTGGCGTATCAATCCCCGTACCTGACTGCCAAATTCGGCTTTCAGGGTATTCATTTTTTCACCCGGGGCATCAATGGTGATCACCGCGATTTTGTCCGCACGGACCTCAAGCTTAAAAGCGGAAACAGTATCCATTATTCAGCCTCCACGATCATCGCCGCACCCAGACCACCTGCCGCGCAGGCCGTCACCAAACCAAATCCCCCGCCCCGTCGCCGCAGCTCATGCAGCGCCTGGGTGATCATCCGCGCGCCGGTGGCGGCGAAGGGGTGACCGTAGGCGATAGAGCCGCCGAGGACGTTAAACTTGCTTTCATCTACCTCACCGGTGGCCTGCGAGCGGCCCAGCACCTCGCGGGCAAAGCGGTCGCTTGCCAGACACTGGAGATTGGCCAGCGTCTGCGCGGCGAAAGCTTCGTGCATATCGATAAGCGTGAGATCCGCCAGCGTCAGGCCAGCGCGCTCCAGCGCCAGCGGCGTGGACCACGCGGGCCCCAGCAGCATATCCTGCCAGACGTCGATGGCGGTAAAGGCGTAGCTGCGCAGATAGCCCAGCGGCCTCAGCCCCAGCTCTTTAGCCCGCGACTCGGTCATCAGGATCACCGCTGCCGCGCCGTCCGTCAGCGGCGTACTGTTGGCGGCGGTGACGGTGCCATGTTTGCGGTCAAAGGCCGGGCGTAACTTCTGATAATCTGCGAGCGTTGAATTTTTACGAATATTGTTGTCCTGCTCGAGCGGTTCGCGGAAAGGGGGAGCATAGGCGGTCATCACCTCTGCGGACAGTTTACCCTCTTCCCAGGCTTTCGCTGCCAGCTGGTGCGAACGATGCGCCAGGGCATCCTGTTGCTCGCGGGAGATCCCCCAGCTTTTCGCCATCTGCTCGGCGGTATCGCCCATCCGCAATCCGGTTGAATATTCAGCCACCGCCGGGGGGACCGGCAGCAGGTCGCGTGGCCGCAGACGGGAAAACAGCTTCAGCTTTTGGCTCAGCGTGCGTGCCTTATTGGCATCCACTAGCGTGCGGGCCAGCGTTTTACTGACCCCAATGGGCAGGACAGAGGAGGAGTCGGCGCCGCCGGCAATACCGGCGCGGATGGTGCCGGCCATCAGGCTTTCAGCGACGTTCGCCACGGCCTGGAAACTGGTGGCGCAGGCGCGGCTGACGCTATAGGCGTCGGTATGTACGCTCATGCCGGTACCCAGCACAATTTCCCGGGCGATGTTCGGCGCTTCCGGCATCTGCACCACCTGGCCAAAGACCAGTTGCTCGATGACTTCGGCAGGAATGTCGCTGCGCGCCAACATCTCGCCAACTACCATTTTTCCTAAATCAATGGCCGGAACGCCATGAAAAGCCGTAGCCTGACGAGCAAATGGCGTGCGTAGCCCCGTGACAATGGCAATGCGATCGCCCTGACGGGTGATAAGCGGTAATGCCTGACTCATAACACTCCCCTGTTAACCAAGACAACCAAGTGGTCTGACCTGATAACATTCTTAACTAATTTTTTACATTAAGCCAATCGGAGAAGCGCAAAATTGCGAGCCAAAACACAGTGAAAAGAAAAGGAAACGCCCCTTATCAGGGGCGTCGAGGGGGAAGGATTAACGTAAGCCCAGCTGGAAGATCAGGGATTCTGCTTCGCAGCTGAAAACAAAATCGATATCCAGCTGCACACCGCCGTCAACGTCAGTGAAGGTTGGGTTAATTTGGCACGGCTCAGATTCGACATTGCGGGCTTTTTCGCTTAACGCGGCGAGCGTTTGCTCGGCTTCAGCGCGGTTGGCGAATACGCGGCTGTAGGAGGCGGTGCAGTCGGTGTTGTCAACAATCGTGCCAACATCCATACAGCAGCAAACCGGGGTTTCATCAGCGCTACATTTACTCATCGTAGATTTCCTCTGGAGATGCACCTTCGGTGCCAGAAAAATTATGTGCCTATTTTACGCCCTGTCCCCGGTGAGCCTCCAGCCGAGAATCGCTCTGCCGGCGTTAAGTGACAGAAATCACACTTAAAAATGATCTAAAACAAAAATCCCCTTCTGTCCCCCTTGCTCTCTCCGAGATTTTTGCCAGCTGGATCGCGTTTCTGTTATCACAATTGAAAAACTTCATAAACATACTTGCAACAAATCATCTGGTCAGACCTATACTCAGCGCACTGGTCTGATTTCTTGGTTGTACCGCAGACCCTACACTCCCGCGCTTCTGTTACGGCATGTAACATAGTTTAAAAAAAAATAACTCAATGAGGTTATGGGCATGAGCCAGAAAACCCGCTTTACCCAATCTGCCCTTGCAGTGGCTGTCGCACTTGTTTCCACCCAGGCCTGGTCAGCAGGCTTCCAGCTCAACGAATTTTCTGCATCGGGGCTGGGTCGTGCCTATTCCGGTGAAGGGGCGATCGCTGACGATGCTGGTAATGCCAGTCGTAACCCGGCATTAATTATGATGTTTGACCGCCCGACCATGTCGGCGGGCGCCGTGTTTGTCGACCCGGGCGTTAATGTTTCGGGCACCTCTCCCACCGGCAAGAGCCTGAAAGCAGACAATATCGCCCCGACGGCGTGGGTGCCCAACTTCCACTTTGTCGCGCCGATTAACGACCAATTTGGTTGGGGGGCGTCTATCACCTCTAACTATGGTCTGGCAACAGAGTATAACGATGATTATGCGGCCGGCAGCATGGGCGGTAAAACCGACCTGACCACCGCGAACTTCAACCTGAGCGGCGCCTACCGCCTCGACAGCAACTGGAGCTTCGGCTTAGGCTTTGACGCGGTCTACGCCAAGGCGAAGATCGAGCGCTATGCAGGCGATCTGGGGCAGATTGTCGCAGGCTCTGGCGCGCTGCCGCCGGCGCTGGCGGGCCAGGTAGCGAAGATCCCGGCCGACACGCAGATCGCCCATCTTAATGGCAACGCGTGGGGCTTCGGCTGGAACGCCGGGATCCTCTATGAGCTGGATAAGAATAACCGCTACGGTTTAACCTACCGTTCTGAGGTCAAGATCGACTTCGACGGTAACTACCGCAGCAGCCTGCCGGCGGCCTATAACCAGATCCTCGGCAACTTCGGCCTGCCGGCGGGCACCAGCGGCCAGACGACAAATGGTTCGCTAACCCTTAACCTGCCGGAAATGTGGGAGCTGTCCGGCTATAACCGCGTGGCGCCGCAGTGGGCGGTCCACTATAGCCTGACCTACACCAGCTGGAGTCAGTTCCAGGAGCTGAAAGCCACCGGCAGCAACGGCCAGACGCTGTTCTATAAAGAGGAAGGCTTCAAGGACGCCTATCGTCTTGCGCTGGGGACCACCTATTATTATGACGATAACTGGACCTTCCGTACCGGTATCGCCTTCGATGACAGCCCGGTGCCGGCTAATAACCGCTCTATCTCTATTCCGGACCAGGATCGCCTGTGGCTGAGCGCGGGTACCACCTACGCGTTCAATAAAGATGCCTCGGTTGACGTCGGCGTTTCATACATGCACGGGCAGCATGTTGAAATTAAGGAAGGCCCGTATACCTTCCGTTCCGAAGGAACCGCCTGGCTGTACGGCGCTAACTTCAACTACCGCTTCTGATAAGCAGCGCGCCACAAAAAAGGGTGAACATTATGTTCACCCTTTTTTTATCATTCGCCGATCACTGTGAATCGATATCCTTCAGCTCATCCTGAATAGCCTGAGCATTCGGGTTGTCCGCCGGGGTCAGCTTACCGCCGTTGGCGATAAAGTCATGACGCTGGAAGTAGGCTTCACGCATCAGAATGTAAGGGTCGGAAGACTGGCGCAGCAGGCCGTCGGAATCCAGCAGCTGAGCACGTGTCTCAATCCCTTCCACCGCCCATTTACCGATCGACATCGGCCAGGTCAGCCAGGAGAGCACCGGATACAAGCCATCGGCCATATCGCCGCCTTCGTCGCGCAGGGTAAAGCTTCCATAGAACGGCAACTGAACATACGGGCCATAGCCAACGCCATAATGCCCAAGCGTACTGCCGAAACGATGTGGCTCAACCCGCTGTAGCTGCGGATTCGCCATCCCGGCCACATCGATAAGCCCACCCATACCGAGAATGGTGTTCAGGAAGAAGCGGGTAAAATGCACCATACCTTTATAGGGGTCGCCCTGCAGGAAGTAGTTCACCATCACTGCCGGCTCTTCCAGGTTACTGGTAAAATTGCTTAACCCGTTGCGCGCCGGCTGTGGGACGTAGTCGCGCCATGCCACCGCGACGGGGCGAAGCACGTAAGGATCAACCACGTTAAAGTTGAAGTTAAACATCGTGCGGTTAAACCCTTCTAACGGGTCTGAGCGCCCCTGCGGCCGATCGCCAGAGCTGGAACTGGCACATCCCACCAGCAATGTGGCGCCAAGCGCAAGCGCCGACAGGCGATAATTCATAGATGTCTCCCTGGTTTTTATGGCTATCGCGAGTTGCCATCCATGACGGAAAGACAACGCTTCCGCCCGTAAAGATGTGAGCGATTGTAACAGCACGTTGAACGATGTCTATATCACCCAAGTTGTTGATTTGATCTTAGCCTGGGAATAACGAAATCGCGGGGCTCCTATTCTACCGGAGCGACAAAAATCTGACGTTACCATTTTTGCGATTTCAGAGTATGCCCAGCCAGAGGGCAGGGAAAGCCGCTACGCTATAACTATACAGTTTGATAGCGAGGGCCACGAAATGGATGAACTAGACAATAACAAATTAAAGGCAGAGGATGACGAAAGAGAAGTGGAAAGTGAGGAAAATCAGCGTGGTGAAGAGATCGAAGTAAATGAAGATCGCCTTCCCTCGCGGGCGATGGCGATCCATGAACATATTCGCCAGGAAGGGGAAAAAGAGATGGAGCGCGATGCGCTGGCCCTGCTATGGTCAGCGATTGCGGCCGGCCTGTCGATGGGGGCCTCCCTGCTGGCGAAGGGAATTTTTCACGTCAAACTGGAGGGGATCCCGGGCGGTTTTTTGCTGGAAAACCTCGGCTACACCTTCGGCTTTATTATCGTAATTATGGCCCGCCAGCAGCTGTTCACTGAAAATACGGTCACCGCCGTTCTGCCAGTGATGCATAATCCCACCCTCGGTAACGTCGGTTTGCTGATGCGGCTATGGTCGGTGGTGCTGGCGGGCAATCTCATCGGTACCGCGGTGGCCGCATGGGCCTTCAATTATATGCCTATTTTTGATGAGCCAACCCGTCAGGCCTTTGTCAGCATTGCCGAAGACGTAATGAAAAACAGTCCGACAGAGATGTTCGCCAATGCGATTATTTCCGGCTGGCTGGTCGCCACCATGGTCTGGATGTTTCCTGTCGCCGGCGCCGCCAAAATCGTGGTGATTATTCTCATGACCTGGCTTATCGCCCTGGCGGATACCACCCATATTGTAGTGGGCTCGGTCGAGATCCTTTATCTGGTGTTTAATGGAAATCTGCCCTGGAGCGACTTTATCTGGCCGTTCGCCCTGCCGACCCTGGCGGGAAATATCTGTGGCGGGACCTTCATCTTCGCACTGCTGAGCCATGCGCAGATCCGTAACGATATGAGCAGCAAGCGAAAAGCGGAAGCCCGCGCCCAGGCGGCGGAGAAAGGGAAAAAGGCCGACCGGACATAAAAAAAGCGCCCTGAGTGGCGAGGGTTTAAGCAGTCAGACGGTATGGCTCTTACTCAGGCGGGCAAAAAACGCTATACTCGTGCCGCCTTGTCCCCTTAGTTAAATGGATATAACGAGCCCCTCCTAAGGGCTAGTTGCAGGTTCGATTCCTGCAGGGGACACTTGTTTTTAGTTCGCCACAATCCGTAATAGTCCGCATAATCCCGCCAGTATCAAGCCTCTCATGAAATCCCTGTTCGCAGTAGTTCGCCTCAGACCGTTGACAGCCACACCTTTTGGCGGGTAAAAAACGAGTAAAACTACTTTACCCACCGGAATTTTACCCATGCTCACCGTTAAGCAGATAGAGGCCGCCAAGCCTAAAGACAAACCATACCGCATGCTCGACAGCAACGGCCTGTACCTGTACGTTCCGGTGTCTGGCAAAAAGGTGTGGCAGTTGCGCTATAAGCTTGACGGCAAAGAGAAGGTGCTAACTGTGGGCAAATACCCTCTCATGTCATTGCAGGAAGCCAGGGATAAAGCGTGGACTGCAAGGAAGGATGTCTCTGTCGGGGTCGATCCGGTTAAAGCCAAAAAGTTGTCTGTGAAGGACAATTCATTTTCAGCTATTTATCATGAATGGTACGACCATAAGCGGCAGGTTTGGTCAGAAGGATATGCGGATGAACTTTCCCGCATGTTCCGTGACGATATTCTGCCAATGATCGGATATCTGGAAATACAGGACATTGAGCCGATGCAGATACTGGAGGTGATCCGGAGGTTTGAAGAACGCGGGGCAATGGAGAGGGCAAATAAAGCCAGAAGAAGATGTGGTGAGGTATTCAGGTATGCGATCGTTACAGGAAGGGCCAAATATAATCCGGCTCCTGACCTTGCTGATGCCATGAAGGGATATAGAAAGAAAAACTACCCTTTCCTCCCTGCAGATCAGATACCGGCATTCAATAATGCACTATCTGGCTTTTCCGGAAGTATTATTTCGAAAATTGCCACGCAGGTTTTGCAATATACAGCGCTGCGCACAAAAGAGCTCCGTTCTATGCAATGGGAAAACGTCGACTTTGAAAACAGGATGATAACCATCGACGAAGAAGTAATGAAGGGGCGCCGCGTCCATGTGGTTCCGATGTCAGATCAGGTAATAAATCTCCTGAATACTCTCAAACCGATCACAAGCCCCGTTTCCTCTTTCGTGTTCGCCGGGAGGAATGATAAGAAAAAGCCCATCAGCGAGAATGCCGTATTATTAGTTATCCGGCAGATTGGCTATGAGGGGCTGGCGAGCGGGCACGGATTCCGCCATCAGTTCAGCACAATAATGAATGAGCATGGGTGGCCGGCAGACGCGATTGAAAAACAACTCGCGCACACTGCCAGCGGTTCAATCCGTGGAATTTACAACCATGCTCAGTATCTGGATAAGCGCAGGGAGATGATGCAGTGGTGGGCTGATTACATCGATGGTCGCGCAGGCGAGTAAACCATTACGCGAATTCTTCCAGGATCAGGATTCCATCCGCGCCATCACTTGAGATGCCAAAATCTGCGAGCAGCTATCCAGATCGCAAACTCGACGGTTTACCTCATCACAATAACAGCGCATCATTAGCACGCTAGTTAATCATGTAATTTTCGGTGCGCACCACTCTTTCATGGTTAAACCGCCAGGCTATCGCTTCGCACATCACAAATGATGTGCGTCACGACGCCGGCGACAGTGACATCGTCCAGGGCCTCACCTTCAATCGCTTCGCCGTCTTCTGTTATCAGCGACTTTCCTCTCAGCGTGGCAAGTTCCGTCCCGCCGCCGTGCTGGATCAGAACCTGACTTCCCTGCTTTGGCTTCAGGGAAATATCCAGCACAACATAACCGCCATCCCTTTCGAAAACGCGAGTGTTAGGCCCGACATTGCAGATCGAGTTAACAGACAGACGCTGCTCGACGTAGTCGGACGCCGGAGACGGAAAGCCCATCAGAGCACCCTCCCCATGTTGGCCATCATCCACAGCCTGTTTTCGCTATGGTCGTGCGTCTTATCGACGAAATACGTTTGTTCCCGCGCGATCCAGGAGTTAGCCTCCACCTCGGTAAAGTGAATGCCGCGCCGGCGAAGCGCAGTAACGAAGTCGCGGGTGTGAAGGTACTGGAACCCCTTGGAACTGCGCAAAATGGACTCACGGAACGCCGCGGCAATGTTTGAATGTCGAAGCATGATCTTCCCTCTATGGATACTGTTTTTATATACAGTAGATTCATTGAGAGATCTGATCAATACAGGTTCCAGCTATCGATCAGGTGCACCGACGCAACATAATGATTATTCAGAAGCAGGCAGATACTTGTAGATAGTTTTCACGTCTACACCTATCACATCGGCTACCTGCTGCCGGGTAGCGCCGTTCTCCAGCATTCTGCGGCACCGCTCCACCACTTCTTCATTCATAACCCGGCGGCGGCTGCCGACTCTCCCCTGCTCCCTCGCAGCGGCTAAACCGGGCCGGACACGCTCGACGATCATCTCTCTTTCCATTTCCGCCAGTGCACGCATAACGTGGAAAAAAAGCGGCCTGCTTATATGTTAATGCAGTAAATAAAGTAAGAGAGAAAATACATGCCGCGACGGCACAGCGCGGATAAATTTAACCTATTTACGCTGTTGTAATCTGAACCCGAGTAAAATGGAAATAGCCAGCACGGCAATCCCCGAATCATGGCCAAACCATTCCTGTAACATTGTTCCAAGACCCATAAAGGCTAAAGGATATGCATAACACCACCAATTCCAGATAAGCATATTTACACCTTTTCATTTTATGATCCCTGACTTATGGGCTGAAGATAGATACGCCATATTAACGTCAGGCTTTCTTCTCACACTTTGAAATTTAGGTTTTAACCTTGCAAACCCCTGCCCCAAAGCAGAAGTAACACCAATAGACAAGGCTGTAGCTATATTTCCTTGACTCGACTCCCATATGGCGTAAAGCGCTGAAATTCCAGCGATGATATCTCCGTTATTACTTTCAAAAACCGCTGAAGTATCAAACCTGATCGGGCTTCGCCATCCTTCTTCATTTAACTTTTCAAGATCTTCAATTGCCAACTTAAGTTTATTAAATGCCTTCAATCTAGATAAATTAAAGTCTCCTGAATTTGCAACCTCAAGATAGAGCTCATCTAAATAATTATTAAATGCCTCAATCTCACTTTTCCTATTTAGTTTAAACTCTAAGATATCATATATACTTACAGATGCATCAGGAACTGGGAGTGCATTCACTAAATCCACTCGAAAGCCTTTAATTAAATCAATGCCATCGTTACCCAAACAAAGACTATCTACTCCAATTTGGTTTAACCTCCAATCGCTATCGCTTTCCTCTCTTCTTTTTATATCTAAAAAGTGAGTTTGCGCCCATAAGTACATAGGGATAGCATTAGCAGCACTACCATCATCATTTGTAAGTGGAATGCGTGGTCTTTTAAGAAAACCTGAATCCATATATGCTTGTTCATTTGGCAGAGTAATGTAATGAATAAAGCTTACGGGAACTAAAAGCTCATCCCAGTATAGAGCAAGGAAATTCATTTCCAGTTGTGTTAACCCGCCATCAGTGATAGAAAAACCGCCAGGAATATGGTTTAATTTTGCCGGAAGAGAAACTATACCTCTTTTCATAATTTTCACCTAAGTAAGGACTGAGTGTACATAGCATAGATATTTAAAAGCTTAAACAATAAATGATTAATATGAAAGAGGTATAATTATCAATTTATAATCGGTAAGTTAACATCCCCACTGACTGTTGCTTAATCTATTGTTATGGTTGCTTTTAAATCCAGCTCAGCCTCATCCAGCGGGTTTCCTGCTCCGGAGTAAATGAACATGTGATAATGCTCTCCTGGTGTTACTGAATCACCCACATACACATCGAACAGGGCCTGCGCTCCTGCATCTGACAGGCTTACCAGGCGCTTTGCGGCATAGGTCACCTCTTTGCTGACCGTAACCAGCTGGCATGACGCCCCCAACTCAGGATACGAAACCAGTTCTTTGACTTCTTTTGTTACTGTGAAAGACATAATTTTCTCCTGCTTATCCCGGCTGACTGGTCTGACTGACTGCCAGCTGTTTAGAGCCGCCTATGCCTGTGACGTTTACCGTCAGGAACCCTGATGAATATGTCCAGGCGATATCTATCTGGGGTGCGTTATTGATTTGTGAAAATGTTTCCACCAGATAGCCATTGATGAATCTCAGTATTTTGTATGCAGGGAACTGAAAACCACCATTGGCGGCTATCTGAATCTCACCAGACTGCGTGGTTATCTGCAGGGTTTTTGTCGCGCTAGCTGACATGGCATTTTCATGAAGGTATTTCTTCAGGAAGCGGACGCGCTTAATCACAATATCCGCGCCGTTATTTGAGCGTGAGAAGTAAATACCGTTCGATGAGCCTGCAATTCCTGTCACAAACTCCACCCGCATTTTTCTGGGTGTCGTTGACAGCGTGAAAGTTGTCGAGACTTTACCTGTTCCGGAAACAATACCGCCGAAAGTGAAGTCTTCAGTGCCGCTGGCGCAGTATGCCTCCACCTCGATGATGTATGATTTCTCCGGTTCAAACAGTCCCGATGATGCAGCATAGCTAAAAATGCCGGTGCTAGCGAAACCCGCCATCAGCACCATTTCATTACCGCGGGCACGCAGATAATTAGACAGCAGGTTGCCATAGAGGGACGTGCCGAACGCGCCGACATTCAGCCCATTGATAACGTCAGAAAACTGCCCCTCTGAGGTGTACCCGTTCCATTTACCAAAGCGTGGCCCCTTAAAGACGAACGAGCACGGTTGCTGCTGGTTATACAGTAGCGGAACCCTGTCCACTGTCGCGCCAGTGCTATCAACCAGTGTCAGGGCATTGGAGCCTAATCCTGTGTTTGGACCAACCGTAGAAACATCGACAATCTCACCGTATGTCTGCCCCTCGGGCTGATATTTATAAATAAAGTTTTTGGCTTTTGAAAAACCATCTATCCGGTTATCTCTGAGAATCGTTGAGTAACGACCCGCTGATACATTACCCGCGTAGGATGGAGCATCCACATCTGTCGCATCAATAAACCCTATGAGCGCCTGCCCATCTGTCCCCGTAGCCTGCTCAAAGTAGTTGTCATAAATGCGGGCATGTCTGGCTGTAGTCTTAACCATGATGCAGTTTGGCGATCCGACATGAAGGATATCGTTAAGATGTATTTCATTCTGCGAGCCAAATGTACTAGCGCTTAGCTCCAGAACCATATAACGCCAGCCATTTCTGATGCGGTTATAAGCAACTTTATTCAGATCGCAGCCATTTAGGAGCACATCAATATCAAAGTTTGCTATCTCGCAAAGACTAATGCAGCCATCAAACATTTTTGACCAGGAGATACCAATTCCTGTGCCATTAACCCTTGGGTTTATAGCGCATCGACTTACTACTGGAACCATACCAAATGGAACGTTTGAAAGCGATACATCATCTTTGATGATCGCTGTTTGTTCGTTATTAAACCTTACCGGATAATCGCCAGTCAGGCCCATGTCGTAAATCTGCGGCATCCGCACCTGACCTGTGGATGAATCACGTGTATACCAGATGCAACCACCTCCTTCAGTCATGCATATGAGGCGCGTATAGCAATTCGGTGAAAAATTTGGACTCCCCTGCCCCCTGATTACCTGCCCTTTACCAGCTTCAAATGCCCGGGAGATATAAAAGTCCCCGGCAGGCAAACTAAGCTGTTTATTTTTATCCGCAGCGGCCTGAAGAATTGAATAATTATATTCAGCATTTTCAATGCCGGTTTTCAGGAGTGGTGTGACAAACTTAATAGCTTGATCTACGCTTGCACCGTCTGCGCCAATGACAAGCGAAGTTCCCGGCAAATTGATTGAGCTAAGATTTTGTCTAAGCGTATCACCATCCATCAGAACGAAGTGAGTAACGTCGTTAGCAAAGCTGGTTGCATCGGTTCCGGTGGTCGTAAAGCCGACGTCAGTAGCAGCATTCAGGCGGTAATACTGGTTGTCGTAACGAATGTACTGGTTACGGGTGCTGAACTGAAAAGGACCATCCTCATAGTCGCCAAGAAAAACGTAGCCGGAGGATAGAAGGAATTGCTCAAACCGATTAGCTCTGTCCAACTGCGCGGCATCGAACTGATTATTTCTTCCGGTGTTCGTCAGGCGCTTTACACCAAGACGATCGGTATAAAATTCACCGGCGCCAGTAACTTCTTCGTCAAGCTTCGCGCCTGCAAATACCGTATTACGGATATCGGTACTCGGTACCGGAACCTGCGTCGGCGTTGGGAGTGGAACTTCTGCCATTGTGCATGTCGCCCTTGATAGGCGCACTAAACCCTCAGAAACGAATCTGATGGTGTGCGCGAAAGTTGATTATGGGTAAATTGAGTCTGAATATTCGATCAGTGATAACGTCTGTGTGTCATCACCGTTGGGTTTGGCGCTGTCGACGCGCCAGATTGTGGAGTTCAGTTCCGAATCGGTAGCGATGAAATACCGGCTGGGGTTTTGTACCGTGCTGCGGTCATAAATGTTCAGATCGAAGGTATCGGCCACAGCCTGAAATGCATTGGGCTTGCCGTTTACCGGATAGGCCCGCCAGCGCCCGCGGTAATTGCCGAGGCTGTCGGTCATCACCACCCACATATCCCCAAGAGAAAAGTCTATACGCTCTGAGGTCGAGAACACATCCCCGGAGCGCCCGGTGATATAACCAGTTTGCTGCGCGTTGTCGTACATGTCCGGACACTGAACCACCGTGCCGCGCACGACCTGCGTTTCTTCCAGCACTTTCACCGTCATGGTCAGGCGTGAGTAGAGAATTTTTCTCGCCTCAAGCCAGGCCCGGTCGGTTGCCTGAGTGGCGTTGCGGCAGCCGTCCAGGCTGATCTGCATTGCGTTAACAGTGGCATCCTCAACCTCAGTGATGCCGCTGCTGTCGATCTGCAGATAGATGTACGCCTTCTTGTTCGTCAGCGGGTCGACGTAATCCAGCGCCACGCCGTCGTAACCACCGGGGAGAGACATTTGCCATGCCATTTTGTACTCATCCCAGAACATATTGGATCGAGCAAAAACTGCATCCGGATTTGTCACTTTCTCATCGCGCCAGAACGTCAGCACATCGCCGATGTTATTGCCGTCAACGCGGGCCACATTGGCGATCGTAGCTATGCGCTCACCAAGCGGCTGTTTCTCATCCGAGAAGGTGTAATCGAAATATCCAAGCGCCTCATCCGGCAGCGAATCGGCAATGGCATAAAGAGCCGCGACGTCAATACTGGCCACGTCCTGCTTACCCACAACCACCCATTCGTGAAGGATTGCATCAGCAAACGAGCGACTCGGCCGCAGCGTATAATCGACCGCGCCGGTTGTCCGGTCGTAGCTGATGGTATGCCGCTGCGCCAGCATGTTGTACTTCTGCTCGCGGTTGCTGTTGCTATCGTTCGAGCCTTTGATCGTGATGCGGGCAATCGTGTCCTCCGGATAAACAACGTTTTCGCGCACGTTCACCGCGTGGATCGCCATCAGTGTCACAACGTTAGCGTCATTGCTGTTGTCGAGGCGCTCGATGGTCACCGCATAGCGCCCCGCCCCGGCTGCCGGGACGAACTTATGCGTTGTGCGGAAATACCGGGTCGTCACCTGGAAGTCGTTATCGAAGAAATAATCGTGCTGCTCGGATGTCCCCGGGACCTGATTGTTGTCGTCGTCGACCTGCCAGAACTTGATCCGGTATTGCGTTGTGCCGGCCGTCGCGCCGAGCTGAACCAACACATGCACCCAGACCTGCGTCGAGACGATCGGCGACACTGACGGCCCGATAACAAGTGGTGTCTGGTCATTCAGCGTGAACAGTGTCGCGTTGATAACAGCATTGCCCGGCAGAGACGTAATTTCTCCGGAGAGCTCGCCAATATAGAACGTCGTGTAAGAAAGCGTATCGTCGCCGATAAAGCTCTCCGAGGAGATGATATTCCCGGCGCCGGTGACGTTCCGCGTGACGCTTGTGCCACCGTCGTTCCAGGTGGCGTTGATGACGAATGACACGGGGTGTGGCACCGCCAGCGCAGCGAAGTAGGCAAAGTTGTCATCGTTCGACAGCACAACAGCCTTGAACTGATTACTCTCGATCGCCACCGATGTCGGCGCCGTCGTGGTCGCTGTCTGAGCCGGAAAGTCCTGGCTTTCGTTCAGTCCGGGGACAGTTTCGTTATCGACGTCATCGAACTGATACCCCACCTCAATCGTGCCGATCACGTCACCCGGGTTATAAATCGCGGAACTGGCGCCCGCCAGGCTGCCGAGGTTCGATTCCGAATAGCGGATCGATGAGATGGTGTACCGGCCGTAACCAACCTCGAACCATTCCGTAAGCTGTTTGTTATTGTCGACGAACTCGAACAGCGCCTCCTGAATCAGGTCAGGGAAGACGCGGCACTGGCCGTAAATGTTCGGACGCCCTTTGTAGAGTCGCGCGCGGTTGGTCTGGCCGGTTAAGTCATTGTTGGGGGATTCACCCGTCGCCACCGATACTGACGCGCTGGGCTTATTTGACAGGCCGAACACCTTCAGCGCGCCGGAGAGGATTTTCGTGACCGGACGCAATATCGTGGTGATGAGCTTTCCCACCCCGCCCTCTGGCTGGTCGAAGACAGCCACGACGTCACCGAATCGCAGTGGCCGGCTGATATCGTAATCGTCCGGCAGTGCTCGGCCATTCAGCTTCACGACAACATCGCGGTGCAGCTGCAGAGAATCCAGCAGGCTCACCAGTGTGGTGCCGGCGTCTACCGTTCCCCGTTGCAGCGGCGCTCCAGGCAGCCTCTGTAACTCATATCGAACCATGCACCATATACTCCACTTTGCTGTAAACCTTCAGTAATGCCAGCGGGCTGTCGCAGCGTACAAAACCAAACTCCCCGCGGGCATGCAGGCATTTCACCGGGCTGATCATCACACCGATATGCGCCGGTACGTCGCCTCGGTAAAAAACCGCGATGCAGCCGATGGCGGCAACCGGCACACGCCGCCAGTGCACGTGCTCCTGTTCGTAGCAGGTGATGAAATCCGCGCCCGATTCGTAGCCGGCGATGTGATGCAGCTCCAGGCCGAGCACATGCCGGTAATAGAGAACCACCAGGCCCCAGCAGTCCATCTGCTCAAAACTGCAGGCGCGATTGGCCCATGGCTTGCCGTTAACAAGCCCGATAAAGTCGCTCTGTGTCATACGGTGATTAGCCCGGGATAGTCTTTCGTGGTGTAAATGATGGAGTTGGCCAGCGTCAGCGGGTTAGTCTTTCCGGCGGTCACGGTGACGTTGCTGGCATCGGCTGAAATGTCGTTCACGTAAAGCGTCCAGTCTTTCAATGAAGCCGTGTCACCGATCGCGTTCCACTGCTGATACAGGCACTTTATCGGCGTCATGCGCGCCGCCCCGCGCCAGCTTTTCAGTGTCTGCCGGACATGCTCCGTCGCGGCGACAAAAGTGATCGTCATGGATATGACCGCCGTTCCGTCCTGCGCCGGCTCGGTCACGCTGAACCGCGCAGGCTCGAACGAGTTGCCGCCAAACGTCGCCGGGCGAAACAGGTTATTGACCACCCGGTAATAATCAAACGCAGGGTGATAAAACTCCACCGTCTGTTTGATGTCGCTTGCTGGCCGCCGCTCCTTCCACTCTCTCAATGTCGTCATCAGTCAGCCCTCGGCATCACTTCGGTGATCAGGTAATCCAGCCAGTATCCATAGCCAGGCTGGGCCTCAACAATCCAGTCGTCATAGTCCTCGGTAATGTCCTCGATACCGTTGCTGATGACCGTTGCGGTCCAGGTGACAATGTTGCCGTTTTTGCTGGTCTGCACCGGCATATCGACGAAATGCAGCGTCTGCTGCTGAACGCCCTGCGTATCACCCAGGTCGATCGGCATCTGGAACCAGTTACGCCCGCGGTCGCAGTACGTCGGCGAGCGCAGCCATGACTTAAATCTCTCAGCCTGGTCAAGCGGGAATATCCACTGCAGCGTCCAGGTCGCCTTAAGGTCTGTGGTGATCGGCGTGATTATCAATGGACCTACTGCCGTCTGCGTCGTCTGCCAGGCTGTATCCTGCGTCATGTTCTGATCGGCGCGCTGGGGAAGCGGCAGGAACGGAGGGTATTGAACTGTTGCCACGTTTCCTCCGGGCATTAAAAAAGCCGCGGCTGCGGCACTGATCTTTTATCAGGATGTAACGAAATGTTTTTTACCATTATCGTGTTATTGCCAGGTGCTAGCTGGCTACACAAATAAGGAATCAGAATGAATTTCTTGCATACACGAATGCATCTCAACGCCGGTGATACGGTTGTTGTTGACTGCTCTCATCAGTGCAACGTTTTACTGATGACTGATTCAAATTTTAACAACTACCGCAGCCGGAGGGGGTTCCAGCATCACGGTGGCGGCGGTTTCTTTGAGAAACTGCCTGCACACTTGCATGTACCACACTCGGGGTACTGGAATGTCACCCTTGATGTAGGAGGTGGATCGGCGTCCGTACGCCATTCAATTACCGTCATTCCAGCATAGATGCTCACCCTTTGCCTGATTTAAGGCATCCTCAAGGGCGGCAATAATTTTCTGCTGTGTGCCGTCCTTCAAGTAGCCCAACGACGCCATCCCCTCCTGTTTATCGCTGTCGCGGTACCAGATAACCTCGCCATTAACTTCGATTGCTACTTTCATAATGTTCACCCATTAAAAACCCGCCGGAGCGGGTTTGGTTTAGTAAGTGGCTTGCGCTTTTCGGCTTAGTCCAAATGTCTGCTGCATCTGAGAGGATACCGGGCCGCCTCTTTCCATGTCGGTGATCAGCAAGTCCACAACTGCGCTACCGTCCTGCATGTAGCCATCGGCACTCTGTACGGTGGCACCGGTAGACTGGTTGATAACGTTCACCTGCACGCTAATCCCTCCTCCTGACTGTATATCCTTATTGCTGATGACCTTCCCGTTATCGCCGGGGATCATGTACTGCTTGCCGGTGCTGGCCTGGTAAATCTCTGGCTTACCTTTCTCGCCGACCTGATACAGGCCGCCGGCTGATACCGGGCCGCCGTTGTAGCGAGCGCCGGCAAGCGCAAGCCCGGTGGCAAGTCCCACTGTCGAACTGATACCAGCTGCAGCCGGACCAGCGTTAGCACCGAACGAGGCTAGCGATGCCATCGCGGCCGCCGGAGCCCAGGCAGATGCGGTAGTTGCCGCCAGTCCGACTGATGTCGCCACCGATGCAGCGCCGAGCGTCTGACCGAGGATGTAGTTTTTCAGCGCTTCGACTCCAACCTGGACAATGCTGTTGATCACGCTGTTCAGGATGGTGTTGCCGAGCGACCGCATCGCCTCCTGTGCTGACATTGTGCCGGTTAGCAGGCCGGTGATTGCATTAGAGGCATTCCCGCTAAACGCATCCACCGCACTCGTCAGCATGTTATAGCCGAGGCTCTGCTGGCTGAGGATTTCCCATTGAGCTGCGATCCGCTGCTGCTCATATTGCCGGTCAGCGGCATTTTTCAGCGCCAATGCATTCTCATGAGCGAGAACCCCTTGCTGCTCGAACTGCTGAATCAGCGCCAGCTCCTGCGCGTGCTGGTTGGCCAGCTGCTGCACCGGGTCAACTTCAGCAATTGCCTGCTGGGTGGGGTTAACCACCTGCTGCGAGCGTATTTTGGCGAGGTTGGCCTGATGCTGCTGCTCCATCTGCTCAGTGGCTGCGTTGTACTCCTGCAGATCAATCTTCCCGGCGTTCAGCGCCGCTTTCAGGTTCTGCATGGATTCAGCGTAGGATTTATTCTCAGCCTGTTCCGGAATGGCATTAAGCGCCTCTGTTACCCCCTTCGCCGCTGCGGCTGCATCCCATGCGGCTGCTGCATATTTGCCTGCTTCCTGGATTTGAGCCTGAGTAGCCGATTTACCGAGAGACTGCTGCGCACGCAATATCGCCTGCTCACGGCTCAATTCCTGAGTTGAGTCCGCTGCAAGCTCAGACTGCTGGCGAAGGTTTTCGAGTTTTTGGGCAATAGAATCTGCGGTAGACGCCGACTGCTTCCCGGCTTTGTCGCTTTCCTTCCTCGCCTCCGTAACCCGATAGGTTTCGGCGTATTCGTCCTGCAGCGCTTTGATTCGCTTCGGATCGGTCACCCCAGCATCAGCTGCATCATATTGGGCCTGAAGCCTGGCTCGCGCCTCACCCTCAAGTTTGGCCAATGCAAGACGGCGCTCAGAGTTTTGAACCAGCTTCTTGGTTGCGGCGTCATCACCTTTGGTCGGCGGCGCATTAAACTGGTTGCTTCCGGCGTCCTTCTGAGCCTTTGCTCGAATGTGGGCTATTTCCCCCTCGATCTGCTTCAGCTGCACTGCTGCCTGCGCCCTTCTGGCCTGAAAAACTGAGTCAGTTTCATACCATCTCTGGCCGTCTTTCAGCTCATTGTTCAAATCCTGCTGGAGCTTGATCAGCTTCGGCATTCTTGAAGAATCGCCGACATTGTTATTGTAGTAATTGAGGTTATCCGCGACGCTCTGCATCAATCCTGCAAGGGTCGTAGTCAGGCCTATTGCCTGGTTCAGGTCGTTAATGGCATTTTTGAAGGCCACATCGAGGCTGTTCTTTGCGCGATCAATGCTGACCGGCATTTTTTCAAATTCAGCGTTAACTGACCTGGATTGGCTTTGAATAGCATTGAGTGCATCTTGTGCAGTAAGTTTTCCCTCTAGCATTCTTTTACGCAGATCGCCGATTGAAATCCCTAAGCCAGCTGCTATTTGCCTTGCCAGTTCTGGCATCTGCTCAATTACTGAGTTGAATTCTTCCGCTTGTATAACGCCTTTCGCCATCGATTGGCCAAACTGGCGCAAAGCGTTACTCATCTCTTCAGCAGATGACCCTCCTATCGTCCCAATCTTTTGAAGAGTGGCTGTCAAAGATAGAACTTGAGCATTGGTTGCCCCTGTTTCCTTGAGAGAGGTTGTTAATGATTCCCATAATTTTTCCGTCTCATAAAGCCCGCTTCCTGTTTGTGATGCAATAGCAGATAAAGAGGCTAAAGTATCTTTAGCTGCATCAATACTGGGGCTTAACCTAGCTATCCTCGCCTGTAGCGTAACCATCTCGTCGCCGATGGCGATAAGCTTCTTCGCTGCATCAATGGTGAAAGCTGCTGCAATGGCAACGCCAACTTTATTTAAAGCACCTTCAAACCGCCCGGCAGATCGTGACGATTGCTCAAACTTAGAATCCATCTGATCAAGGCGCTTATTAACCTGCTGCTGGGCTTCGATAAGTCTGGCGACATTCATCTCTACTTCGTAAACGATATTGCCAACCTGTTCAGCGCTTGCCATGTTTCCTCCGGGCATAAAAAAACCCGCCGAAGCGGGTTTGCTTTATTTTTAGAAAATTATATCTTGCCTTGAAGTTTGTATTGTAAATATTTTAACTTTGATGAGAATCCAGAATTAATTTTATTACCTACTGATTCGATAGTAACGTCAACGGAAGGCAATGCATTACCATCAATTATCACAGACTCAAGAGAGGCCCAATCCTCACTGAAAATATTGTATTCACATTTACCCAAACCTTTTAGTTGTACCCCAAAAGCATTGCTTGCCTGAAAATCCACAAATATATCGGCGTTTTTAAGCGTAAAAAGCCCGTTTCTCACCCCATCGCGCAAAGACTCAACCTGAAGGCTTTCAATCTTTTTGTTAAGTTCTTCTCCTGACAGCTGCTTAGAGCTGATAAGGGCCTTTTCCATCGAGTAGGAGGACGGTGATTTCATTCTCGATTTGATTATTGAGCTACATGCTTCTGTCATTGATGCGTTTTGAGCATCCTGAGTCGGTACCAATGCGATTGCGGCAACAATGCAACCCATTACAACTAACAAACCGAAAACAATAAGCTTCTTCATATCCCTATCCCCATCAGTAAAAGTAAGAAAATCGTAGCAAACCAAACATCTTTAGTCTGCCCATCCTTCCGCCTTTTTCTTTTTAAGGAGAGCATCCAGGCCGGCTGTGTCCTTCTGCTTCTTGAGGATCGTCGCGTATTGCCTGTAACCATGATGTCCAGGGGCAAAGAATTGCCCATTATCGTACATGCCTGGATTTTTCTTCATGGCAGACATAGCTAATGGGGCAAGGGCTATTTGCTGTTGGCAGTAATGAATTGCCTTCTCGAGGTTCTTGCCAGAATCGCGCAGTTTATAGTGCTTCTTAATTTTCTCTTGAAGGTCAAAGTGGATCTTTAAAATCACGTCATCAGGCAGCCCACGAAGACCTTCGAGCCACTCTTCTTCTGTCATATCCCTATCCCCACTGGTTAGTTTTGGACAGATTAGCAGGGATGGGAGGGAACGACAAAGGCCTGATCGTTTATCAGGATGTTCAGCAGTACGATAGCAAGGTAGCCTTGAAGCAGGCATCAACCAAGGAATCATCATGGATAAGTTTGACCGTAAACTTCAGCGAGAAATACTACAGGCTTGCGTAGATAGCTATCCAGCCGCACCTCTTCTCGAACAATTTAACCTTACGGAAGTAGCAGAATGTGCAGAAAGCAACATTCAGAAGCTATTAGCAAACATAAATTACCTGTGCGAACACGGACTAATTAAAAATAACAGCTCCATAATTCTTAAGGACCGCTCCATCCTCACCCGGATCACAGCAACAGCAAAAGGCATCGACTTCATGCTCAATGATGGTGGTCTATCAGCGATCCTGAACGTCCAGACTATAAAGCTTCATCGTGACGCAGTAGTCGTACTCGAAGACCTGATCGCCATTTCAAATATGAACGACGAGCAGAAGGAAAAAGCCAAGTCTGCTCTGGGAGAACTGCCGACGGAGGCACTTAAAGCCATGGTGCAAGCCGCAGTGACTGCCGCGTTATCAGCACTACTTGGAAAATGAGCAGGGACAATAAAGCACAAACCCGCCGGATGGCGGGTTTTCTTATGAATGCTTATGCCTTGCAACTTTAGTCCGTAATCTCCGTGAATTGTTCTGCTCTTTCTCTTCCTGCGCCTTAAAGTTGTTGTAAGTCTCGAAATCAAAAAAGGAAAGGTTTTCTATTTCTGAAACTGGGCACACGACCCTGAAGTCATCAAAGGTGAGATTGCTCTTAACCCTTGGTGGGCCATCCACACCCAAGAGATCGCCATATAAACCAATGCTTTCATAATGAGTTATATAGTTTGTCGTGACGACAATTTTTAGCGTGTCTTTATCCCTGTAACCGCTGAGCAGTGGGATGAAAGCCATGTGTTCAATCTTCCCATGCTCCAAGGGGGGACGAATTACCCAGCCGACATAAAATTTCTTCGATTTCAAAGTAAAAATTACTGGAGCTAAAGTAGCAGAAGCCTCGATTGCCAATGTTTCAAGAGGATGGTTCCTTGCTGCCTTTGCAAGAGCTTTAAATCTGTTATTACCCCAGCCGTGCCAGGCCTTGTTTAGAAGCCCACAAATTGTGGAAAGTGCAACAGTTCCAACTAGCCATAGAGCTATCTTTAAGCTCTTTCCTGTAGCTACAGCATCTGCAGATAGCGGGATAAGTAATTTGACATTTTCCTTGTTCATTCCCACTACTTTGGCAGAGAAATCAATGAAGCCCACAAATCCCATTATCGAGCACAACATCCAACTCAGGATGCAAAACCCGGTTCCCCACGTCGCCACATAAAAATAAGCGCCCCAACCATCGGAGCGCTTAAATTTGTATCTCGTAGATACTGATGTAATAGTAAAAATGTAACCACTAACGAGGATAGCGGATAGTAACAGTGTCCCCATCCGTCACCTTGCCTTAGAGGGCTCAACTCTCGCAAGAAAATGAAACTGGCGCTTCATCTCTTTGCGAACCTTATCGTTTTCGAGGTTTAAGCTGATTACACCATCGCGATCAATCGTGAGTCGGTCCTGGTTGTCGACAAGGATGTTCGTTAGGCGCTCTACGTGGCTTTCAGCTCCAGTAGTTGTCTTCCGTTTGTTCGAGAAACTAAACATAGCTCCTCCTCGCTCTACCTTTTGGGTGTAAAAAGAGCTTAGCGAAACTTGCTCCGCCAAGCCCTAAACCGAATTTTTTCAACAATAATTGTTGTTGTGATTGAAGATTAAGTTATGTTGATCTGGTGGTCAAGCGCGGCGCTCACAAACTTTGTGTTGTGACATGTCACAATTCCGATGCAAATGTAGTTAAATTCGCGTTTGCTAAGACGCTTTTACCATCATAGTTTTCCAGCGGCGATCGTCTTCATCCATGACCGTGTCGTACTCTTCGCGCGTGAAGCCGTTCTGATTGGGGTACTTGGCGTTAATCATCATTGCGAACTCTGTCATCGTTAGGTTCTCGGCCTCTTCCCGGCTTATGCCGAAATGGTTGCGGGCCGCCATGATGTAGTCGGCTGCGCGGAATTCTGCGGTTGTCTCGTTCGTTTCGTAACGCTGCAGCTTACGCACCTTCGCTTTGCCGATGATGCCGTGCATCATCAGGTTTTGCGCGACGATGACCATACTTTCCGGTGGCATGCTGCCCGGGCGCCATACAAAGCCACGCTTACGTGATTTCCCCGGTTTCATCCAGCCAACCAGATCGCCGATATCGTCGTCACAGCAGGCTGTCAGTACCGTGTGAGCAGCCATGACCGCTTTGCGTGACAGAAGCCCGCTTTGCATAAACCGCAGGACGCAATCAGGAAGGCGACTGTACTCATCGCGGATATAGGCCTCAGCTGCGCGCTGCGCGAATGGCGTCGCCTCGTCATTGCACAGGTCATAGAACGCCTGGACAATTTCCTCTGGCTCACCGATTCGCGCCATGTTGCGAAACGACGGCCGGAAAAAGAATTCCCGGTCACCGGTACCGATAACGCATTCGCCTAATTCTTTAATCGGGGTCATAGTCGCTCCATAAACAGTATCAAGGGCGCAGAACGCCCTTTGTACTATTCACGAAATAGTCTGAGGTTAACTGATGGTGACCGCACAGGACGCAGACGTGATCTTGACTGGTGTCGCGGAAGAATCGGTGACTTCACAGGTATAAACCCCGGCATCACCAGAAACAGCGCTGGCCTTGTTGAAGGTCGCTGTTATTTGACCGCTGACAACCGTGCCGTCTTTCTTCCAGACGTAGGTATAAGGCGAAGTGCCACCCTCAACCACGACCGACATATTCAGAGCCGATCCGGCCGCCACGCTCTTGGTCGTCGGCAGGTTAGTGGTAAACGCCAGCGCCGGCGGAGCGACTTCAAATACCACGGTGTCTGCATCAGCCACTTTCCATTCCCCGGAGAAGGTCGAAATATCCGTGGTGCCGAAATCACCAGACCAGGAGGTAGTGTTGAAGTACCCCATGATATAAGTTCCAGCGTCTTCACCAGTAAAGTCGAAGCGGACCCAGACTGTCGGCTGACGGCCGGCCTGCACTTCATCGAAAATATATTTCGAGATGGCAATAGCGCCGACTTCCGTCGTCTTGTCTTTCTTGCGGAACTCACCTTCTCCGGAGATGGTGAAGTCCATGTTGTTGACCAGATTCTCAACCAGCCCCTTCGTATCGTCAGCCTCAGAGGTGACGGTATTCATGGAGTAGTCGAAGCCCTTGGTGGTCATGGCGCCGAGTCGCTTCCATTCGGAAAGCGCAGGAACCGTATCAGCACAGCCAAAAGCCATGCGGAGCACGGCCACCTTACCAATCAGCTTGCCGGTGTCATTAGCGCAGCCTTGCATGTATGCCTCTCAATTAAAAAAGGCCGCCATATGGCAGCCTGATGGGTGATTCTGACGATTATTCGCCGTATGTGCAGGAGACGAGTAGCCGGGTTACTAATCTTCCCTCTTCGGTGGGGATCGGAGCCGGGACATTGCCGACAAGCCGCAGCGCGCCAACGCAATCATCGGCGCCGGATTGCGCGCTAATGTACTCGACAATGGCGTTTACCGCGGCGTCAGCAGCATCGGGATTTGCCTTAGAGGAGATCACATCAACCATCACATACCAGTCGCCGCCGAGGTCAAAGGTGATATCGGTACCGCCGGAAGGCCTGAATACGATGAACTGATCAGTATCTTTCCCGGTGTCGCGCCATTGCCGCCACTGGACTTTAAACCCCGCGGTAAGCCCCTCAGCCACAAACAGGTCTTTAAGGCGCATATACATCGGAGGGTTCATTGTGCCTCTCCACATGGAAAGACTTCTACGCGTCCCTTTAAAGTACGCTCGTAGAGCTCACCTTTACGGCGCTTATGGGCTCTGAATGGCCTTGGATGATACCGAACAATTCCGCGCTGGATATCAGCAAAAAATACCCCGTCGATTTGGTTGCCATTCACAAATACTTTGCGAGGGCCGAGGCCATCTCCGGCAAAATGGATAGTGCGATTCATAACGACAACTCCTTCTTCACCACCGTGTCAATCTGGCTGCGGGTATCCTCGAAGCCCTTCGTTAAGAATTCCTTGCGGGCAGTTGCTCGCCGGAAGTTCTGCTTCACTGCCGGGTCGTGAACATAAACCGCATAGTTGGCGGAGTAACCAACGCGCCCGGTTACCCTGGTGCCGTTAGCCATGATTTCGCGGAACTGGCTGTTGATGAGCGTCGACGTATCGATCGGGGTGTAAAGCGCGGCCTGCGCGCTGCCGATAAGCATCGCAGACTGGATTGCTCGCACGACTTTACGCCCCTGGACGTCTTTGATGATGCGATCGAGGTTGGCCTTGGCTTGGCGGATGCCGCGAACTTTAGCGCCCATAATCAGACTCCCGTAATCAGTGCGAAATCGTCTGCCAGTCGCTCGAACGTATCTGCGAACTGGACGATCTGCCGAATCTCATCGGCCTCATCCGGCGGTTCAGCATCGGTCGAAGCGCCAATCAGGATGTAATCCCCTTCCCGCGCCGTTGCGTACTCGGTCCATATCGTGTTTTTAACCACGATCTCCCGGCCAAGGTCTCCGATTTTTGCAGAGAGTCCGCCCTGGTAGTCGCAGAGGATAGCGATCGGCGCTTCCCACCCGTAAGGCTGACCTCCGCCGTCGGTATCACTACCGTCAGCATCGCGTATGCGCCGCCAGAGTGTCGCTGTTGCCGTGTATGACCAATTGGCTACCGAAGACATCAGTCATCCCTCCATCGCAGCACAGCGGCGCCTGTGGCGCGTATTCGGTCGCAGTTGATGAACCACTCGCCGTCGCTTTTCACGTACGCCGTCGTTTGCTCGCCGGTATCGGTGATCACCCACACCCGGGTAAACGTCCGCGGAAGCCGTTGCTGAACTGAAACCCACGCCATTAGCAGCCCCCGACCACCATAAACAGGCCAACACTGTTCCCGGCGCTGATCGGGAGTTCACTGGTGCAACCGCTGGTATCCAGTTTCGCCAGAGAGTCACGCAGCCAGGTGATGCCATCGTCACCGTAGTCGAACGAGCGCGATGCCCCCGATGGCGCCCCCTGCGATTTTATTCGCCTGGCACCGGATGACGTCGCCATGAGCGCAGCGGCATACATCAGGATCAGCTTTGCCGAACAATCGTCATATCCCGCACCATCGAGGCACGGGATAATCTTGTTCACCACGCAGAGAATCGGATCGAGCAGAGCGGCCGGGATGGAGTAACCCAATTCACCGAGGAACGCCTGCACGTCTGCCGCTGTGATTGGGTCAGCCATGGTTATTTCGCCTTTTTCTTCAGCTCGTCGATTTGTTTCTGAGCCTCGTCGAGGTCAGCCTGCAGCTTGGCATTACCAGCGGTTAGCGATTCTACTTTGCCGTTAGCCTCGTCGAGGTCAGCCTGCAGCTTTTGCAGATCGGCCGGGGTCGCTACCTCCAGCACCTGATCTCCCACGGGGATTGCCTTACCAACCAGCCAAAGCGGGAGAGTTTCACCTTTGTAAACTTCGCCCTTTTTAAGTTCGTGGCTGTCATGGGTGAGCAGCCATTGTTGTTCTTTACCAGCCATGCGGCCTCCGTAAAAAGATGGGGCCGAAGCCCCACAGGTTATGCTTTGGTCAGCTGAACGTAACCAGCCTGGCCATTTGCATCGTGTTTGAACTGCGGAGCCGCGGCGGCCAGAACCGAGAAGACATAATCATCTTCCGGGTTAAGGCGTGCTTTCGGACGCATGGTCATCGGCATGCCATTCAGGATCTGAACGACGTCAGGGCGTTTAACAACGCCAAGCAGTTCATCGGTCGGAACTCTGGAGGCCGGAACCAGCGCGGCCACGCCTGGAATTTCCATGATGCGGGACAGGATGGTCTTCGGATAGTTCGCGGCATAGTCGTTAACCGATGCGTAGAACCAGTCTTTGTAGTTCAGGTAGATCGTCACCGGTGCATAGAAGTTTTCGTTATGCAGCAGGTTAATCAGGTCGGAGATTGCCGCAACCCACTGCGCGCCGCTGGCACCGTTCAGGGTCAGGCCGTGAGTTCCGGTTCCGCGGTTAGGGGCAGTACGCAGTCCATAAATGGTCGCGCCTCCGACGTTGATGTTTGGATCGCCGTTCAGCACCATGTCTTCCAGCTTCTCAGCGACTTTGCGCTGATGGTTGGAAATAGCGTCACTGTCCAGCGAATAACCTTCAGTCTGAGCAGCCAGCATCTGGCGCCAGCCGAATGTCAGCTCACTGTCGATGATAGGCAGCGGCGTACCTTCGTAATCCATGACAGGCTGATCACCCTTCGCCTTGCCGCGTCCGTCCAGACTGATATTCACATCACCGGAATCGGACAGGGTCATGAAGTAGTGAACGATCTTACCGAGCGCCATAGGGCGGGAAACGCTGGCAGCCAGGTCGTTAAACACTGACAGCACGTCACGCTGTACGGTGATAGCCGAACGGTCCCATTCGCCCCAGACATCTTTCGGCAGCACGGAGGCGTTACCAACGAGCTCATCAAAGGCGATGAACTGGCCATTTGCGTCATTGACCGCAAAGCCATGCTGTGCAGCCATGTTGCGCTGCATCATGTCCCAGCGACGGCGGGCATTGAGAATCAGCTTTTGCTGCTGTGGAGTAAACTTTAACATTCTTGTTTTCCTTATGCCTTGGCGTACGGAGTGGAGAGGATCACCACGTCGGCGAAACCTTCCGCCGCCAGAGTGCGCCCTGCTTTTTCGTCGAACGTTGCGACGACCTGGTTGCCGGTTGCGGCCGCTTTGAATACGCCGCCGGTACCGATGGTCAGCTCCTGACCTACCGTATAGGCTGCTGCTGCCAGGCGAACGTTGTATTCCTGCTCCCCTTCCACTCGATATGCCACACCAGTCTCGTTAGCTGCGTAGGCAGTAGTAATCGCCTGACCGATGAAGCGCCGATTTCCGAGTATGAACCAGCGGCCGGTAGTGTCTGCAGATGCCGCCAACTTGCCGGAAGCGATTTTTACGGCAACCCCCGGATTGAGAGCAGATGCGACAGGAAGGTTGATGGTTTCCGGCTCGCGCTCGACCGGGCCGCGATAGATGACGTTAGCCATTATTTTTTCTCCTGATCGATGCCAGCGTTGAGGTCATAGTCTTTCCACTGGTCATTTTCAGCATTGACCTGCTGGAAAGATGGGTTCAAACCGGTGCTGGTTTGGCACTGTGCATACATGTCGTTCAGCGCTTCGCCGGCCAGCGAGTTGATCGCCGCTTCGGTCATGAACGGGAATTTCGCTTTGACCGCTTCACGCTTGGTCTTGAGGTCTTTTTCAGCGTTGACCTGCAGCTGAGTTTTCAGCGTGCTGATCTCGTCAGTCAGCGGCTTAATTGCCAGATTTACTGCCGCAGTAATCTCGTCAGAGTTAATCTGAGTACCCGGCTGGTCGTCTGCTTTCTTCTGAACCTGCTGGTTATAGGCATCCCAGACCTGATCGTCGGTCAGCCCCTCGGTTTTAACGCCTGCGGCATTGAGCGCGGCGATCATCTTCTCTTTCATCGGGTTTGTTTCTCCGTTGGTTTTGACTTCGTACTCAGTGGGTTTGCGCACGACCTCTACTGGATCGCCGACCAGCGTGACTGTGCTGTCGTCGATGAGGTATTTTTGCTGGAAGAGCTTATTGCCCTCTTCGAAGATGAATTTGTCTGGCCACACGGTCACGACATAGCGATACACATCGCTGCCTGACGGCGCGCGAATGGCTTCACGCAGCATCTGGTAGATTTCATCGAATGAGGCATCTGAGTTGTGGGTGAGGAAGAACTTCACTTTGTTCAGCAGGCCATCTTTGAGGCTATTTGCGGCTTCAACGAGGCTTGCAGTTTCGACTTCGCCTTCCTGACCATCGGCATTCACGAACATGCCGACGCCTTCTTCTGGAGTACCGGCACCCGGCTCATCGAGCAGGATAGCGATATGGTCGAACTGCATATTGCGAGCGATCCATGAGTACTTCTTCTGCTTCGACTCGCCTGACTTTCTCTCTTTGTTCGTGAGTAATCCGGTAGACAGGTGGATCGGGTCGGTGTTGGTGCCGGCGATCATCTCATCTAGGCGATTAATCAGACGCTTACCGTCAGGCTTTGTCTCGGCGACCGCCTTATTGATATAAACGTCCATGACGACCTGGTCGCCTGACTTGCTGACGTTCTGCGCCCATGCTCCGACGTGATAGCTGTTAATGGCCCGCGGGTCATTGGCGCTGACATATTTGCCATCTACCATCGGGTGCGGGAGAGGCATCAGCTTGCCTTCCATCGTCTGGTAGCTGTTGTTAATCTCCTCCGCCGGGTACAGGCCGCCATTCATCACAATGTCATCGACGATCGGAACCGCACCACGAATGACGTAGTGCTCCTGGCCGTTGATAGTTGTCGTTGAGATGTTGGAGGCGTTGATGGCCAAGGATTTCACGTGAATACTTGAGAGCTTCATCTCCTCTCCTGATTTTGTTATGGCAACAAAAAACCCGCCGAAGCGGGTTTCAAGGATTTAATTCTATTTTTCACTATCCGTTGCAACTGTACTCACCATGGAGAGTTTTTCTTGCTGTCACGACAGCCGACTCTGCCTCCCCCATCGTCAGGAATGTACCGAGGTGGATAGCCTTGCCATCTTTATATATCTGGGCTCGCCATTTACCACTTTGCTTATGCAGGCTAACGCCTTTAATTCCGCTCGTGTTATCTGACCTGACAGATGCATTCCATCTGTTTTGAGATGCGCCAGCCGGTCTCAGATTGGCTATGTTGTTATTGCTTCTGTTTCTGTCTTTATGATCGACTTGACTCGGTAAAACACCATGGTGAAGGGCAAAAATCACCCTATGCACCATTCGAAGTCGACCTTCGAAGTTAACTTCCCAGTAACCGGACTTTTTAAGAGAACCAGCGCAATCTCCTGCGCGAGAAAATACCCTTCCGTTGCCATTAATTTTTTCATGTCGCCAACGAAGAAAACTTGGCGACGATTCATCGTAGTAGAGACTTTCACGGAAGCGATCAATCAATGATTCTTGTTCGTTCATATAAACCTCGTAGCAGGTTTCGTAGATGATGAGTGCGGCAGGGGTGTCTACGTTCACCCTCTTCGACTGGCCGGTCTAGCCGCACGTTAATTATACCACAACGTGGATACTTGATTGCCTCACGTTGCGTACTCGCTGGTGGATTTTATCAGTCAATAAAAAATGCCGCATAATCTACCTAGATAAATTCCTCTGGAGTTATAAGCATATCCCTAATGGCAAATATATAATCTTCATAATCAGAATGAGGCTCATAAACACCACAGCATTTCTCCATTTCAGATGCATTACTCTCAAGCCATTTTTCTGTTTCTGATACCACGCGTGAAATATAACGTTCATTAGGTACAATAATATTTTTAGCTTCAAGAACTGGCAATTCATTACTTGGTAAGCGCCACTCGCGCTCCCATGTAAAATCAACGCCATATGGTGTTCTTTCAGATACGACTAAAGGATCATGCCGCATGTAACGCCATAACATTGATTCATGTATGAGATGTTTTTCATTTTCAGGAGAATATATAACTGCCCTTCCTCCCGAGCGGAATATACTCTTCTTATAAAATTTAAACCCAAACGGTTGATACTTAGATTTATCCCTATACATAAAATATTCAGGTGACTCAGTAAAGCAGATGCATGGACTTCCACCTGTTTTAATAATATCCCCACTTTTTAGATACCAATCATTCAGTATTGTTAAGAATGTTTGAAAAGCATTTTCAAAGTCATCGTGCTGGACCCTTGAGTGCGGTTCTGACTTAACCCAATGATACAAATAAGATGTGTTGTCTATTCTTTTCATGGTGCCTCCTTTGCACCATAACGTTACATCCTAATCATTTGAGCGCCAAGCAATTCTTTCTTTGGCTAACCTATCAACCAGCCCTTTGTTAAATATGCTGCCGTCGTCGTTAAGCAGCACCGGAATCTGGCTGCAATAGCAATTCCAACGATTGCCTTTCTCGGCGTAGAAGTCCCGCACCTGCTCGGTGGTATAAACCTTTCCGTGACGGCTGGCATGCCAGCTGCGCGTCGTCGGTTTGAGCGCCGACAGCCACAGCAGGCCGGTATTCAGCCCAAGACGATCCGCCGCCCAGTCCGTTTCGTTCCATTGCGCCTGCCGCAGTGCGCCGACCTGCTCGGTCTGAGCGATGGTCTTGGCCTTCGACATCGACACATCGAGGCGCTTGCTGATGACGCTGGCCGTCTCGCGAGGATTCACCCCGCGCGCTACAGCATCGGTGATGATGTTGGTTAAATCGCCGCGGGCTGTATCGCTGATGACCTTCCAGTCGTTGAACGTTGTAAGCCTGGCCGCCGCTATCTGGTTCAGATAGCCTGGGCTGCTCAGAAGTTGCGAGAGAGTCGTCTGGCTGGCATATACCTGCGACTGCTGCGAGAGGTTGTTGAAGGCCTCCAGAGTGCCGCGCTGCGCCTCTGCGGCGACGTAATCCATCGCCCACAAGTTTTGTTCGCCACCTTCCAGCAGATAATCGTCGAGAATGGGCTGTACCGCTTCGAGCAGGTCGGCCAGTTCCTGCGCTGACATGTCGTAGATGAACTTGCCAGCGTTGACCTGGTAGAGCGTTGGCTCGTCGCCGTTAACGTGGCACAGGAAGTGCCAGCTCTGGCTGTTAACCTCTCGTTCACGCCCGGTCAGGCGCTGGTCGAGCAGGACTTTCAGCGCCACCTTTATCGCGTAATACCGATCCTCAATGTCGCGCTCCATCTTGCTGACGGACTTACGTGACATTGTTGGGTCAACTTTCGACCGTGGTATCACCGGGCTTTTCGGCTTCTGACTGAGGGTCGGCCAGAGGATCAGGTTTTGGTTTGTTGCCATCTGGCAGATCCTCATCATCAAGCTCAGGCAGCGGTTGCAGTTCGCCCGCAGCGCGAATTTCGTTCTCAGTGATAGCAGAACGGCCAAAGGCATTCGTGGATTTCACAGCCACGTCCGCGAGCTTGTCCATGTTGGCAATCTTCTCTGCCTGACTCGGCGCCAGAAGATCAGACCAACCTACGGTAATTTCTTCATTCTGAGCCGGCGGAATAATTCCAAGGGTCCAGAAGCGCGAAACTACATCGGTGATTACGTCGGTCAGAAATCCTTTCCGGCGGCTCATCCTGGTTCTCCCCCACCCCTTGGCATCCTCAGTGCTGGCGCGCTCACCCGTTTGCATCCCAACGAGTTCTTTCACAGGGATAGGGACGGTCGCGCAGAATTCGCTCAGCGCGGTTCTCCAGGTCGGTTCTGGGTCGGCTGCCGCAACGCTCAACACCTCAGCGGTACCAGCCTGCATAAAGCTGGCGCTGTCGGTGCTGTCGTTAAGGCGGCGGACCTGCTGATCAAGTGCTTCAGCAAGTTGCCCCTCAGCAACGCCAAGGGCTTTGGCGAGAGCGGAGAAGTTCGTCTTCTCACTGAATGAGTAGTTGAGCTGGCGACTGGCGTTCTTCAGGAAGCCCTCAGACGCACCGCCGCTCACCTTCTCTATATCCAGCAACTTGTTAAAGCCAGCCTCAAGCAGCGACTTTCCTGACGTCATCACGCCATCATCAGAGCCCTCTGCCAGGATGATTACGCGATCCGGGTGTACGTTGATGATTCGGCCCGGGCGGGCGTCAAAGTTTCCGTCAACCGGCAACTCAGTGAATGAGTACATCGTCACTTCGCCGAATGTTTCACTGTTCGGGTTATCGTCCCAGTTAATCGGGTCGATTTGCGCTTCCCACGCAGGAATCAGCTTAACGAGTGCCTTTTCCTGAAGTCTTCCCACGATGGTGGTGTCAACAGGTTCATACCACTCCTTGCTATCTTTAATCTGAAGCAGGATCGCAGAGTAACGCCCAACCAGGTTACGGCGGTCTGCGCCTTTAATCTGCTCCCAGCAGCGCTTCAGGAGCTTGTTGACTCGCTTATCCCACGCTGTTTGCTTCGATGCGTCCTTTGTCTGGTCGCCTTCGTAAACATCTGGGTAGTCTTCCCAGCACCCATCAAGCATGCGCGTCACGGCAGCGCCAGCAACCGCATTACGCCGGTACGCCCGGTAAAAGTCATCAAACGTGAGGTGTAACGGGTAACCGAACTCCTGATAAAGTCGCTGGCGTTTGGTATTACTGGTGCCGTTAAACAGCATTGAGAGGTTTTTATTACGCTCCCTCTCAGTGCTGGAATTGGTGGCGCGCTGTTGTTTCATTTCGCTTTCGGTCACGGTGTCCTCCGTCAGCGCGATCGCACCAACATGCCGGTGATTTTTTGTGGTGAATGCAGTACGCGATAACGTGTTCCATCCCAGTCGTGGTCTTCTTGCTGAGTGTCGACGTCATCAGGGTTTTTATCGTCACGAACGAGCACCGGGATGCGGCTTATCCAGCCACGGCAGTAGTCAAAAACGTAGAATGCTGGCTTCTCAGGCATGCCTGATTCCAGCTTCACGCCTTCAACCACCGCTTCGAGCATATCCGCAAAAAGAGATGCGCCGTTGATACGGGAGCCTGGCTTTTTATCAGCTGGCAACCAGGTAACGCCCTGAGCTTCCATCTTCTGCGCGATCGATAACTCGTTATCGCCAGTGTTGAATATCGCCCCATCAGCCGGGCCGGGAATCACTTCGCTACAGATGCCTGGCATAATGTGCAACTGGCCCTGCGTGACACCGTCGATTTGAATCTCTTCCGGCTCGTCGACGTCTTCGCCAACCAGCCGCTTGTCAATCCACGCCACGCCCTTCGCGACGTTGGTGGATGACATATTCAGGCCCTTGTTGAGCTCGTCAGGCGGACATCCGTACCATTCACCGATCAGGACAAGGGAACCGGCAGGCGGGCAGAACTGTCGACCATCAGGTAGCTCGGCGGCTGTTCCATCGGTCTGAGCCCACCAGAGGTTAGAGAACGGCTTCGACTCACCCCAGTCATGAGAGCGATCGACGGTCCAGCTATCCGGGATGCGGAACGGCTTAATGACGTGCAGCGCTTCATTCCACAGGTGGTCAAATCTCCCGCCACTGGTCACATCCCAGGAGCCCTCTACCCACGCTTTGCGCCGGTTTGGGTCTTTGATGGCCATCAGGGTCGCGATGTACTGCGGGTCGAGGTACGGGTTCTCTTTAAATGATCCGTGGATAGCTACGCGGGTAAGCGTGATTTCCTCTTCTCGTTCTGTCTGAGGGTTGAACACCATTTGCCGGTCTCGCTGCACTGTTCCACGCGGCGCTGGCTCAATGAAGCGTTTCTTCACCCAGGTATGCCCGATGCCAAACGGGTTGGTCGTGCTGAACGTCTCCAGCGGGATCGGCTTTAGTAACTTGCCATTATCCAGCGGGTAGTTTTCCGGCCTGAACGATGAGCGTCGGCAGGAGAACATCATTTCGTAGAATTCAGGGGACTGCTGTTTCGTCAGCTCGTTAAAGCCAATGAACGGGAATTCCTGCCCGTGAAAATCCCAGTAGTCGTCTGCCTCTTTGCCGAAGCGGAAGAGAAGCTCCTCGCCTGTGGGCCATACCCATCGCAATTCGCTCGCAGATGACAGATATCGAGCGCCATCGTTGAACAGACGAAACATACGCTTCGACTGCGTGATGATGTCGGCAAGGTTCTTATATTCGGTATCGAAGATGACGCCACGCCAGAACGAGCCATAGCCCACGCCAACATTGCGCCGGAACCGGGCCAACTGGGCAGCAGTCTTACCGGGTCCGCGTGTACCTTCGAAAAGTATTTCATTACACGGGCAACTCAGAGCCAGAGACTGTGATCCAGGCAGTGGCTTCCATACAGCTTTGTAATTCATCCACCGAGCACCTCACCCTGTTGTTTCTGCGCCGCCGCCTCCCAGTCATCCACGTTATCGCTGGTTGGTACCAGCATGACGTTATGCGTGACCTCTTTCGTTTCAGCCTTATTCTCAATGCTGTATGCATCTCGTTCGAGGCCAATAAGCGTTTTCAGGCTGTCGCTCAGGTCTTTCATGGATTTAACGCGGGAAGGAAGACTGATTATTTTGTGGTAGAGATCGTTGAGCTTATCCATACCTTTGTCATCAGGCGATCGCATCATCTCGCCCAGGTCTTCAAGCGCGGCCACGTTGCCACACTCTCCGGCCAATTCATCGAATAGCGTGTTGGTCAGTTCGCGAGCCCGCCGGATGTCTCCCCTGTGCTCCATGCGTACCGTTGCTATTACCTCGGCTGTCGCCTCTATCAGTACGCGTTCGGTCAAAGTGCTTTCGTTGCGTACCGTCCTGCGTACCTCCCGCTTGCGTACCAAGTCGTCAGCCTTTTGCTGAATCTTCGCATTCAGGTCGCGCGACCAGTCGTCACGCTTGGCACGCTTACGGATAGCGCCTTCGCTAATGCCGTGCTGCGATGCGATTTCACGGAGGGACATCACCCCGGCCCGGTACGCCGTCTCGATGGCCTCCCAGTCGGGTTTGCTCATACTCCATTCCTTATTTTATCTGTTCAGCACCGCTTCTCAGAGCCGCGCCATTACTGCTTTTTTCGCCCAGAGGCATGAATGCCCCTGTCTACTATAAGAGACAAAAGCTACTGAGAAGTGATTACGACTCACTATAGGAAGGGCTTGTCCAACGCGCTCCGGATTCAATAGTGGCGAGTATAGATGCATCACCGCGTAAGAATTTAATGTTACAGGAGTAGGAACAGCCACGCGGAGGGATAAGTTACACAATAGAACGCACCACACCATCAACTAACCAAGGAGGTTTAATGTCTCACATCGAAATTATTCACCTGATCGATTCATATGTTTTACTGGCGACCCACATCATTTTTCTCATTATTGCTTGCCGTAAATTGATTGCCGACCTCTCTCGACGCTCCTAATCCCTGCCTTATCCAGATTGCACTGCCCCAGCGCAGAGTAAAGCTTCGCGTTTAACTCCAGACTAACCTGCCACGTGAACGGAACTTCCATTCCGGGGATCGGTGTGTCTGCAGTAAGGTCAGTAGCTAAATTGCCACCACGCGGTGGCCTTTTAGTTCATTGGAAGAATGAGAGGACTATCTCAATTAACTTTAAAACCCCGCCCATGCCCATACAAGCAAACCCAAAAACCATTAACTTTAAACCTTTGTCTTTACTGAATATATCTAAAGGATTTGTGGCCCCAGTGAAACCAAAACTAATGGCGTCTGGATCATTACTAAGACGAATTAGTTTATTAATTGAATCTTCATGAACATTAAGAGCCAATGTTACATGTTTCATTATGATGTATAGGCGAATAGCTAAAATGATGCTGCCCAGTGTAGTGAGCAAAGCAGAAAACAGATCTAACATTTTGAAACCCATAATGGCTTAAAAAGTCACTCTATCATTATCGAAGCCCATCAATGAAGGGCTTCTGTAATGTGGGCTCTTATCTCAGCGCAGCCCCTTACTGCGTGCCGGATGCTCATCTTCGAGCGCCAGCATTGAGATGTTATGGCTGACCTTAAACCAGCCAGGCTTCTCCGACAGTCGACAGAGCCAGATCGACAGGAGAATGAAGAGTATCAGCATCGTTACCTCAGGCACTGCGTGGTGATGTATTCCTGCAACGCCCTTAGGGCTGTTTGGTCGCTGAGGATTCCGGATCGGATACCGAGAACGTTTCGTCCAGCAACTGCAGAGAGTTCGACGGTGGCATCATCGCCCATGCTGGCGGCGCCGGCGGTTTGGGTTGCGGCTGACACAGGACACTTGCCTTTGACGAACACCCGACCACCATTATCAAGCTTGCGCTGCAGAGCATCATTTTCAGCTTTTGCATCGGCTAATTCCTTCGTGTATTTGGCATCGAGCGCTGCGACGTCTCGCTGGCGGGTCTGCATGTCAGCGATAGTGTCTTTCGCCAGGCTGAACTGCTCAGTCACTTTATCGCGCTGCCTTTTGAACTCGGTGGCGTTGTCGTGGTAGTGGCTGGCCAACCATCCGAGACTGACTATCAGGCAGATCACAATGGCGCTGATGATTGCGGTTAATCGGCTCATTTCTGGCCCCACTCGCAGAATTCACGCTCAATCTCGCGCCTGGTGATCAGCCCCTTCCACTGCTTGCCACCGGCATACGTCCAGCGCTGCAGTTCCTTGCATGCGCCCGGCACGTCTCCAGCATTCAGTTTCTTCAACAACGTGGAGCTGGAGAAAGCGCCAGAGCCAACGTTATAAGTGAATGAGTAAAGCGCGGCGCGGGTAGGATCAGGAATGCTGACTTTGATGAGTGGGTCAATAGCGTTTGCCACCTTCCGCAGATCTGCCTTCAGCAGGTTGTCGCATTCTCTGTCGGTGTAACGGTGGCCGCGGCGAATATCGGCGCCAGTGTGGCCATCACAAACAGTCCAGACGCCGACAACATCCTGATAGGCGTAATAACGCCTTCCTTCCAGGCCGTCGGCATTACCAAGCATGACAGAAGCAATTGCGATCGCGCCCGAACCGCCGGCGATCGCACCAATCAGCTTATTCCTCAGCGTCGGGTTCATCTCGGCTCCTGCTGCGTCGGTTGTCTTCGCGAATCTTGAAATACAAATTCGTCAGATACGTAAGTACGGCGATGACAATGCCCACCAGTACGCCGATGGCATTCCACTGCTCGGGGCTGTAGGCATTTAGCATGCCGTTAAGGATGCTCCCGGCTGAAGCGCCATAGGCAGCACCAGTGGTTATCTTTTCCATGCGATACATACTCTCACCTCGCGTTGTTAGCGGGTGCTGTGCGTGTTTGAAAGGGTCAGGCCCGTCGGGCTGGATTTAACAACGAAGCGTGTCGATGATGATTCCCGCGGGACCTGATAATAAAAAAGCCCGCAAAAAGGTGGGCAATAAGCATGAGGGTAATAGCAATGTCGGTGATGACCGAAAATACCCTGGCTGGGTCTGGCGGCCTGCGACGCTGTTGCAGCAGCGCCCCTGATAAGTTGGGGTATGAACCCGTTATCAGGTCAGGCCATTATCTGGTGCTGGTTGACGGAATCGAACCGCCGACACCCTGCTTACAAGGCAGGCGCTCTACCTGCTGAGCTAAACCAGCAATCTGGTTCAGGGCTCTTGCGCGGCGGGTGTCGACGTGTCGTGCAGCATGTCTCAACCCAAGAGCCCTGACCGGATCGCAGGCATAAAAAAGCCCCGGCGGAATGCCGAGGCTAATTTTACAAACTGGTATGTGACTATCATCTTCATGCCGCCACTTAAAGTTAAGGCAGCATATCAAAGTAGACTCAAATATGACGCATTTAATTGACTTTTGCAAGACCCTGCTGCGAAAAAGTCGCTTTTTGTTGTGAACGTGATCGAGAAACAGAGAGTAACGCCTGACTATCAAGTTCATGGTAGATGTCCATCATGACCTGCCAGTAATCTGAATAATTGTGGCACCAGTTATCTGGCTTTATCCCCACCATTGCGGCGGGAGAGTAATGATGCCCTCTACCGGTTATTTCCTGCTTTGTATTTTGAGCGGCCAGCCAGATAAGCTGACGCAGGCGATCGACTGTCTTTTTTGCAATGCGCACGCCGGCCAGTTTCTCGCTGAATTGCTCCCATGCCCACCGGGTGATCGTCTCCTGGTGCTCCCAGCGGATATTGTCGCTGTAGTTCCACAGCAGCCACGATTTCTGATGCTCTTCCAGCGACAGCAGAGCCCGGCGCCAGCTTGCCGTCGAATACTCAACGGGCAGAACGAGAGCGATTGATGAACCCTTAGCGCGGGACTGGCTGCCGCTCATCGGCGGCCCGTCCGGGTTAACCATGCGTTGTTTGACCTCGCTATAAACTTTCTTCCTACCCCGGCTGCGCGCCGTAGCGGTGAATTGTGCGTTCTCTGCAAATGCCACCAGTTGCCCTTTCGTAGCGCCGCTCAGATCGGCGGTGGCCACTATCAGCTGCTGGCGAACAAATTCCAAGTATTGAGCTGTCATGCTGTCTCTCCCAGGGTCTGATAGATGCGAACGAAATTTCTCAGTATGCGGTAGTCAACCAGTACGGTGCCGCGGTGACGGCAGAGGCGGAGCTTTTGCCAGCGGTCGCGGATGCGTTCGATAACGTCCCGGCTCATGCGGCCTCCATTTCGGTAATGGTCAACTCAAGCCTCCCACCTTTGACGACAGGCATTCTCTTCACGCTGTAGTAGTCAACCTGCTGGTCATCGAGCCAGAAACCCGATTTTGTCAGGGCGTCGAATGCTGCCTTTTGCAGATTGTCCAGGTCACGGCGCCGGAGATCCGGCATGTGGCACTCAATACGGATTTTCAGTGGCGTGGCCAGGCCGATATCAAGCATCGAGTCTTTGATGATTCTGGCGACGCTGTCTCGGTATGCCTGCCCTTCCGCGCTAATGTGAGTGCGCCCCCGGTTGTGCCGGTAGTAGCGGTTGTTGCTGGGTGGCCAGGGTAAAGAAATGCGATATTGGTTCATGCTTTTATCAGCCCCTCTTTCATCCAGATAACCTGCGTTCGGGCCATTCCCTCCAGTGCGCACTCTTTCGCATACTCCGCATCTACCAGGCGCGTGCGGCGGTCTATTTCATCGTGACAGGATGAACAGGCGATAGCGGCGATCAGATCAGGCGGCTTAATCCCGGTCCCGCACAATCCAGCAATGCGGATATGGGCCAATACCGTGGTTTCAGGGTTGCCGTTACAGACGCCCGGGATGCGAACCTGACATTCGCGACCGCGAGCTGCTTTGCGTAAATCAGCCATGGCTTTTCCTCCGGGCAGCGCGGCGCAGCCAGCGGACATCCGCCAGGTGAGCCGTATAGTGAAAGGTGGGGATGTCGGAAGGCTTAACTTCGACCTTGCGCTTGCGGAGCGCCGGTACGCGGAAGATGCCGCGATCCATTACTTTGGCGAGAAGACATTGCATAGCCATCACCCCGCAAAGCTCAGCAGCTGACTGGCGGCGTTTTCAGCCTCAGCCGGCGAGTGGAATTTGCGACGCAGAATGTAGTTCCAGAGCACATTCAGCACTGATTTGTAGACGCCGTTAAACTGGCTGTCGTCCATGCTGGCGAAGGAGATCGACTTTGCGACACGACGACGGCTGCCGTCAGGCATCTGGTATTCGTCATAAAAGCCAGCCTGAATGGTTGCCCACTCGCGGAATGATTCGAAGTGTTTCAGCAGCGCCATATCTCGGGAGCGAGAAATACCGACAGAGGATAGATACATCTCCGCGGCGTTCTGGAGCGCAGCACGCTGATCGAGATCGGATGAAAGGAAGTCGATAAACCCGGATATGAGGGTGCGCTCAGTGGGCTCAATAAGGCCACCGGAAGGCGTCCAGTAGTGATACCCGAGAGTCAGAAGCTTGAAGAACTTTTTGTGGAATGCGTAATTCCGGGGCTTGCGGAACTCACCGCAAAGCAGTTGCCCTACAGGGATAAGTTGCAGGTATTCGCTGGTTCCCGGCTCTGCGGGAATCAGTACGTTTTGATAACTCTTCTCAAATTGCAGTGTTTGCGCCATGTGTCCCCACTTGGCGCCGGAAGTAAGTCGTCAGTTGCTCAGGCTGACGAGATAATTATCGCCCTTCCCGGGGATAAAAGCAAAATGAGCATAGGCGAGGAAATCGCTATTTTTTGGCGTTCTGCTCGCCTAGCTGTTAGCTGGGTGTGCTAGTTAATTGGGCGAGGATTATATTTCAAAATAGCTTTGTTAAGAGCTTCATTTGATGGCTTTTCATCTACGAAACAAAAGTTGTAAATCTTTCCATCAATACTGACTCTGCCAACTTCGAACTTAGTTATTGCGCTTCTATTAGAAAGAATGCTCGAAGCTGCTGCATGTGGCTCTGGTTTGGATATTGAACTTATCGCTGTTAATCCAGCCTCATAACGCCGAACCTCTCCAGTGAGTCCGGCACCAAACATCATATAATCCTCATTCATAATTAAGACCTTCTCAGCTTAACGATTCAGAATAGCTTGTATTATCAGTCTACACTTATGACGATGAATTGTAATAAGATATTGCCTCTGTATCTGTACAATGTTTGAAAACCTTATCAGCCTTGCGCTTGCCGGCGGCGGACTGCCGCGCGCGCTGCGCGGCTTTGCGTTCTGCGGGGGATTCAGGTATCAGTCGTCCCTCATCAACTCATCGTGCCCGTACTCTTTGCGCAGTTTGCGCTTGATGACCAACATCCTGATTGCCGTGATGATTGGCAGCGACACTGGCCATGTGATAAGGAACAGCAAACAAACAACACCATACGCAGCATCTTCCAGTATTCTTCGGTTCAGCAAGTCCCTTGCGGACTCTACATACCATTTAAGATATGTCATTCGGTATCGCTGACGTGAATTCATCATTTCACCTCCAGACGCCAGACAGCCTGACCAATTCGGCTCTCGTGGGGACACTTGGATACCAGCCCCTCTTTAGCCAGCTCGATGAGCTCTTTGCGCAGGTCGGCGCTCTTCCACTCTACCCCGGGGAATTTGCGCTCCATCGCGCAGCGGATATTCCAGGTAGCCATGCGAAAGGGATACTCACCCTGAGCCCATTGCCTCTGCTGGTCAGCACCCTCTGTCATCACCTGCATGATTTTGCTTTTGACGTCACTCACCTTTAACCTCCTGCGCCGTTCTGCGCTTAGCTCTTGCCAGCAAACAACTCAGCACGAAAGCGCGGTGCTGTCGCATTCCCTCAGTCATGGTTCACCTCCTGCTGGGCGGCTGCGAGCATGGCGGCGCGCAACTTACCAGGTACATCAGCCCACACGCCAGAATAATAACTAGTGTTAGGGTCGGTATGCTCCAACAGGTCCTCTATCGCTGAGGCTGCGGTATGAAGCAGGTCTGCGCTGACTACCGGCACCGGCTGCGCGTGGCGATAGAGCAGAATAATTCGGCGCTCGTCTGCATGCGGAGTAACAGGGTTAACAGTGAAAAGGTACCCGCAACCACCACGATCAACGTCTCGCAACTCCTGTTCATCAGTCCACGCTACCGGCTCGCTGTCCATTGCGGCCAGCACCATGCGGGCCAACTCTTTGCTTTCGCCATGCTTCAGGAATCCATCTTCAGCGATTTCCTGCAGGCGCTCTCTGGTTAATTTGCTGGTCATTGGTTGGCTCCCCGAAATAAAATTGCCTGCTGAAAACCGATTAAGAACCACAGCCCATCTGCGCGCTGGCTCATTTCGTACCAGTCCTCTTTGTTGAGGTCTGAAACGAGGTTTTCACCACAAATGCAGATATCGGTACCGCGGGGTTCTGAGTCGTATACGGCGCCCGGAGTAAACCAGGCTGGCGTAGTGGAACTGACGCATATCATTTTTGTTACGGCCATCACTCAGCCTCCACCTTGATGCCAGCGGCGCGGTCGAGCCGCTCAATTTCAGCCAGAATTAACGCGCCAGCTTTAACTAGGTCACGTCGCGGACCGTCCGGTTTCCACCACTTTCTGTCCCATGGCCATGCTGAGGGAGCTGAATTGCGTAACTTATGGTGGCTATCAACAGCTGATATCGCGTACAGTCCGCCTGCAATTGCCATTTCAAAATTTACATGCTGGTCATCATGTTCCGGCGTCCATCCCTCCGTCGTAACCTGCCGCTTACGCTCTGCCAGTACATCAGCGGCGGCAGCGGTGACGGTACGGGACTCCAGCTCGGCGATATGGCAACGAGCATCAATATCATTGTTTTCTGCTGATTTGAGCTGACTCTCCAGCTCGGCGATGCGGTCTGCATTTTCAGCACGCTCAACAGCCCAGCGCTGAGTAAGCGAATCAAGCTCGCAGTTTTTTATATCCAACTCCGAGATACGCTGCTGCGCCTTCTCCAGCTCCTCTACCAGCGCGAGGACGTTGGCAGGGCTAGCCAGGGCGATGAACTCTCCATTCCTGTCTGTCTGAGCTTGGGTGAAATCACCACTATCGACATAGAGGATTGAGCCCTGAGATTCATCACT
>OFRN01000050.1_pt1 | contig 67923 bp, 64 predicted proteins | sample 1541701 | NCBI WGS metagenome assembly OFRN01 (sample SAMEA4413046, study PRJEB24355) | metagenome | biome: human; feature: gut; material: faeces | place: United Kingdom | collected 2010 | reverse complement strand
AAAGCGGCCTGCACTACAACCTGTTCCGCTACTACGAACCCGAGGTGGGGCGTTTCACCACGCAGGATCCGATAGGGTTGGAAGGCGGGCTGAATTTATATGCATACGCGAAAAATCCGCTCATTTGGGTTGACCCGTTAGGCCTTACTAGTTGTAGCATTCAACCTGGTAAAAACTTTAAAGATCACTTTATTCGGCATAAAGGTATACTAGAAGGCTATTTAGGGAAAAAATATCCAAAATGGAAAGTGGATGAAGGTGCTGAGTTCTTGAGAGATGTTGAAAAGTTACGAGATAGCGGGAAACTGGTCCATGTAGGACAAGGGACAATTAAAAAAGGTCAGCCTGTGATGGAGATATATAGAGGCGAAGGGATGACCTATATTTCTAAAAAGCTGTCTGATGGTAGGGAGGAATTTGTAACTCTTATTGAGTCTGGCAAAGGCATGGATCTTGGGATTGTTTTTTCACCATAGGAGTGCATATGAAAGAATTTATTGAGCATGTAACTAGGAGTAGCGTCAGTGATATAATTGTCACGGGTTATATAGATGGGGAAACAGTACCAGTGTTTCATCCGATGTATGACAGAGTTTACTTTATATCAGATGAAACTATATTTGAACTGTATATTGATGATGATGGGATTGTTAATTCACGTTTAGTTGAAAACATCGTTCCATGGTTTGAGGTGGATGAGGATGATAAGTTTTCCATGATGTCAATTTATTCCCAGTCATTTAAAACTGAGCAGGAGGTTAGCATAGTTGGAGTAAATTATAGTGACGATCCGTTCTCAGGGGTTTTCTTAAAATATAAGGCAGGTGACGATGAGCGGCTATTGTCTTTAGAATCAAATAATTTTTTCGGTTTTCTTATTTCATAGTTAAAAGGATTTCGAGATTATTGAATGCTAGTAGTTAATTGAAGCTTTGAGTTTTTTGATAGTGGTATTGAAAATTAGAGGGTTATTGTAAGTAACATGGTGATTGACAGTTATAAATAACTTATTCCATCTGTCGTAGGGGGAGGAAAGAACTGTGGAGTCCGATAAGAATTATTATAAAGGTACATGTGAACTCATTTCTGGCGAAGGGAGGATCTATACCGAGTTTAATGGCGATGCTGCAACAAGACAAATAACTATAATAAATGATTTGTATTATTCATCCTCATCTTTGGAAGATTGGCACGAAGATATAGGTTTTTTACTTTATGATGGTAAGAAAAGTGAGCTTGATCTTTCTGAGTCAAAGTTGATAACTAGTCTTGAGTTTGAAAGTGAATGGAATAAGACGATCACCTCTGATGTTTTGAATGATTATGTCAGTTTTAGCTATGGTGATGCATCTATTCCTTCGTCAAAATCTAAAATGATCATTCATATTGTGAATAACAAGGGTAAGTGGGGAAAAGGCTTTGTTGTTCCTCTATCAAAACGCTATCCAGCAGTAAAGGAAGAATATTTAAAGTGGTTCTCTGAAAAAAAGGATTTTTTCTCGGGAATGTACAATTCATCTGTGTGAGCGAAAATGAGCGGATATATGTTGCAAATATGTTGGCTCAGGATGGACTAAAGAAAAGTAAAGATGATAATGCTCAGTATGTTTCATATGAAGCACTTAAAGAATGTCTAAGTCTGGTTTCTGATTATGCATTAAAAGAAAGGCTTAGTATACAATTGCCTATGATTGGTGCAGGATTGGGAGGTGGTGATTGGGATGCTATTTTTTCTCTAATCAAAGAGCGCTTAGCAAGAAAGAAAATAAAATGCAACATCGTTAAGTTAAGTTGAATGAGAGTGACATGAACTTCTATACTTTCAATAGCTTTACATTTGGCGATAACTTGATTTGTTTTCCCGATCCGAAATCAAGATTGTCCAGCTTTTTTATTTGGAATGAAGGTGATGGTAATTTCCTATCCTACTCACTGCCAAAAGGGAAAATGCCAAGCGCTTCGAGTAGCGATATTTTTAATTTGCATGACTATTTTCCTGCCAGTCTCGGAATTCCAATCTTTTCAAAAAGAGCTAAGGCTGTATTTGAACGCAAGGTTTCGTCTGAGATGTTATTCTATGAATGTGCGGTAGAAAACGTAACTGAAACAATTTTTCTGTGTAAAGTGAATAATTATTTTCAAATTATTGATGAGGAAGCCTCGACGTTCAGAGAACTTGAAGATGGAAGCAAGCTCATTGATGTGCCTGCTTACAAGTGTGACAGGGAGTTCTTTATTGCTAGGGATAGCATCTATTGTGAAAGAATAATTGTCTCTCAGCAGTTTGTTGACCTATGTAATGAAGAACAGCTAAACATAGGCTTTGAGCGTTGCTAATTGACGTTCCCAAAAGATGCTCACTATCCTCTTATCCCCCAAACTAAATACCCAATGTGCCATCAATCAGGGTGCGGCACTGCCCGCCGATCCAGGGTTCGCCGTCAATAAAGCGCACGCTCACGCGGCCATCTCGATTCAGTTGGGTGCCCTGGCGCACCTGGTAACCCTGTGCGGTCTGGCTGCCGTCGGGAAAGTGGTTGGCCTTCAATAAGCGCGCCAGGCAGGCGTTGGCGCTGCCGGTCACCGGATCTTCAATCAAGGCGCCGCATTCCACCATAAACGCGCGCATTTCGTAATCGGCCGGTTCGGTTGCGGAGCAGGCGCCATAAATCACCACGCCATCCACATTGCAAGACGTTTGCAGGCGTTTAATCGTGGCCTGATCCGGCGTCACCGCCAGGCAGGATTGTGCGTCCGGCAGGCGCACCATCAGCCAGCGAATGCCCATCTCGGCAATCACCGGCAGAGGGCTTGCTGCCATCACCGCGGGCCGTAAAGCGGCCATCAGCCGTTCTGTTTCCTCAGCCGCCATTGGGCGGAGCTCAACTTCGGGCGCGGCGAACGCCAATGTACCTTCCTGCTGGATATCGACCGCCACCAGGCCGACGCCGCATTCCTGCATCACCATCCCAGGCCGTTTAGGCGTCAAACCGGCTTCCAGCAGGGCGTGGGCGGTGCCCAGCGTTGGGTGGCCGGCGAAGGGCAGCTCTTTTTCGGTGGTGAAAATGCGCACCTTATAATCCGCCGCCGGGTGCGTCGGTTTAAGCACAAAGGTGGTTTCCGAAAGGTTGGTCCAACGGGCCAATGCCAGCATTTGCGCGCTGCTCAGCCCCTCGGCCTCCAGCACCACCGCCACGGGGTTGCCCTGCAGCGGCGTACGGGTAAACACGTCCACCTGTTTGTAGGCGCGGGGTGTCACATCATCACTTCTGAGCATTTGCCATCATCCGTTATCAACAAAACCTGATGATAACGATATTCGCCAATGGATTCAAAGGGTTGAGTTTTGTTTTGAGATACCTGGCCGTCGCCATTTCAGCCCCGGCTTGGCGAACATCACCAGGTTGCCCAGTAGGATCAGGCACAGGCCCAGCACGGCGTTGAAGTGCCACTGATAGCCTTCGTAGATCGTTGAGATGGTCAGCGCTACCAGCGGGAACAGCAGGGTGCTGTAAGCCGCCGCGCCGGCGCCGATGCGGCCGAGCAGGCTGAAGTAGGCGGCGAAGGCGATCACCGATCCGAAAATCGCCAGGTACAGCAGGGAGCCGATATAGTGGCTGCTGAATTCGATCTGGAACGATGCGCCCTGCGCCAAGGCGATCAGCGCCATCAGCAGCGCGCCGTAGGTCATGGCGTAGGTGTTGGTGGAAAAGATATCCAGCCCGCGGCGCTGATGGCGCGTGCTGATCATGTTGCCCAGCGAGAAGCCGTAGGTGCCGAGCGCGCTCAGGCCGATGCCTTTGAGCAGCTCCGGCGCCATGCGGGTGGCGGCCAGATCTTGCCAAAACAGCGCCACGATGCCGGTCAAACCCAGCAGCGCCGCCGGCAGCAGGTTGGGGCTGGGGCGCTGGCGGAAAAACAGCAGGCTGTTGAGGGCGTTGAACAACACCGCCATCGAGAAGATCACCGATTCCAGGCCGCTGCTGATGTAGGCCGCCGCGTGGTAGAAGCAGAAGAAGTTGAAGCCGAATACGCAGCAGCCCTGCAGCACGCAGAACAGATGATCGCGCGGGGCGAGGCGGCGCAGGCGGCGTGTTAGCAACAGCACGGCGAACATCACCGCGGCGGAAATGGCGAAGCGGTAAGCAATCGAGACGGGAATGGCCACCGGGCCTTCCTGTTGCAGGGTGATCGCAATCCAGGTGGTGCCCCAAATCAGCACTACGGCGAGGTACAGCAGCGCATTCATTCTATTTGTTACTCCGAAAAAACCGATGGCACAGTATCCGCTTTGGCGCGCGGCGGCGCTTGCAGCGCTTTGCGCCCAGTTGCATATTCTTGCGCTTTTTTTGCCAAAAGCGCGGGGCGGCGGCTGGTATGCGGCGGCGCCACTCTTTACACTGTCGGCATGTCGAACAACGGGGCCGGCGATGTCCAACTATCAGGCGTTTGAAACACTGCGTGAGCACAAGGCGCGGCTGCACGGCAGCGTGCTGCTGGGTACCGGCGTGGAGCTGGCCGCCTGGTCCAACTGCAACGATCGCGTCACGCAGGAAAGCGCCGACCACCATACCCTGAGCCTGTACGTCGCCGACGGCTATGAGTGCTACCAGCAGGTGCCGGGCGGCTGGCGCAACGGCGGCGGGCCGGATCGGTTCTGCATCATGCCGCGCCAATACGCCTCCACCTGGGACGTGCGCAGCGATCTGTCGTTCGTGCACCTGTATTGCACCGACGGGAATCTGCGGCAGCTGGCGGAGCAGACCTGGGATCGCAGCCCGGCGGCGATCAACGTAGAGCCGCGCAGCTTCGGCGAAGATCCGCAGATCACGCTGCTGTATCGCCAGTTTTTGCTCAACTGCGACTGGCGGGACAGCGCCAATCTGCTGGCGCTCAGCAGCGCGTCGAACCTGCTGATGTCGCATCTGATCCAGCGTTACAGTCAGCTGCAGTGGAAGCTGCCGCAGGCGCGCGGCGGCCTGGCGCCTGCGGTGGCCAGGCGGGTGCGGGAATATATCGAAAACCACCTCGATCGGCCTTTGCTGTTGGCGGATCTGGCGGCGCAGGCCGGGTTGAGCGAATACCATTTCGCCCGCATGTTCAAGCACGCCACCGGGCTGGCGCCGCACCAGTTTGTGATGCGCGCCCGGCTGCAGCGGGCGGAACGGCTGCTGCGGCACAGCCAACAGCCGATCACCGAGATCGCGCTGGCGTGCGGCTTCAGTTCCGCCAGCCACTTCAGCAACCGCTTCAAGGCGGCCTATGGATTTGCTCCGCTGCAGGTGCGGCAGGGGCGCTAACCGAAAGGGAGTGCAGCATGGATCAACAGTTTGCCGGGCTGGGCGTGTTGTTTGTCGCCGGATTCGGGCCCATCACGCGTGAGAGCGACGAGAGCAAGGCGTTTTATGTCGAGGCGCTGGGGTTGCCGCTCAAGCCGATGCCGGGCAACGAAACCTATCTGCTATCGGAGCAAGGCGCGCTGGACGGCGTGAAGCATTTCGCCCTGTGGCCGCTGGCGCAGGCGGCGCAGTCCTGCTTTGGCGACGATCGCTGGCCGGCGGATCTCGAGCTGCCGCAGGCGTGGATCGAGTTCGACGTGGCCGACATGGCGGCCGCCACCCAGGGGCTGGTCGATCGCGGTTATCGGCTGTTGGTCGCCAACCGCGAAGAGCCGTGGGGGCAGAGCGTTACCCGTTTGCTCAGCCCGGAAGGGTTGCTGGTCGGCGTCACCTATACGCCCTGGCTGCGTTAAACGCTACGCCGTTCGCCGCCGCCTTTCGGGGGTGGGCGGCTTAAGAATAAATACGCATTAGCTTAAAGCGATCTGCGCTATAGACCCATCAAATCTCCGAGCAGTCTCCCTTCCTGAAAGCAGAAATTCCGTTCATTGCGTAAAAACCAATGGCCAGAACGCGCTATTGCCATGCCATTCCGCGGCGATTTTTCGCCGTCTTTTTTCGCCGCCAGGTGCCTGATAGGAATAGAGATTATTCTTATATTTCTGCCCATTGCCAAATTATGATAATGATTCTCGTTTTCAACCACGGAAAGGAGAAGGAACGATGAAAACAGTGAAGAGAACGGGCATCGCGCTGGCGATAGCCCTGACTTTCCCCCTCGCATTACCCGCCGCTACGGCGGCGCAACCCTCCCTGACTAACAGTAAGGCGGCAACGATGACGGAAAAACACGGGCAGTTCATTGCGGTCGGTAAAGTGGTGCAGGTGACCTTCGGCGATTTCGCCTTCAAGCTGGATTTTACCGATGACAAGACCATGACGTTCACCGGTATCGGCGAGGCGTCGCAGGGCATCACCGACACCGTGCAGTACACCGCGGTGGAGATCCGGCCAAAGGTCTATATGGTCTATTGGCATGAGCCGCAGTCCGGCGACAACGTGACGCATATCGAGGACTTTGAGCGCGGCGAGGTGTACACCAACATCGCCGCCAAGGATGGCAGCTTCACCCATCTGAAAGGGCAGCTGAAAATCGTAGGTCACTCAGGAAAATAAGGAGCAGTTATGAAAAAGGCATTGATCACCTGTGCGATCGTCGGCGGCTTGCTGGCGAGTTACCCGGCGCTGTCAACGGATCAGGCGGCGTCTGACAAATCGGCCGGCAAAGGCGGTTATCATCATGCTCAGCAGAAGCTGAAGGTGGTGGAAGACCTGTACGCGGGCTTTTTCAATCGCCACGACATCGGCGTGGCGCAGAAGCTGATTGTGGAAAACTACAAGCAGCATAACCCGTTCGTCGGCGACGGCATCAAGCCGTTCCTGGATTTCTTCAGCCAGACCTTTAAAGACAATCCGCAGTACAGCGCCAAAATATACCGCAGCGCGGTCAACGGCGATTTGGTCTACGTTCACGTCAAATACCAAAATAACCCGCAGGATCGCGGCACCGCCAGCGTGGATATTTACCGGGTGAACGATCAGGGGAAAATCACCGAGCATTGGGACGTCAATCAGGATGTGCCGGAAAAATCGGCCAACGACAATACCATGTTCTGATCCGCAAGGGCCGCTGCGGCGGCCCTCAACACGCCCGTAACACTTTATTTACTTACATAAATACCAAACGATCGCCGCGTCGAGTAGGCTACGGCCGCCTTTGGCAGTGGTGGCACGGTTGATGGGCGTCATTGTCCCGCCACTGCTTGAGGCGTTTCCCCACATTCCCCGTTATCCCGCGCGTTGACTCTCCACTTTTTTGAACTGATGGCGCAGCTGCAGCGCATTGCAAAGCACCAACACCGCCGTCACGGCGAACACCCAGCGGAACCCCATCATCGCCGAAATGCCCGATCCCAGCAGCGGGCCAACCACGTTGCCCAGATACATAAAGGATTGGTTATAGCCGAAGATGCGCCCGGTCACCTGATCGGAGGAATACTTCAGCAGCAGCGCCTGCACCGCCGGCATCAGCGCGCCGTCGGCGAAGCCGAGCAGGAAACGCAGAATGCCCAGCTGCAGCGGCGTATTGACCCAGGCCATCACGGCGAACAGGCCGGTGGTGAACAGCAGCGCGGCGATCAGGATGCGCGCGGTGCCGATGCGATCGCCGAGCCGCCCGAGGCGCGGCGCCGAGATCAGCGCTGCAATGCCGGGTACGGCGGCGATCATGCCGCTGACAAAGGCGATATTGCTGACGTCGCCGGACAGCTCGCGGATGAACAGCGTCAGGATCGGGCTGATGGACGAGTTGGCCAGCTGGATCATCAGGGTGCAAACGAACAGGGTGAGGATCAGCGTCGGATAGGGCAGCGAACGGAACACCGCCTTGCCGCTCAGCTGATCCGCTTTTTTCACCGTGATGCGCCGCTCTTTAATCAGGAACAGCGTCACCAGGAAGCTGACGAACATCAGCCCGGCGGTGACGAAAAACACTACCCGCAGCCCCAGATGGTCGGCCATCAGCCCACCCAGCAGCGGCCCGGCGATCACGCCGGAGATCTGCCCGGTAGAAAGCGTGCCCAGCGCCCAGCCGCTTTTATCGCGCGGCACCTGCGAGGCGACCAGCGCCATGGCGTTGGGAATATAGCCGGACGTCAACCCCATCAGGGCGCGCAGCGCGAACAGCTGCCAGACGTTGGTGGCCAGCCCCTGCAGCGCGATGACGATCGCCATGCCCAGCGAGGCGCGCAGCAGCATCAGCTTGCGGCCTTTGCGGTCGGCCAGGCTGCCCCACAGCGGCGACACCACCGCCGAGACCAAAAAGGTGCCGCTGAACACCAGCCCGGACCACAGGCTGAGGGATTGGTGATCGCTGACGCCGAGCTGTTCGACGTACAGCGGCAGAAAAGGGAGGATTTGGCTCATCGCCAGCCCGGTGAAGAAACACCCGAGCCAGACCGAGATCAGATTGACTTTCCACGCTTCCATCGGCTTACCGTACCACGTTGAATAAGGAGGGATTTATTGAGCAAAATAATAATAACACTGCAAATTAATCGGCGAGAGGCAATGCGTGAGCAAACGTAACCCTGCCGACGCAGTGTCTTTTTGCTATATATTAATAGCTATATTATCATAGGTAACTGGATTAAGCCAGAGCCGCGCGATCCGGCGGTGTGAAAGCAGAGATAAACTGAACGCTAGATTGATGCCAATGAAAAAAGATCACCCTGAAGACGTGACGCTGCTGCGCACGCAGTTAATGTCGCTGGTGCGCCGTATGCGGCGCGAATCGCGCAGCGACGAAAAATCCTGGGCCCAGCTGATGCTGTTGGGGGCTATCGATCGCCACGGCGGCGAGGCGACGCCGTCGCTGCTGGCGGAATCGGAGCGCATGCGTTCCTCAAACCTGGCGGCCGCGTTGCGTGAGCTGGAGGCCGATGGGCTGCTGGTGCGCACGCCGGATGCCGAAGACAAACGCCGGGTGCGGGTGCGCCTGACGCCCGCCGGGCTTGGCCTGCTGCAGGAGAGCCGTACCCGGCGCGAGGCGTGGTTGCTGGCGGCGATGGAAAACTGTTTAACGGAACGGGAGCAGGCGCTGTTGATTGAGGCGGGGGCCTTGATGGCGCGGCTGGCGGCGGCGCCGTCAGCGGAAACGGAATAATCGGCGGGGCGGCCGGTGCGCCGCCCCCGCGGCGAGGTTACGGCATCGGCCAATCGACCGGCATGGTGCTGACCACGTCCACATAGCGATCCCAGGCCGATGACCAGAATTGGGTGAAAGCTTCCAGGGTCAGGTGGATGCCCATCAGGCCCATCACGAACCAGCAGGCGGTAAACAGGCCCAGGCTGCTGAACATGAACGCCATGCCGTTGCGGCTGGTTTTACGGCAAACGACGTTTAACTGGCTGGCGAAGAACATCATCACGGCGCTCAGCAACTCCCAGCGCATCATGACTAAACCGGTGGCAATGGTACTCATCGAACTCGATCCTATGTAACAAAAAGCCGCATCCGGCAGGGCGCCGACAGGGAAATGCGGGGGAATATCGGGAATATTGTGATTCAGATCACATTGTAGCATTGGGGCGAACGGCGGCTCAATGGGAAGCGCGGTGAAAAAAACGCCGCCGGTAACATTCCAATATGCTGAAACAGTTATGCCATTTCATTAGCAACCTTTTCATGGGGCGGTGCGCCCGATAACGCTATGCTTGCCGGCTTTTCAGTTCCCTGATTTTGCGGGGAAATGTGACGCAAAAGGTATCGGCACCGCATGGCCCTGTTAAAAGAAACAATTCGCGACCACTCTGCGGAAGAGAGGCTGTTTATCCGCCGGGCAGGCGTGGCGCTGGCGCTGGTGGTGGTCTGTTTCGGCGCGCTGATCGTCAACCTCTACCGGCTGCAAATCCGCCAGCACGGCTTTTACCAGACGCGCTCCAACCAGAACGACATCAAAATGCTGCCGATCGCCCCCAGCCGGGGGCTGATCTTCGATCGCAACGGCACGCCTTTAGTGCGAAACGTGACACTGTATCGTATCGAAATCACGCCCAGCAAAATCAGCGACATGGCGGCGTTGCTGCAGGCGCTGACGCCGATCGTCGACCTGACGCCGGAGGACATCAGCGCGTTTCGCGACGACATGCACCACAACAGCCGCTACAAACCGGTGACGCTCAAAGCCGGGCTGAGCGACACCGAGGTGGCGCGCTTTGCCGTCAATCAATACCGTTTCGACGGAGTGACGATCGATACCTATCAACAGCGTGAATATCCTTACGGCGCCCAGTTGGCGCACGTGCTGGGCTATGTGTCGAAGATCAACGACAGCGATCTCAAACGCCTGGACAAGGCCGGGCTGAGCGAGAACTATGCCGCCGACCGCAACATCGGCAAACAGGGCATCGAGGCCTATTACGAGGCCGAACTGCACGGCACCACCGGCTATCAGGAGGTGGAGGTGGATAATCACGGTCGCGTGATCCGCCTGCTGAAAGAGCAGCCGCCGAAGGCCGGCAAGAACATCTACCTGACGCTGGATCTGCCGCTGCAGCAGTACATTGAATCGGTGCTGAAGGGGCAGCGCGCCGCGGTGGTGGTGGAAGATCCGCGCGACGGCGGCATCCTGGCGATGGTTTCCAGCCCCAGCTACGATCCCAATCCTTTCGTCAAAGGCATCGGCTATCAGGCCTATAAGGCGCTGCTGACCAACCCGGATTTGCCGCTGATCAACCGCGTCACCCAGGGCTTATACCCGCCGGCGTCGACGGTGAAGCCCTACATGGCCGTTTCGGCGCTGTTCGCCGGCGTGATCACGCCCACCACCACCTTTTTCGGCGCCCCGACCTGGACGCTGCCCGGCACCGAGCGCCGCTACCGCGACTGGCTGAAAACCGGCCACGGCATGCTCAACGTCACCAAAGCGATCGAGGAATCCGCCGACACCTTCTTTTATCAGGTGGCGTATGAAATGGGCATCGATCGTATCCACCACTGGCTGAGCCAGTTCGGCTACGGCCAGTCCACCGGCATCGATCTGAACGAAGAGTACCGCGGCGTGCTGCCGAGCCGCGACTGGAAGCTGAAGGTGCACAAAAAAGGGTGGTATCAGGGGGATACGGTTTCGGTGGGCATCGGCCAGGGGTATTGGGTGGCGACGCCGATCCAGATGGTGAAAGCGCTGACCACGCTGATCAACAACGGCCAGGTGAAAACGCCGCACCTGCTGTATTCGCTGCAGCAGGGCAACCGGGTGACGCGCTACCCGCCGCCGGCGAAAACGGCGCAGATCGGCGATCCCCATTCGCCTTACTGGGGCATCGTGCGCAATGGCATGTACGGCATGGCCAATCTGCCGAACGGCACCGGGTACAAGCTGTTCCACACCGCGCCGTATCAGATCGCCGCCAAATCCGGCACTTCGCAGGTATTCAGCCTGAAGCAAAACCAGACCTACAACGCCAAAATGATCCCGGTGCGGCTGCGCGATCACATCTTCTATACGCTGTTCGCGCCTTACAAAAAACCACGGGTGGCGATGGCGCTGATCCTGGAAAACGGCGGCGGCGACGGCGTGGTGGCGGGGCCGACCGCGCGCGCCATCCTCGACCATATTTTTGACCCGGCCAACGCGCCGCAGCCCGGCGATGCGGGGCAAAGTAAACCGCAGTTAAACGACAGTGCCGATGTGCAACGGTGAGGCGGTTTGTTTTTACTTTCTTACAAACTGCAATCTCCTGACCATTTCCGGCAAGGTAGACTGAAATAACACCATAAACCGAATAAAAACGCAGGGTTAACACAACAGTGGCGCGATCGACCAAAAAAAGCGGTAAAACCTATTCCACAGTTCGTTTCGGCTGGATTTGCGCCGGCATGCTGGTCTGTTTTTTTCTGTTGGCGTTCAGGGTCGGTTACCTGCAGCTGCTGGAGCACCAGCAGTTGGCGGATCAGGCCGACCAGCGTTCGATCCGCACCCAGGTGGTGCCGACCAACCGCGCCATGATCACCGATCGCAACGATGAGGCGCTGGCGGTCAGCGTGTCGTCCAAAGACATCGTGCTGGATCCGAAGCATATTCTCGATTCCCAGACGGACACCGGCAACGAGCGCTGGCAGAGCATGGCCAACGTGCTGAAGATCCCGCTGGCGGACGTGCAGCATCTGATCCAGAGCAACGCGCACAAGCGTTTCGTCTATCTGGCGCGCAAGGTGGAGGACGACAACGCTGCCTACATCAGCAAACTGCACCTGACCGGCGTCAGCACCGAGCAGGATTTCAGCCGCTTTTATCCGATGGGCCAGGACGCCGCCGGGCTGATCGGCATCGTCGGCCAGGACAACCAGGGGCTGGAGGGCATCGAGCTGGGCTTCAACCCGTTGTTGCAGGGCAAAAACGGCCTGCGGGTCTATCAGAAGGACGGCAGCGGCGCGGTGATCGGCGTGCTTAAAAGCGTGGATCCGGTGCCGCCGCCGAACGTGACGCTCAGCATCGACAAATTTATCCAGTACGTGCTCTATGCGCAGATCCGCGACGGTGTGGTGGCCAACCAGGCCGACTCCGGCTGTGCGGTGCTGGTCAAGATCGACACCGGCGAGATCCTCGGCATGGCCAGCTACCCGTCGTTCAACCCCAACAACTATGCCGGCACCCCGGCGAAAGACATTCGCAACGTGTGCAGCAGCGACAGCTTCGAACCAGGCTCGACGGTGAAACCGGTGGTGGTGATGGTGGGGCTGGAGCATAAGCTGATCCGGCCGGATACGGTGCTGGACACCACGCCGTATCGGGTGAACGGTCACCTGATCAAAGACGTCGGCCACTGGTCGAAGTTGACCATCACCGGCGTGCTGCAAAAATCGAGCGACATCGCGGTATCGCACATTGCGCTGGCGCTGCCGGCCACGGTGCTGCCGGCGGTCTACCGCAGCTTTGGCCTGGGGCGGCCGACCGAGCTCGGCATCGGCAACGAGAGCAGCGGCTATCTGCCGCAGCATCGTGAACGCTGGGCCGATATCGAACGCGCTACCTTCTCCTTCGGCTATGGGCTGCGCGTGACGCCGCTGCAGATGGCGCGCGAGTACGCCGCGATCGGTTCCTTCGGCATTTATCGGCCGCTGTCGATCACCAAGGTGACGCCGCCGGTGATGGGGCAACGCATTTTGCCGGCGGATACGGTACGCTCCGTGGTGCATATGATGGAGAGCGACGCCTTGCCGGGCGGCAGCGGGGTGAGCGCCGCGGTGCCGGGCTACCGGCTGGCGATCAAAACCGGTACCGCCGAGAAAATGGGCCCGAGCGGCAAATACGACGGCGGCTACATCAACTACACCGCCGGCGTGGCGCCGGCCAGCGATCCGCAGGTGGCGCTGGTGGTGATGGTCAACAACCCGAAAGCCGGCAAGCACTTCGGCGGTTCGGTGGCCGGGCCGGTGTTCGGCAAGATCATGGCCCAGGTGCTGGAGCACATGAATATTCTGCCGGACGCCCAGCCGCTTAACGTGGTGTCGTCGGTCAAGGGGTAACCGAGGGCGAGCGAGATTCCTGCAGGCGCTTCAGCGCCTGCTGATCGGCGTTCACCAGCCCGGCGTCGCGGGCGAACAGCGCGTCGACCATGCCCGGCTGGCGGCGATGCTTCAGTGTAGATCCCGCCGCGTTCAGAAGTAGTAACCGATGTTTACGTTGGTGCGAAAATACCATTTATTGCTGCCGGAGGATTGGGTGCCGGTCCAGCCGGTGGCGTTTTCCACGCCGCCCCACGGGTTGGCGTTCTGCGCCCAGGTCAGATCCACCCACAGCATCACCGGCATGGCGAACACCTGAACCCCCAGCGTGTTCATTTTGGAATCTGAGCCGCCGTGCCTGTCTTTCCAGAGCACGCTGTAGTCGTTGTAGAACCGCAGCTTTTTCACCGGCCCCCAGGGCACGTCGACGTCGCGCGCCAGGTTGATGGCGGCGGTGGTGGCCTGCGACGGGATCAGATAGGCCGGCGTCAGGCCGTTGCCCCCCATCAGGATCACCGAATTGTTGGCCCCGGCCGGGCCTTTGGCATCGTAACCGTAGCGGATCACCTGGCCGGACAGATGCCAGGGATCGTAATTCACCAGCGTATGTAAACCCGCCGCCCAGAAGCTGCCGTTATCGCCGGTCGCCTGGTTATAGAGCCGCGAGGCCGCCAGCGAACCGCCAAGTTCATTGTCCCAGCCGCCCTGATGGAAAGCGCGCGTCAGCCGCAGGTTTACCTGATCGCGTTTTTCGTTGCGCTGCAGGTGCTGTGACGCATAGTTGGTGTTTTTCAGATCGTCGTAGCTGGCGACGTCGGGGGCGTAACGCACGCCGGTCGGCATCATGCGCGGGTAGTAGGCGGCGTCGAAGGCCCAATCGTCATGCTGATATTGGTATTTGGCGCCCAGCCCGGTGTTGACGCCAAAGCCGAGGTAAAACGGAATGCCGTACGACCAGCCGAACTGCGGGTAGGGCATCAGGCCGAACGGTTTGAACGGCGCGCCAAGCTGCACGGCGGAACGTTCAGACAGGTGGTAACCGACATAGGCGCGGTCGATGGCGTATTTGCGCCGATCCTGAAACCAGAATCCGCTATCGAAAAACGCGTCGTTTATCTGGCCGGCGGCATCGATGCGAAAGGCGTCAAAGCGTAAATGCGGCGGATTCCGATAATTGCTGCTGTGCCAGTCTTCATAGCGATAATTGGCGCGCAGCGCGCCGCCGATATCAATATTCTTTTTATTATCCTCGCTTTGCCAATGAATATGCGGCAATGCCGGACGGCTTTTTTTTACCGGTACCGCGGTGGCGGCAGTGTCGTTGGACAATGCGGCGGCAGCCGCATAACTCACTGGTGAAACAAGGAAAAAACAAAGCGTGATCGTGCGCATGCCAGGCCCCTGATGAAAGTAGACTGTTTATTAAGGCGAGCGAGTTTCACCTGTGAACAGGGCATTTACGCTCATTGGTTTTATATTTGAGACGATTTTATTGTGCGTTTCATATATTAAATTCAGCGTCGGTTAATATATGAAACTTTGTTTCTTGTTTAATGGAAAAACTATAAATCCGGTATTAAACAAGTCAAGAAATAAAAATGAGAGTTGACGGGCAATACCGATTATTGGGGCGCCTTGGTCTGCGGGGGCGACGCAAAGCGGGCTGAAATATTAGTGTCATCAATGCCCGTTAGACTCGCGGCATCCTGGTATTACTGACTAAAAATCATGAACATAAAACTGACACTGGGCCGCAGGGTAAAATCTGCGGCAGCGCTGCCGCGCGCGTTTGGCTTCGGCAAGAGCATGGGCTTATTAAGCGGCGTAATTTGCGTTATCGCGCTATTTTCTCTGCTGCAATTGTTTTCCACCGTATTTATTTCCAATATTCTGCGCGACGCCAAGGTTAACCTGGTGACGGGCGACGCCTTGCATCGCCAGCAGGCGACGATGGATCGCGCCAGACTGTCGCTGCTGACGGCCAGCGACACCCTGAACCGTGCGGGCATCTATTATCTGCAGGACAAAGCCACCGGTTCCGACGGCAGCTGGCACAGCCTGCTGGATGAGTCGTTGGCGGCGCTGCAGGCTTCAGAGCAGGCCTTTGCCCGGTTCGAGCGCTTGAGCGCGGATGCGCCGGAAGCGCCGGGTGCCCTGCAAGACAGCTATCGCCAGTTCTATGACGGCCTGAAAGAGCAGGCGCAAGGATTGCAGGGCAACAGCATCGATGCGTTTTTCGCCGTGCCGATCCAGGCGTTTCAGGCGGATTTCAACGAGAAGTATCTCGCTTACCAGGCGCTGAATGAACGGCGTGGCGATGACGTCAACGTGCGGCAGTTGGCGGCGCTGGAGCAGGCCAAAACCTTTGCGCTCGGCGCGTTGGCCGCGCTGGCGCTGATCGCCGTGGGCGTTTGGTTCGGCGTCTCTCGCTGGGTGATCGCACCGCTGCGGCAGGCGATCGCGCACCTCAACGTACTGGCCGCCGGCGACCTTTCGCGGCCGCTGCCGCCTGGGCGCGCGTTCAACCGCGAGATGCGTCAGCTGCAGACCAGCATTGGCCATATGCAGGGCGGCCTGCAACGCCTGGTGAGCGAGGTGCGCGATGCGGCGGGCGGGATCCTGAACGGCGTCGGGCGGCTGGCGGACGGCAATCGACAGTTGACGGCGCAGTCGGCGAAGCAGGACGGCGAATTGCAGTTGGCGACCGAGCACGTGCGGCAACTGGCGGCGCGGGTGGAAGAAAACGGCCAATATGCGCAGCAGGCCAGCCAACGAACCGAACAGGCCCGGCAGTGCGCCGGCGCCGGTGAGCGGATGATGCAAACCGTCAATGTTTCGATGCAAGGGATCGTCAACCAATCGGCCGAAATGCGCGGCATCGTCGCGCTGATCGACAGCGTGGCGTTCCAGACCAATATTCTGGCGCTGAATGCGGCGATCGAGGCCGCGCACGCCGGGGGACACGGCCGCGGCTTTGCCATCGTGGCCAAAGAGGTGGGCCTGTTGGCGCAAAAGAGCAGCCATTCGACGCGCGATATTCAGCAGTTGATCAACCGTTCGCTGCTGCAAATCGATCAAGGCTCGCAGGCGGTGGATCTACTGACGGGCAACCTGCGCCAGATTATCGATCTGGTGAACAAATGCAGTGCGTTGATGGGAGAAATCTCCCTGGCGTCGCTCAATCAGGGGGAGAGCATTCAGGACGTGACGGCGCGCATCGCGGCGCTGAATCAGGTGGCGCGGCAAACCGGCACGGTGGTGAACGCGGTGACCGAGGCTTCTCAGCGGTTGCAGGGCGAATCGGAACGGTTAGAAAAAGCGATGGCGCGTTTCAGGCTGCCGACGCAATAAATAACCCCGCCGCAGATTAATGAATAATAAAGCTGCGCTTAACGTTATTTATTATTTTCGTGTCCTGAGAAAGTTCAGCGGTTAAATAAAAGAACAGGCCGGCGCTTATGGGTTAAAAAAGCGCCGGCCTGCAGAGATTATTTTAACCGGATGATTAACGGCTGGTCTGGTGGCCGATAATGCCGCCCAGCGCTGCGCCGCCAAGGGTGCCCAGCGTACTGCCGTCGGTCAGCACCGCGCCGCCGACGGCGCCCACGCCCGCGCCGATCGCCGTGTTGCGATCGCGATTGGACATATGCCCGCATGCGGTAACGGAAAGCGTTGCCATGACCACCACCAACACACCTGCGGCACGTTTAATATTCATAATGAGTTCCTGGTAAATTGGCTGATTAATGGATTAAAAATAATCCGATTAATCCGCCGGTAGAAGTTGAGATGAATGTATTCCTCCGTAAGAAAATCGAACAGGTAAAAATTCTTAATTTTGCGGCGCTGAAAAGCGATTGCTCGCCGAATGCGCGGCCGCGGGTAAAATCGTGGGTCTATACTGGGAAGACGCCTCGCGGAGGGGCGCACACTCTGGAGGCCGCCATGTCCGATCTCGTTTCCGCATCCGGCAAACCGGTGAAAATCCCCGGCCCGGACCACCCGATCGCCTTGACCCGTCATCCGGCGCGGGTCGTGGTGCGTGCCGGCGGTCAGACCCTGGCCGACAGCCACAACGCGCTCATTCTGCAGGAAGCCAGCTATCCGCCGGTGTTTTACTTTCCGCGTGAGGACGTGAATATGGCGCTGTTGCAGAAAAACGAGCACGTCAGCTACTGCCCTTATAAGGGCGACTGCAGTTATTTCTCCCTCGCGCTTAAAGGCGAGCAGGGCACCAATACGGCCTGGAGCTATGAAATGCCCTACAACGCCGTGGTGGCGATCAAGGATCATCTGGCATTTTATCCCGACAAAGTGGCGGAAATCCGTGCCGAAGCCTGAGCCCCGCCGCATCCGGGCGTGGGCAGGTTGACATTCTTCTTATCCCTACTCATTATGTGTATTACTGGAAATTGATACGTTTTCCTTATGTTTTAGTCTGACATAAACGAAACTCTGAGCAGGTGCCAAGGTGTCTACCTCTACGCGATTTGCCGTTGCCATCCATATTCTGACCAATATCACGCTGTGCCGTGGCCAGACGGTGCGTTCCGAAGATATCGCGCGCAGCGTCAATACCAACCCGACGGTGGTGCGGCGCATCCTCGGCGCGCTGGCGGAGGCGGGGCTGACCTATTCACAGATGGGGCAAGGCGGCGGGGCGCTGCTGGCGCGGCCGGCGGAAGCGATCTCGTTGCTGGACGTGTATCGCGCGGTGGAAGATCAACCGTATTTCATGCTGCACCGTACACGGCCTAATGATGCGTGCTATATCGGCCACGCCATTACCCCGGTGCTGGAGCAAGAGTTTGCGCGCGTCGGTCTCGCGCTGGAAGCCAGCCTGGCGCAAACCAGCATCGCCGAAATGGCCGGGCAGGTCGAGCGGCGCGCAGGCTATCCTTTTGTCCCTTGTTCGCCGCAATATCAAGCGGATACGCAATAAAAACCCGCGCCAATTCCTTCTTCGCGCAGAGCATTTTTTGCATTGCGTTAATGTAATTGTGTAAGTTACATTAGCTCGCATCAAGTGTGATGTAGCTCACGTTTTAGACTGCCTCCCCACGATACTCAACCGATTGGCCGGGAACCTTTTCTTCCGGCACAGATTCGCTGTGCTTATAAACCAGGAGAGAACGATGTTAGAAATGATTGAAAGCTTGGCCACCGTGGTGGTCCTGGTGCCGGTAATGGTGGCCGTTTTGCTCGGCGCGATTTACGGCCTGGGTGAAGTGTTCAACGTCTTTTCCGCTATCGGCCGCAAAAAAGGCTGATCGGCACGCCAGGGGGCGGCTCTCGTCCTCCGGCCCCCGCATTTTCCTTCCCATCATTACTCCATCGCGTATACCGTCTCTAATCCCGAAAAAGCCGGGCGCTCAGCGTATCGATAAACACCCTGAGTTTTGGCGTCAGGTGTTTGCTGGAAGGCCAGAGGACTTTAAAGCTGCCGGTGTGGTGGCAATGTTCAGACAAGACCGGTTGCAATCGCCCCTGTTCCCGTGCGCGCTTTACGGCAAAATCCGGCAAACAGGCGATGCCCTGGCCGCTTTCCGCCAGGTTAATCAGGGTATCGACGGTATTGCAGACCAGCCGGGCGTTGATCCCCTCGGCGAGCAGCTTTTCCCATCCGGCGATCGGCCAGGGCTCCACTTTGCCGGTCGAGGGAAATTTGTACAGCAGGCAGGCATGGCCTTGCAGTTCCGCCGGTTGATGCGGGATCCCCATCTGGCGCAAATAATCCGGCGAGGCCACCAACTGCAGATGAAACGTGCCCAGCTGGCGGCTCATCAGCCGTGAGTCTTCGGTCTCGCCGACGCGAACCACGGCATCAAAACCTTCTTCGATGACATCGACTCGACGGTCGGAAAAATCGGTTTCCAGCTCAATTTCCGGGTAACGCCGAACAAATTCCGCCAGCACCGGATTCAACAGGCCGCCCACCAGCGGCAAACTGACACGCAGCTTGCCGCGCGGCGCGCTGTGCGTATCGCTGATTTCCCGTTCTGCCGCCGCCAATTCCCCGAGAATGCGCTGACAGCGGTGCAGAAACAGCCGGCCTTCGGCGGTCAGCGTCATGCTGCGCGTGCTGCGGTGAAACAGGCGCGCGCCCAGCCGGTTTTCCAGGCGGGCGATGCTTTTCCCCACCGCGGAAGCGGAAATGCCGAGCACACGCCCGGCCTCAACGAAACTCAGCGTCTCCGCGGCCTGCACAAAGACGCTTACCCCAGACAGATTATCCATTGCTTACCCCATTGCGGACGTGAATGTCCGCTATGAAAGGAAATCTAGCCTGTTTTTCCGTTAATCACCACGCTCTATGCTCGGTGGCGACAGCATGGGCTGACTACCTGGAGCAATAAAGATGAGTGAATACGGATCCTCCACCAACGCGATCGACGGCGCGCTAGAGAAAGCTTTGCGCGAAAAACGCTTGGTTGGCGCGGTCGTTTTGGTGGCGCAGGGCGGTGAGATCGTTTATCGACGCGCGGCGGGCATGGCGGATCGCGAAGCGGGCAAGCCGATGGCGTGCAATACGCTGTTTCGGCTGGCTTCGGTGTCCAAACCGATCGTGTCCACGGCGGCGTTGGCGCTGATGGCGCAAGGCGGCATGCGGTTAGACGATCCGATCACGCGTTGGCTGCCGAATTTTCGCCCGCGGCTGGCGGACGGCACCCAACCGTTGATGACGCTATGGCATTTGATGACCCACACCGCCGGATTAAGCTACCGTTTTTTCCAGCCGGAAGGGGGATTCTACGCTCAGTCGGCGGTCTCCGACGGCATGGATGAGGCGGCGGTAAGCCTGCAGGAAAATGTGCGGCGTATCGCTTCCGCGCCGTTGCTGGCTCCGCCCGGCGCGGCGTGGCGTTATTCCATCGCCACCGATGTGTTGGGCGCGGTTATTGAACAGGCGAGCGGCCTGCCGCTGGCGCAGGCGGTCAAAAAATGGGTGACCGGGCCGCTGGCGATGACGGATACCGATTTCCTGGCGGTGGACGCCGCGCGTTTGGCGGCCGCATACGCCGATCATGCCGGCGAGCCACGCCGCCTGCGCCAGCCGGATCGTTTACCGTTCATCGACGGCAGCGCCGGTTTTCATCTGTCGCCAGCGCGTGCGCTGGATCCGCAGGCGTACGCCTCCGGCGGCGCCGGCATGGTCGGTTCGGCGGAGGATTTCCTGCGCCTGCTGGAAACGTTGCGCCAGGGGGGCGGGCAGGTGCTGCCGGCTGATTGGGTGGCGGCGCTGACCACCAACCAAATCGGCGATCTGCCGATGCCGTTTTGGCCAGGGCGCGGGTTTGGCCTGGGCATCACCGTGCTGAAAGATCCCGTCGCCGCGCAAACGCCGGAGTCCGTTGGCAGCTGGCGGATGGGCGGCACCTATGGCCACTCGTGGTTTGTCGATCCTGCCCGGCAGCTCAGCGTGGTGGCGTTTACCAACACGGCGCTGGAGGGGATGTCCGGCGCCTTTGTCGGCGAGATTTGTCAGGCGGTTTATACCGCGACGGGAGCGATGTGATGGGCCTGTTGCCACCGATTTTCTTCATCGCGCTGGGGCTGTTCGGCGTTTACTGCATCGAGTTTGGCGTAGTGGGTATCTTGCCGCAGATCATCGCGCGCTATGGCATCTCCACGGCGCAGGCCGGCTGGCTGGTCGGGGTCTTCGCCCTGACCATTGCGCTGTTCGGGCCGCTGTTGGTGCTGCTGGCATCGCGGTTTAATCGCAAACGCATGCTGTTGATCGCGTTGGCTGTGTTTGCGGCAGCCAGCGCGCTGGCCGCTGAGGCGGACAGCTTTGCCATGCTCATGCTGCTGCGCATTTTGCCGGCGTTGTTTCACCCGATCTACTTTTCACTGGCGATGGTGGCGGCCACGGCGCTTTATCCGCCGCATCTGGCCACCAAAGCAACCGCTTATGCGTTTATCGGCACCAGCATGGGCATGGTGTTGGGGATACCGTTGACGCAATGGATCGCCGGGCAGTTCAGTTACGAGGCGTCGTTCCGATTTTGCGCGCTGGTCAACCTGCTGGCGGCGCTGGGATTGCTGTGGCGCTTGCCTGATGCGGCCGTGCAGCGCCTCAGCTATGGCAAGCAGTTGGCCATCCTGCGCAGCGGCACGCTGTGGCTGAATATCACCACCTGCGTGCTGATCTTTGCCGCCATGTTTGCCGTCTACGCCTACGCGGCCGAGTATCTCAGCCGTGAAATCGGCCTCAGCGGCGGCGCCATCGGCTTGCTTCTGGTGGCGTTCGGTGTGGGCGGTGTCGCGGGCAACCTGTTGGCCGGCAAGGGGTTGAGCCGTCATCGTGCGGTGACGGTGTTGCTGCACCCGATGGTCTTGATGGCGGCCTATGCGCTGCTGTATTGCTACGGCAGCGCGAATATCGGTTCAATGACGGCGCTTTGTCTGTACTGGGGAGCGGCGCACACCAGCGGTTTGATCGTGACGCAGATCTGGCTGACCTCCGAAGCGCCGCAGGCGCCGGCGTTCGCCACCGGGCTGTATATCGCCTTTATCAATCTGGGCGTGGCGGTGGGGTCGCTGGTGGGCGGCTGGTTTATCGCTGCCTGGGGGCTGCCGGGCAGCCTGCTGTGCGGGGCCATGTTTGCCGCACTGGCGGCGATCGCGATCGCCGCCAGGCTGTGGCTGCAACGGCAGGCTACGGTTGCGTTGCGTCAATCATCGCCATCACCTGCCGAAACATCGCGCTTTCCGCATCGGCCAGTGCGTTGACCAGCGTAAAGTGATTGCAGTGGCGATCGGCCAGCAACTGGACGTCGAGGCCGCGTGCCAGGCAGGCGTCATAATAGGCCTGCGTCTGGTTTTTGAAGGCTTGGGTTTCCCGCTGGCCGACGTCGAGCAGGATCTGCGGCGCATGTTCTTTCGCCGGCAGCAAAAACAGCGGGCTGAGGGCTTGCGCCTGTTCGGGCGTCAGGTGCAGCCAGTCGTTGATATAGATATCGCACAGCGGCCGCAGATCGTAGAGGCCGCTCAGCGCCAGCGCGCCTTTGATCGCGTCGGGCGGCAGGCGATAGCGTTGCTGCCAGCCGTCGGCGATCAGCATGCCGCACAGGTGGCCGCCGGCCGAACTGCCGCTGACGAAAATGCGCGCCGGATCGATGCCGAAGGGCGCCCCGTGATGATAGAGCCAGGCGACGGCGCTGCGCACCTCGTGCACGATCTCCGCCAGCGTCGCTTCCGGCGCCAGCGTATATTCCAGCGTGGCGACCGCCACGCCGCGGCGGGCAAACGCGGCGGCCATCGAGCAGGCTTCCTCTTTACGCTGTGAATGCCAGTAGCCGCCATGAATAAAGATCAGCAGCGGGGCGGGCTGTGCGCTGGCCGGGAACAGATCGAGGCGCTCGGCGGCGCTCATGCCGTAGCGCAGATCGTAAATGCCCGGCGTCTGCGCCCTGGCACGCTGGGCCAGCGCGGCGTATTCCGCCATGCAGGCGTCAAAATCTTCCACCGAAGCGCGGGCGTTGTATTGCACGGCGCGCACGCTCAGGTCTGTAAACGTCAGATCGATGCTCATCACCTCTCCTGATTGTTATGCGTTATGCCCTCATCGTCGTCCCGCAGGCGAAAAGATGTTTGATCTTCGGTGCGCATCATTGCGGCTTCTCTGATGCTGTTTTCTGCTGTATATTGCTGTATATTGCTGTTTTATGCTTTTTACTGCGGAATAAACCCATGCACAAAGCGGCACGACAGCGCCATTTATTGGATTTGCTCAGCGAACGCGGGCAGGCGGCGGTGGCGGAATTGGCCGGCGCCATCGGCGTTTCGGTCGATACCGTGCGCCGCGATCTGGCCGATCTCGAGCGGCAAGGGTTGGCGCAGAAACATCACGGCGGGGCGATCGCGCTCGAACCGTCCGGCATGCCGCGCCAGGCGCGCGCGGCGCTGTTGCCGCAGGTCAAGCAGCGGCTCGGCCGCGCGGTGGCCGCGCAGATCCCGCCCGGCAGCACCCTGATGCTGGATGCGGGCAGCACGCTGCTGGCGGTGGCGCAGGCGCTGCGCGGGCCGGCCACGGTGATCACCGCTTCGCTGGATATCGCGCAGTGCCTGAGCGACAGGCCGGAGATCAACCTGATTCTGCTCGGCGGCCAGTGGGATGCGCGCCAGCGGCTGTTCGCCGGCAGCGCCACCCTGGCGTTGCTGGAACGCTACCGCGCGGATATCGCCTTGCTGGGCGCCTGTGCGGTGCATGCGCAGCTGGGGCTGAGCGCCGGCGACGAGGCCGATGCAGAGGTCAAACGCGCCATGCTGGCCAACAGCGGCGAGCGCTGGCTGGTGGCCGACCATATGAAGCTGGATCGCTGCGAACCGCATCACGTTGCGGATCTGGCGCAGATCCAACGGCTGTTTACCGATCGCCCGTGGGACAACCTGGACGAACAGTCACTGATTGAACTTTGTGTCGTCGCCGACGACCGCTAGAGGAGAACACTGATGAACGATACCGCTCGACCGTTGCAGGTGGCGCTGATTGGCTACGGCTTTGTCGGCAAGGCGTTTCACGCGCCGCTGATTAACGCGGTGCCGGGGCTGGAACTGAGCGTGGTGGCTTCGCGCGATGCCGCCAAGGTGCATGCCGATCTGCCGCACGCGCAGGTGATAGCCGATCCGCTGGAGGCCATCCGCCGGCCGGAGGTGGATTTGGTGGTGATCGCGTCGCCGAATGACACCCATGCGCCGCTGGCGCTGGCCGCGCTGGAGGCGGGCAAGCACGTGGTGGTGGATAAGCCCTTTACGCTGGACTTGGCGCAGGCGCGCACGCTGATTGCGGCGGCGGAAAAACACGATCGCCTGCTGTCGGTGTTCCAGAACCGCCGCTGGGACAGCGACTACCTGGGGGTGAAGCAGGTGATCGAACAGGGGCTGATCGGCAAGGTGACGCACTTTGAGTCGCACATCGATCGTTACCGCCCCGAAGTGCGGGTGCGCTGGCGCGAGCAGAACCTGCCGGGCAGCGGGCTGTGGTTTGATCTGGGGCCGCACATGGTCGATCAGGCGCTGCAGCTGTTCGGTTTGCCGCACAGCGTGCAGGCCAACATCGCCACGCTGCGCCCCAACGCGCAGGTTAACGACTGGGCCCACGTGGTGCTCAACTACCCGACGCACCGCGTGATCCTGCACGGCAGCATGCTGGTGGCGGGCGGCGTGGCGCGCTTTACCGTGCACGGCGAGAAAGGCAGCGTGGTCAAAACGCGCGCCGACGGGCAGGAGAGCCAACTGCTGGCCGGCGTGACGCCGGGCTCGGCGGAGTGGGGCAAAGACGACGACGCGATGAGCCTGTTTATCGGCACGGAGCCGGTGCGCACGCTGCCGACGCCGGATGGCGATCAGCGCCAGTATTACTTCCAGGTACGCGACGCCCTGCGCGGCGCCGGCAGCAATCCGGTTACCGCTGCGCAGGCGCTGGCGGTGATGGCGGTGCTGGAGGCGGCCACCCTGGCGGCGGAAACCGGCGTCACCCAAACCCTGCCGCTCACCGAGGCGGAGATCGCCGCCTGGTAACGGCTCGCGTCAGATAAGGCGGAAGACGCATGGATACAGTGCATGCCGTGCGTCTTCCGCCATTCCAACCCCTGACATAGGCTAATCCTCAGTCTATGTCAGGAGTGTTTATCATGTTATCCCATCCTTCGCCGCAGGGCGTCCGCGGCATATTGGCCGCACTGTCTCTGAGCATGCTGCTGTCATCGCTCGGCATCAGCATCGCCAACGTCGGGCTGCCGGCGCTCGCCGCCGCGTTCCATGCTTCGTTCCAGGCGGTGCAATGGGTATTGCTCTGTTATTTACTGGCCGTCACCACCTGCATCATCGGCATCGGCCGCCTCGGCGACAGCCTTAATCGCCGCCGCCTGCTGCTGGCGGGCATCGCGCTGTTTACCGCCGCTTCGCTCGCTTGTGCGCTGGCCCCGCAGCTTTGGCTGCTGTTGGCGGCGCGCATGGCGCAGGGGCTGGGGGGCGCGGTCATGATGTCGATCGCCATGGCGCTGGCGGGCGAGGCGCTGGGCACGGATAAAATCGGCCGCGCGATGGGTCTGCTCGGCACGATGTCGGCAGTGGGCACCGCGCTGGGGCCGTCGTTGGGCGGCGCGCTGATCGCCGGTTTCGGCTGGCGGGCGATGTTTCTTATCAATCTGCCGCTGGGGCTGCTGGCGCTGTGGCTTGCCTGGCGATACCTGCCGAATGGGCCGCGCCCGGCAGCGCGCCAGGAACCGTTCGATCGCGCCGGTACGCTGCTGCTGGGCGGCGCATTGCTCTGCTATTCGCTGGCGATGACCCTTGGGCGCGGCAACTTCGGTGCGCTCAACCTGGCGTTGATGCTGGGGGCGCTGTTGGCGGGGGCGCTGTTCATCGGCGTGGAACGCCGCGCCGCATCGCCGCTGTTGGCGCCGGCGATGTTCCGCCATCCGGCCCTGACGGCGGGGCTGGCGGCCAGCGCGCTGGTGATGGCGGTCATGACCGCCACGCTGGTGGTCGGGCCGTTCTACCTGTCGCGCGCGCTGGGGCTAAGCGCAGCGCAGGTCGGGCTGGTGATGTCGGCGGGGCCGGCGGTGGCGATCCTGACCGGCATTCCGGCCGGTTATCTGGTGGATCGTTTCGGATCGCAGCGCATTGGCCAGTTTGGGCTGGCGGCGGTGGCCGCCGGGGCCGCGTTGCTGTCGCTGCTTAACCGCTGGGGCGTGCTCGGCTATGTTGGCCCCATCGCGCTGCTGACCGCCGGCTATGCGCTGTTTCAGGTGGCCAACAACACCATGCTGATGAAGGATCTGTTTCCCGAACGGCGCGGGCTGGTCGCCGGCATGGTGAACCTGGCGCGCAATCTTGGGGCGATCACTGGCGCTTCGGCGCTGGGGGCGCTGTTTTATCTGGCTTCGCAGCGGGTGACGGGCGCCGCCGCCGCCGCGGCTTACGGCATGCAGGTGACCTACGGCGTGGCGGCGCTGTTGGCGTTAGCGGCGCTGCTCATCGCCTTCGGCGGCCGCCGCCCGCGTCGGCGATGAATCCGTCTACGCCGGTGGCGATATGAACCGAACATTTCATCAGGCGAGATCGCCCCGGTACACCACATGGACCTTGTTGCCGTCGGGGTCGCGCAGGTAAGCGCCGAAATAGCCCTTGCCGTAATGCGCGCGTTCGCCGGGCTCGCCTTCACCGCTGCCGCCCGCCAGCAGGCCGGCGGCGTAAGCGCGTTTGACCTCCAGCTCATCGGCGGCGAGAAACGCCAGCATGCTGCCGTTGCCGGCGCTGGCGGGTTGCCCGTCGAAGGGTTGGTAAGCATAGAAACGCGGCAGCGTTTGGCCCGGCATCACCCAGCAGCGGGCGGCGGGGCCGCCGTCCGGCGTCACTTCCCGCCGCTGTAATCCCAGCGGCAACAGGATGGCGTCGTAGAAGGCGGCGGCGGCGTCCAGATCGCTGACGCCGACGGTAATATGGCTGAACATGGCGCTTCCTTTCCGAAGAGAGAGTATGAACGCATAAAACAGTAGCAGCGATATTGCCGAATGGACAGACCGCAACGGAGGATTCGGATTAGAGACGCACGCAGGGGCAAAGCGCGCTTCACGGTGTGCGGGGCAGGCCGCCGCTCAATTGCTTTCGACACGCGGATTGGCGTGAGTCGGTTGGCTGGGATAGTCCACCTGATGCTTATGCAGGTAATCGCGGATCAGCTGGCGCACCACCTGGGAAGGGGTGACGTCCTGCTGCAGGCACAGTTCCTCCAGGGCTTTCTTCTTGTCCGGGTCAATCAGCACCGTTAGCCGCGCCGTTTTCTTTTCCATCAGGATCCTCCAGAGAATGATAACTGAATGATAATACCATGTGGGCGAAGCGGCCAGCCAGACCGCATCGCCGCCCGTCTTTAGCGGAAATGCAACCGCTCTATTTTGCGTGACAGGTAGCCGAGTTCGCAGTTGAACAACTCGCCGCTGCCAGCGGCCAGGCTGCGCAGCGCGCTCAGCGGCAGCGTCACCTGGGCCGGCGTGGCGTAAATGATCACGTTGCCGCTGGGGGCGACGCAAAACAGTACGGTGCCGAATATTCGCTGCAGGCTGTGGTACAGCAGGCTGTTTTCGTCAGGCAGATCGTGGTAATTGAGCACCAGCCAGCCCCCGTCGTTCAGCCGCGCGGCGCAGTTTTCCAGGAAGGTCTGGGTGCCTTGCTGCGGATCCATGGCGAACGCCGAATAGAGATCGGAGAAGATCAGATCGTAACGCGTCTCGACGGGCGGGCGCACAAAGTCCATGGCGTCGGCGGTGCGCAGGCTGATGGTGCCGGTGGCCGGCAGCGTAAAATAGCGGCGCGCGACGGCGATCACCGCAGCGCGCAGCTCGACGACGTCGAGGCGCATCGCCGGATCGAGCGCGTGCAGCGCGCGCAGCAGACTGCCGCCGCCCAACCCCAAAATCAACGCCGAGCTCGGCGGTTGCCAGGCCACCGCCATCAGCATCGCTTTGATGTAGTTGTGGATCGGCTGCGCGGGGTTGCTGAGGCTCATCTTGCTCTGTTCGCAGATGCCGTCAAACCGCAGCGTGCGGTAGTCCTTGTGATCGGAAACGATGATTTCGCCCCAGGCGTCGGCTTCGCGAGCGATCACCTGGCCGCGCGGAGAGAAATCGAGGGTTTTAAGTAAGCTGTCAACCAGAGACATGGTATTCGCAGGGCTCCTTTGGCAAGCGGCCTATTTACGGGCGCACATGAAATCGGCGGTGCAAATGCGCCGGCCATCGATGCTGGCGCGGCCGGTAAAGCGGGCGATCGCCCCGCGCCGACGAACAAAAGCGACCTCCATCAGCACCTGGTCCCCGGGGCGGGCGGCGCGATAAAACCGCGCGCGCTGAATGGCGGCGAAATAGTAATGCTCCCCCTCATTCAGCGCCCCGAGATAGTAGTGGGCCAGCAGACCGGTGCTTTGTGCCAGCGCTTCCACCAACAGCACGCCGGGAAATCCGGCGAAGTGTGCGTGGCCGTTCCAGAACGTCGGCTCATTGGCGGTGATGTTCTTGATGGCGCTCAGCCGCCCTTCGGCAATGCAGGTGCCGGCGGGCAGCACGCGATCGACCAGCAGGCAGGGATAACGATGAGGCAAAATCGCCTGAATATCGTTGAATTGCAGGGGGTGACCAGTCAATGGCATGGGGGGCGTGATCCTGTCTGCGGCGAAACCGGTGCGAGCGCCGGCGTTCAGTCCATGATGAGTGTAATAACATTATAATAAAATTATCATCAGATGTGCCAGATGAAAAAAACGACGGCGCAGAAACAGGCGAAGAGAGGAGCGAGAGGGAGGCACCCGATCCTGGCGATCGGGTGTGGCAGCGCGTTTAGTGCTTGGAGCGGGTCACTTTATCCAGGTAGCCCATCACGAAGGCGGACAGCACAAAGGTAAGGTGGATGATCACATACCACATCAGCTTGTTGTCCGGCACGTTCTTGGCGTCCATAAACACCCGCAGCAGGTGAATGGAGGAGATGGCAACGATAGACGCAGCAACTTTGTTTTTCAGCGAGGTGGCATCCATTTTGCCCAGCCAGCTCAGCTTTTCTTTCCCTTCGGTGATATCCAACTGCGAGACGAAGTTTTCATACCCGGAGAACATCACCATCACCAACAGCCCGCCCACCAGCGCCATGTCGACCAGCGACAGCAGGGTCAGGATCAGATCGGCTTCGGCGATAGAAAAAATGTTGGGCAGGACGTGCAGGATCTCCTGAAAAAACTTGATCGACAGGGCGACCAGAGCCAGTGAAAGGCCGACATAAACCGGTGCGAGCAGCCAACGGGAGGCGTACATCGTGTTTTCGAGCAAGCGTTCAATCATAAAAATTTATTAATTACGTGGCTAAAAGAGCGCTCAGTATAACTCAGGAGACCCGGGCGAAATCAACCGCGTGCCAATGGCTTGGAGAAATTTGCGAATGGACGTTCGCTTCGAACGGGTTCATGACAATGATATCGCATGGGGATAAACTGCCGCGATATCTTGCCTTGCTGCTGTTCCGTCAATCGCTGCTCAAAACTAAGGATGGTTATATGGTCGACAATGCGTTTATCGCGAGAACGCGAGCCGTCAACGGCTGCTTTTCCATGTTTTTGCTGATGTTCCTGATTACGTTTATTCCGCTGCTCCTTGAGAACAGAGCCGCCTTGATGCGACAAGGGCTATTGCTGCCGCTGCTGTATGGAATGGAGTTCATCGCTATCTTTTCGTTATACCTGCTCTTTTTCCGCCGCAGAGAAGGATTGGGCAAAGGCGAGATTAAGCGCAACGATTTTGCACTGCTGCTGTTCGCGCTGTTGGTGATTCAGTTTATTTTCCCGCGTTTGATGGGCGTGGAGAAAACGGAAACCTGGGTGACGGAGCAGGTGGCATTGCCCGGCGAGATTTTGGCGCTCAATGCCGCTTTGTTGGTTTTCGTGGTCCCCATCTATGAAGAGATCGTATTTCGCGGCTGTCTGTTTAACGCGCTGATGTATTGGTTTAACGATAAGGTGCTTTGGGTTGCGTTAACGGTGTCTGTCATCTTTGCCGTTTTGCATACCCAGTACACCGATTGGCGCACATTGGCAGCCCTGTTGCTCATCTCGCTGGTGTTGACGGCCGCACGAGTCAAATCCAAAGGGATCTATTTGCCCATCGGGCTGCATATGACCATGAACGGCGTCGTGATGGCGGCCAGCTATGCGTTAAGCTGAAGCCGTGCTTACCGCCCGATTTTCAGTGCCGGGCTTTTTTACCGTCGCTGTGGCCGAGAGAGCGATCGGGGAAGCTGTGATCGCGCAGCCGTTGCTTTAACTGCGCCGCATCGGGGAAACCGCCGTCAATCTTGCGATCCCAAATCATTACGCCATCGACGCTGATTTGATAGATCCCGCCGGTGCCCGGCATCAGGGTGACGGAGGCGAGATCGTCGCCGAAGGTGTTCAGCAGCTCTTGCGCCATCCAGCCGGCGCGCAGCAGCCAGTTGCATTGTGAACAGTAGTGGATCGTAACGGCGGGGGCATTTTTCATCGATGATCGACCGGTAGTGGTAACGGCTTGCAATCAGCCTGAGGAACCTGCAAACGATGGTGGCCTCGTCTCGCCAAATAGTCAAGCGTCTGCAGCGGCAGGAACGAGAGGGGGGCCGAGCGCGCGTCACGGCCGCTTGCTGCCGGCAAACCATTCAACCCCATGCAGCATGCCCGCCCAATAAAACCGGGGTAAAAACCAGGCTTTCAGCCACCAGGCCAGACGGCTGGGCTGGGTGGCGTCGAGCAGCGGAAACGTGGGCAGCAATTTACCGTCATAGCCAAACTCCGCCAGCACAACTTTGCCTTTCTCAACCGTCAATGGACAGGAACCATAACCATCATAATGGGCAGTGAGAGGCGCGCCCTGAATCAGCGCCGCGACGTTTTCAGCCACCACCACCACCTGCTTGCGGGCTGCCGCCAGGGTTTTGGCATTTGGCGTCGAGCAACAGTCGCCTACCGCAAAAATATCCGGCCAATGCTTATGCTGCAGCGTCGATTTATCCACATCGCACCAGCCGGCACCATCAGCGAGGCCGCTTTGCGAAATAAACGCCGGGGCCGATTGGGGCGGCACCACGTGGAGCATATCGAAGGGCAGAGTTAACTCGCGTTTTCCTTCTTCATTTGTCTCTACGGCAAATGTCGCTTGCCGCTTCTCGCCATCAACGCGGATCAAATGATGATTGAAATTGACCTGTGCTCGGTATTTTTCCAAATACTCGGTCAGCGGGGGAACAAATTGCGGAATGCCGAAAACCGCCGCGCCCGCAAGGCAGAAATTGACGTTAATATTATTCAGGATGCCTTGGCGATGCCAGTAATCGCATGACAGATACAAGGCTTTTTGCGGTGCGCCGGCGCACTTGATGGGGAGCGGTGGCTGAGAAAATATCGCCTGGCCGCCTTTCATTTCGCGGACCAGTTGCCAGGTATATTCGGCAAGATCAAAGCGATAATTAGAGGTGACGCCGTTTAATCCCAGGGTTTCTTCAAGGCCCTCTATTTTATCCCAGCGTAAAATCAGTCCGCATGCAACAATAAGAAAGTCATAGTTTATTTTCTGCCCCTGGTGGGTCTCGATGTATTTTTGGCTGGGCTCAACCCTGACCACGCTATCCTGTATCCATGCGGTGCCTGAGGGCAGAACGGCATGCATGGAGCGCCGTGTTTTCGTGATATCAAAGAGCCCGCCGCCCACCAGAGTCCATGCTGGTTGATAATAATGACAATCGTTAGGCTCCACTATCGTTATATCGATGTCTTTAACTCGCTTCCTTATGCTTGCCGCGATACCTATTCCGGATGAGCCGCCGCCAATAATAACGACGCTTTTCTGGGGGTTTATTTTTTCTGGTTTCATGCAGGCCTCCTTTCATAAGAAAGTAGGGGGTTGCCGTCCAGATTAAAAGCGAATTCATAGAACTTGTGGTTATATAAAAAATCACATATTCCATTTTGCTATATGTAATAACAAATAGAAATAAGTTATTTGACATTGCCGGTGAACTGATCGTTAATAAATGGCATGAGCATCATTAAGGGATTAACGCAGTGGATTTTTTCCATTTCAGTTTTTATATCGTGATGCTGTTAGTGGTCACCGGGGGAATTGTGGGATTTCTCCTGGCCCTGACCGGCGGCGGCGGCTCAATCGTCTGCGTGCCATTATTGCTGTATATGGTGAAAGTGCCGGATACGCATTTGATTATAGGGACCAGCGCCATGTCTGTGGCCATTAACGCGCTGATCAACCTGGCCGCGCACGCCTCCAAAGGCAACGTCAGGTGGCAGACCGGGCTTGTCGTTTCGCTGCTCGCCGTCATGGGGGCTCTGGCCGGCTCTCAGATGGGAAAAATCACGGACGGACACTACATAACCCTGCCTTTCTCCCTGTTGATGCTGGTGGTCGCCGGATTGACGCTGAAAAGAAATCCCCTTGCCGGCAACCCCTTGCCGTCCTCCCATTCTGCCGTTCATCCCGCCATCGTATGGCCCAGCGTTCTCGCGCTGGGCGGGCTGGCGGGCTTTCTGGGCATTGGCGGCGGATTTTTGGTTGTGCCGGCGCTGGTCTGGTTTTTTCGCTTCTCGATGGTTGAGGCGGTGGCAACCTCACTGGTGGTCGTGGCGGCCATGGGGCTATCGACCAGCGCCAGCTACGCCATGTCCGGAAAGGTGTCGCTCGCCATTACGTGTTGGCTCATCGTCGGCGGCGTTCTGGGGGGCATGGTGGGGGTGGCGCTCGCCGAGCGCCTGAAAAAACGCGAGGGCATTATCAACGTGCTCTATGCCCTCATGCTCCTGGCGCTGGCCCTGTATATGTTATTTAAAAGCCTATGAAACGGAAGGAAAAAAACATGCGCATCCGCACTTACCACCCTCAGCTCTCCTTTTCGGGCGCGCCCGAAGCGAGTGATTTCAAGGCGCTGTCTCAACAGGGCTACCGCCTTATCGTCAACAATCGGCCGGATGAGGAGCCGGGGGAGTATCTTGACCATCAGCAAGAGAAAGCGTTGGCTGAACAAGGGGGGATGCGCTACGTCTATCTCCCTTATACGTTCGATACGCTGACCTGGGAGACCGTTTACACCTTCCAGTTTCTGTTGCGGCAAGGCAAGAAAACCCTGGCGCACTGCAGAAGCGGAGCTCGCTCTGCCTGCCTTTCCCTGCTGTATGCGTTGCGCGAAGGTCAGATAGATGAAGCGCAATTTCGCCGCCAATGCGACGAATACGGCGCGGACGCCGATAAGGCGCTCAGCTGGTACGGCAAGCATCGATCCGTGCGGGCCACGGCGGAAGTTCACGCGTTTTATGAGCCGGAAAGCGGCAGCCTGCAGTATGTGGTTGCCGATCCCGAGGCGCGCCGCTGTGCGATTATCGACCCGGTGCTGGATTTTGACCGCCGATCGGGCGCGGTCTCGCATCAACAGGCCAACGATATCCTGAATTTTATCCATCAACGGGGGTGGGGAGTGGCCTGGGTGCTGGATACGCACCCGCACGCCGATCATTTTTCGGCCGCCACCTGGCTGGCGCAGAAAACCGGCGCCTTCACCGGCATCGGTGAAAAAATTACCGCCGTTCAGGGGCTGTGGGAAGAGATCTATAACTTAAAAGACCTGCCTGCGGCCAATACCGTCTGGGATGCGCTGTTCGCGGACGGCGACGTCTTTTTTATCGGCAACCTGCGCGCTGAAGTCCTGCTGTCTCCCGGGCACACGCTGGCGTCCGTCACTTATTACATTGCGGATGCGGCGTTTATCCACGATACGTTCTTCATGCCGGACAGCGGTACCGCAAGGGCCGATTTTCCTGGCGGCAATGCGGAAGCCTTGTGGGAGTCATTGCAGCGGATCTTGAGCCTGCCGGCGGATACCCGCCTGTTTACCGGCCATGATTACCGCCCGGCGGGGCGTGAGGCCCGCTGGGAAAGCACCGTGAGAGAGCAGCGCGAGAACAATCCCTGGGTGGTCAACATGGATAAATCCCGCTTTATTGCGCAAAGAAAGCAGCGGGACGCCACGCTGCCGCACCCGGAACTCATGCTGATGGCGCTGCAGGTCAATATTCGCGGCGGCGTGTTGCCTGACTGCGAAGACGATGGGCAACGCTACCTGAAAATTCCCGTGAATCGATTTAAGCGGTGAATCAAGCCAGAGGTGCGAGATCGTTCGCCGCCGCTGCGGTCAATGCGAATGAGATCGCGCCGTCTGTTAATTGTTTTTTATGAAATAATCATGCTGGTTCATATTTAATTATTTGTTTTTACACAAATCATGCGGCGCTTGCCCTCACCGAATACAGTCACTACATTAACAACTGTACTTCCCACTCTGCTAAGGAAAACACCATGAAAGCTGCCGTAGTGACGAAAAACCATACCGTAGACATTCAGGATAAAGTGCTGCGCCCGCTGAAGCACGGCGAAGCGGCGTTGAAAATGGAGTGTTGCGGGGTGTGCCACACCGATTTGCACGTGAAAAACGGCGATTTCGGCGAGGTGCCGGGCATTACGTTGGGGCATGAGGGCATCGGCGTGGTCTCCGCCGTCGGTGAGGGCGTCACCTCGCTAAAAGTGGGTGACCGCGCCAGCGTCGCCTGGTTTTACCAGGGTTGCGGCCATTGCGAATACTGCGTCAGCGGCAACGAAACCCTGTGCCGTTCGGTGAAAAACGCCGGCTACAGCGTTGACGGCGGCATGGCGGAAGAGTGCATCGTGGTGGCGGACTACGCGGTGAAAGTGCCGGACGGGCTCGATTCTTTCGCCGCCAGCAGCATCACCTGCGCCGGCGTCACCACCTACAAGGCGGTGAAAATTTCCGATATCAAGCCGGGGCAGTGGATCGCCATCTATGGCCTGGGCGGGCTGGGCAACCTGGCGCTGCAGTACGCCAAGAACGTGTTTAACGCCAAGGTGATCGCCATCGACGTCAACGACGGCCAGTTGGAGTTCGCCAAACAGATCGGCGCCGATCTGGCCATCAATTCCAAAACGCAAAACGCCGAGGAGATCATTCAGCAGCAAACCGGCGGCGCTCACGCGGCGGTGGTGACGGCTGTGGCGAAAGCGGCCTTCAACTCGGCGGTCAATGCGGTGCGCGCCGGCGGTAAAGTGGTGGCGGTGGGGTTGCCGCCGGAGAGCATGGATCTGAGCATTCCGCGCCTGGTGCTGGACGGCATTCAGGTGGTGGGTTCGCTGGTGGGCACGCGCGAAGATCTGAAAGAGGCGTTCCAGTTCGCCGCCGAAGGCAAAGTGACGCCGAAAGTGACCAAGCGGCCGCTGGGCGATATCAACGCCATCTTCGACGAGATGAAGGCGGGCACCATTCGCGGTCGCATGGTAATCGATCTCGGCATGGCGAAGTAACCGTTGCTAAACTAAAAAGGAAGGCCACCTGCGGGTGGCCTTCTGGTTGTTACGCCCGGCTCAGAACAGGCCCAGCGGTTTGGCGTCGTAGCTGACCAGCAGGTTTTTCACCTGTTGATAGTGCGACAGCGCCGCCTTGTGGGTCTCGCGCCCGATGCCGGAGTTCTTGTAGCCGCCGAACGCGGCGTGCGCCGGATACAGGTGGTAACAGTTGGTCCACACGCGCCCGGCCTTGATCGCGCGGCCCATGCGATAGGCGCGGTTGATGTCACGGGTCCACAGCCCGGCGCCCAGCCCGAACTCGGTGTCGTTGGCCAGCGCCAGCGCTTCGGCTTCGTCTTTAAAGGTGGTGACGCCGATCACCGGCCCGAAGATCTCCTCGCGGAAGAAGCGCATGCTGTTGTTGCCGGTAATCAACGTCGGCTGCAGGTAGAAACCGTTTTGCAATTCATCTCCATGCTGCGTGCGTTTGCCGCCGGCGAGGATGTTGCCGCCCTCATTCTTGGCGATGTCGATGTAGGACAGGATCTTATCGTACTGTTCTTGCGACGCCTGCGCGCCGAGCATGGTGTCGGTGTCGAAGGGATCGCCCTGGCGGATGGTGGCGATGCGCGCCAGCACTTTCTCCATAAACTGCGGATAGATAGATTCTTCAATCAGAGCGCGTGAAGGGCAGGTGCAGACCTCCCCCTGGTTGAAGAAACCGAGCACCAGCCCCTCAACCGCCTTGTCGATGAACTCCGGCTCCGCCTGCATGATGTCGGCGAAATAGATGTTGGGCGATTTACCGCCCAGCTCGACGGTGCTGGGGATGATGTTTTCCGCCGCGCAGGCGAGGATGTGGCGGCCGATCGGCGTGGAGCCGGTGAACGCGATCTTCTCGATGCGTTTGCTGCGAGCCAGCGCTTCGCCGGCCTCGGCGCCGAAGCCTTGCACCACGTTGAGCACGCCCGGCGGCAGCAGATCGCCGATCTCTTCCATCAGCACGCTGATGCCGAGCGGGGTCTGTTCCGCCGGTTTCAGCACCACGCAGTTACCGCCCGCCAGCGCCGGCGCCAGTTTCCAGGCGGCCATCAGCAGCGGGAAATTCCACGGGATGATCTGGCCGACCACGCCCAGCGGTTCATAGATATGGTAGGCCACGGTGTTCTGGTCGATCTCCGCCGCGGTGCCTTCCTGCGCGCGCAGGCAGCCGGCGAAGTAACGGAAATGGTCGACCGCCAGCGGCAGATCGGCATTCAGGGTTTCGCGGATCGGTTTGCCGTTGTCCCAGGTTTCGGTCAGCGCCAGCATCTCCAGCCGCGATTCGATGCGATCAGCGATCGCCAACAGCACGTTGGAACGCGCCTGCACGCTGGTTTTGCCCCAGGCGTCCGCCGCCGCGTGCGCCGCGTCGAGCGCCAGCTCGATGTCCTTGGCGTCGGAACGCGGGAATTCGGCGATCGGCTGGCCGGTCACCGGCGAGGTGTTGGTGAAGTAGTTGCCGGATACCGGTTCGACGAATTTGCCGCCAATGTAGTTGCCATAGCGTTTGCGGAACGAAACCAGCGAGCCAGGCAAACCGGGGTGGACATATTTCATGTTAAGCACCTCTCTGCAGATGAAAATCAGCGCTATTGGGCTGCGCCTGTGAATGCGGCATGCCGCCGCAGCACAGAGAAGCACGGCGCGTGCCAGATTAACGAAAGACGAGGGTGATGATAAAAAGGGCTTATTTATTAACGTGTTAAAAAGTGATATGACTTGGCGAATCGAGCGATTCCGCCGCCGTCGGTGTTTTTTTGTGTCCTGTGTCGCAACGCTTGGTACACATCTGTGATACATATTTGCAACACTCGCGAACGGGGGAGAAACGCATGTTGCCTGACGACCGCTTGCCCACCGAGGGCGCCAGTCCGCTGGCGGAATCCTGGCAGCGCAGCCGGGGCTACGGCCTGACGCGCGCCGATCGCCATATCCCGTTTATCAAAGCCGGACTGCTCGAAGAGCTGCGCAGCCGCAACGACTGGGTGCCGCAACGGGTACAGCCGCTGATCGAGCAGCTGGGCGCGCAAATTACGCGCCAGCCCGCCATTGTGGTGATCGCCGACGCCGACGGGCTGGTGCTGGAAACCCGCGGCAATACCGACTTTTTGCACAAGGCGTCGCGCTTTGCGCTGGCGCCGGGCAACCAGTGGGGAGAAGCGGAGCGGGGCACCAACGCCATCGGCACCGCGCTGGCGCTGGGCGCGTTCTGCGAAGTGCGCGGCGACCAGCATTTCCTCAACCAAAACGCCGGGTTGAACTGCACCGCCGCGCCGATCTATCGGCCGGATGGCCGCATTGCCGGCATACTGGATCTCTCCGCCCCCGCGCAGCGGCCGTACCGCGATGCGCAGCGACTGATCATGCAGGCGGTGCGGCATATCGAACACCGCTGGGTCAGAAGCGCGATCGCCGATCGTCACTGGACGCTGCGCCTGCACGCCGATGCCGGTCGTCTGGGCAGCGCGCAGGAGCTGCTGCTGGTGTTTCACGACGAAGTGCTGGTCGCCGCCAATCGGCTGGCGATGATGGAGTTTCAGCTCTCGCCGGCCGCATTCGGCTCCGTCGAGTTCGCCCAGCTGTTCCCCGATCTGTTGCGACAGCCCTCCGGCGCGCCGCGTCAGACGCTGGCCGGCAATCAACGGCACTATTATTCTCTGCTCGAGGCGCCGCAGCGCCGCGTCAGCGCCCTGCGTTCCACGCCGCCGGCGGAACGGCATGACGAGCAGCATCAGAAAGCGCTGCGGATCCTCAACGCCGGCCTTTCGCTGTGCGTGACCGGCGAAACCGGCTGCGGTAAAGAGCACTTCAGCCGACGCCTGTTTCAAGAGAGCCGCTGGCGCAACGGCAACTTCGTGGCGATCAACTGCGCGGCGCTGCCCGAGCCGCTGATCGAATCCGAGCTGTTCGGCTATGCGCCGGGGGCGTTTACCGGCGCCAACCCGAAAGGCTATATCGGCAAGATCCGCGAGGCGGACGGCGGCGTGCTGTTCCTCGATGAAATCGGCGACATGCCGGCGGGCCTGCAAACGCGGCTGCTGCGGGTGTTACAGGAAAAAACGGTCACGCCGCTCGGCAGCCGCAGCGCTTATCCGGTCGATTTCGCGCTGGTCTGCGCCACGCACCACGATCTGCATCGGCAGGTTGAGGCGGGGGCGTTTCGCGAGGATTTGCTGTACCGCATACAGGAATACAGCCTGCGCATTCCGCCGCTCCGAGAGCGGGCGCAGCTGGAGGCCTTTATTATGCAGCTGTGGCGAGAGTTGGGCGGTGAGCGGCGCGACATTCGCCTGCTGCCGGAAGCGCTGGCGATGCTGGCGCGCTACCCGTGGCCCGGCAACGTGCGGCAGCTGTTGAGTACGCTCAAGGTGCTGCTGGCGCTGGCGGACGATCATGCGGTGCTCACTCTGGACGATCTGCCGCAGTCCATCGCGGTGCTGGCGCCGCGCCAGGAGAGCGCCGATACCGGCCTGGAGGCGCTGCAGGCGGCGATCGACAGGGCGGGCGGCAACCTCAGTCGGGCGGCCAAGGCGCTCGGCGTTTCGCGCAGCACGCTGTACCGCAAGCTGGGAAGGCAGAAAGCGGCGGCGGAATGACACTTCTCGATTGAGCGGCGATAAGGCCCCGCTGCGCGGAGCCTATTGCTCTCTCAATCCCCCAGCCCCGGCGGGTTAATCTCCGAATGGGCGATCTTCTCGTCGCTCTCCGCCCAGCGATCCAGCACCTGCAGATAGCTGCCGTTGGCGATGGCGCTGTTGAGCGATGCCTGCACCGCATCCACCAGGCCATTGCCTTTCTTCAGCGTGACGGCGATGTTGGCGGTCTTCGGCCAGCCGCCGGGCACGATGCCTACCAGCCGGGTTTTGCCGGTCAGCCGCGCCTGATAAGCGCCGGAGACGTTGGGGCCGAAGGTGGCGTCGGCGCGGCCGGACTGAATGGCCAGCGTGGAGGCGGCCTTGTCGGTGACGTACACCGGCTGCAGCGGTGCCAGCCCCTTGGCGCGGTTCTCCTTGTCCCAGGCCAGCAGCACCGCTTCCTGATTGGTGCCGGAATCGACGATGATCTTTTTACCGGCGATATCCGGCGCGGTGTTGATCTGGGTGATTTTACTGTCGGATTTGACGTAGAACCCCAGCGTATCCTGGCGATAGGTGGCGAAATCGAATTTGGTCTTGCGTTCGTTGGTCACGGTGATGTTGTAAACCGCGGCGTCATATTTGCCGGAGGCCACCCCCAGCGGCCAGTCTTCCCACGAGGTGGGCACCAGCTTGAGTTTCAATCCCAAGCCGTCGGCCACCAGGCGCGCGATGTCCGCCTCGCTGCCGATCACCGTTTTATTGTCGCGGGCGTACAGGCCGAACGGCGGGCCGCTGCCCAGCAGGGAAATGGCCACCGTCAGCGTGCCGGGCTCCACGAACTTGAAATCGGCGGGGATTTTGGCCACGGCTTCGGCGCTCTTCACCGTGTGGATCGGCGTTTCGTTGGCGACGAGATCCACCCCTGGCGCGGCCGCGGCGGAAAAGCTCAGCAGTGCCGCCATCACAATCATCTTTTTGCTATATATCATTATGTTAATTACCTTCATTATTATGGGTGTCACAAGGTCGTTGCACTATCTCTAAAGGCGGCAGATCTGTGAACGAACAAAATCAACTATCCAATCTTGGAAATGTCATGAAGCGCCGCCGGTGGCGCTGAATCTCTCGAGGATGAACCATGCTGTCGCGTTTCGCTACGTTGGGCCGCATACCGCGCGGCGTGTGGGTGTTGGGTGGGGTGAGCCTGCTGATGGACGTCTCCTCGGAAATGATCCACAGCCTGCTGCCGCTGTTTATGGCGACGACGCTCGGCGCCAGCGTCATCGTCATCGGGCTGATTGAAGGGCTGGCGGAGGCGACGGCATTGATCGTCAAGGTGTTCTCCGGCGTGCTGAGCGATTACCTCGGCAAGCGCAAAGGGTTGGCGCTGCTGGGCTACGGGCTGGGCGCCATCAGCAAACCGTTTTTCGCCATCGCGTCGTCGTCCGGCATGGTGATGAGCGCGCGCCTGCTGGATCGTGTGGGCAAAGGCATCCGCGGGGCGCCGCGCGATGCCCTGGTGGCCGACGTGACGCCGCCGGAGATTCGCGGTGCGGCCTTCGGGCTGCGCCAGTCGCTGGATACCGTCGGTGCCTTTTTAGGGCCGCTGCTGGCCGTCGGCCTGATGCTGCTGTGGCACAACGATTTTCGCGCCATCTTTTGGGTGGCGGCGATCCCGGCGGCGCTGGCGATTGCGCTGCTGTTTTTTGGCCTGAAAGAGCCGGCCGCCGCGATAACCCACAAGTGCACCAACCCGATCACCCGCGCCAATCTGCGGCTGCTGGGGCGCGGCTATTGGTGGGTGGTGGGTATCGGCGCCGTCTTCACGCTGGCGCGCTTCAGCGAAGCGTTCCTGGTGCTGAAGGCGCAGCAGGGCGGCACGCCGCTGGCGTTGATCCCGCTGGTGATGGTCGCCATGAATCTGGTCTACGCCTGCTCGGCCTATCCGTTCGGTAAACTGTCCGATCGCATGAGCCATGAAGGATTGCTGAAAGCCGGGCTGCTGGTGCTGATCGCCGCCGATGTGGTGTTGGCGCTGAGCGATCATTGGGGCGGGGTGCTGTTTGGCGTGGCGCTGTGGGGCGTGCACATGGGCATGACGCAGGGACTGTTGGCGGCGATGGTGGCGCATACCGCGCCGGCGCACCTGCGCGGCACCGCGTTCGGCATGTTCAATCTGATCAGCGGCGTGGCGCTGCTGCTGGCGAGTCTCGGGGCCGGAACCCTGTGGGAGCTGTTCGGTTCCGCCTCCACCTTCTACGCCGGGGCGCTCATCTGCGTGGTGACGCTGGTCGGCATGCAGCTGGCGCCGTTCGGCGAACGGCGGGGCGCTTAACGGCCGTCGACAAGTTGCGGCATCGCCTGCAGCAGCTCGGGCACCCGCTGGGATTCCACAGCCCGGCTGAACAAATAACCCTGGCCGATATGGAAACCGGCTTCGCACAGCGTTTGCCGCTGCTGCTCGGTTTCCACGCCCTCGGCGATGATATCGATCGACAGTTTTTGGCCGAGGATGCCGATGCTTTCCACGATCGCCAGGATCGCCGGTTCGGTATTCATCCGTTGAACGAAGTCGCAGTCCAGCTTAATGCAGTCCAGCGGGTAATCCATGATATGGCTGAAGGAGGAGTGGCCGGTGCCGAAATCGTCCAGCGCGATGCGGATGCCCATCTCCTTGAGCATTTGCAGCGCGCGCAGCACGTACTTCGAGCCGTGCTTGTTGAACGCGTGTTCTGTCACTTCCAGTTCGATCAGAGGGTGGGGAATGTGGAACTTCAGCAGGCGCTGCAGGAAGGTTTCGGCGTAGTTGTCGCGTAAAAACTCGATCGGCGATACGTTCAGCGAGATGGGCCGCACCGCCACGCCGGCCGCGCGCCAGCGGGCGATATCGGCGAAGACCTTCAGCTGCATGGCCTCGCTGATCTTGGTCGCCAGCTCGTAGTCGTTGAACGCCTCGCTTACCGTTGCCGGCAGCTGCACGCCGTTGATCGGGCAGTGCCAGCGCAGCAGCGCTTCAAAGCCGACGATGCTGCCGTCGGTCAGGCAGACCTTCGGCTGGTAGCTGGGACGGATGCAGTTGTCGCGCACGATCTGGCGTGCGTAGTTGAGCTGGCTGGCGCGGGCGCGCGCCTTGTCCATCATTTTGCGGTCGAACATATAGACGCCGCCGCGGCCGCCGTCTTTCAGCTCATACAGCGCGGTATCGGCGCATTTCATCAGCTCTGAAGCGTCGCGCGCGTCTTTGGGATAGATGGCGCCGCCGAGGCTCATGCCGCAATGCAGCGTCTTGCCGCCGTGGGTGATCGGCGTCTCCAGCTGCAGCAGAAACTTGTTGGCGATGCGGAAAATATCCTGCTCGTTTTCGACGTCGCTGATCACCACGGCAAACTCGTCGCCGCCGAGGCGGGAGACAAACGAGTGCGTATTCATGCAGGCGCTGAGTCTTTTGCCCAAAACCCGCAGCAGATGGTCGCCCGCCGCGTGGCCCAGCGTGTCGTTCACCAGCTTGAAGTGGTCAAGATCCAACAGCATTAGCCCGAGGGACTTGTTGCCGTGCAGGGCGCGCTTCATCTCTTGCTTCAGCTTTTTCTTGAAGAGGCGCCGGTTGGGCAGGCCGGTCAATTCGTCATATTCGCTGGCGAGCAACAGACGTTGTTCCATCACGCGCTGCGAAGTCACGTCGCGCGAGACGCACAAGATCTCGGCCACGGCGCCGTGTTCGTCGCTGACCGGCGTGAGAATGTTGTCCCAGTGCTGTTTTTTACCCTGCGGCGTCACGCTCAATCCGGTGAAGCGCGCATTCTTTCCGGCTCTGACGCTGCGCAGCGCCTTACTGCCGCGGCGCCGGATCTCGGGCGACAGCAGCCCCAGCCAGGGCATGCCAAACTCTTTTTGCGCCGGATCAAGGCCAAGGGCCAGGCTGCCGGAGCGGTTCATGTGGCGCAGCGTGCCGTCGTGATTGATCACTTTGATGCAGTCGACGCTGGCGTCCAGCATGTCTTGCTGGATAGAGAGCGCCTGAACGTTTTGCTGGCGCTGCAGCATTTGCGGATGGATGTCGGTCGCCGTGAGGTACCAGCTGAGCTCCAGCGCCATGCCGTCCTGCCGGGCGTTGAACGCCAGCATAAACCAACGGTAGGCGCCGCTGCGATCGCACAGGCGGGCTTCGCCGGCGAACGAGGAAAGGGCCACGATCGCCTGGCGCCATTGCGCGGCCAGCCGCTCGCGATCGTCGGGGTGCAGGGCATCGAGCCAGTCGGCGGCGCCGTGTTCACCGGCGATGGCGCCGGTATAGTCGCGCCACTGTTTATTGAAGTAACCGCCAAGGCGGTTGCCGAAGCAAATCAGGCCGGGCAAGTCGTCTACGATTTCGCCATAGAGATCAATCGGATTTTTGTTATTGCTCTGCTTGGGCAACAGGGTCATGCGGTATTTCCTCGGAAAATTACCCATATTCTCGCTCTAGGGCAGAGCTTCTTTCAATATAGTCTTGCCAATTAAAATGGGAATAGCCAGCGGGCGCGGCTAAAAATCGGCCCGCCAGCATGGAATACATCCCGCGTGAACGCATTAGGAATACTCCTGTTATTTATAAGCATCCCTTATATTGCAGCGAAAAATAAGTAATCGGACCACGCCGCGTTATTGCCGTGAAAATTAATCATTCCTGATGTTTCTCTGTGGCCAAATGTTCAGTCGCCATGATGTACTTCCGAACGGTATTCTGCCTGCTCTATGCGGTAACACTGACAAAAACCCCAGTCCAGACGGTGATAAACGCCATTTTATGCACTCTGCAACGCCCGTCATCGCCCGTTCACTGGGGCTTAGCGAAAAAATCATGATGCAAATCAAGAAATGTTTTGTTTCATCTGTTGACACTTTGCTTACGCGTGAGATAGCCTCGCGAATGACAATCATTAGCAAAACTGGATGGTGGCGCAAATGCATTCACGTAATTTTCTTCGGGTAACGGTTCGGATAACCGGCAACGGTCACAACACGAGACCACGTCTGCTGTGGTCTCTGGCAACGAGACAATGCATCGAACGGCCGTTGTCATCCGCCCCTTTGAGCGGCATCTCAACTTAGCCTCAACGCGCAAACTCTGGAATCAAACCCTTGCCGGATCAATGCGCCTATTATTTCCGTGCATTTTGCACGGACATATCGCGATCTCACGCAGTTGCATCAGTTCTCAATCATGGGTAAGGAGGCATCGGGTAGTTAAAAGTCAATTGTAAAGGGATAGGCAAAAAGAGTGGGGCGTATCGGGTGATCGCTATTCTCAGGATCTTGATTATCCCCAAGGGACATTTCGGATGTCATAGCAATACTAGCTACTTTGTGGAGAAAGTTATGGGTAATACCATGAATGGAAACGAAACGGGTTGGGACAGCGTTAACGATCTTATTCACTACCATGAGCGCGGAAATGGTCTGACGATAAATAACAAACCGTCTTATGACATAAATCAGGCGGGGTTGCAGATCGCGCGCGGCGATAAAACCTGGAATGGCGTACACGTCACGGGAAAAGAGGCGACGGTGACCTATTCCTTCCCGGATTGGGATTATAACGAACTGAACCTGGGCCACCGCTCCCCGGAACGTGATACGGGGCTGAGCGCGTTCACGCAACAGCAACAAGAACAGGCGAAGCTGTCTTTGCAATCCTGGGCCGATGTTGCCAACATCAAATTTGTCGAAGTTGCCACAGGCCAACCCTCCAATATTACCTTTGGCAATTATGAGGGGACAGGACAAGCGTATGCTTTGAAACCGTTCTCATATAATGGCAATGATTACAGGGGGTTCAATTCTGATGGGCAAAGTTGGTACAACATTAAGAATCACTCCGAAAATTTGCATCCTGAGCTAGGTAATTACGGCCGCTTAACCATTACCCATGAAGTTGGCCATACTCTCGGGTTAGATCACCCGGGCACTTATAATGCGGGGCAAGGCAGCCCAAATTATACCAAGGCAGTTTACGCCGAAGATACCCGGCAGTTTAGCGTAATGAGTTACTGGAATGAATCCATTACCAACGCGGATCATGGCCATTACTATGCCGCTGCGCCGCTGGTTGATGATATCGCGGCCATCCAGCATCTTTACGGCGCCAATATGACCACCCGAACCGGCGACACCGTTTACGGGTTTAATTCAAATACAGGCCGAGACTTCTATACGCTCAATGACAGCCACGACAAACTGGTGATGTCTGTTTGGGATGCAGGCGGTAATGATACCCTTGATTTCTCGGGGTATAGCCAAAATCAACGTATCAACTTGAACGAAGGCGCTTTCTCTGACGTCGGGGGATTAAAAGGGAATGTTTCCATCGCCGCTGGCGTCACCATCGAAAACGCGATAGGGGGCTCAGGTAATGACGTCATTGTTGGGAATCACGCAGACAATACGCTCAAAGGCGGCGCCGGCAACGATGTCATTTACGGTGGAGCGGGCCAGGATCAATTATGGGGAGGGCAAGGCAACGACATTTTTGTCTTCTCTGATGTGAATGACTCGCCTGTTCGGGCTCCTGATACCATTTGGGACTTTGAGTCAGGCAAGGACAAGATCGATCTGTCCTTCTTCAACCAGGGCGCTAAAGGCAGTGATTTCATTCAGTTTGTCGATCATTTCAGCGGGCAGGCCGGTGAGGCGCTGGTATCCTATGATACCCAGAGCAATCTGAGTGAATTGGCCTTCAATATCCATGGCGGTGCAAATCCAGACTTCCTGGTGCACATCGTCGGGCAGGCCGACGTCGCTGTTGACTTTATCGTGTAAAACGGCAACGGTGGGCGATGATGCCCACCGTTTCGCATGGGCCAGCTATGTGCAAATTTATTCTTGTCGGAATAATTTTCTTGTTTTCAGGAGCCTCTATGGCAAGCAGTCTGGTGTTACCTTCCGCCGAAACGCTATCCGGGCAGTGGACGGTCAGTGATAAATCAAAGTCTTGTGTTGTGCAGCTCAACGCGGAGAGTGTGGAATCGGCCGGCGGCTATAGCCTGAAATTTTTATCTGATTGCACGCCCGACGTCTTGCCGCAAGAGCCTGTGGCGTGGCGTCCTGCTCCCGATGGCATTGCGCTGTTGGACAAGGATGGGCTGACCGTACTTTTCTTCTCTCAGGAAGACGATCATTATCGCAGCCAGATCTGGGCTGAAACTGGGAAGATCCTGAAGAGAAATAACTAGCGGAAAACGCCGGCCTGACCCGGCGCTTCTGAACGCGGTTATCACGCCTCACATCACCCAGCCTCCGCCGTAACGGCGGGGGCTTTTTAATGGGCGGGCGGCAAGCCGTCGACGATGGTAATCATGGCTTCCGCCACGTGGCACCGCTGTTGTTTCGCCAACTGATAGGCCGGCGAATGGTAGCAGGCCAACGCGGTGGCGTAGTCGTCGAATTCGATCAGCACATGTTTCACAAACGATGGGCCTTCCAGCGTTTGCGCCTGTTCGCCGCGGGCGAGAAAACGGGCGTTGAACTGGCGAAACGCCTGGGGCGCCAAATCCATGTAATGCTGATATTGCTGCGGATCTTTCACGGTAACATGGGCAATCCAGTAAGCGGGCATCTCAGGACTCCTGTTGCAGAATGCGCTTGGCCAGCGCGGCGGCCTCGGTCAGGTGATCGATGACTTCTTGCCTGGCCTGCGTCGGATTGTTTTGTTCGATGGCGTGATAAATGCGCGTCATGCGCTCGAAACCGGCCAGCTGGCGCTCCGGGGTTTTCAGGGTCAGGGCGCGCAGGCGGCTGATGCGGCTATTCAGGCGTTGAACGATTTCCCAGGCAATGGCGTGATGGGCCACCAGGAAAATGGTTTCATAAAAGGCCTGCGAGGCTTCAACGCGCTGAATATCGTCCTGCCCGGCCGACGCCTGATTAATCGCAATTAATTTTTCATGCAGTTTCTTTTTATCTTCCGGCCCGGCTTTCAGGGCGCAGTCGTGAGCGGCATCCTGTTCAAGCAGCAGGCGAATAGTATAAATCTGCTCGGCAATTTCCCAGGTCAGAATAGCGACAATCGGCCCTTTCTTGCCGAGCGTTTCAATGAGCCCCTCCGCTTCGAGATAACGGATCACCTCGCGCACCACGCTGCGGCTGACGCCCAGCTCCTCGCACAGGCTGCGTTCCACCAAACGATCGCCGGCCTGAAAATACCCTGAGATAATCGCCTGCCTAATTTTCGCCAATGCCAATTCGCGCAAGGTGACCGGTGCATTCTCAATCTTCAATGACGCCTGAACCATAATTGTCTCTATTTTTTGTGGATCATCATTAATCCGGATAACGACGCGTATTTCCGTTTGCCCGGTACTATTAACATCTTTCCAACCTGCAAAGCAACGGCGGCCGATTTCGCGCCGCATCGCCAAAACGGTGAATGTTGCCGCAGCTCACAAAATCGAAAGATAGCCTAAAAAACCGCTTTTCGGTGCCGATAGCCGCTGGCTCAACGGCTGCGGCACGGGCACAGGGTGCTGAGCGGACGCGGTTGTGGCCGGCGTTTCATTCCCTGCCAAAGTCCACGAAAATTTACTAATGCATTGAATAACCGCTGTTATTTTCAAATGTGCTCTACCGCCTCAAGTGAAAATAAGAATACCGTATTATGGTATACCAAATTTTGACATACCAATCTGCCCGATGCTATACCCTCGACTCGCGACATCTGATTAACATTTGATTTACTTTTCGAGGTCCCTTATGCATCAAGACATCCGCAAGACCCTGGTTTCCACAGAAACCCTCTACGCCGACGGCGGCAAATCGGCGAGTAAACCGCTGGTGATGATCGCGGCGGCGGCGGTGATTAAAAACCCCTGGGCCGGGCAAGGCTTTGTCGAGGATCTGGCGCCAAAGATTCGAGAAATGGCGCCGGTGCTGGGCGAGTTGCTGACCGGTTTGATCCTCAAAGAAGCCGGCTCCGGCGAGCGGGTGGAAGCCTTCGGCAAAAGCGCGGTGGTGGGGCTGGGCGGCGAGTTGGAACATGCCTCGGCGCTGATCCACACGCTGCATTTCGGCAACCACTACCGTTCGGCGGTCAACGGCAAGAGCTATCTGGCGTTCAACAATACCCGCGGGCCGGCCAACGCGCCGATCCTGATCCCGATGATGGGGAAAAACGACGAAGGCAGCCGCGAGCACTACCTGACATTTCAGTTCAACATCAACGACGCGCCCTTCGACGATGAAATCGTCATCGCACTGGGCGCGGCGCTGGGGGGGCGGCCGCACCACCGCATCGGCAACCGTTATCTGGATCTGAAAGAGCTGGGCCATGATCAGAACAATCCGGCAGCTGTCTGAACCCGCTTTGCGGGTGGGGTATTTGGAGGCCGGGCGTGGCGAGCCGCTGGTATTGATCCACGGCGTAGGCATGAACGCGGAGGCCTGGTATCCCCAGCTCGATGCGCTCAGCGCGCACTTTCGGGTCATCGCCGTCGATATGCCGGGCCACGGAGAAAGCGAAGGCTTCGCCCACGCCGCGACGCTGGAGGATTACGTGCGCTGGATGGCAGCCTTCTTAAACACCCTGGGCGCGCCGAGCGCGGCGGTGGCGGGGCACTCGATGGGGGCGTTGATCACCGCCGGTCTGGCGATCGATTATCCGGAGCGGGTCAATCGCGCGGTGGTGATGAGCGGCGTGTTTCAGCGCTCAGCAAAGGCCAGCGCCGCGGTCGCGCAACGCGCCAGCGCGTTGGCCAGCGGCCAGACGCAGCTCGACTCGCCGCTGAGCCGGTGGTTTGGCGCCGATCCTGCCGAACAGCGTCTGCGCCGGCAGGTGGGCGGCTGGTTGCAACAGGTGGACATATCGGGCTACGCCCGCGCCTATCAGGCGTTTGCTACCGGCGATCGGGTGTATGCCCAGCGTTGGCACCTTATCCGCTGCCCGGTGTTGGTGCTGACCGGCGAGCACGACGCCAACTCCAGCCCGGAGATGGCGCGGCAAATGGCGCAGGCCGCACCGAACGGGCGCGCGGTAATCATTGAGAACGCCAAACACATGGTCAGTCTGACCGATGCGCAACGCGTCAACGCGCTGATGCTCGATTTTCTGACCTCAGAGCAACCTTTGACTTTAGGAGCGGCAAATGGACGCGGATAAACGCAGGCAGTTGCGCGACGCTTTCGGTGCCTTTATGACCGGCGTCACCATTGTGACCTCGGTAGACAAGCAGGGGAAGCCGATTGGCTTCACCGCCAATTCGTTTTCGTCGGTGTCGCTGGATCCGGCGCTGCTGTTGGTGAGCATCGATAAACGTTCGGCGAATCTGGCGCATTTTACCCAGTGCAGCCATTTCGCCATCAATATTCTGGCGGAACAGCAAAAAGAGGCTTCAACCATTTTTGCGCAAAAGAACGAAGACCGCTTTGCGCAGATCGATTGGCGCTGGAGCGCGTCACGGGTGCCGCTGATCGATAACAGTTCGGCCTGGTTCGACTGCTCGCTGCATCAGGTGGTGGACGCCGGCGACCATGCCATTCTGATCGGCAAGGTCGAAGGGTTCGAGTCCAACGCCACCGCCGGTCTGGGGTATTACCGCGGCGCTTATTTCACGCCTTATCAAAACGCGCAGTCGCTGATTGGCGGGCCGCAGGTGGTGATAAGCGCGTTGATCGAGTTTGAAGGGCACGCCGTGATGGTGCGGCAAAATGACGGCGGCTATCAACTGCCGTCCAGCGCGGTGGAGAAACGCAGCGTCAGCGAAACGTTGGGGGAGCTGCTGCAACAGCTGGGCATTAATGCCCATCCGGGCTTCGTCTATTCCGTCTATGACGACCGCCAAAAGCACCAGCAACACATCGTTTTTCTGTGCGCGCTGCCGACCGACGCCGGCAGCCTGACGCCGCAGCTGGGCGCGGCGGAATGGTTCGACATGCCGACGCTGGCGCGGCTGCCGATCAAGGATCCGGCGCTGCGATCGATGCTGGGCCGGTTCGTCAAAGAAAACGCCGTGGGCAATTACGGTATCTATTATGGCGATGAGCACAGCGGTGCCATCAAGCAATTCGCCGGTTGAGGCTGAACGGGAGAGTGTGATGAAACTGTCTTTATTCGTGCATATGGAACGAACGTTACCCGACGAACCGCAGGAAAAGCTCTACCAGGAGATGATCGAGCTGTGTGAAATCGCCGATCGCGGCGGCATGCACGCCATCTGGACCGGCGAGCACCACGGCATGAATTTCACCATTGCGCCGAATCCGTTCATCAATCTGGCGGACATTGCCCGGCGCACCTCGCGGGTGCGGCTCGGCACCGGCACCATCATTGCGCCGTTCAATCACCCGATCCGTCTGGCGGGCGAGGCGGCGATGACCGACATCATCACCGGCGGCAGGCTGGAGCTGGGCATCGCGCGCGGCGCCTATTCCTATGAATACGAACGGCTGATGCCCGGTTTGACCGCCTGGGATGCCGGGCAGCGCATGCGCGAGTTGATCCCGGCGGTGAAAAAACTGTGGCAGGGCGACTATGCCCATCAGGGGGAATACTGGTCGTTCCCGGCGACCACCTCGTCGCCGCTGCCGAAACAGCAGCCTCATCCGCCGATTTGGGTGGCGGCGCGCGATCCCAACAGCCACGAATTTGCGGTGCAAAACGGCTGCAACGTTCAGGTTACGCCGCTGCATCAAGGGGAAGAGGAGATCGTGCGGCTGGTGACCTGTTTCAACGAGGCGCGTGCACGCTTCGCCGCCGAGCAGCCGCTGAAGATCATGCTGTTGCAGCATGGCTACGTAGCGGAAGATGAGGTGGACGCCCGCCTGGCGGCGGAAGAGCTCAACCGTTTCTACCACTACTTCGGCGCCTGGTTCAAGAACCAGCGGCCGGTGCGGCAAGGGCTGATTCAGCCGCTGAGCGACGAAGAGATCGCCGCCAATACCTATTACTCCGCCGAGATGATGCGCACCAACCTGGCTATCGGCACCGCCAATGAGGTCATTACGCGGCTGAAAAAATATGAGGCGCTGGGGTATGACGAGTTTGCGTTGTGGATCGACAGCGGCATGAGCTTTGCGCGTAAAAAGGCCTCTCTGGAGCGGTTCATTCGCTGCGTGATGCCGGAATTTCACTGACGGAGGCGCTAATGGAATCGTTCAAACTCTACATCGACGGCCGGTTTGACGCCGGTTCGGCCACCTTCGACTCGATCAACCCGGCGAGCGGCGAACCCTGGGCGCAGGTGGCGGAAGCCCGCGCGCAGGATGTGGATCGCGCCGTTGCGGCGGCGCACCGGGCTTTCCAGGGGGCCGAGTGGCGCGATATGACCGCCGGCGCGCGCGGCAAGCTGTTGTTGCGGCTGGCCGACTTGCTGGAGCAGCACGCCCCCGAGCTGGCGCGGCTGGAAACGCTGGATACCGGCAAGATCATCCGGGAAACCCAGGCGCAGATCGCTTATGTGGCGGAATACTACCGGTACTACGCCGGCCTGGCCGACAAGATGGAAGGCAGCGTGCTGGCGATCGACAAAGCCGACATGGAAACCTGGGTGCGTCGCGAACCGATTGGGGTGGTGGCGGCGATCGTGCCCTGGAACAGCCAGCTGTTTCTTGCGGCGGTGAAAATCGGCCCGGCGATCGCCGCCGGCTGCACGCTGGTGGTCAAAGCGGCGGAAACCGCGCCGGCGCCACTGCTGGCGTTCGCCAGACTGATAGACGAGGCCGGTTTTCCACGCGGCGTATGCAATGTGATCACCGGTTTTGCCGCCGAATGCGGTGCGGTGCTGACGGCGCATCCGCAGGTAGACCACATCGCCTTTACCGGCGGCGCGGAAACCGCGAAGCACATCGTTCGCGGCAGTGCGGAAAACCTCGCCAGCACCTCGCTGGAGCTGGGCGGAAAATCGCCGTTTATCGTTTTCGATGATGCGGATCTGACCAGCGCGGCGAATGCGCAGGTGGCGGCCATTTTCGCCGCGTCGGGCCAGAGCTGCGTAGCCGGCTCGCGCCTGCTGGTGGCGGAAAGCATCAAGGACACGTTTTTGGCCCGGCTGACGGAGAAGGTGCGCAGCATCCGCATCGGGCCGCCGGATCGCCCGGACACCCAGTTCGGGCCGCTTTGCACCAGGCAGCAGCAAGAGCGGATCGCCGCCATCGTCAGCCGTTCGCTGGAGCAGGGGGCAAAACTGGTGATTGGCCACGCGGCGATCGACTCACCGGGCTTTTACTACCCGCCGACGATTGTCGATTGCAGCGCGCAACCCGACGCCGAGTGCGTGAAGCAAGAGCTGTTCGGCCCGGTGCTGTCGGTGTTGACCTTCAGGGACGAAGCGGAGGCCATTCAGCTTGCCAATGATTCTGCCTATGGCCTGGCGGCCGGCATTTTCACGCAGAACCTGACGCGCGCACATCGGGTGACCCGTCGCCTGCGGGTGGGGGTGGTGTGGCTGAACACCTATCGAGCGGTATCGCCGCTGGCGCCGTTCGGTGGCTACGGCCAGTCGGGGTTTGGCCGCGAGGGCGGGATTGACGCCGCGCTGGAATACACCACCAGCAAAACGGTGTGGCTGCGCACCAGCGACGATCCGATAGACGATCCCTTTGTCATGCGCTGAGTCAGCGCAATCAGGCGCGATTTCAGATCGCGCCGGCAGCCCCGTTTTCATCGCATTGATACAGGCGACCGCAATGTCGCCGGGGCAGACGCACGCTTTTTTCGACCTATTCGCACGCTAACACGCTGTAAAAAATAATAATCCACGTTAACCGGGGGATATATGAACTCTCAGCCAGAGCAGACCGCGTTTATTGAAGACAAGTCGATCGATTTTGTTCCCGCCGGGGAGCGTCATGGCCATGCCCGCAGCCTGTTTACCCTGTGGTTTTGCACCAATATTGCGCCGCTGGCGGTGGTGACCGGGGCTATCTCCACACAAACGTTTCATCTCGATATTCTCTCGGCGCTGAGCGCGATTATCGCCGGCCACCTGTTCGGCGGTATTTTTCTGGCGCTGACCTCTGCCCAGGGGCCACAGGTCGGAATACCGCAAATGGTGCAGAGCCGGGCGCAGTTTGGCCGCTACGGCTCGCTGTTGGTGATCGTGTTCGCCACGGTGATCTATCTGGGGTTCTTTATTTCCAACATCACGCTTTCCGGCAAGGTCATCCATAACGTCATCCCGTCATTGAACATGGGCGTGGCGACGGTGATTGGCGCGGTGTTGGCAACGTTGATCGGGGTGGTGGGCTACCGTTTCATCCACAAGATCAACAAAATCGGCGCCTGGGTGATGGGCAGCGCGCTGATTCTCGGATTGGTATTGATGTTTTCTCAACCGCTGCCGGCGGATTTTTGGCAGCGGGGATCGTTCAGCATTGCCGGTTGGTTCGCCACGTTCTGCATCGGCGCCGTCTGGCAAATCAGCTTCTCGCCCTACACGTCAGACTATTCGCGTTACCTGCCGGCGGAAGTCGGCATTGCCAAACCCTTCCTGTATACCTACCTGGGCGCATGCAGCGGCACCATTTTGGCCTTCGTGTTCGGCGTGGTGGCGGTCAATCTGGTCGCCGGCAGCGACGATGCCATGGAGGCGGTGCGCCAGGCGACGGGAGGGCTGGGGCCGGTGCTGATGGTGCTGTTTCTGATCAACATCATCTGCCATAACTCGATGAATTTGTACGGCGCGGTGCTTTCACTCATCACTGCGGTACAAACCTTCTTACCGCAGTGGATGCCGAATGCGCGTATACGCACGCTGTTCTCGGCGCTGATTTTGCTGGGGGCGGTGTGGGTGGCGCTGGTTGCCTCGGCCAACTTCGTTCATCTGTTCCTGAACCTGATTTTTGCCTTGATTTCGGTGCTGATCCCCTGGTGCATGATCAACCTGATTGATTTTTACCTGCTTAACCGCCAACGCTATGACATTTCGGCCATTTTCAGCGCCGACGGCGGGCGCTACGGCCTGCTAAACACCCGCGCGCTCGGCGTTTATTTCGGCGGTATTGCGGTGCAGGTGCCTTTCGTCGAGAACGCATTCTTCTCCGGCCCTTACGCCAATCTGATCCCGGGCGCAGACATTTCCTGGGTGATCAGCATGGTGCTGACCGGTATCGCCTACCCATTGTGTTGTTCGCGACGGGCTAACTGGGCGGTGCAATTATAATTCTCCTGCATCCCGGCCAGCATAAAAGGCCGGTTTGAGTGATATGATAAAGTAATTTTTAGAACAGGATGTTTCTAATTTTTTAATTTATTAAATTAGATAATAATCGTATGAAATGGCTAAATGGATTTGGGCTAACTTATGATTGTTATATTAATGTTGCTGATCATGGTGTTTTATATATCTCTAGCTTATGAGGTTAAAAGAATTAAAAGGCGAAGAATATATGCCTGGCATAAAAGGAAAAGGAAGAAGTCGGTCAGGCGATTAATCAACATGCTGTTATTCAAATGATTTCCCGATGTAATTCTTACAGGAGGGAACACGATTATTGAGATATATTTCCCCCCGGTTATCAGTTGTTTCGCTACGTTTATATTGCGTCGGGTTGGCTCCGACGCAACATCAGCCTGCGGCGAATAGCCGCTGCTGCCAATAGGCCAGTTGCGTCAATGTCATGGGCTCGGTGGCAATGATTGCGTGATTTTCCAGGGCGATTTCGCGTGCGCGTTGCAATGGCTCGGCGCTGAGGCGCTGCACGCTTTGCCGCAGCGCCTGTTGCGTTTGCGCCAGCTCGTTTGCGCCCACGTGCGCCAGCTCATGACGCATCTGTAGTAAGAATTCGTCGGTTAACTGCCGCAGCTGTTCAACGTTGAACGTTGGGGATTGCAGCGCGAACAGCAGGCCTTCGGCATCGGCGCAGCGGTGGAAGGCGCATTGCACCACGTAGCCCACGTTGCGATCCACGCGCAACCGCTGAAAATAGCGCGGCGCGTAAAGCTGGGCCAGCACGCGCAGCGCCCAACGGCCTTCGGCTTCGCCGTTCGGCAGCGGGTAAAACTGCAGCAAGGCGTGTTCGGCGCCGCTTTCCGTCAGCGTGACGGGGCGATGATGCTGATATATCGGCAGCGGCGGCTCGGCGGCCACGGGATAGGGGAAGTCGTACAGCAGGTGCGACAGCTGCCGTTTTAACTCGCCATCGCCGCCGACTAAGGTGGCATGCCACTGCACCGCTGTTGCTGTCGGCGCGCTGAGCGCCGCGGGCAATTGGGCCAGCAGGCGACGAATAGCGATGTCGTTTTGCTCTTGCAACTGCGTATGGCGCAGGTTTCTCGCCGCCTCGTTGAGAATGGCCGACGGCAACGCCGCCAGCGCCCGGTTCACCTCGCTCAGCCCGTGGCAAAGCAGCGCGGGGCTGCCCGCCAGCTGCAGCAGCCACGCACCCTGGTGGCGTTCGAAGCTTAAATGTCCTTCCCGATGCGCCAGTTCGGCCGCCCCGGCGCGCAGCGCCGCCTGTAAGCCGTAGGCCTGTGCATCACTGAAGGGGCTGGACGGCGTCGGCCGCAGCAGCAGCACCGGCTGCGCTTCGTCGGGGCGCAGATGCCGCACCGGCGCCAGGCCGGCAGGCAATGTCGGGGGCGGCAGCGCCGCCGAGGAGGAGAAAAAGCGGAAGGGTTCAGTCGTAGCCGTCAGCGCGGCGCCGGCGAAGGGGCCAAGCGCCAGCGGCAGCCCTTGAATTTCACGGGTTTCACCGCCGCCTTCGGGCCGCACGGCCAGGCGACGGCGCGGCGCGCTAATCAACGCCGCAATATGCCGTGGCCAATCGTCGTTCGGCTCCGCCGGCGGCAGCCTAAACGCTCTGGCACGCAGCTGGTCGAGCGGCGCCAAACGGTGGAAATCGCGATTTGCCAGCCGCTCGTAATGCGCAAGCTGGGCCGGTGTCAGCACCTGCAGCGCCTGCAGCCACGCCAGCAGGGCGCTTTCGATGCAGGCAGCCTCAGCGGCTGAACCGTGATTGACGGTAAAGATAAAACTCAGCAGCGCGTTGTTCTCGCTGCAGCGCGAATAATCGAGCCGAACGGCATCGCACCACGCCTGAGCGCGCAGCCGGGCCAGCAGCCCGCCGGGGGCTTCGTCCAGCAGCAGGCGCTCCAGCCGCCGCAGCCAGCCGCGCGAATGGGAGCGCGGCAGGGCAAACACCAGTCTCAGCTGCGGCATGCCGGGCAGCGTCAGGGTGTAATCTTCCGCAGCGGTCAGCGGCGGTGAGCTCTCGTGCGGTGAGCCGTTGCCCGCCGGCAGCCGGCTGCCGTAGCGCTGGGCCAGCGCATGCAGCTGCGCCAGCGATTGCGGGCCTTGCAGCCACAGCGTCAGGTTTGGCGCGCGAAAATAGCGCTGATGAAACTGCCGCAGCGCCAGCTGCAACGCGGAAATATCGCTGCCAAAGGCGGCGCGGCTGCCGATATGAAAGCGATGCATTGCGTCAAGGCCGCTGAACATCTGTCGCTGCGCGGCTTCGCAGCGGGTTTCCACATCGGCGCGCAGCAGGCGATATTCAGCGTCGATGACCTCAATCTCCTGAGCGATCGCCTCGGCCGCCAGCTGCGGGGCGGCGAGCATATCGCTCAGCCGCGCCAGCCCCGGCGCCAAATGGTCTGCGCTTACTTCGAAGAAGAAGGCGGTTTGCGTGGCCTGAGTGGTGGCGTTCAGCCGGCCTCCCACCGAGGCGACCCAGGTCATCAGACCATCTTGCACGCCGTAGTTCGCGCTGCCGCGAAACAACATATGCTCCAGCAGATGCGCCAGGCCCGGCCAGGCGGCGGGCGCCTGAAAACTGCCCGCTTCAATGCGCACCAGCGCGGCGGCGCCCGCGGCGGCAGGATCGCTTATCGCCTTGACGGCCAAACCGTTGTCGAGCTGCCACGAGGCGGCGGCGAGTGCCATCGTCAACCCTTGAAGATCAGACGGGAGTTGGCCTGATTGCGAAAACGCAGCTGATCGATACCGATCTGCGAGCGATTCGCCGCTTCCCGCGCCGCCAGAATGGTGCCGTGGTGGGGCGATTTGCCGCACACAGGGTCGGCGTTGTCGGCGTTGCCGGTCAGCATGAACGCCTGGCAGCGGCAGCCGCCGTAGTCTTGCTCTTTCTCCGAGCAGGAACGGCACGGCTCCGGCATCCAGTCATAGCCGCGATAGCGGTTAAACCCGAACGAGTGGTACCAGATATGCTGCAGATCGTGCTCCAGCACCGACGGGAAGGCGATCGGTAACTGACGGGCGCTGTGACAGGGTAACGCCATGCCTTCCGGCGTTACGCTCATGAAGATGGCGCCCCAGCCGCCCATGCAGCCTTTGGGGCGCTCCTCGTAGTAGTCCGGCGTGACGAACAGCAGGTTGGCCAGCTTGCCGTCGGTGGCCATGCGTTCGCGGTAGCGTTTCACCACCGCTTCCGCGTCGGCGATCTGCTCGCGGGTCGGCAGCAGGCCCTCGCGGTTGAGGTGCGCCCAGCCGTAGAACTGGCAGGTCGCCAGCTCGACGTCGTCGGCGTCCAGCTGGATAGCCAGTTCGATAATGCGGTCGATCTGGCCGATATTATGGCGATGCAGCACGAAGTTGAGCACCATCGGATAGCCGAGCGCCTTGACCGCCTTAGCCATGGCCAGCTTCTGCTGAAACGCCTTGGCGGAGCCCGCCAGCGCGGCGTTCAGCGTTTCATCGCTGGCCTGAAAACTGATCTGGATATGGTCCAGCCCGGCATCGGCGAAGGTCTGCAGCTTCTTCTCGGTCAGGCCGATGCCGGAGGTGATCAGGTTGGTGTAAAAGCCGAGCTCGCGCGCGGCGGCGATCAGCTCGGGCAGATCTTTACGCACCAGCGGCTCGCCGCCGGAAAAACCGAGCTGCACGCTGCCCATCGCCCGCGCCTGGCGAAACACCTCGATCCACTGCGCGGTGGTCAGCTCTTTTTCCTGCGCGGCGAAATCGAGCGGGTTGGAGCAATACGGACACTGCAGCGGGCAGCGGTAGGTCAGCTCCGCCAGCAGCCAGAGCGGCGGGTTCACCGCCGGCGCGCGCGCTTCAGTCACGGAAGGTCACCCATTTTTGTTCGTAGGCGCGCTGGAAAAACTCCAGCACGTCTTCCGCCAGCCCTTCGGCGCCGGGGAAGCGGGCGCTCAACAGGGCGATGATGCCGTTCAGCGTGGTGTGGCCGTCGACCAGTTGCAAGATGGCGGCGGCGCTGTCGTTCAGCTTGGCCATGCCTTCCGGGTAGAGGATCACGTGGCTGTTTTGCACTTGCTCCCATTGCAGGCGATAGCCGCGGCGGAAGACGGGGGTGTGTTCAGGGTTCAGCGTCATTACACCAGCCTCTGGTTGTGCCATACCCGCGCGGCGGTCACGCTGTGGTAAGGCGGGCGGTTCAGGGTATAGGCCATGCTCATGGCATCCAGCATGCTCCACAGAATGTCCAGCTTGAACTGCAGGATCTCCAGCATGCGCTGCTGTTTTTCTACGGTGTCGCAATAGTCCAGCGCCAGCGCCAGGCCGTGTTCCACATCGCGGTTGGCCTGGCCGAGGCGGCTGCGGAAATAGTCGTAGCCGGCGGCGTCGATCCACGGGTAGTGCTGCGGCCAGCTGTCGAGGCGCGATTGGTGGATTTGCGGCGCGAACAGTTCGGTCAGCGAGCTGCAGGCCGCTTCCTGCCAGCAGGCGCGGCGCGCGAAATTGACGTAGGCGTCCACCGCGAAGCGCACGCCCGGCAGCACCAATTCTTCAGAGAGCAGGGCGTCGCGCTGCAGCCCGACGGCTTCGCCCAGGCGCAGCCAGGCTTCGATGCCGCCTTCGCTGCCGCCGTAGCCATCGTGATCCAGGATGCGCTGCACCCATTTGCGACGGGTTTCCGGCTGTGGGCAGTTGGCCATGATCGCCGCGTCTTTGATCGGAATGCTGGTCTGGTAGTAGAACCGGTTGGCCACCCAGCCCTGGATCTGTTCGCGGGTCGCTTCGCCGTTGTGCATCGCGATGTGGTACGGGTGGTGAATATGGTAATAAGCGCCTTTGGCGCGCAGCGCCGCTTCAAATGCCGGCGGAGTCAGGGGCAGTGGTTGCGTCATGGCGGTTCCCTACAGTTCGATATTCATGCCGTCCCAGCTCACTTCAATGCCGGCGGCGGTCAGGCTTTGCCGCTCTACCGAGTCTTCATTGAGGATAGGGTTGGTATTGTTTATGTGGATCAGGATCTTACGCCTGGCGGGCAAGGTGGCGAGCAGGGGCGCCAGCCCGTGTTCTTCCGCCAGCGCCAGATGCCCCATGTCCTTGCCGGTATTGCGGCCCACGCCGGCGTTGGCCAGCTCGTTGTCGCGCCACAGCGTGCCGTCGATCAGCAGGCAGTCCGCGCGGCGCAGCCACGGCAGCAGCACCTCGTCCGGCTCACCCAGGCCCGGCGCGTACAGCAGCGCCACCCCGCGCGCGGTATCTTCGATAAACAGCGCCACGTTGTGGCCCGGCAGCGGGCGATCGCGGAACGGCGAATAGGGCGGCGCGTTGCTGAGCAGCGGAATGGCGGTAAAGCGCACGTTCGGGCAGACCATCGTGCGGAACGGCTCGCCGGGCGTCACCGGGTGGTGAATCAGGCCGCCGTTCCAGTGTGAGAGCATGGGAAACACCGGGAAACCGGTGCTGAGATCGTCATGCACTTCAGGGGTGCACCAGACGTGATGCGGGCAGCCCTCGCGCAAATTGAGCAAGCCCGCGCTGTGATCGATCTGGCTGTCGGTCAACACGATCGCGCCGATGCCGGTGCCGCGCAGCACCTCGGGATTATTCAATTCGGGCGAGGCCAGCAGCTGATGGCAAATGTCCGGGGAAACGTTGCACAGCACCCAGTTTTTACCGTCGTCGCTGACGGCGATGGAGGACTGCGTGCGGCGCGTGGCGCTGATGCTGTGGTCGCGAACGCCCCGACAGTTGTCGCAGTTGCAATTCCACTGGGGAAAGCCGCCGCCCGCCGCCGAGCCGAGAACTTTTATCTGCATGTCTAAACCAGAAAAGAAGGAAAGAAATGCCCGCGCGAAAGGCGGGCAGACGGGCGATTAACGGTTGGAAATGTACAGCGTCACTTCCAGCCCCAGACGCAGATCAACAAACTCAGGTTTAGTCCAGGTAGTCATAGCGGTGCTCCTTTGCATGCATCGTAATAAGTCGAACCCAATGAGAAACGTTCGCATTCGGCCGGCCCAATGTTGGCGAAGTGTGACGGAGATCGCAACCTTTAAAGCGTAACCGGGTTATTCACCCCAGGCGGCGGTGAGCGCGTTCAGCCAGTTGCGCCAGGTCAGCTTCTCCAGCAACCGGTTATCGAACCCGGCCTGCGCCAGCGCTTGCGTCAGGCGCGGCAGGCCAGCGGCGTCCTCCAGCGGTTGCGGTACGTTGACCCCGTCAAAATCAGAGCCAAATCCCACGCGATCTTCACCAAGTTTAGCGATCAAATACTCAACGTGTTTAACAATTTCTGTTAAGCCGGTTGTTGCACTGTCACGTTTACCGTCCGCACGCAGGAAGGCGGTGCCGAAATTGACGCCGACCATCCCGCCGCTCTGGGCGATGGCGCCCAGCTGTGCGTCGGTCAGGTTGCGCGGCTGGGGGCAGAGGGCGTGGGCGTTGGAGTGGGTGGCGACCAGCGGCGCGTTGCTCAGCGCGGCGGTTTGCCAGAAGGTTTTCTCGTTCATGTGCGAGACGTCGATCATGATGCGGCGGCGGTTGCAGGCGCGGATCAGCGCCTCGCCGGCCGGCGTCAGGCCGGGGCCGGTATCGGGTGAGCCCGGGAACGGCCCGCTGACGCCGGTGCCGAAGGCGTTCGGCAGATTCCAGAATGGCCCGATGCTGCGCACGCCCAGCCGGTAGAAAGCCTCCAGCTGCGTCAGCTCCGCATCGATCATGCCGGCGCCTTCGATATGCAGCACCGCGGCGATTTGCCGGTTGAGGCGGCACTGTTCTATCTCGGTGGCGGTGCGGCAGATGCGCAGCCGCCCCTGAGAAGCCTGTTCCAATTGCTGCAGGATGGCGATCTGCCGTTCGGCGATCGCCAGCGGATCGAAGGCGGCCTGCGCCTCGTCCTGCGTTTGGTTGCGCATCTGGGCGATATAGCTGACCGGGGGAATAAATACCGCGAACAGTCCGCCGAAAAATCCGCCGCGCCGCATGCGGGAGAAATCGAGGTGGCCCGGCGTGACGCGGGAATAGAAGGCGGCGGCCGGATCGTCGTCGTGCTGCAGCCACAGGTTGAGCAGCAGGTCGTTATGGCCGTCGAATACCGGCCAGAGAGGGGGAAGCGTCATGAGCGTTTCACTGAGTCAGGCATCGTGAACGCTATGTTCTCCCATCGCGCGAGGGGGAACAACCCTCAGGGTATGGGGGCTTTGCCGTTGGCTGGATCACTCGACGTCAGTAATGCAAATCTAGTGACATTGTCACTATTCGCGAAACGGTTCCTGCACGCGCTGGCGACAGACCGACAGCACCAATTGCCGCAGCCAGCGGTGATCCGCCTCGGCGTCCAGGCGCGGGTGCCACATTTGCGACACGGTGATAGGCGGCGTTTTCACCGGCAGCTCGAAGACGCGCAGCGGGCCATCGGCAGGTTGAGCGTGCAGGAAGGAGGCGGGCAACAGCGCCAGCAGATTCGAGGCCTGCGCCACCGCCAGCGCGGCCGGAAAACTCGGCACCACGGCGGCAATCTGGCGCGTCAGCCCCAGCTCCGCCAGCGCGGCGTCTACCGGCCCGAGAATGCGCCCGCTGCGCGAGGCCACCACGTGGCCGCAGGCGGCGTAGTCGGCGGCGCCGATCTCCGGCTGCTGCGCAAGCGGGTGCGAGGTTCTCATCACGCCGACGAAGCGATCGCGGAACAGCGCCTGCAGGCGGATTTCCGGGCCCATGTCACCCAGCACGCCTATCTCCAGATCGACCAGCCCTTCACGCAGCGGGCGGTCGCTTTTCTCCGGCTTGGGCGCAAAGCGCAGCCGCACCCGCGGCGCCTGTTCGGCAGCGGCGGCGATCAGCGCCGGGCCGAAGGCTTCGACGAAGCCGTCGTTGGCACGCAGCGTGAAGGTACGATCCAGCTCGGCGGGATCTAATGCTCCCTGCGCCGGGCGCAGCAGCGCACGGGCTTCGAATGCCGTATTTCGCGTCCGCTCGCGCAGCGTTTCGGCATAGGGCGTAAGCACCATATGACGGCCGGCGCGCACGAGCAGGGGATCGCCGGTGGCCGCGCGCAGCCGGTTGAGGGTGCGGCTCATCGCCGAAGCGCTTAAACCGAGACGCCGTGCGGCGCCGACGACGCTGCCCGCCGTCAGCAGCGCATCGAGCGCGATCAACAGGTTGAAATCAGGGTCGGTCATGCGTGCGTATCCTGTGGGCTGGCAAGGAAAGGAAGCATTTGGTGCAGATGAAAACCGCCCATGTACATCCGTTGTCTGCCATTATGCATGGTTATCTTTTTCGCACGCTATGATTTATCCGGTTGAGAATGTGAAGAGTGCCACCCGCGAGCGGGCGGCAAAGATTTTAACGGCTGGAGAGGATCATATCGGCGGCTTTTTCACCGATCATGATGCTGGGCGCATTGGTGTTGCCGCTGGGAATGACCGGCATCACCGAGGCGTCGATCACTCGCAGCCCCGATAAGCCGCGCACCTGCAGCTGCGGATCGACCACCGCCATGTCATCGACACCCATGCGTGCAGTGCCTACCTGATGGTGATAGGAGCCGGTAGTGCGGCGAATATAGTCGCGCATTTGCGCGCGGCTGTTCACGCCATCCATGCCTTGCTCTCGACCGCGCCACGGCGCCATGGCGCTCTGGTGCATCACGTCGCGCATCAACAGCGCTTTGTCGGTCATGATCTCCAGATCCTCGTTCTCGGCATACACCTGCGGATCCATCAACGGAGGTTGGAGGGGATCGTTCGAACCAAGCCACAGACGCCCGCGGCTTTTCGGCCGCACCAAACCCGGCGTAACGGTATACCCCTGGTTGACGCCGGGCAGGAACGGCATGGTGAACAACAGCGACTGGGTATCCGGCCCGCTTAACTGCGGTGCCGATTTATGGAAGATCTGCGCTTCGATACCGGAGGCCAAGCCGACCGCGACCGGCTGCGGAGAAGACCACACCATCGGGCAGACCAGGTGGTCGTGAAGGTTTTCGCCAACGCCGGGCAGGTTGACCAACGCAGTCATGCCCAGTTTTTCCAACTGTTCCGCCGGGCCGATGCCGGAGTGCAGCAGAATGGAAGGGCTCATGAGCGACCCGGCGCACAGCAGCACTTCATGTTTGGCTTCGATGCGATAATCGATACCGCGATGCAGGAAGTGCACCCCGGTAATGCGATCGCCCTGGTTCAACAATTTCAGTACCCGGGCTTCCGTCATGACCGACAGGTTCGGTGCCTGGCTAATGGCATCGCAATAGCATACCCAGGCGCTGGCCCGTTTGCCGTCCGGCGTCATGGTGTATTGCGGGAAGCTGACGCCGCTGGGATCGTTGCCGTCGTTGTAATCCCCTACCCAGCGCAAGCCTGCCTGTTGACCCGCTTCGACAAAAGCATGGGCCAGCGGGGTCATCGCCGGACGAGAAACCTGCAGTAGGCCACCGGTGGCGTGCTGTGCGGAAAGGCCGGCGATATTGCAATTTTCCGCTTTGCGGAAATAAGGCAGTACATCCCGCCAGGCCCAACCGGCGGCGCCCAGCGCGGCCCAATTGTCATAATCCTCTGGCAGGCCGCGCACGTACATCATGCCGTTGATGGCGCTGGATCCGCCCAGCGTTTTTCCGCGTGGCCAATAGATATCCTGTTTACCTGCGAAGGTCTGCGGCTGAGTTGAAAAACCCCAGTCAACGGCGGAGTGCCACAGCGCCATCGCTTCCGGCGGATTATGGATCGCCGGCATGTCGTCGCGCGGGCCCGCCTCGAGCAGCAGCACGCGCAGGCCGGCGTCCACCAGCCGACGAGTCACGACCGAGCCGGCGGAGCCGGCGCCGATCACGATAAAATCGTATTTGGGATCGTTGGCGCGAGTGGTGGTACGCGTATAGCCGGAAAACGGCAGCGCTGCCGCTGCCCCCATCGCCAGGCTGGCGGCAATGAACTTGCGGCGCCCGACGTTAGCGGTGATTTTATCTTGTTTCATGATGTCTCCTCGCGGCCGATCAATGGGCGGCGATATCTTGCAGCGCAATCCATGTGGCCTTCATTTCGCCGTACTGCGGCAAGGCGTGCAGCGACAGATCGCGACCGATGCCGGATTGCTTGAAACCGCCGAACGGCGAAAGAATGTCGCGCGTCAGGAAATGGTTGACCCACACGGTACCGGCCTCGAGTTGCCGCGCGACGCGGTGCACCTTGGCGATGTCTGGCGTCCAGAAGCCGACGGTCAGGCCGTATTCGCTGTCATTCGCCAGTTGAATGGCTTGCTCCTCGTCTTCAAAAGTCATCAACGAGGCGACCGGTCCGAAGATCTCGTTTTGTGAGGCGGTCATCTCCGGCGTGGCGTTGTCGATCAGCGTAGGCGGCAGTACATACCCTCCCGGCAGCAGGGTATTGTCGGCCTGGCCGCCGCTGAGGATGCTTGCGCCTTCAGCGCGTGCCGATTCGATATAGCGCAACACGTTGGCCTGATGTTGAACATCGATCAACGGCCCCATTGCGGTGGCCGGATCCAGCGGATGGCCCGGCTGCCATTTCTTCAACTCTTCCAACAGCAAGGCCAGGAACTGAGCTTTGATGGAAGATTGCACCAGCAGTCGAGTGCCGGAAGCGCACACAGCCCCCTGATTGGCGCAGAACCCCAGCGCGGCGAAGCGCGCCGCGCGTGCCAGATCCGGCGTGTCGGCAAAAATGATGTGCGCATTTTTACCGCCGCCTTCAAGGAAGGTGCGTTTCATGTTTGACTGCCCGGCGTAAATCAGCAGCTGTTTGGCGACTTGCGTGGAGCCGGTAAACGCCATTGCGCGCACCCGGGGGTGCAGCGCCAGCGTTTTGCCTACCTGCGCGCCTCCGGTTACCACGTTGAATACTCCGTCGGGGATACCGGCCTGACGGGTCAGCTCGGCGAAGCGGATACCGGTCAACGGCGCTTTCTCCGACGGTTTGAATACCACCGAGTTGCCCATCGCCAGCGCCGGAGCTATCTTCCAGCATGCGATCATCAGCGGGTTATTCCAGGGCGTCATCACCGCCACCACGCCGAGCGGCGCCAGCGTGATCATGCCATGGAACGCGTCGCCAGTCGGGGCGATTTCACCGGCGATCTTGTCGATCGCTTCGGCGTAATAACGGATGGCGGTCTGTACATCCTGCATGTCCATATCCAGCGATTCGTGGATGGTTTTACCGGTATCCAGGCTTTCCAAGAGTGCCAACTCTTCCTGATGCTGGGCTACCAGATCGGCCAGTCGCAGCAGTGTTGCTTTACGTTGCGCTGGCGTGCGCCGCGCCCAGTCACCGGCTTGGAAAGCCTGTTCCGCGGCCGCCACCGCGTGATTGACCGTGGCTTCATCACAATCGGCGATGTTGGCCAGCGGGCGCCCGTCGATTGGGCTGGCATCGACGAAGGTCATGCCATCGGCTGAATCCTGATACTGACCGGCGATATAGGCTCGGCCTTCAATTTGCAGCCCGGCGGCCTGTTGCCGCCATTGGGCGAAAGTTTTGTTTTGGCTACTCATCTCGGTTCCCTTAGTGGACATCGCTTAGCGGGTGAGCCATTAAACTAGCGGGACGACGGCATTGCGACGAGTGGGCAAACGGCACCACACTGGTAACGGACAAGCACCAATAGATGGCTTATAGTGTGCTAATAACGCGCTGAATTAACGGGAAGCAAAATGGATATGATCAGCGCATTGCGCGTGTTTAACGCCGTCGTGAGCGGTGGCAGTTTCACCACCGCTGCTGAGATGCTCGATCTCTCACGCCCGCGGGTTAGCAAACACATCGCCGAACTGGAACAGCATTTCGGCGTGCGCTTGCTGCAGCGCACGACGCGCTCGATGACGCTGACCGAGGCAGGGCGTGAATGCTATGCCTTCAGTCAGCGCATCACCGCCGAATGCCAGGCGCTGGAGGAGTATATGGGTAATCAAGGGCAACCGGGCGGCACGTTGCGTATCAGCGCGCCGCACCCATACTGCCGCGCCGAGCTGGCGACCATCGTGGCGGCTTATCAACGTCGCTATCCGCGTGTCGCGGTTGAGTTTTGCCTCAGCGATCAGTTGGTCAACCTCATTGAGCAGGGCATCGACGTGGCGATCCGCGTGGCCAATTTGTCAGACTCCACTCTGGTGGCGCGCCGGTTGTGCGACATTCCGCGGATTCTCTGCGCCTCGCCCGACTATTTGGCGAAACATGGCGCACCCACCTCACCGCAAACGTTGCGCGACCACAACTGCCTGATGTATTCATTGTTGCCGCGTACGGAACAATGGGAATATCTAGATGCGCAGGGCCGAGCGGTAGAAGTACCGGTGTTCGGCACGCTGCGCGCCAACAGCGGCGATGCGTTGCTAGCCAGCGCGCTTGAAGGCCGGGGCATTATCCTTGAACCGGAGTTCGTGGTCAGGGAAGCGCTGGCCGCCGGCGCGCTGGTCAGGGTGATGGCAGAATACGTCTGGACCAGTCGTTCACTGTATGTGCTGTATGTTAACCGGCGCTACCTGCCGGTTAACATACGCAGTTTCGTGGACTTCCTGGCAGAATATTATCAGCGTGCGGCGTTCTCCCCCGGAGGCTGATCGCTTTCGGGGGAACACTGAGCGGCCTCGGTAATCAAAGCCCGAGCCGCATGTTCATCCGCGAGCATCTCCAACAGCAACAGATTGAGCCGCGCCAGAAACAGCGCCAGCGCTTCACCGGTGAAACGACCGGCAGTCTGTTCGAAATGGCGATAGATCTCATCGCGTTGACGGTCGTTCAGCTCAGCGTTCATCGGTATTCTCCTCGTAGCCACTTGGGTTACCACAGGCGCGCAGCAATGCCTGCTCAATCTGTTGGGTCATGGCCGTTTCGTCTCGCCCCCAACGCCAACACACGTGACCATCCGGCCGAATCAAATACAGGGCGCCTTGCGCCGTGCTGTAAGCGGTATGCAGCCGCCCGTGTGGATCCTCCACGTCACCGGCATCGCCGTGACGTGGACGCCCCGGCAAACCGACGGTGACGATGCGCAGTGGATAACGCGCCTGCAACGCCTGTGCCGGCGGTGTTGTTTCACCATATTCCTCTTGCGCCGGGAAGCGCAGCAGGGTGAAGCAGCGCGCATCGAGTAGCCCAGTCAAGGCCTGAGGGCGCTCATCCCGTAACAGCGGATACTCGGTCAGCACCGCACCCACTGCCGGCCCAGGCAAATCACCGTTCGTCGGGGTATTTAGCGATGAGTCCGCATAACGGATGCTGTGGGTCTGGCGCGGATTGATCAGCGACGAAAATTGCGGATGACGGGCCGCCAGCGACAGCACTGCGTTGCGTAGCGTGGCGCCGCCGGGCGTAGAGGGGCACATGAACTCCGCGCTGCGGCTTGCGCTATCGGCATTTTCGCGCCAGGCGCCGCGGCGTTCATGGGAGTAGCTGTCCAGAAGATGTTCCGGCGCACGCCCTTGCAGAACATAGGCCAACTTCCACCCCAGGTTGTAGGCGTCGTCCAGGCCGCCGTTGAGACCGCGCACGCCGAAGATCGGCACAACGTGTGCCGCATCGCCAACGAATAACACCCGACCGTGGCGGTACTCATCCAACGACAGCGCCTTGGCGTTGTACATGCTGATCCAGATCGGTCGCCATTTTCCCGTTTCGCCGACCATCTTCAGAAAGTCTTCCACGACCGGCAGCACGTTTTCCGGTTTCAGCCCCTCTTCGTCGCTGACGTTGTCCTCCAGCAGGTAGTCGATGCGCCAAATGTTGTCGGGCTGGCGATGCATCCACATCGGTCCGGGGCGGAGCGGCGTTTCGAACCAAACCCGGCGCTCTGCCGGCGTTTCGCTTTCCAGTTCGATATCAATGATGGCGAAACGGCCTTTGTGCGCCCGGCCTTGCATATGCAATCCCAGTTGTTCCCGCATAC